>Ga0308014_1000135_pt1 | contig 18984 bp, 14 predicted proteins | sample Neamet229_FD_203154 | JGI IMG/M metagenome (GOLD analysis project Ga0308014, IMG submission 203154) | Marine microbial communities from water near the shore, Antarctic Ocean - #229 | ecosystem: Environmental > Aquatic > Marine > Unclassified | place: Southern Ocean | collected 2014-07-28 | reverse complement strand
AGCGAGAATTTTAAAGGAGAAGGTGAGGGGCTAATGCAAGCCTTGCATTTGGCGGGAAATATCATCAGTCGCGGGAACGGCGGCTGCTCCGGGAGTGGCGTAGGGGTTGGGATCAGACATTGAGAGAGTTGAGTGAAATTTACCCACGGCGGCCACGGCTTCGTTCGGTGACGCGTTTTTGTTGTTCTTCGTTGAGACCGCTGTTGGAGAGCCATTGTTTGGCGGCTTCGGGGTCCTTACGGAAGTAGGCGCGCCCGGTTTCCATAAGGGCGTTGGAGCGGGTTCCTTCGTCTGAGATGGTGTTGGCCCATTCGATGCCCGCTTCGGGATTTTCCCAGGCGACGCGGGTGGCGTAGCCGTAGGCGGCGGAGTCGCGCTCGGGGGAGTCGGTCATGGTGCTAAGGCGTTTGCCGGCGGCTTCGGGATTTTCTTGGGCCCACTCGGAGAAGGATTCACGGACAGCGCGGTTTTTGCCCTTGCCATCGGGGAGGGTGTTGGCCCAGTCGAGGGAGGCGACAGGGTCTTCGTCGGCGTATTCACGGGCGACGCGGGAGATCGCGGCGTCCTGCAGTTCTCCGGCTGGAATGGTGGTGGCCCAGCTGGCGGCTTCGGCAGGGTCGCCGGAGCGGAGGACCTGGCGGGTGACGAGGTCCATGAGGCGGCCAGCTTCCTTATCACCGGCTTCCTTTTGATCCATGGCGAAGCGGACGGCGAGGTTGGGATCGGCATCGACAAGGCCGTAGACGGCTCCCCATTTGAGGCCTCCGTAATTTTGGGCGTCTTTGTCGAGGCTATTGAAGTAGGCGAGGGCGTCTTCGGGTGATTTGGCGGCCCATCCGGCAAGGGTGGAGGCCATGTCGCGCTCTCTAGTTTCGGCGCCATTGAGGACTGCTTCTTCGCCGGCGATGGCTCCCCAGGCGTAGTGGAATTCGCGGAATTCGGAGCTGTCGTTGTCGAGGTGAAGGATTTGCTCACGCATGAGCTTGGCATTTTCAGCAGTGAGGTTTTTAAGGATTTGCGAGAAAACTTCGCGGCGCTCGAGGGGGCCTTTGGCTGATTTCAGGTCGAGGCCAAGTTGGTAAACATCGGTTTCAGAGAGGCCTGTGGGGGAATCATTTTCGCTAACCGCGCCGCGAGTGGTTTTGGAACGGGCGCGCGGTTTGCCGGAAGGATCATCGGAACGGTTGTCGAGAGAGCGTGAAGAAAGGCCGGAAGGGGAGTCCTTCCCCTCGCGATTTACAGTGTTCTCGGAGGAGCTGGAAGATTCCGAGGACTTGGAGCCGATTGCAAAGGTGGCGATTGCAACGAATGCCCAGACGAGGTGGACGAGATATGATTTTTTCATGCGAAGAAGGTGGAGACCCTGCCTTTAAACGAAACTTCAGGCCCGCTTCTTTCGCGGATGATTGGAACTAAACTCGATCTGCTTTTTCGTGATTTTCTTTTGCTGCTCGGGGGTGAGTCCGCTGTTGGGGAAATCGTTGAGGGCTCTTTCCCGGTCTTTTTTGAAGTAGGTCCGATCGGTGTCGTTGAAGACCTGCCGTATTCGATTCGGCCACACATGAATCGCCTTATGTTCCCGAACGGGATGCGTCCGCCGATCGACTCTGCACGATGCCGTTCTTAAAGATTTCGGTTTCGATATCGCTGAAATCCCCCCCTCCCACTCAACTCGCCAGAGAGAGGGATCCCGCGGCCAAGGAGCTTGCCCAGATCTGCCGGATTGTCGTTCATAAGATTTTCCAGATCTTATGGCTTGCTGATCTTGAGTCGGATCATTTGGCGGGGCTCGCCAGGAGAAGTGGCAGGTTGGGACGGACGGTGATCGTTGCTGGGCTATCCAGATGATCGAGGGTTTCCTCATCAAATCGGTTCACATCGCAGAGGCTGCGGGATTGGCCTCGGTTGCTCTGGCTTGGCTTTCTCTGTCTGAGATCAGTCACCTTTCGGAGATTTTTGATCAAGAAAGGTTTGGGCATTACTTCGAAGAGGGCCCTGTGGAAGTTCAGTGGTCCACTTTTGGAGGCCGGCGAGTCCCTGAGTTTCCAAAACCTCCGTGGCGACGGTCCTGACATACTGGGGAGTGCGGGGATGGTTGTCGGTGGCCAGCTGGGTGACAAAGTCAGTTGCGGTCTCGATATCGTTGTCGGCGAGTCCTTCGATCAAGCGATTCCGGAAGTGATCCTGAACGGGGCCGGGTTCGTAGTCGTTGACGAACTCTGCGGCGGCGACGGGGTCGGCAAATGCCCAACCTGGGAGGGAGTTGGAAATGAAACCCTGGCGGTGTTTTTCGGCGGTCCTGGGGAGGTTTTTTTCAACGGCGGTGGGGTCGCCAGCGGACCAGGCGTAGTCGAAGAGGCGCCACTGTTCGCCATCTGCTTTGTTACGGGCGAGGGCGATGCGGATCGGGATGGCGGTCGATTCATCGAGGGAAGCGAGCAGTTGGTCAAAGGCTAATCGTCGGGCGATGGGGCTGGGATCTCGCAGAGTATTTTGAACCAAGGTCTGGATTTGTTCCTTTGAGAGGGTTGGTTTTCTTTCGAGATTTTCCGGAGATTTTTCCACCGAGTTTAGATCGGTGGTGGAAGTGGTTGAGGAATTTGTGGAGGGGAAGCGGGCAGCCCAGGGATTGGAAAAATGGATGCCGTCGTGGTGGGAAGATCGATCTCCGGGAATTACAGCTTTGGAATTGTGACCAGCTTGCCGGATTCGCTTGTCAGAGGGAGAGGAAGGGTTTGTTTCGGGAGAGCGATTGGAATGACTTGGTTGGAAAGTTCGGTTGGGAGGATTCGAACCTGTTCGGTCGGGATCATTGGGGTCCTCCTTCATCTGTGTTCCAGCAAAGAACAGGGTGATGGCTAGGATCAACCAGACGAGGTGTGATTTCATTTCGATCAGGTGAGTTTTTATTTGGTCATGTGCTTACGGAGAAGATCGGCTATTTGAGTGCGTTGATTTTGGATCCCGGCAAGGTCGAGTTTGAGGTCGGCAGAGGTGTTGAGGAATTGGTAGAGGCCCTCGAGGGATTTACTCCAATCGCCGGAGACAACATCGAGAGGGGATTCGCGGCGGGGGTTGCGAGCGGTGAGGGACGCTCCGTTTTTGAGGAGGATTTTAACGACTTCGGCACGGCACATGAAGGCGGCAATGTGAAGGGCGGTGTTGCCGTCGCGATTGGTTTTTTTGAGGTCGGATTTTTGTGCGAGAAGGAGGGAGACGAGGGTTGGTTTTCCGTGGAAGGCGGCGCTTGCGAGGGGAGTCATTCCATTTTCCTGATGATGTCGGTTGATCGGGGCACCGAGGTTGAGGATCCGTTTGACGCGGGGAAGGCTGCCGCTCTGGATGGCATTTTCGAGGTTATTGCGGAGTTGGTCGGGGCCCTGCTGGAGGGATTTGGCAATGTCTTCGGCTTTATCGGCGACGTGGAAGATGAAGTCGTTGCTGAAGAGCCCCTGGTCACTTTGAATTTGGAGGAAGTGAAGGCCGTTGGGCGGAAGGGTTTCGAGTTCGATGGAGATGGTTTCGGCTTCACCCTTTTTGAGAGTGGCTGGAACACGGCGTCCGTTGACGATGACGTGGGCATCTGCGGTGACGTGGCGGGCGTTGATGGTCATCGATTTTTTTCCGTCGGCGAGGATGGGAAAGTGTTGCCGACCACTTTGTTCATGGAGAGGGCTGAGGGTCCAGAGGGCGGGTTGGAAGAAGGTGAAGCCAGTGCGTGCTCCGTGACGGGCGGTGAAGGTGCCGAGGAAGGAGCCATTGCTGGCGAGCTTGAGAAGTTGATCGCGGGTGAAGCTGCGGCGGTCGCCATCGACTTGAATGTAGTGGTCGTTCTGGAACTGAAGAGTGAGGGAGGCGGGTTCCGTTTGATCGAGGAAGAAGGCATTAACTTGAAGGACGACGGCTCCCTCTTTGGCGGAGGCTTCGAGGGCGGGGAGGAGATCGCGGGTGAGGGGGTGGTCGAAGGTTTTTTTGTCGAGAGTGAGTTGACGGGCAAAGGAACCCGAGTAACCGGTGCTGCCTTCGAGGACCATTTCCCAGACGGGATCAAAGCGTGGGTTACTTCGCCAGGAGAATCGCCAGAGCTCTTTTTCGGGGATGCCTTTTTCCGCAATTCGGCGGTAGAAATCAAAGTCGATGATATTGAGTCGGCCTTGGGGGAGGATGAGGAAGCGGTCGTTAGCGCCGCGCCAGGTGGGCGCGTCCATGCCTGAGCCGGGCGTGTTGGTGCTGACCAAAAAGGGCATGCGGTGGCAGTCACCACAGACGTTGGGTTGGGGTTTGCCTTCGTGGTTTCCTCTGAGGTGGAAAAGTTCGAAGCCGTCCTCGGCGCGTTTGGAGAGGACGTTGGTGTAGGCCCGCTTTTGCGCGGGAGGATAGGGGGAGCCGAGGAGAAATCGGGTGAGGTAATAGCGATCGTTTCTGTTAAGCAGGTCGCCACGGCCAATGGAGCGCCCCACGAGAGCCATGGTAGAACTCAGGGCACCATCGATGAGATGGCGCATGGCGTTTTCGGGGTTTTCCGCGTCGACATTTGGCGGAGTGTGACCTCGGACGTTTGCGCTATTATTCCCCCCGTATGGATCACCGGGAATGCCATCCCAGTGAAAGGGGGCGGTGTCCCGGAGTCCGCGAAGCGGCATGGTGGAACGGGGCTGGATTTGGTTTCCGCCAGAGACGACGGGGGTATTCAGGACCCAGAGGAGTTGATCGGTATGGCCGTCGGGATGACAGCTGGCGCAGGAGAAGGTTTCGGTGGAGGAAGCGAGGGCGGTGTTGAAGGCGATGCGACCGCGTTTGAAAGGGGGAGGAGTGGGGTCGTCGAGAGGGATGGTGGACTTCAGGACAGGACGGGCGGGGTTGGTCACGTCGACGAGGGAGACGGAGTTGGCAACGGCATTGAGGACCCAGGCTTGGGCGGGGGTGCCATCTGCCTTTGATCGCAGAGCAATGCCCCGTGGTACGGCTCCGACATTGACGTGACCGAGGATTTTACCGGTGGCGGTGTCGACGGTGAAGAGCTTGTCGGAGCTGGCGGCGGTGGCGACGAGGATTTTGTCGTCGGGGCTGATTTCGACTGCGAAGGGAGTGGCGAATGCTTGCGTTGGTATTAGTTGGGCGGAAGGGAGAGGTTCGAGGTCAATGAAGCTTGGTTTTTTAGCGGCATTCTTTTGGAAATCGACCTGGGTGATTCGATTGAGGAAGGCGCGGTTTTGAAGTTCGGCCAGGCCATGTTTTTTCGTGCCTGAGCGGCCGTTGACGTCATTGCGAGCATCGGTTTGGGCGACGAAGACCGAGCCTTTGGAATCTACGGTGAGGCCATAGAGGAGGGTGCCGAGGGTATCAACGGTTTCGACGAGGCGATCGGTTTCGGTGTCGAACACGAAGAGATCTTTATCGGGAACGCGCGGGTGTTTGATGATGTCGAGGACGTGACCGAGCGAGAGAACGTTATTGTTGGCAATGCTGTGTTGGTGGGCATCGAAGGTGACGAGGTCACCGTCGATTTTGTAGCCGCCAGAGAGCTGGGTCTTGTTGTTGGATTCGAAGGGGAGGACGTAGAGTTTCCCGTGGCGCACGGTAATGGCGCGCGGGTCCTGGGCGGAGATGGTGAGGTGTTTGGTGACGCGGCGGGAGGCGACATCGATGACGGCGATTTTGTTTTCGGATGAGAGGGCGACGTAGGCCTTTTGATTGTTGGCGAAGGCGATGCCGACGGGTTCGTCAAAGTTGGTGGCACGTTTTTCGAGGTCAAGATCCTGCACGGTTGCGATGACGTGGAGGTGGGTAGGGCTGGTGGGATCGGTGTCGATCACGCTGACGGAGTCGGAAATGTGATTACTGATCCAGGCTTCGCGCCCATCGGGACGGATGGCGATGCTGACGGGGTCAATGCCCACAGGGATACGATTTAGGAAGCGGCCGGTTTTTGTGTCGATGACATCGACGGTATCAGCCGGGGTGTTGACGACAAAGAGGTGATCGCGGTGAAGGGCGATGGGATTGGAATGAGGGCTCAGAAACGAAGGGTTTCCGACTTTGGCAGGAGGCTTTGGCTGAGAGCGGTTGGCTGTCGAGCGGGTTGGGTTTTCCAGACCAGGAAGGAGCCAGATTCCGAGGATGGGAATCGAGGCGAAGAGGAGACCAAGAAGGAGACGTTGCATGAGATGATGGGTTATTTTTCGCTGGTGATTTTTTGGATGGCTTCCTGGGAGAGGTTGGAAGTCGAGAGCCATTCCTGCGCGGCTTCACGATCGCGGCGGTAGAAGACCCGGCCAGTGTCAACGAGGGCGGAGGTCCGGGCACCGGGATCGGCGATGTTGGAGGCCCACTCGACTCCGACGGTCGGGTTATCGTGGACGACGCGGGTGGCGTAGCCGTAGGTGGCGGAGTCGCGGTCTTTGGAGGCCGGCATGGCGGAGATATAGTTGGCGGCTTTTTCGGGGCTTTTTCCGGCCCAAGTGTGAAGGGTGGCACCGATGCCGTGGGCGCGGCTTTCGTTTTGAGGAGTGCTTTGGAGCCAGTCGAGGGCTTGTTGGGGGTTATGGTTGGCAATTTCGCCAGCAACCCGGTGCATGGTGGTGTTTTTGAGATCACTTTCCGGGATGGATGCGATCCAGTTGGTGGCTTGGGTGGGATCGCCGGTTTTGAAGTGGGCACCGGCGATGGTGTGCATCAATTGGTGTGCTGATTTGTCCCCGTTTTCAAATCGGTCGAGAACGAAATCGGTTGCGATGGTGGGGTCGGAGTCGGCAAGTCCATTGACGAGGGCACGCGAGAAATGAGAGGTGAGGCCTTCGACGGTGAGTTGCGGGATGTCGAGGAGTTCGCGGTAAGCAGGGTTGCTTTTCATGTCGAGGTTCTTGAGCCAGGCGATGGCGTTTTCGGGATTGGCGCTGGCCCAGCCTGCGATGGCTGGACCCATGTCATCGCCGGGAGTGGTGATGCCAAACTCGACAACTTCCTGTCCGGCCAATGCACCCCAGGCATAGTGGAAATCGCGATATTCGGATGAAGACGGAGGAAGATGGGAAATGTGCTCGCGCATGAGGAGGGCGTTTTCCGGGGTGAGGTTCTTGAGCATTTCCGTGAAGACGAGTCGTCGGGCGATGGGGCCTTTGGCGGAGCGAAATTCCCGGCCGAGTTCGGCAAGATCTTCATCACTAAGGAGGGTGGACGGGGAGGAATCGGAAGAGGTTTGGCGGGATGAATTGATACCTGCCTTTGCTTTCCCAGTTGAATTTGATTCGCCCGATTGCCGATTGGAAAGAGCTGAAGATGATTCTTCCGACGAGGTTGTTTTATCTGACTTTTTGGTCGAAGTTAATTTGGATCCGCAAGCAAAGGCAACGATGGCGATGACGGCCCAGATGAGGTGATGGAGGGGTTTTTTTTTCATGGTCGGGTTGAATGGGTGAGGAAAAAGACAGGAGTTATTTCCCGGCGGTGATTTTTTGGATGGCTTCTTCGGGGAGGTTCGAGTTGGAGAGCCATTCTTGGGCGGCTTCGCGGTCCTTGCGGTAGAAGACGCGGCCGGTGTCAATCATGGCGCGGCCCCGGGCCTCTGGGTTTTGAATGTTAGACGCCCACTCGACGCCGACGGCGGGGTTATCATGGACGACACGGGTGGCGTAGCCGTAGGTAGCGGCATCGCGATCGGCAGTTGGAACGGAGGCGATGGCAGCGGCAGCTTCTTCGGGACTGCGCCCGGCCCACATGTGGAAGGAGGTTCCAACTGCGTGGTTTTTACCGTCACCTTCGGGGAGATCGACCGCCCATTCAACAGTGTTGGCAGGGTTATCTTTGGCGAGTTCACGGGCCGCATGTTGGTGGGCTTGGATTGACATTTCGCCTTCGGGGACTGCGGCGAGAAAGGAGGTGATTTCTTCGCGGTCGCCCGAACGGAGGGCGGCGGAAGCTGCGATGTGGATCATTTTGGAGGCTTCCTTGTCTCCGTTTTGGAATCGTTCGATCGCAAATTCTGCGGCGAGTTGGGGATCGGCGTCGGCGAGGCCGAAGGCGGCTCCCCATTTCAGGTGGGTTCCGCTGCTTTGCTGTTCGGGCGAGAGGGTGTCGAAGTAAGCCATGGCGGAAGCGGGGTCGGAGGCGGCCCAGCCGGCGAGGGAAGCGGCCATGTCACGCTTTGGGGTGTCGACTCCGTGGATGATGGCTTCCTGTCCGGCCATCGAACCCCAGGCGTAGTGGAATTCGCGGAATTCGGCCGAATCCTGGGAGAGGTGGGCGATATTTTCACGCATGAGACGGGCGTTCTCGGGCGTGAGGTTTTTGAGCATTTCGGAGAAGGCGAGGCGCCGGGCGATGGGGCCTTTGGCGGCGCGGAATTCTTCGCCCAGCTCGGCAATGTCGGCGTCGCTGAGGATGGTGGGTTGGTCTGAGGTGGAAGAGGTGCGGGAGGATTTGGTTCGAGCCTTTTTCTCTCCGGGAGAAGAGTCCGGGTTTTCGGACTGGCGGTCTGAAAGTCGGGGGGAGGCGGATTTGGACGGGGAGGCGGTTTTTGATTCGTCCGGCTTGGTGAGTTGGGAGCCGACGACGAAGGCGGTGACGGCGACGAGAGCCCAGATGAGGTGGTGGATGAGATTTTTTTTCATGGGAGAATGGAGTGGGTGAGTTTTGTGGTGGTTCCGACCGTTAGTTCGCCCCTTTGGGGCTAATGGGGCATGGAAATCTATACGTGGTTGGGGGGTGAGGATTAGTCGTCGGATTTGAAGTTGTTTTCCTTTCCCCATTGGTGGGCGGTTTTGGGATCACGGTGGGCTCAGGTGGTGAAGGTGCGGCGGGTCAGTTCGTCGCGGAAGGAGGATTCGGAGATTTTCTGAGCCCATTCGAGGGCGGTGTGTGGATCGAATTCGACGGCGGCGATGGCGAGTCCTGCGAGAGCCTGATCTTTGGCCGGACCATCGGGTTGGGATTGCACCCAGGCGGTGGCGGCTGCGGGGTTTTGGGTGGTCCAGTTCCAGAGGGTTTTGCCGAGGGCGGAGTTGCGCTCCGGGGACTGTGATTTTGAGGCGACCCAGTTGGCTGCTTTGGCGGGATCGCGACGGGACCATTGCGAGGCGATGAGTTCGAGATAGTTCGAGTTGGGTTGTTGGTCGAGATATTGGGCCGCTTTGGCGGGATCGGTTTCGGACCAGGATTTGAGGGCGACGGCAGTCGTATGGCTTTTTTCGTCGGAGTCGAGTTTGGTGGTCCAAGCGAGAGCTTCTTTCGGGGAATGGCGAGCCCAGGACTCGGCGATTTCAGAGAGGATGTGGTCACGAGCGTCGCCAGGTTCAAGGGTGAGTGCGAGGCTGGCGGCCTTTTGAGGATCGGTGGCAGCGATGGTGCCGAGGACGCCGGAGTAGGCTCCGGCTTGCTGCTGGTCGGCGAGCGTGCGAGACCAAGCGAGGGCTGCTTTTGGGTCTTGTCGGGCCCATTCTTTGGCAATGGTGCCGGAGAGGATGTGGCCGATGACCGGGTAGAAAGCTTGGGAGCTCTCCGGTGAAGTGAGCCAGTTTGCAGTCCGTTGGGGATTAAGTGAAGTGAGTGCAGCGAGGACGCTAATGGCATGACCGCGTTCGAGTGAAAAGTTTGCGTTGTCGAGCGAGGAGAAGGCGGCTTCGGGATCGGCTTTGGCCCAGCGGGTGAGGAGAAGATGGGTGAGCATTTTTGACTCGCTGTCCCAATCGGGCGTTTTTTGGCGAAGGAGGTCGAGGGCCTCGGAAATGCGATTGGTGGGGAGATGGAGGGAGTATTGTTGGAGGAGGTGGAGGCGTTCGGAGGGATCGGGATTTGCGAAGATGGCGAGGAGGTTCGGTTCGTTGGTAGTGCCTGGAGTGAAGGTTGAGCGGCTTGAGGAGGAGGAGGTGGCGGGCGGCAGTCTGCCTTCGTGTTGTGCCTCCTGGAGTCGGTTAATTTTGATCTGTTGGGTGGTGACGGCGGCGGCTCCGATAGTGATGGCACCGAAGGTGAGGAGGTGGGTTTTTACAATGGCGAGAGTGCCCGTGGTGGCGGGAAGAGTTTGAAGGGAGGTTGTGATGGAAGTGGCCAGAGAGGCTGGGGCGGGGTTGATGGCATTGGTGGGGAGGGTGCTGGCGAGCAGGGCGGCGGAGGTGGTGATGCCGCGCTTGGTGAGGATGGTGCGGAGTTTTTCGAGAGCGCGGTTGGTGCGCATGCGGGCCGCGTCTTCCTTGATTCCAAGTTCGTCCGCGATTTGGGGATGGGTTTTGTTTTGGTAAAAACGGAGTAGGACGAGAGAGCGGTCATTTTTGGAGAGTTCGTCGATGGCGCTGTCGATTTCTGGTGCGAGTTGGTTCCAGGGTTCGGGGGTGTCGTTCATGGCATCGAGGGAGGCGGCGGTTTGTTCGCGTTTTTGGCGGCGGATTTCGGAGCGAACGTAATCGACGGATGCGCTGTGGGTTTCGCGGTGGAACCAGGCGGTGAGAGGAAGGGAGGGCGGGATTTTTTTGGCCTTTTTGACGAGGCGGAGGAAGACGGTTTGGGAGATGTCGCGAGCGGCTTCATCGTTGGCGGTGACGCGTCGGGCCACGGAATGGACGAGAGGAAGGTGTCGGTTGATGAGCGTGACGAGAGCGCTGTCCGAGGGATCGAGCAGGTGCTGGCGAAGGAGTTGATGGTCGCTGATTGGCACGTTTCGAAGAGAAATCGGCAGAGTATGGGGAAAGCGAACGAGGATTTGGAGGAAAAAGAAGGGGTTCGCTTTTTGGGGCCGGAGTCGATTAGACTTGAAAAAGGCGAATGACGAAAGAGAGGGATCATTTTTTGGACGGTCTGCGAGGCGGGGCGATGTTGCTGGGGTTGGTGTTACACGGGGTTTTATCTTTTGCAGGAATTGGGGTGTGGCCGGCGGTGGACGTGAAGTCCTCGTCCGAGGTGATATTGCCGTTGATTGATTGGATTCACGGATTCCGGATGCCGCTCTTCTTTTTGGTGAGTGGGTTTTTCACGGCGATGATGTGGAAAAAGCGGGGGATGGAGGGATTGGTGAGGCAGAGGCTTTTGAGGATCGGTGTGCCATTGTTGGCCGGCGTGTTGATTTTTTACCCAGCGATGATTGCGCTGGGGAGTTGGGGCGAGAGGGTCAAGGCGGAGCGAGTTGAAGAGGGCGACGGAGGTTTTGATTTCCAAGGGTTGCCTTTGTTGGTTCTGAAGGGAGATGACCAGGCCGTGCGGATTTCTCTCGGAAAAGGAGGAGATGCCAATGATCAGGATGATTATGGAACGCCGGTGTTGCACTTGGCGGCGCTGATGGATGATGGGGAGATGGTTGAGATTTTGCTGGAGAATGGGGCTGATATCGAAGGTCGTGGTGGAGATGGTGGGACGGCTTTGATGGCGGCGTGTTTTTTTGGAAGGGAGCGGGCGGCCCGGTTTTTTTTGGATGCTGGTGCGGATGTGTCGGCGAAGGATGACAAGGGGGAGACGGTGATGGACAAGTTGGGGGCTGACTTTGAGTTGGTGAAGGAGATGGGCGGGGTGTGGAAGCTGGAAGTGAAGGCGGAGCATCGGGAGGCGCGGGAGAGGTTGGCGGAGCTGTTGGTCAAGGGAGGCGCGGAGTCGGGCGAGGAGGGAGATTTTGGGTGGTATTGGCTGGGGGTATTTTTGCCGGTGCTTCACCACCTTTGGTTTCTCTATGATTTGTTGTGGTTGCTGGTGGTGTTTGTGCCAGTGGCCCTAGTGATGGGGCGGTTGGGATGGAAGTTGCCGGATTTTTTGATCTCGGTGCCGGGGTGTTTGGTTTGGTTGGTTCCCCTGACCTGGTGGTTGCAGATGACGATGCCGGGGCAATTTGGCCCGGGAACATCGAGCGGTATTTTCCCATGGCCGGCGAAACTCGCTTACTTCGGGGTCTTCTTCTTCTTTGGGGCGATGTGTTTTGGACGGGGATTTTGGGAGCAGAAAGTTGGCAGGATTTGGTGGGGGTGGCTGCTGGTGTCTTTGCCTCTTTTTTGGTGGGGCAAGGAATTGGTGAAGAGTGATCCTTTTTGGGGAGCGCTGCTGGCGAGTGGCTACGCGTGGACCACGATTGTGGGGATGATGGGGCTCTTTCGGAGATTCCTGAATGAAGGGAGGCCTACGGTACGATATTTGTCTGATTCGGCGTATTGGCTCTATCTGACCCACCTTCCGGTGATGATGGCGGTGCAGATTCTAATCAGTGGCTGGGATGTGCCACTGGTGTTGAAGCTGGTGATCGTTATCGGTGGGGTGACGGCGGTGCTGCTGGTGGTTTATGAGGTGGCGGTTCGTTACACTTGGGTGGGAGCGATTTTGAATGGCCGAAAGAGCCGGGTGGTGCCTCCACCTCTTCCCGGCGGAGAGGAATAGGTTGTTTTTTGAAATGTTTCAGTGCCATCTTCCGTCATGGAAATGATGAAAAGACTGACTTTGTTGGCCGGCGGCCTGATGGCAATGCCTGTTTTTGGTGTTCTGGAGTTCAAGGATACCGAGGGAAAGCATCTCGATGTGGTGTCGGATGGCAAGGTGGTGGTGCGCTACATGTATGAACACGATACCTCGACGAAGGAGAAGCATCATGAGACTTATAAGCCGTATCTTCATGTCTTTGATGCCGAGGGGAAGAAGCCGATTACGAAAGGGGCAGGCGGAAAGTTTACCCACCATCGGGGGATTTTCATCGGATGGAGCAAGACTCAGGCGAATGGGAAAAGCTACGATCGCTGGCACATGAAAGGTGGGGACATTATTCACCAAAAGTTTTCCAAGCAGGAGGTGAAGGAAGGCGCTGCTGTTTTCACTTCAGTCACGCACTGGATGGATGATCAGGAGAAGGCATTTCTTGAAGAGGAGAGGACCTTTACGATCACGGAAGGCGTGTATGGAGGACGGGTGATGATTGACTTTCATACGAAGCTTAGTCCTGTGAGTGGTGATGTCTTTTTGAAGGGCGATCCTGAACATGCAGGCGTGCAGTATCGTCCGGCGAACGAAGTTGATACCAAGAAGACGAAGTACCTTTTCCCGAATGGAGTGACCAAGGTGAATGGAGTGAAAGATTTACCCTGGGCGGCCGAGAATTACACTTTGGATGGGAAGGAATACGGAGTCGTGCACATGAATGCGCCAACGAACCCAAAGGGAACAGTGCATTCGGCCTATCGCGACTACGGGCGTTTCGGAGCGTTTTTCCAGAAAGAGATCAAGAAAAGAGAGTCGTTGGAATTGGACTATGGTTTCCTGATTTTGGACGGAGAGCTTCCGGCGGTTGGGAAGATTGACGGAGTTTGGAAAAAGTGGGCGAAGTGAGTTGGATCGTCTTTGTGGACCTCTTCACTTTTATGAATGAAAAAACCCGGGGCAAAGCCCTGGGTTTTTTCTTTGAGGTCAGATCGGCGTAGCGCCGCTTTGCGTGAGACTTTTTTTAGCGCTTCCGCAGGGCGAGGTAATTGCGGGCTTTTTTGAGGAAGAAGGAGTTCTTTGCAATACCTCCACCAGGCACGGAGTGAGAGATCCAGAGATCACAGGAGGTTCCTCCATCGAGGTTAAGGGCGTATTTGATATTGAAGCCTTTCAAGGGCTGGGATCTGAGGTTGTTGGAAAGGCCTTGAAGAGTTGCGGTGTCGGCGTAGGCGATGCCGAAGTGGTCCGCGCCATCCCAAATGACGAATGAACGGGGGCGGTCGTTGTTGGTAGAGAGGCCGGTGACGACTTTGCCATCCCAAACGAGGCGGGGGCCGGCTTGGAGAAGTTCGGAGGATTTTTGGTAGGTCTTGCGGGTCGCGAGGGTGAGGGCTTTTCCATCGAGAATGCCGCTTCCAAGAAAGGAGGAGGAATTAAATGCCCCGCGCGATTCGCCGCCGGCGATTACGAGGCCAAGCGGAGATCCGTCGGGGTTAAAAAAGCTCCCGTTGATGGTCGCGAGACTTCCTTTTCCGGCCGCTTCGGCGTTGTCGAATTGAGATCCCGGCCCCCCTTTTTGGTCGATGACCTTGAGGAAGAAGTCGCGGCGGTCAAAGGTGACGGCTGTGAATGCGGTGCTGTTGAGTGAGGCAGAGCGGACCTTGAGGGGGTGTTTGGGTGAAGGAGAGAGAGTTGGGGGAGAGATTTTGGGTGTGACTGCTGGAATCGCAGTTTTGGGAGGAGTCACCGGGGGAGCGACAGGAGCGGGGGGCTCAGTCGGGGTAGGTGTTTGGGCGCGCGGGATCGAGACCGAGCAGGAACCCAAGAGAGCGATGAGCGGGAAAAAGAGGGGTATTTTTCGCCGGAAAGTCATTTGACGGCGCTGGCAAGCAGGGTCTGGAAGTTCGGCGGGATTTCCTCGCGGTCAACGATGGCGGTTTCGACATCCGAGAAACCAACACCGGCAATCATTTCGGCGAGCTCAACTTCGGGGAAGCCGAGCCAGGTGTCGTAGTAGAGTTCCCGGGCTTTTTCGAAGGTGTGTTGGAGGAGATCGAGGACGATGAGGCGGCCGCCCGGTTTGAGGATTCGATGGGCTTCGGCCAGGGCCTTGGCCGGCGATTCGGCGTGGTGGAGAGCCTGGGAGAGGATGGCGAGATCGACGGAGGAATCGTCGATAGGAGGGGACTCGATATCGCCGAGGCGGTATTCGAGGTTTGGGAGGTTGTTTTCTTTGGCGAGCTTTTGGCCGAATTCGACCATCTTTTCGGAGTTGTCGATGGCGATGACTTTTTTGGCGCGCTGGGCGATGAGCTGGGAAAGAGTGCCCTCGCCGGCGCCGAGGTCGGCAACCACATCGTAGTTGAGGATCTTGAGCATGGCTTCGGCGAGGCCTTTCCAGGAGCGGCCGGGGACGTATTCGCGGCCGAACTTTCCGGCGAGTTCGTCGAAGTAGGCGCGGACCTGGTCTTTGCGCTTGCGGAGGATGTGGCGGAGGGAGGAGTGGTCTTTTTCACACTCGGGGAGCTCGGAACCTGCTTCGCGGACGATTTTTTCCAGAGCGGGAGGGATTTGGGCGGAGTAGATGTTGTTTTTTCCCGAGCGTTGATCGGCGACGAGGCCTTCTTTTTTGAGTTGGGAGAGCTGGGTCGAGATCCGTGATTGTCCCATTCCGAGGATTTGCTGGAGCTCGGCGACGGAGAGTGATTCTTTCCCGAGGAGCCGCAGAATGCGCAACCGCGTGGGGTCGGAGATCATTTTCAGGGAATTGAGAATTGACGGCATGGGAAAGGGGGATTACTTCGCATCAACGAATCGCGATCCGACGATATCAAAAACAGACCCATGAGCAAAAGCTTCATTTTCTCCTCAGAATCCGTCACCGAAGGGCATCCAGACAAAGTCTGTGATACCGTGTCCGACGCTATCCTCGACGCCTGCCTTGAGCAAGACCCCAAGTCCCGCGTGGCTTGTGAGACTCTTGTGAAGGACAATGTCCTCGTGCTTGCCGGTGAAATCACCACGGGTGCCAAGTTCAACTACGAAGAAGTGGCTCGTGAGGCCGTTCGTAAGATTGGCTACGATAAAACCTACGCCGACAACACCGAGTATAGCTATACGTCGAAGTTTGAAGCTGAGGGCCTCTTTTTCATGAACCTCTTGGGAAAGCAGTCGCAAGACATCGCCCAAGGAGTGGATGCAGATGCTGCTGATCACAAGGACACCGCCGAGCAGGGTGCGGGAGATCAAGGGATCATGTTTGGCTATGCTGTCAACGAAACCGAGGAGCTCATGCCAGCACCTGTGGCCTACGCCCACCGACTGGGTGAGGCCTTGACTAATCTTCGCAAAGACCGCGTGCACACTTGGCTTCGCCCTGATTCCAAGACGCAGGTTTCGATGCAATACGCCGAGGGCAAACCCGTGAGCGTGACTGCCGTGGTGGTCTCCACGATGCACGCTGCTGAGATCGATACGCCTGAAATGCGTGAAATCCTTAAGCGTGACCTCATTGAAAAGGTCATCCCCGGTGAGCTTCTCCGCGACGATACCCAGTATCTCATCAACCCCACCGGGCGTTTTGTGACGGGCGGACCAGAAGGTGATGCCGGACTGACCGGACGTAAAATCATCGTTGATACTTATGGTGGTATGGGCCGTCACGGCGGTGGTGCTTTCTCTGGAAAGGACCCTTCAAAGGTTGATCGCTCGGCCGCCTACATGGCGCGTTGGGTTGCCAAGAACATTGTCGCTGCGGGCCTCGCGACTGAGTGCGAACTTCAGCTCGCCTACGCCATCGGATACCCCGATCCCGTCAGCATCAACGTCAACACCTTCGGCACCAACGAAGTTGAAGAAGACAAGATCGTGAAAGCGGTGCAGGAAATCTTCAGCTTCAAGGCCGCCAACATTGTGGATCAGCTTGATCTCCTTCGCCCCATCTATGGTCAGTCAACCAACTATGGACACTTTGGATACTCGTCTGCCACTCTTCCATGGGAGCAGCTGGACAAAGTCGATGCTCTGAAAGCGGCCCTCTAATTTATCTCTTACCAAAAAATCATTATGTCAGATTACAAAATCAAAGATATCGGCCTTGCCGATTTTGGTCGCAAGGAGCTCGATGTTGCCGAGCACGAAATGCCCGGCCTCGTGGCCACTCGCAAGAAGTATGGTCCTGAAAAGCCACTCGACGGTGTCCGCGTGATGGGGTCGCTTCACATGACCATTCAGACCGCCGTCCTCATGGAGACTCTCCGTGAAGTCGGTGCCGACGTTCGCTGGTGTTCATGCAATATCTTCTCCACCCAGGACCACGCCGCCGCGGCAATGGCCCAGGCCGGTTATCCGATCTTTGCCTGGAAAGGTGAGACTCTCGACGAATACTGGTGGTGCACTTGGCAGGCTCTGCAGTTCCCCAATCCCGATGGCGGCCTTCCGCTCGGCCCTCAACTGATCGTGGACGATGGCGGCGACGCCACTCTCCTGATCCACAAAGGATACGAACTCGAAGACGGATCCGATTGGGTCAATGAGCCCGCTTCCTCCACTGAAGAAGCAGTCATCAAGGGGCTCCTGAAAGACATTCACGCCAAGCAGCCCGGCATCTTCCACGCCTGGGTTCCCGAACTTAAAGGTGTTTCCGAAGAGACCACGACTGGTGTTCACCGCCTCTACCAAATGCAGCGTGACGGGAAGCTTCTCTTCCCTGCTATCAACGTCAACGACTCGGTCACCAAGTCCAAGTTCGACAACCTCTACGGTTGCCGCGAGTCGCTCATCGATGGCATTAAGCGTGCTACTGACGTGATGATCTCCGGTAAAGTCGGCGTCGTTTGCGGATACGGTGATGTAGGGAAAGGATGTGCCCAAGCTCTCCGCGCTCAAGGTGCCCAAGTCGTTGTGACTGAAGTCGATCCTATCTGCGCCCTTCAGGCTGCCATGGAAGGCTTCCGCGTTCTCACCGTTGAAGACACTCTCGGCTGGGGCGACATCTACGTCACCACCACTGGTAACTTTAACATCATCCGCGCCGAGCACATGGACAAGATGAAGGACCAAGCCATTGTGTGTAACATTGGTCACTTCGACAACGAGATCCAGATTGCTGAGCTCGAAGCTCTTGACGGAGTTGAGAAGCTCAACATCAAGCCTCAGGTCGACAAGTACACCTTCAAGTCTGGCAACGCGATCTACATGCTCGCTGAAGGCCGCCTCGTGAACCTTGGTTGTGCCACTGGCCACCCAAGCTTTGTGATGAGCAACAGCTTTACCAACCAGACGCTTGCGCAGATTGCTCTTTGGGAGACCAGGGATACCCGCGAAATCGGAGTGGAAGTCCTTCCGAAGGCGCTTGATGAGGAAGTCGCACGACTTCACCTCGACAAAATCGGAGCCAAGTTGACCAAGCTCACCAAGGAGCAGGCCGACTACATCGATGTCCCGGCCGAAGGCCCCTACAAGCCCGCGCACTATCGCTACTAAAATGTAGCAGAGGCTTCAGCCTCTGATCTCAAACTTTCAAAGCCCGCTCTCTTCGGAGTGCGGGCTTTTTTAGCTGCTGCTGCTAGGAATTTGCTTTTGGCGGGAGGGGCTTTAAGCCAGTCCTTGGACTGGAGCGGAGGGGGGTGAAAGGGGGGGGATTTTTCCAGAGTTTTTCCTTAGGGTGAGAGAATGTGCTCTGGGCCGAGCGGGCTCACAGTTTGGCGCAGGATGGTTTCGACGTGAGCGACCGAGTCGGAGCGTCGATCGCCATCAAGCACCCGTCGATTGCCCACGCTTCCTCTCATGTTCATCACGGGAGGCAATGGCGCTAGACCGCGATCTCCGCCAGTGGTCCGCGCAGGTCGAGGTCCTTGAGTTGGTTGTCGAGCTGGCCAAAGTGATCTTTGGTCGGACCGTTGTTGGCTTGGAGAATGGTGTTGTACCAATTGCCGATCGTCTTGTGACCGGGGCTGCCGTACTTCGGGTAGCGGAGGTAGCGTCCTGCGGTCTTCAGCTTGTGCCCGCGTCCGCCGACGACAATGAACGGCCACTCCTTACGGCGCGAGTGATGCGCCTCGCCGGTATCGGAGAGGTAGATGATCATGGTGTGATCGAGCATGGTGCCGTCACCCTCGGGGACTGCTTTGAGCTTGGCTGCCAGCGTGGCGATTTGATCGATTTGGAATTTGCGGATCACGTCCCGCGCTTCGGCGGACTTCAGCCCGTTGTCGGTGACTTTGTTGTGGCCAATGTCGTGCACGCTGGTGTTCTTGAAGCCGAAGGTGGCATACTTTGCGCTAAGCCAGTCGGCGCGGATTGAGATGACATTGGTCAATCCGGTGATCAGTGCTGCCGAGGTGAGGTTGAAGAAGGTGGACACGCGGTCGGTGAACACGGTCGATGAATATTGGCTGGTGAGTTCCGGGGCATTTTTTCGTATTTTCTCCTGCATTTCGACGAGCTGGTCGTTGCGCGCTCGGACGGACTCGAACGCGTTCAAGTAGTGGTCGAGTTTCTCGCGCTCCTCCGGACTGATCTGCTTGGCGAGGCGCTTGGTGTCCTCACTAAGGAAGTCGAGGAGGTTGGTCTGCAGAGCGAACTCTTTCTTGCCGCCCGTTTTTA
>Ga0308014_1000130_pt1 | contig 19193 bp, 15 predicted proteins | sample Neamet229_FD_203154 | JGI IMG/M metagenome (GOLD analysis project Ga0308014, IMG submission 203154) | Marine microbial communities from water near the shore, Antarctic Ocean - #229 | ecosystem: Environmental > Aquatic > Marine > Unclassified | place: Southern Ocean | collected 2014-07-28 | reverse complement strand
ATGGGAAGATATCCCAAAGGGGCTATTCAAAGTGCGGAAACCCTACCCAAGATCCCGCCCATGCCGCCAGCTGGTTTGCCATCCGAGTTGCTTTTACGTCGTCCTGATATTCTTGAGGCGGAACGACGCTTTGCGTCTTCGGGGAGTCTTGTGAAGCAGGCCAAATTAGCATTCTATCCGAGCTTTTCGATCACTGCTCGGGGTGGCACTACAACTGATTCACTTAGGAAAATTCTCAACTCTAATTTCGGAGTGTGGTCGCTCGCTGGTTCGGTGGCCCAACCGATCTGGGCGGGCGGTGCCATATGGTCGGAGTCTGAAAGAATTAAGTCGGCCGATCGATCCAATCTTGCCAGGTTGCAAAGCACTGTAAGGAAAGCCTTTGGCGAGGTCGAACAGGCTCTGATTGCCGAGCGGTTTTTGGCCGCAAGGGAAGTTGCGTTGGTCAAAGCCCTGAAGTCATCAATTGCTGCCGCTGAAGCTGCGGAATCCGATTACACAGGCGGTACCGGCGATGCTCTGACTCTCATCACGGCACAAACAAATCGCATCAACTTGTCTACTGGTTTGGTGAGCCTTCGTCGGTTGAGGCTCGACAATCGAATCACGCTCCACCTCGCCCTTGGGGGTGACTATCGACCCGGAAAATAAGAATCCATGAAAACTTTAATCTCTTCCATCATCGCTATTGTAGTGATTTTTTCTGCGACCTTCGGGGTTAAATTTTTTTTGGAGGAACACAAACCTGAAGCCGACAAGAAGGAACGGGTTGTCACGACTCCAGTCGTCGAGGTGACCATTGTCAAAAAGCAAGATCTTGAGTTCCCACTGAAGAGCGAAGGAGTTGTCATGACTCGTCGCGAGACTATCTTGTCGGCCCAAGTCGGAGGACGTATTGTGGATATCCATCCTCAGTTTGAGCTAGGGGCTACCTTTAAGAAGGGGGAGGTGATCGCAAAGATTGATCGACTCGACTATGAGGCGGTGATTGCCCAGGCCAAATCGGTTTTGGCTGATGCCGAGCTTGCGGTTCTCCAGGAGAAAGCGCGGGGTGAACAAGCTGAACGTGATTGGAAGAAGATTGGCGGAGGTAAGAAGGCCTCTGATTTGGTTTTGCGGATTCCATTTTTGAAGAGCACCAAGGCTCGGCTGGCTGCGGCGAAGGCGGCACTTGAAAAGGCGGTGGAGGATCTGGATCGGACGGAAATTCGAGCTCCCTTTGATTGTCGGGTCCGAACGGTGGTTCTTAATCTTGGGGCCACCGTGGCTCCAGGTAGCCAGCTGGGAACAATCTATGATGCCGAGAACCTGATGGTCCGCCTCCCTTTCTCAATTGATGATTATGCCCAGATTCCCAAGGATCCTGGGATCAATCTTTCTGCTGATGTAGGAGCGGAGACGTATCAATGGGTCGGAAAGGTGATGTGGGATTTGGGCGAGGTTGATCAGGCTACTGTGTCGGCCTATCTTTTGGCAAAGGTTCTACCCAATAAAGATGCTCCTGAACGTTTTCGATTGCCGACACCCGGGTTGTTTTTAAAAGCCCGGTTGACCGGTTCGACATTGTCCAATGTGGTTGCCGTTCCTCGCTCTGCGGTTCGTGGTCGGGATAGGGTTGGCATTTTGAATGATAAGGGCGAATTGGAATTTCGAACGCTGGTCATCGCGCGGGGCAGTGAGGATTTTGTCTACGCGACTCAAGGCGTTTTGGATGGCGAGAAGGTGATTTTGACAAAGATCGAGTTGCCGATCGAGGGGATGAAATTGGCAGAACTTAAACCGGGGGAGCGAAGCGGGGAATAAGCCATGGAAAAGTTTATCAAATGGTTTAGCTGCAATCATGTTACGGCAAATTTTCTTATGCTGGCGGTTTTGTTGGCTGGCTTCGCGTCTTGGTTTCAGCTTCGCAAGGAAGTCTTCCCGGAGATTGCCTTCGACGGGGTGGTTGTCAGTGTTCCCTATCCCAATGCCACTCCCGAGGAGGTGACCAGCGGTGTGGTCATTCCCATTGAAGAGGCCATCTCCGATGTCGATGGAATCAAGCGGGTTCGTTCCACTGCGTCTCGCAACATCGGCGCAATTACAGTGGAGGTTGAAACAGGGTTCGATACCCGTGATGTCATGGGCGATGTGCAAACAAGGGTCGACGGCATTGATAATTTCGCGGAGAAGGCAGAGGAGCCGATTTTTGAAGAGGTCATTGTGAATCGTCAAATCATCAGCCTTGCCATCACTGCTGATACCGACGAGGCAAGTCTTCGTGTCTTTGCCGAAAAAATCCGAGATGGATTGCTCAACTACGAACCGCCAATACCGAAGACGAAGGAGGAAAAAGTTCAAGCGTTTTTCAACGATCCGGGCCGAGTCATTCAGCGGTTCCTGAAAGGCCAACAAACGATTAAGAAAGTCGAACTCGCTTCAGTTCGACCTTATGAGATCTCCATCGAGGTTCCTGAAAGCACGCTTCGCAAATATAATCTCACCTTGCAGCAAGTCGCAGCAGCGGTGCGGAGTGCTTCGCTCGATCTTCCCAGTGGTTCGGTCAAGACTGGTTCGGGAGAGGTGGTTGTGCGGGCAGCTGGGCGAAAGTATCGAGGTGAAGAGTTCCAGAACATTGTGGTGAAATCCTTGCCGGATGGCTCCGAGTTAAAGCTCAGTCAGATTGCAGAAGTGATTGATGGTTTCGAAGATATGGACCTTGTTTCGACGTTCAATGGACGCAAAGCGGTGGTCCTTCACATCTTTCGGATTGCCGATCAGGATACTCTCGCGATAGCACGTCTGGCAAAGGAATATGTCGAGACGGTCGAGCGTCCCGAAGGCGTCAAAATTGATGTTTGGAATGATGCCAGCGTGATCTTGAAAGGGCGTCTGGATCTTCTCAAAAGTAATATCGGAATTGGGTTAATTTTAGTATTGTTGGTTCTTGCTCTCTTCCTACGCCCAAGTCTCGCTTTTCTGGTGGCTTTGGGGATTCCGGTTTCCTTCGCGGGGGGACTTTGGCTGATGCCGGATCTTGGGATTTCCATGAACTTGATTTCGGCTTTTGCCTTTATCCTTGTTCTGGGAATTGTGGTGGATGATGCCATCGTGGTGGGTGAAAATGTTTACACTCGGATTCAAGGTGGCGAGCATCCACGCGAGGCGAGCTGGAAGGGGACTCATGAAGTTGGGGTAGTGGTAATTTTCGGTATTTTGACCACGATCACCGCGTTCACCCCGATGCTCGGGCTGAGTGGAGTGAGTGGAAAAATTTGGCCGAATATTCCACTTGTTGTGATTCCGGTTCTGCTCTTTTCGCTCCTGCAATCAAAGTTCGTTTTGCCTGCACATCTGGCTCTTCTGAAGCCTCATTCGGCGGAAAGGAGTTCGAATCCTATCTTCCGATTACAGGGGGCAATCGCAGGTGGGCTCGAACGCTTCGTGAAGTCGGTTTACTCACCTTTTCTCGCCCTGTGTTTGCGATTTAGATACATCGTTTGGGCGGGCTTTTTTGCCATGGTTTCAGTTTCAATCAGCTTGATTGCAACGGGGTGGATTCCTTTCCAGTTTTTTCCGAAAGTAGAAGGAGAAATTCTTTCCGCAAAACTCGAAATGCCTCTCGGCGCGCCGTTTGCTGAAACTCAGAAAGTGGTTCGGCGGTTGGAAAAGGCTGCGCTCGAAATGGGTGCGGAAATCAAAGATAAGAATGGGGATTCTGTTGTTGTGAATGCTCTCGCAACCGCGGGGATGCAGCCTTTTCAGGCAGGACTGGGGCCCATTGGCCCTTCGGGTGGAACTCATCTTGGAGAGGTGACTCTGGAACTCGCTGCGGCAAAGAATCGCGATATCTCCAGTGAAGAGCTCAAAGCCAAATGGCAGAAAATGGTAGGGGAAATCCCCGGGGTTGTTTCACTCACCTTTAGAGCCGAAACGGCGGCAGGCGGTAATGCCATCGACATCAATCTGACCGGTCGTGACAGCAAGCAATTGGAAGAGGCTGCGGCCTGGGCTACCGAGCGACTTCGCCGCGACTACAAAGGAGTCGTTGATGTTTTTAACTCAGATCGCAAGGGGAGGGAGGAATTGATTGTGCGAGACCTCACTCGTAGGGGGAAGTCTCTTGGGTTCACTCTGGATAATGTCATGGGGCAGGTGCGTGACGCCTTTTACGGAAACGAAGTGCAGCGTCTTCAGCGTGGGCGCGACGAGGTGAAGGTGATGGTCCGTTATCCTGAATCCGAACGTGAGTCATTGATGAACTTTGAGACCATGAAGTTGAGGACTCCCAGGGGGGATGAAGTGCCATTGTTGGAAGTTGTGGAGCCCGAATACGGACGTGGCCCGGCGACGGTGACTAGGGTGGATCGTTTTCGTACAATCAGTCTGGAAGGGGATGTGGACCTGGTAGGTGGATTCAATGCGAATGAGATTGTCACGAAGTATACCGAGGAAGTCCTTGACGAAATTGGGGAAAAGTTTCCCGGCGTGCGATATCGCTTTGAAGGGGAGCAGAGCGATCAGCGCGATAGCGTGAGGGAAATGGGGATCGGTTTTATTGGGGCGCTGCTGGTCATGTATGTCCTGATGGCGATTCCTTTGAAAAGTTATGTGCAGCCTCTCATCGTGATGAGTGTCATTCCGTTCGGTTTGGTCGGGGCGGTTGGAGGTCACATCTTGATGGGGCTCAATATGAGCATCATGTCAATGTGCGGGATTGTGGCGCTTGCGGGTGTGGTGGTGAACGACAGTCTGGTTTTGGTAGACTACGTCAACCGGCATCGGGACGATGGAAAGAGCATTGTCGAGGCAGCCCGGAACGCTGGAGCCCGACGTTTTCGACCGATTCTGCTGACTTCGCTGACGACCTTTGTCGGGCTGATGCCCATGTTGTTGGAAGATGATATGCAGGCAAAATTTCTCATTCCGATGGCGGTGTCGCTTGGATTCGGAATCTTATTTGCGACAGCAATCACGCTGATTCTTGTGCCTTCACTCTACGTGATTCTTGAGGATCTAAGAAACTGTCCCTCAAAGTTGAAATTACTCATTGGCAAAAAGGCAAACTAGGGAAGTGTTAAGGCCATGATCCTAGAAGCTCTGGCGAGTGCCTTCCCCGCATCGTCTTACACGCAGCCGGAGTGTTTCACTTTTTCCAAAACAACGTCTTCTTTTCAAAAACTCAGTTCCCGAGGACAGGGGATTATGGAACGAGTTCTGATGGGAGATACGGGAATTGAGAGACGACATTTTTGTACGGATGAGCCGGCCGTGATGTTTGATGCGGGAGCCCAGGAGTTGAATGAGTATTTCGAACGAGAAGCTCCGGCGTTGGCTTCGGCAGCATTGAAAAAAACGGGTGTCGATCCGAAGGATCTCGATGCCCTTATCATTTGCACCTGCACCGGATACCTCTGTCCGGGAGTGACCAGTCATGTGGCGGAGCAGATGGGGATGCGGGATGATATTTTTTTACAGGACATTGTGGGGCTGGGGTGTGGAGCGGCTATCCCGATGTTACGGGCGGCCGAAGGGTTTCTGGCTGCGAATCCCGGGAAGAAAGTGGCAACCGTGGCGGTGGAGGTTTGTTCCGCAGCCTTGTTTGTGAACGAGGAGCCCGGAGTGCTTATCAGCATGTGCTTGTTTGGTGACGGATCCTCGGCTGCGGTCTGGTCGGATGAGCCAGGCGATGGGAAGTGGCGGATTGGAAACTTTGACACGGTTCATGTTCCAGAGGAGCGGGAGAAGATTCGTTTCATCAATTCGGGAGGGAAACTGGAAAACAAGCTGCATCGCTCCGTGCCTTCGTTGGCGGCAAAGGCGGTGGGGAGGCTTTGGACGCGGCGATCCAATGACCCCGACCAAATTTTGGCCCATACTGGCGGCCGCGATGTCATTGAAGCTTTGGAGAAGCAATTGGGGTGGACCTTAAATGAGACTCGCAAGGTGCTCCACGATTCAGGGAACTGCTCCAGCCCTTGTGTTCTCTTTGCGCTGGAAGAGCGATTGAAGGATTCGGAGGAGGATTCCCGCTATTGGATGACAAGTTTTGGAGCTGGCTTTTCAGCGCATTCTTGTGAGATGTGGCGTTGACAGAGAACGATCAGCAGATGACCGTCCCTCCGACATGATTAAACCAAAACGTCGGATCGTTACCGGCTTACTTAGTGGCGCTCTCGGTTTGAGCGTATTCGCGCAAGAACCTGCTGCTCCCGCTGAGCCAGCAAAGCCCGCAAAACCTGTTGAGGCTACGGTCGATCCATTCAAAGCACCTGATAATGTTGGAGCTGCCCCTGCTGATGCAGAGAAGACCAAGTCCGGTCTTGCTTCCCTCGTGCTGAAAAAGGGAACCGGAACCGAGCATCCAACCGCAACGGACAAGGTGAAAGTTCACTACACTGGCTGGAAGGCTTCTGATGGTGAGATGTTTGATAGCTCCCTTCGTCGGGGGCAGCCCGCTGAATTTGCACTGAATCAAGTGATCAAGGGATGGACCGAAGGGGTGCAACTCATGGTAGTGGGCGAAAAGCGCCGCTTTTGGATTCCGTCTGCTTTGGCCTACGGTGATGAAGGTCGCGTCGCAGGGAATTTGACCTTCGATGTTGAGCTTCTTGACATCGTCAAGGCTGCCGAGCCACCCAAGGCACCAAAGAATCTCACCGCACCGGTTGATGCCAAGTCGACTGAGTCCGGCCTCAAATATAAAATCCTCAAGGAAGGGGAAGGCGACTCGACTCCGGGCGCTGAGGATCTAGTGGATGTTCAGTTTTCTGCATGGAAGGCTGACGGCGAGCTTATTTCGAGTTCTAGCGGTCAGCCGCGTCCCGCTCAGTTCAAATTGAACGAGTTGTCGATCAGGGGTTGGGCTGAGGGGCTTCAGCTTATGAAAAAGGGTGAAAAGCGCCGTCTTTGGATCCCGGCGGCTCTTGCTTTTGGGAGCCCCCCTCCACAGGGAGCTCCCGAGGGAGACATCGTTATTGATGCCGAGCTTGTGGAGTTTCGGTCAATACCCAAGCCACCACCAGCACCGAAGGATCCAAGTGCTCCTGAAGATGTTGCAGCAGCTCCCGAAGGTTCTCCCAAGACAGAATCGGGAATCTCCTTTAAGGTCCTGAAGGCCGGAGTAGGGGATAAATCTCCAAGTGATGGCGATTTGCTTAAAGTTAACTTCAGCGGCTGGGATGCCAACGGAGCAGCCGTTGCCTCCAACAAGACCATGGATGGGCCAATGGGGCTTACTTTGGAAAAATCACCAATCGAGGGTTGGGTGGAGATTTTCAAATCGATGAAGAAAGGCGAAAGCCGTCGTGTTTGGATTCCCGAGAACCTGACCAAGCCTGCTGGAACCGGACGGGGTGCTTTGACCTTCGATCTGGAATTGGTTGACTTTAAGCCCGAGCCGACGGCTCCCGAGGCCCCTGCTGATGTCGCAGCACCTCCCGCCGATGCGATCAAGACCGCATCCGGATTGGCCTACAAGGTGCTCAAAAAGGGAACCGGAACTCGGAAGCCGGTTGCCACGGATGCGGTGAAAGTCCACTACGCAGGTTGGACCACCGACGGGAAGCTCTTTGACAACTCGATCCAGCGCGACGAGATGGCCGAGTTTCCTTTGAATGGCGTGATCAAAGGCTGGACGGAGGGCCTTCAGCTCATGGTCGAGGGCGAAAAGACCCGCTTGTGGATCCCGGTTGAGTTGGCCTACATGAACCAGCCTGGACGTCCTGCGGGACTGCTCGTTTTCGATATTGAACTTTTCGAGATCGTGACTCCCGAGCCTCCCAAGAAGATCGAGGCGGTCACTCCTCCGATTCAGGTCGAGCCTCCCCCCAAGAAGATCGAGGCGGTCACTCCTCCGATTCGGGTCGAGCTTCCCAAGCCCAAAAAAAAGAAGGCTGAAGGAAAGAAGGGGGAATAGATTCTCCTTTGTCTTAATTTTAACAACGGTCTGTTGCTTCAGTGCAACAGGCCGTTTTTTGATCATGGCCCTGTCGTGCGGACTGGTTTTGGCCTTGTCTCTTTCTTCTCTCTCAATTAGCACGGTTGCCCCGAAGGATCTTCCGGCGGGAAAACACCTATGATTGATCTTCGACAACTGGTGACTCCCGAATGTGTCATTCTCGAACTCGCCGAGACGGACCATGAAGAGGTCGTGCTCGAAATGATCGGGCATCTTTGCAAGATTGGGAAGGTTCCATCGGGCGATTGTTATTGTTTCGGAAACGCGGTTTTGGAGCGGGAATCGCATGTTGGTACCGGTCTGGGTTCGGGGGTTGCAATTCCTCACGCTCGCGTGAAGGGGCTGAAGGAAACCTTGGTGGTTTTTGGAAGGTCGACCGAAGGCGTGGACTTTGATTCTCCCGACAACGCTCCCTCACACTTAATCTTTCTCATGTTGGTTCCAGAGGAAAAGGCGGCACAACATCTGCAGATTCTCTCTGAGCTGGCAAAAGTTTTCGGGCAGCCCGAACTTCGCGATCAGCTTGAAAACTCATCTTCCCCCCAGGAGGTTTGCGATTTTTTTTTATCAGCCATTCCGTCCTGAAATTTAGTTCATGAACATACCTGAAATCCTCTGCGAGAAGGTTCTCGCTGCGCTTGAAGCCCTTGAAGTTACTTTACCTGATCCCAGTCGGATTCAGGTGACGAAGGCGGCTGATTTACGCTTTGGTGATTTCCAAAGTAATGTCGCTATGATGTTGGCAAAGCCTGCCGGGAAAAACCCGCGAGATTTTGCAATGGAGCTTATGGAGAAGATTTCGGCGGATGATCTCTGTGAGATTTCGATCGCAGGGCCAGGTTTTTTGAATTTCACGCTCAAGCCTGAAACATGGGCTGCCCTGGCCCGCAGCCAATGGTCTGCTGAAGATCTTGCGGTTTCCCAAGTGGAGAAGATAGAGACGATCGTGGTGGATTTTTCCGCCCCCAATGTCGCCAAGCCCATGCATATCGGGCACATCCGTTCGACAATTATTGGTGAGTGTCTTGCCCGGGTAGCCACTAAAGTGGGGCACAAGGTGATTAAGGATAACCATATTGGGGATTGGGGAACCCAGTTTGGGATGGTGACGTGGGCCTGGAAGAAGGGAGTCGATGGGAAGCAGCTCGAGGAAGAGCCGCTTCAAGAGCTTTTGAGGCTGTATCGTATGGCTTCGGATGCTGCGAAAGAAGATGAAGCGATTAAGGAGGAATGCCGGGCCGAATTGGTGAAACTCCAGAAGGGTGACCTAGAAAATATCGAAATCTGGACTCGTTGCGTCGATCTTTCGAGGAAGGGTCTGGAGAATATATACGAGCGGTTGGATGTCCGCTTTGACCATTGGCTTGGGGAGAGCGACTACAATGAAGACCTCGCCCCATTGGTCAAAAAACTCACTGGTGACGGACATGCCCGAGAGAGTGATGGTGCTATGTGCATTTTTTCAAGTGAAACCGTGAAGGCCAAGAATGATCCATTCAAGGTCAACCGGGATGGTGAGTGGCAGGACTTTCCCATGATGGTCCGGAAAAAGGATGGTGCGTTTAATTATGCCACCACTGATATCGCAACGGTTGAATTTCGAGTCAACGAGTGGCAGGCCGATCAGGCATGGTACGTTGTCGATGTGAGACAGAGCGGGCATTTTTCTCAGCTGATTGAAGTCTCGAGCCGCTTGGGATACGACGGGATCAAACTCGTTCATGTCGCCTTTGGCACCATTCTGGGAAAGGATGGTTCTCCTCTGAAAACGCGGGCGGGAGATCTTCCCCAGTTGGAAGACGTTCTTAATGATGCCGTGAAAGCGGCTCAAATCATCGTCGATGAGAAAAGCCACCTTGATACCGTAGAGGAGAAAGAAGCTCTAGCCGAGTTGATTGGCGTAAGTTCTATCAAGTTCACCGAGCTCTCGCATCATCGGATGTCAGACTACGTCTTTGATTTGGAAAAGATGGTGGCTCTGGAAGGTGACACCGCCCCTTATCTTCTCTACAGCTATGTGAGGTCACGTTCCATCTTCCGAAAGCTGGATGGCGAGGTCGACTTGAATGCCAAAAATCTGGTTCTGACCGAAAAGGCGGAAATTCATTTGGTGAGGATGTTGACGCGCTATAGTGGTCAAATCCATCAGGTGCTTGAGGATTATCGTCCAAATCTGCTTGCAACCTACCTTCTTGAACTCGCGCGAGCGTTTCATTCTTTTTTCGAGGCCTGTCCGGTCTTGAAGTCGGAAGGCCAGATTCGTGAGAGTCGTCTCATCTTATGTGATCTCACCTCGAGAGTGCTCAAAGACGGACTTGGCTTACTTGCCATCCCGGTGCCAGAGCGGATGTGATTTATGAAAATGCCTATTGTCATCAAAATTGGAACCGGTGTTCTCACGCGTGGGAATGGCACGCTTGACGGCGCGTCGCTCGTTCGACTGGTAACCGCAGTTGCGGAATTAAAAGCCCGAGGGTTTTCGTGTGTCATGGTATCATCGGGGGCGGTGGGAGCTGGGGTGAGTGCTTTGGATCTCAAATCCTATCCTGACGATGTTGAAACCCGCCAGGCGGCGGCGGCAATTGGTCAGGCGCGTTTAATGCAGCGGTATCAGACGCTTTTTGAGCAGTTTGACTTCGATGTGGCCCAGCTTCTCCTCACGGGCTCCGATTTACAGGAGAACCGGGAACGAGTGTCTGCGACGATGAAAAGGTTGCTAAAGGAGGGCGACATTATTCCCATCGTGAACGAGAACGACTCGGTGGCGATCGAAGAACTCAGAGTCGGTGATAACGACATGCTTTCTGCGAGAGTTGCTGAGCTGCTCGGTGCGAAAACTCTCATCCTTTTGACAAGTGTTGATGGTTTGTTAGATCATCAGGACTCTTTGATCGAACACGTGTCCGACCTCTCTGAAATCTCAAGTCTGATTCGGGAGGAGAGCGGCAAGTTCTCCATCGGTGGGATGGCATCCAAACTTCGGGCGGTGAAATATGCCACTGAATCCGGGGTGGAAGTTCTTGTCGCCAACGGAAGGAATCCCGAACAGCTGGTTGCGCTGGTCGAGGGAAGTGGGCGTTGCACTCGCTTCACTCTCTGATGAACAAGAAAGGTAAGACTGATCAGAAATCTCTCCGCGATATTTGAATTGGTTAGTGAAGTTGACGCTTTCCGTCTTCTCAACCGCACGGCAGAATTTGGTTATGACGAAAGCCGAAAAGTCCTTCTTGTTTGATCTTCTTAAGACACCGAGTCCCACTGGGTTCGAGATGCCCGGGCAAAGAGTCTGGTCGAAGTATGTTGGACGGTTTGCCGATTCAGTGGAGTGTGATGCTTATGGCTCGACTTGGGCCACCCTAAAGGGTCGCTCCAAGAAAGTTGTGATGCTCGAGGCCCATGCCGATGAGATCGGCTACATGATCAAGTATATTACCAAGGAGGGCTTTTTGTATTTGGACCGGGTGGGCGGGAGTGATTCCGCCACGGGCCGGGGCCGGAGGCTTCAGATATTGGGAGATAAGGGAGTCGTTCAGGGAATCATCGGAAATACCGCAATTCATCTTCGCCGGGACGTCTTGGCAAATGAAAAAGCCCCCAAGATTCACGAACTATGGGTCGATGTCGGGGCGTCTTCGCCGAAAGAGATTGAAAAGCTGGGCCTCCGGGTCGGTCATCCTGCGGTGTATGCCGATGGTCCCATGGATCTTGGTAGGGATCGGCTTGTTAGCCGGGCCGTTGATAACCGGATTGGAGGCTTCATGATTGCCCAGGTGATGAAGAAACTCGCTTCCGCCAAAACCAAGCCGGCATTTTCCGTGATCTGCCTGAATGCCGTTCAAGAGGAGATTGGCGGCTATGGTGCCATGATGGCAACTCATCGCCTTCAACCCGACGTTTGTATTTGTACCGATGTGACTCATGCAACCGATACCCCGGGCTTAAGTGCTCCGATGTATGGTCGGGTGGATCTGGGCGGGGGACCATCGGTGACCCACGGATCTGCCAGTCATCCTTTGGTGGTTGATCGCCTTCTTGATGTGGCAAAAAAGAAGAAGATCAGGATTCAACATGAAGCCTCTGGTCGTTTCACAGGAACCGACACAGATGGGATTTATATCTCCCGTGAAGGGGTGCCGAGCGCTTTGGTTTCTTTGCCGCTTCGCTGCATGCACTCAGTCGTCGAAATGGCTGACTATTCGGATATCGAGGAGACGACTGATCTCATGGCTGGATTCGTCCAGAGCCTTGGAGCGAAGGATACTTTTCATCAAACTCTCAAGTGAATCGTTTTTTCGGGTGACTGATTTTGTGCAACTGCTCTAATTGACATTATGAAACGACGTCGCGGAAGGAGAGGTTTTTGGTGGTGGTCTTGGCTGTTGGTCCTTTTAACCATCGGTGCGGTTGTTGGTGGGTTTTTGCATGGCAAAAAGCGATGGGAGGACGCTCCGAAGGATTTCCGTTCGGTGGCCACTCTGTCATTTCATGTGAGGAATCCCTTTGTGGTGCCGGGCAAAGCGGCTCTGGTATCGACTAGCCGCTTGGCTGATTCTAACGAAGCCGAGGTGATGCGTGAGATCGAATCTGAGGTTGCGCTGACTCCGATAGTGACAGAATTCGATCTTGCCCAAAAGTGGGGGATAGGAACCGCGGATGCTTTGACTGAGTTGAGGACGTCGCTGGAGCTAGAATTGGACCGAGGGAAGGATGATCTTTATGTGATCGTCATTCGTCACGATCCAGCCGAAGCGGCTCAGTTGGCGAATGCGGTTGCCAAGGGGGTCATTCCGCGAATCAAGGTGATTGATAAAAGGAAAAAAGTTGAGATGGCGAAGAAACTTGAGCTTGAGCTTCAACCATTTGTTGATGAAGAGGTGGATGCACGCGCCAAAATTAAGTCAGCTTTAGCGGAGAACAATATCCCGATCGATCCCCAGCCCGGGATGAAGATTGATGAAATCTACACATTGCTCCCCAAAGTTCATGATGCGATGGTTGAGTGGGACCTGGCGCAACGGAATTTGGTGGAGCGCCAAAGCGACCAGGTTCAGTATACTAACTATTGGAAAAAATCTGTCCGACCATCCCTGGTGTCAGAAAATGCTGTTCCCGCGCTCTCATTTATCGGGCCGGAGCTACAGCCATTTCAGGTCGAGTGGTCGCTTTACGGTCTTACGCTCGGCCTCGTGGTGGGATCTCTTCTGATGCTGGTCTGCTGGAAGCTTTTCCCGTAACCAAGACGGAGGCTTGTCTGACCGAGCTCTGAGTGCGATACTAATGGCGATGCGATGGATCATTTTTATTTTTGTTCTCGGAACTTTGGGGGCCACCGGAGGTGAGCCGACCGGAGTGGCATTGCAGTTCTTGAGGGAACTCAAGGAGAACGATGATCGGGCTCCTGCGCTCGAGAAGTTGGCAATCTCTCCTTTCTGTGGACCCGAAAAACGGGTGCTGATCGATGATGATTGGAAATTAAGGGCCTCGTGGGCGAAAGCCGGAGACTATGCTTTTTCCGCAGGCGGCGAAAAAATTGATGGAGATCTTGCTGCTGTATTGATCGGCTCAAAGTCGCCTAACGGCCCGGATTCGGTTGCGATTCTGTCGCTCGGAATGGTGCAACGGGATGGCCAATGGAAGGTTGCTCCCGTTGAAGGAACTTTTCAAAACACTGGGCTTGGCTTTGGTGCTGGAATTAAAGCCCGTGTCCGGGCACTGGAGGATTGGCTCGCTCTTGAGCGCATCGGTGGGGTTGATAAGCTTAAGTCCGAGGAATTGGAACGGTTTAGAAAGGAAATGGAAGGAGTGTTGTCTGCGGATGTCCTTGAGATGAAAGACCCCGAAGATGTTCTCAATCACTTCGTCAAGTGTGCTGAAGAAGGGAATGCAGACGCCTTGTTGATTTGGCAGGGTTTTTTAGAGCGTGACCAACTCCCCGAAAGGGATTGGGAGCGATGTGTCCGGGTCACGCGTAAAGGACTGAAGAATGAAGATGCCCGTTCGGTCTGGCGTCTGTTGACATCCCGTAAAGTGATGAAGGTGATTGTGGAAGGTCAGGGTGATCCTAAGAATACGGATTATTTACTCTCGTTTTTGTCCGATTTTAAAATCGCGTCGAGGAATGAAAAGCCCTATCCGGTCCGCTTTAATATGACGATGACAAAGGCGGGGTGGCGCATTCAACTTCCGGCCTTTTTTGAATATGCTGACGAGGATGACCTCGTTTTTCGGACCGCCCGGAACCGGGGATTTGACTGGGAGGATCGGAAAGGTGCACGGCAGATGGGTTACCGTTTTGAAGAAGAGAACGAGAAGCTACGATCGTCTGATCCAGAGTCTCTGCTCGCTTCAGTGATCGAGGACCTGGGGCAGGAAGGCTTGGGGTCTTTTCTCCAGCGTCATTACCGGGAGGCTGAAAAGCTAGAGGACGAGATTGAAGCCGATGACGAAGAAGACCATGGTTTTAAACCCCTGGCTGCCAACGGAGGCAATGGCGAAATCGATGATCGCAGGATGGGACGCTACGGGGAAGCGGTGAAGTGGTGGGGTGGAACTCTGAAGAGGCATAAGACCCTGAGGGCTAAGGTGGCAAAACTCTACAAGAACGAAAATCTGGCATTGGGTGTTTTGACCTTGGGCAACAGCGCGGAAAGTTGGAAGCCTTCTTATCAAACCGTTTGGATGGCCAAAGAAGAAGAGGGTTGGATGATTTTGCCGGGTGCCATAGCTCCGATGTCAAACTCGATTGCTCCTGCCTTGATGGAGATTCAGCAAAAGTTTGCCCAGCAATTTGCAAAGGACAGGGAGACGATGGAGGAAGAGTATCTCGAAGACGTTTTAAGAGTGGTTGGGATAGACGATCAGGCTGGGAAGGCGGCCTCCGAGGAAGTTGCTATCGCTCTTGTCAAGGAGTGGAGGAGCATTGCGGGTAAAGGGGGAATGCTGGAACTTCTCAAGAAGTCCGCTGTCCAAAAGCTTCCCGAAAATCCTGGAAAGTTTCTTCAAGAAGTGGGCTTTGTCATAACGGGAGCGATTAATGCGAAGGTTCCCGACGAATTCATAGGCAACAAAGTGGTGGCTCGCTTTCACGGTGTTTCAATGATGGTCGATGATGGTGGTGGTGGTGGTGTCGAAATGTCCTGCCCCCTCATAATTGTCACTCCGACCAAGGATAGACATCGTGTCCTTGTAGATGTGGAACTCCCGCTCGAAACAAACAAAGGGGTAAGAATTCGTAATGCCGCCAGAATGGACGAACTTAAGAAGGATATGAAGGCCGAGGATGTTGCTGCGATCGAGAAACTTCGAAAATGGCATCAGGAGGTATCCCGTCCTGTCCGGGAAAAGTGGGAACAGCAAAAATCGGCGAGCGAGTAGTAATGGAGATTTCGGAGATTGTCTCCCGACTGGAAGCCTCGGTGCAGGCGGTCATGCTGGGACAGCAAGAATCGGTGCGGCGAGTGCTTGCGACCATGGTTGCCGGCGGACACGTGCTTTTGGAGGACGTGCCGGGCACCGGGAAAACCACGCTCGCCAAGGCCATTGCGGCCTCGGTTGGCGGAGGCGGATTTCAACGAATTCAATTCACACCTGATCTTCTGCCTTCGGATATTCTCGGGGTGAGTGTGTTGGATTCTCGAACTTCCTCGTTTGCGTTTCATAAGGGGCCGATCTTCACCGATATCTTGCTTGCAGATGAAGTGAATCGAGCTTCGCCCCGCACCCAAAGTGCGCTTCTTGAGGCGATGGCTGAGAAGCAGGTTACGGTGGAGGGGACCCGTTATGACCTAGGAGAGTTGTTCTTTGTGATTGCAACCCAGAACCCGGTTGAGCTTCGGGGGACATATCCTCTGCCCGAGGCTCAGATGGATCGCTTTGCCTTTCAGTGCTCGCTAGGCTATGTCTCGGTGGATCAAGAAATAGAGATCCTAAATTCCCAGGAAAAAGCACATCCGCTTACCCGGGTAGAACAAGTTGTGAGTCGTGATGATTTACTCCGGGTTCGGGAAGCCGTCACTCGGGTTGGGATTACCCCGGCACTCCAAGAATATCTTGTTCGTCTTGTTGCGGCAACGCGCGGAAGGGCGGGGGTCAAGCTGGCTGCCAGCCCACGGGCCTCATTAAACCTTCTCCGGATTTCCCAGGCTCTTAGTTTGTTTGAGGGACGTGATTTCGTTTTGCCGGAAACCATTCAGAGTCTTGCTTCAGGTGTGATTGGCCACCGGCTTGTCCTTGAGGCCGATGCCCACTATGCGGGGCGGACTGGTCAGTCGGTCGTTGCAGACATCGTGCAGGAGTTGGCAGTGCCGGTTTAGTTGAGAGCAAAATCTGATCGCGCGGAAAACACCAGCTACGGCGATGGAGATGGAGATGGAGATGGAGATGGAGATGGAGATGGAGATGGAGATGGAGCTGAGCCAGAGCACGGCGTCGAACTTCCGGACGGTCCCGAGTTCCTCGGGAAGCCAGCGATATCTCATGACGAAGGCGGCAAAGACTATGATGAAAAGGATCAACATCGTAAGAGAACCTCCGATAATGACCATGAAGCCAGGCTTTCTGATGATGAAGTAGAGAGCAGGATCGAGATCACCGGGAAAGCAACAGAGAGAAGAACGATCGATTTCTTCCTGTGATCGGGATCCTCAAAATTAATCCAACCCAAGCGGCCAAACGCGTCGGAGAACAGACTCGTCCATGGAGCCAGCACGGCGAGAAGAGTCGACAAAAGAACGACTAATGCCCCGATGAGGAAAGCGTTTTTCGCCCACCCTCCGAGAGTTTTGGTGTGCATTCTTGAGAGGACGGGCACGAGTTGGGTGCTTTCCGGGAACGAGTCCCTGACGATGTAAAAGGGCGGCTCCAAGGAGGTGAAAGAGGGCGGTAACGACGGTGTAGCAAATCATCGAGAGCCCCGCGTCCAGCGGTATGACACGAATCCATTCTTTGGCGCGTGCGAGACACTCCATACGTCCTTCGCTTGGTTCGGGGCCGGTGAACGAGGCGTAACCTTTTTCGGGGTTCGCAGGTAGGGATTAGACATCGTCTAATCATGTGCGGAATGGGGAGTCAGAAAAACCTTGGAATGAGCGGAAGTTACTGGCCTCCTGCCAGATGAGGAACAGAGAAGCGAATAAAGCTGGGCGCGGGCTCTGAAAGCACATGCGAATGAAATCCGTTGGAGGGGGATGTGATGCTGGACAGAGGAGACCATGAACCTTCTTGTAGGTTGTCCGAGACTTCCATGGTGTAGCGATCCCGCCAGTTCGACTGCCAGGTAAGGACCGGGTGATTTAGCTTGAGAACCGGGGCCGTCGGCTTGCAGACATTTCGAACAGCCCTGATCACACCGGTGTCATTGCAGGCGATTAAAAGATCTCCATTGCTGGCCAAGTTGATGGCGCGAGGCTCTGAAATCCGGTCCGCTCCTCCCGTGCGGAGCTGGTCATCGCCTGATTTGATGTTGCCGCTACGGGACCCGTTTACGAAGAGATGGATTCTTCGCCCAACGCCGTCGTTGGCCGGGCCGTTATCGACCCACCAAACATCCCCTCCTTTCTGGGTTGCGACGAAAAAGGAACCATCATGAAGAACTGCTATTCCCCGGACGCGATCGAGTGAAACGGAGGTGGCCAAAGCTCCACTGATCAGATTTCCATCGGTGGAGCCATTTCCGGCCACAACGATAGGGGAACCGCCGGATGGAATCTTGAAAACCCGATGATCTCCGGCACTGGTCACAAAGAGAGCCCCCTGTGGGCCAAGGTCGAGGTTGCCCAAACCTCTGGTTCCGGGGTTGATTCCTGCCACCGTGGTGAAACCATCTTCTGCCGACCATCGCTTCACGTTTTGTTGGCTTGCGGAAATAAACTCGCCACAAAAATAAACCTCGTCTCCCAATGGTGAGGTAATCAATCCACGCCCGGTTCCAAAACCGGCGGGGTAGGTGAAAAGGGTTGTCATCATCCCGTCTTGATCAACGCTGCGGACCTTTCGATTGTCGGTATCGAGGATGAGAAAACGTCCGTCTGCAAAAACATGGAGTCCGTTTGGATTGGAAAGTGGGCCTGAAGTGGCGGAAACTGAAGTGTCCGGAGCATTCCCGGAGGAGTGAGTTCCCGCGACTGTGATGATTTCCGCACCATCGGCGCTGACACGCAGCACGCTATGGGATTCCTTGTCGACGATATAGACTCTTCCGTAGGCGTCCGTTCCACAGTCGTGGGGATTTGAGAGTTCAACCAAGCGGGGATTACTTCCTTCGAAGCGGGCTTGCCAGAAATTCCCGTCCTCTTGATTTCCGAGGCCGGCAATGGTTCGCAGGGTCGTATAACGCTCTAAAACACCTATCTCGGATGCTGTTGCACCATGAATGACACTCAGGGTAAAAAAGAGAGCCTTCCAAGTCATCATTCGTAAGTATCCTAGTTTTTTATAAATTACTGCAGGAATTTTGTCTTTTTAAAGACTCCCGACTTTGAAATTAGATCGCGAAAATGAGAGAGGTTATTCACGTGAATGAATGTGCGGCTTGAGAAGTGCTGAAGGCCTTTTTCGGAATCTGACCATCGAGAATGCCGAAAAATAGCCTGCGGGGCCTGAGCCTCTTTTCGGCAGTGGTGCCTGCGCATGGAATCGCTGAACTATCGTGCAGTGTTTCACCGGGCGCGGACAGTTGCTGAAGTTGACTTGATCTGTCGAGGCTCTGGAGGAGTTTGGGGAATGGAGCGGTTTTTCCAGCCCGGTTGTCTTAAGCGATGAGCTGTTGGAGTAAATTCATGATTCGGTATTTTGGGAAACCCGAGCGAGGTATGACTTGGTCCACTACGCTGAGATCATTTGAGAATGATCGCCCCCTCTACGAAATCATGTTTGAGGTGGGACGTCGTCTCATTGATGTTGATCTCGTCGATCAAGTTGAGCGCGAAAAAAACGAGTGGAGTTTTCGGAAGCTCTACGGCCCCGAATGCGTCCATGAATTTCTTCGGCGTTTAGAACGCCACGACCTTCTTTTGGGCTAGAGGGAAAATCGGTCGTCCATTGGGTTTTCTCCCCGTGAATGGGTGGCTTCACCGTTCGCTGCGAGATGCACCAGAGCGTGGAAGACGTCTTCGGGGTCGCCGCTAATTGCGGTGGCGACATCGACGGCGCTCTTGTGATCTGCAGTGAGATGACCTCGAACTTCGTTGAGCATATCGAGAAACTCGGTGGCGGCAGCCTTGCCCGCTTCCACGCCCGGTTGGTGATAGGCGTTGAT
>Ga0308014_1000124_pt1 | contig 19344 bp, 15 predicted proteins | sample Neamet229_FD_203154 | JGI IMG/M metagenome (GOLD analysis project Ga0308014, IMG submission 203154) | Marine microbial communities from water near the shore, Antarctic Ocean - #229 | ecosystem: Environmental > Aquatic > Marine > Unclassified | place: Southern Ocean | collected 2014-07-28 | reverse complement strand
ACCACGCAAGGTCGATGAGATGACTTCCCATGTCGCCCGGCACTCCATTTCCAAACTCCCAACGCCGGTTCCAGTTCAGGTTTCCACCCTTCCAGTATCCTTGATTGTATGCTCGATCAGCTGCCGGCCCGAGCCAAACGTCCCAGTCAAAAAAGTCAGGAATCGGCTGCTCTTCCAGAACCGGTTTCCCAATCGGATTGATCGAACGATTGCACCAAACGTGGGCTTCTTTCACCTTGCCGATCGCCCCCGCCTGGATCAATTCCACGGCACGGCGATACGCATTCCCAGCATGAATCTGCGTTCCCATCTGGGTCGCAATTTTACCTTTTTGTTTGGCATACTCTTCCTGCATCCACCGGGCCTCCTGTACCGTATGGGCAAGTGGTTTCTCACAATAAACATGCTTCCCGGCTCTCATCGCGGCGATCGCTGCAAGCGCGTGATGATGATCCGCCGTGCTAATGACCACCGCATCAATTTCGGGGTTGCTCACGACTTCCCGCCAATCAGTCGTTGTTTTGGCATTCTTAAACTTTGCTTGGACCGACTTGAGGACATTTCGGTTAATATCACAGAGCGTGTGGATGTTTTGGCTCTTCACTCCATTCAGGTTCGCACCACCACGACCACCTGATCCGATAATCCCAATATTGAGCTTGGAGTTTGGCGATTGGGCACGGCCCACGGAGGGGGCAAGCGCAGAGGCGAGACCGAGGCCGACAAATTTACGGCGGGATAATTCAGACTGATGTTGTTTCATATAGAGTGTCGGTTTTGTAGTGGAATTTGGTAAGGGTGTCGACCTGACTACGTATTGCAAAGGCATGATCTTAAAAAGAATCTCAACGAGCGCGGTCTTAGGGGCTGCCTTTCTTGGCCTGGGCATCTTTGCCGCCCAAAGTTTTTCAGATGAAAAGAAGGAGACCAAAAACCCTCAGCCGGAACTAAAAAAGGCCTTCATCGATGGCACCGGCCACGGATGGAAGGAGCTCACGGGCGATGATTTCGTCAATGTCAACTGCAAGCTCGACACGTGGCGTTGGGAGGGTGGTCACGCCTTTTGCACTGGTAATCCAGTGGGCGTAATCCGGTCAAAAGAAACGATCAAGAATTTCGAACTGGTGTGCGAGTGGATGCATACCAAAAGCGCTGGAAACTCGGGTGTTTTCGCTTGGGCCAGCCCGGCCTCCATCGAAAAGCTCGCCGCCGGAAAAGGCCGCCTTCCAGATGGCATCGAAGTCCAGGTCCTCGATCTCGGCTACGAGACCAACTGGGAGAAAAGCAAAGGCAAACCATCCGATTGGTTCACCTCACATGGTGATGTCTTCCCCACCGGCCCCGCCAAAATGAAACCCTTCCCACCCGTCGCCCCCAACGGAACACGCAGTTTCCCAACCAAGCGCCTCACCAATGGGGTCAACGAGTGGAATCACTACTACATCCGCGCCATCAACGGTGAGGTCCGCCTCTGGGTCAACGGCGAGGAGGTTTCCGGCGGAACCAATTGCCAACCAGCCGACGGCTACCTCTGCCTCGAGTCCGAAGGCTCCCCAGTCCAGTTCAAAAACATCCGTCTCCGGGTTTTGCCCTAGTGAAGAGTTGGCACTGGGCCAACTTAAGAGTTTCCCGTATTGAGGCCCCTTCTTCCCCTTCACCAGAGCAAAGGCACACTTTCCTTTGTCTTCCAAACCGTCTTCTATAGTCGGTTTGTTTGTTGGGAGTGAGGGTTGCAAACGAGTTTGAGAGGATCGAACTCAGTGCCAAGTGCGTGGATTGAGACTTTCAGTTGACCGGCAAGCTCTTCAACCCTCTTTGGTGAGGTCGCCAGCGAGATGGTGCCACATCGGCATCTTTGCCACTCCAGTCAAGGGTGGTCATAATATCGGAGTTGAAAAAACGCACGACAAGCGCGTCCCGCGGTAGATAGCCGCCCCGCCCGCCAAGTGGAGATAGGTGAAAAGAGTATGCTTCTCATTAAGCATCGGAGTCCTGCGGCTCCTTGACCTTCACAATCATCGCGGCTTCCTCAAATACCGACTTTGCATCAGGCACCATATCTGCACCCGCCGCGACATATTGCTCATTAGCATACGCCGAGCCTTCCCCTGCTCCGGATTGCACCACGACCCGATGACCACGCTTCACCAAATCAGAAACGTAACTGGGAATCATCGATACCCTGTTCTCCTGCGCTTTAATCTCCTTGGGAATTCCTACGATCATCTTCTCGACCTGTGGAGAAAATACCAATTGTCCGCAAAAAATATTTTGATGAGGATGAGATCCTCACGCCTTTCCAATCGCAAGGGAATCTAGCTTCAATCTGCGAGCCCAACGATATCTACCAGATCCGCTCATGCTTCCGCCATCCGCGCATTGATCAATCCCCAGCTTTTTACGCCCGATGATTCGGTCACCGAAGCCCTCGACTCGATGGGGCTCATGCAATTCATCATGCTCATGGCGCAGAAATTTCGCATCACCCTTGGACCGGAAGATCTGAATCGCGACGACTTCGCCACCCTTGGAGACCGCAGCGACTTCACTTGCTTGATTCATCCCGGCGTGTCCGCCTTCAGATAAAAGAAAACAATTGAGAGGCGGGCATTCTGGAAAATCTTACTTTCCGTTTAAAGGGTGCCCTATAGTCGGCTCACCCTTGAGAAACCCGAGCGAGGCAAGAAATCGGTCGGCTTCAAACACCGTTTCGTGATACTTCGATTTGTTAAAGAATCCATGTGGCTCGCCATCGTAAAGGTGAAGATCACAACGAGCGCCCAAGCCCTTCATGGTGTCACGATACTTCTCCCCTGTCGCCACCGGGATGAGATTGTCCTTGGTTCCCAGAAAAACGATCGTCGGCGGAGTGGTCTTGTCGAGGTTATGAAATGGGGAAATCTTTTCCCAGTATGCCTTCACCCGGTCATGACCGTAACCCTTCGGGCCATTGTCGAAGACAGGATTAAAGAGCACCAGAGCATCTGGGCGGGAACTCACCGTTCGATCTTCTCCTTCCTCGACAATCCCCTTTGTCGTCCCGATCGCAGCCGCCACATGACCACCGGCTGAACCACCGCCCGCGGCGATTTTCTTGGGATCGATGCCCAATTCACCGGCGTGTGCCCTCACCCAGCGGATCGCCGAATTTCCATCCTTCACACATTCAAGAGGAGACGTCTTGTGTCGGCTCTTCACCCGGTATTCCGCCGAGATCGCAACCATCCCCCGCGAGGCCAGATACTCGCTCTGCGGGTAGAACTGTGAAGGGGACCCGCCATTCCATCCCCCGCCAAAAAAGAAAACAATCGCCGGCCGCTGATCCCCTGCCTTGTGACCATCCGGATTGAAGATGTGCAGTTTTAATTCATGCCCGCCGACCTTCTTATAGGTCTTCACGAGATCAGGCTGCGGTGCGCCCAGAACCATCCCGGCGAGGGCAAGAAATAGAAAAAGTGGTTTCATCATCTCTTTTCTACGGTTTGACCACGCGACTTCTTGAAGCTTTTCTACCAATCCCTAACCTCAAGGCATGCCAGAGAGCGAAACCGGCGATCCCTCTCAACTTCCCGGCTCGATTGAGGACGCAACCATCCTGCGGGCATCAGGAATCCCCCGCTTTACCTGAAACTACTCCCCCCGTTTTGGGCTGGGCCTCCCTTACCTTTCTTGTCGTCACCATCATCCGGTCCAACGCCCTCCGTTTCGATACCAGTTTCTTGCGATGGCTCTGGGTGGGCGCTGCCCTAAAACGCCGAAGCAAAGGGGCTGAGAACAAGCAGGATCGTGATTCGAACTTTTATTTTGGGCAAACACGACACTTCCCGCCAAATCCTTCGCAAAAATGGAAATTATTTTAGCGAGACTTCCAAACCGGGATCTCCTTACGGGGATTCTCTTTCGTGCGCGACGTCCCCTGCCAGGTCAGCCAAGCAATCACGCCCAAGGAAATTAAAATCCCCAACCACGCCATGACACGTCCCAACCAAGGCTCCCGTGGCGGTTCATAGCCCGTCAAGGCCGGACTTCGCTCCTCAACAAAGGGAATGGGATCTTGCTTCCGTACCTTCTTCGGAAGTCGCAGTTGCCTCACCGCCAATCCCTCCAAGAGCTTCCTCACCTCCGCCGTAGCGCTCTTCCCTGACCCAGGAGACCGCCCTGACGACCAATCATCGAACCAACGACCATAGTCGATGGAGAAAAGTGCATGAAGTTGGTCGTCTGGAGTTCTTACCGTCAGAATATAGTCCGGATCAAAATTCACCGCATTGGCAGAATCACCCAGATCCGCCAAGAGCGCGTGAAATTGTTTGCCCAGCATGCGGATTTCCTTTTCCTCCACCCTGCATTCACTCAGCGGCTTACCCTCCATCCACAGGCTCGTCACCCACGGGTAACCCTCCCCGTCCTCCTGTGCACCATCAATCACTTTGCGAAGATACGCATGATTCAGCGACTTTAACTTGCCGAGCGCCTGATCAAAAACCCCTGCTGCCCGGAGCCGTCCCACGGCATCTCCTTCCAGCCGTAAACGAGACAAGACCAGCGGCGTTTCATCCCGCGCCAACGCCCGATAAACCAACATTTCGGAGGTCTGGCTCACAAGGTCCTGGACTTGGAAGTGGCTTGGCATTTCTTAACTGTTAGGAGATACGCAAAGTATCTGCCAGTCCTTCCGCTCGTGCCAGAAAACCTTTCAATTAAGATATCAAAATCCCCTTCATGGACGATGCGAGCTCCATTCGATACAGTCGCGTCATGCAAGATCTTCTCCACGAAATCACCCTTCTTTCATCAACCTCCGCCACCCTCGACTGGGATCAGGAAACCTATGCCCCGGCACAATCGGTCGCCCACCGCGCCAAGCAACTCGCTTACCTGCAAGGCCGTATTCACAAACTCCAAACATCCGAGGCCTTCCGCGACGGCCTCTCCGCCCTCGATCCTGCCAACCAACGCGAACTCACCCACCGATACGAGCGCGCTACCAAACTTCCCCAAGAACTCGTCGAGCGCGACTCCGAAACCTCCTCCCTCGCCAAAGCCGCCTGGTCCGAAGCCCGCGAAAAAAACGAGTTCTCCACCTTCTCCCCCCATCTGGCCAAGCTCCTGGAAATCGCCCGCGAAAAGGCCAACCACTGGGGCTACGAGGACGAACCCTACGACGCCCTTCTCTCTGAATACGAGCGCGGTGCAAAAACCCGCGAAATTGCCGCCCTCTTCGATTCGATCGATACCGAGCTCGCCCAAATCGCCGCGGCCGCTGTCGAGGCCTCCGCCTCCATCCCCGCTAACTTCCTCCACGGGCCCGCTCCCATCGAAGCCCAGCAAACCCTCAACCGCGAAGTCGCCGAATCTCTCGGCTTCGATTTCTCCCAAGGCCGCATCGATACCACTGCTCACCCCTTCTGCACCACTCTCGGCCCCGCCGACGTCCGCCTCACCACCCGTTACGAGGATCACGACTTCGCCTCCTCCCTCTTCGGGGTCATGCACGAAACCGGCCATGGCCTCTACGAACAAGGCCTCCCCGCCTCCGACTTCCACCTCCCCTCCGGCCACGCCGTTTCCCTCGGCATCCATGAATCCCAATCCCGTCTCTGGGAAAACCACATCGGTCGCTCCCGTCCCTTCTGGGAAAAATGGTACCCCCGCGCCCAGGAGCTCTTCCCCCACCTAAGAAAGATCTCACTCGATGACTTCCTTCCTGCCGTCAACCGCGCCGCCTACACGCCCATCCGCGTCGAGGCCGATGAAGCCACCTACGACCTTCACATCCTCCTCCGCTTCAAACTCGAACGCGCCCTCCTCGCCGGCGAGCTCGAAGTGGCCGACGTCCCCGCCGCTTGGAATGACTCCTTCGAAAAACTCTTCGGCTTCCGTCCCAAAAACGACACCGAAGGCTGCCTTCAAGACATCCACTGGTCCATGGGCGGCCTCGGCTACTTCGCCACCTACTCCCTCGGCAACATCAACTCCGCCCAACTCTTCCAAGCCGCCCAAAAAGATGAATCCGTCTCAACCGCCTTCTCCAAAGGCGACTTCCTCCCCCTCCTCGCCTGGATGCAAAAAAACATCCACCGCCACGGCTCCACTCTCTTTCCGCAAGACCTCATGCAACAAGCCGCCGGCTCCAAAACCGACCCCCAACCCTACCTCACCCACCTCCGCAACCGTTTCACCCGCTAAGGGACGCGGCCGGCCCGGCCTACGTCAACATCGCCTTGGTCTTCAAGAGCATCCATGAAAACCTTCGCGGCTCTGCGTGAGCCTCCAAACTCAACCCATCTTTCCTGACAAAAAAATCCCTCCGCAAATTCATCCGGCGGGAGGTGAAGGGACTTCGAAAAGAGTCCACGAAGCTCGTCCAAAGGAGAGCCTAAAAATTAGCCGGCAAGTTCCGGGCCAAATCCCATCGCCGACGAAGGAGGGGCCCATCTGAGCATACCCGAAGAACCGTAGGTCGGCAGCCATTGGCTGACCTTCCCATCCAATCAAAAGAACCCTCCCGGGCGAGGGCTATTCGCCAGCGTCCCTACGGGACTCCAGATGGATTTTTTAAGATCCCTACTCCGTGGTAAAACAGCTCGTAGGGAGCCCTTCACCATTCACGAGGTTGGCACCCTGCGGATTGGCCGCCCAAGCATAACGTGCTTTAGCGGGCTCCTTGAGCTCATCGTGCCAGAGAACCACCTTGTCATGATCGATCTTAGCCTTGGCCCAATGCCACTTGCCATCGGCCCCGGCGATTTCAAAACGCTGGAGCTCCTTGCCATCACGCGCTTTCAAACCATCGGCATGGTCGAAGGAAACAACAATCTTGCCGTCCTTCTTCTCCATTCCAGAATAAAGCGGCCCGGAGATCACGATCTTCTTGTTTCCGTAATCCTGCCCCAAGGCCCAGCGTGCGAGACGGTCACCGACATCGTGCTTGTTCTTAGGGTGAATGTCGGTGGGGTGGCCGATGTCGTTGATGACAGCCATACCGCTCTTGGGAATTGATTTCAGGGCGCGGCGCATTTCATCCTGCACCACCACCCAGTCGCTTTCGGCTCCCGGCTCGGTAGTCGGCTTCCTGAAGTTAGCAAGCTGCACCCAGTAGAAGGAAAGATCGTGCCCCCAGCGCTGACGCCAATCAGCGACCATGCAGCCGAGAAGTTCCTCGTATTCTTGCGCGGTCCCGTGGTTGGCATTGGATTCTCCCTGATACCAAATCGCGCCGCGATTCCCGTAACCCACAATGGGTGCAATCATTCCGTTGTAGATCGTGGAAGGCATGCTGGGATTTTTTCCCGGATCAACTGCCTTACGAGGCCCCCTAGGCTGACGACCCTTCTTATCCTTCTTCCATACCGCGAGCTTATCTCGGTAGATTTTCTGCTGCTTCTGAAACTCCGCTTCCGCCTTAGTAGGGTCAAACGCCGAAATTGCTTTGTGCTTGGCCGCGAGCAGGATCTTTCCTGCCGGGAGTTTCCTCAAGGCTTCCTCGCTGGTGAAGGCCTGAACAGGCTTTCCTCCCCAAGCACATTCCACAACCCCCACGGGAACCCCCAGTTCGGCGCGGAGACGTTTCGCAAAATAATATCCCACCGCCGTAAAGCTCCCGGTATTAGTCGGCTCGGTCGGAGTCCAGGTCCCCTGCCAGTCCTTCTGAGGCTTGTTCTCGGCCACATTGGCGGAAACATAAACCCGGAGAAGCGGATCGTTGGCGTTCGCAATCTCCTCCTTTGCATTGTCACTGTTCGAAACGCGCCACTCCATGTTCGACTGTCCCGAAGCAAGCCAGACCTCACCGACGAGGACATTTTGAATCACCTTGGTAGCACCAGAAGCTTCCACCGAGAGGTTACTGCCCTTCGCACTCGCCTTAAGTCCCTTCAAATCAACGTGCCAATCGCCATTTTGATCGGCATTGGTTTCGTGGCTTTTCCCTGCAAAAACCACTTTCACAGGAGCATTGGCATCCGTCCATCCCCAGATTCGGGCAGAGGTATCCCGCTGCAAAACCATTCCATCAGAGAAGATTTTCGGAAGCTTAAGACCGGCAACCGAAGGGAGAGCCGCAAGAAAGAGAGCGCTGAGAATATTTTTCATGGATGAAACGGTTCTCCGGATACGAATCCAACGTCCCCAGTCTTTCCGCTTGTCTTCTTGCGCTGAAGAAAAGAGGACTCCATCTTTTCCGCATGAGGCTTCCTTTCATCATTTCCGCCGTCCTATGTCATTCTTTGGTAGCAGCCCTCGTCCCGGCACCCCAGCAGGTTGAAGCGGGTTCCGGCCAATTGGTCGTCGACGTCCAGACCTCTGTCATCGCCCCCAAGAATCTCGCAAGCCACGCCGAGGTGCTCATCAAAGCTCTCCAAAAGACCACCGGCTATCTTCATCGCTCACGCACCCTTGCACAAATCGGGCGAATGCAAATCAAGCGTGCCATTCGCCTGGGCCTCGCCGCTTCCGAGAAAGAAGAATTTTACCGTCTCGAAATCACTCCCGAGGGCGCAACCATCACTGGCAGTGACCCCGCCGGCCTAATGCATGGTGTGCAGACTTTCGTTCAACTCCTCCCAGTCGCCAAAGAACCCTTTCCACGTGCCCTCATTCCAGCCCAGACCATTGATGACTGGGCTGAAACCAGACGCCGCATTTTCCACCTCGACATCAGCGCCCATCTTTTCCCCTCCGATGACCTGAAAACCCTCCTCGGCTGGCTCTCATTCCACAAAATCAACGAACTCCACCTCCAACTCAATGGCGATCACGGATGGCGTATGGAAAGCTTGAAGTTCCCGAGACTCCACGAAATCGGAAGTGTCAGATCTTCGACCCCCCCTTTCGGTGACCCGACCGGTAGCGATTCCAGTGAATACGGAGGATATTACACTCAGGAGAATCTTAAGGAGCTCGTGGCATACGCCGCCTCTCGACAAATCGAACTCGTTCCCGCTTTCACCTTCGTCTCCGGAGCCTCGGCCCTCATTGCCGCCTATCCCGAACTCGGTAAAGAAGCCGTCCCGGTAGCCGCCACCTGGGAAAAGCGCGCCATTGGTGTCCGACAAAACGAGAAAACGCTCCAGTTTCTCGATGCCCTCTTCGGCGAAGTTGCCGCCATTTTCCCCTCAAAAAGTGTCCGCGTTGAAGGCAACGACGACACCTTCCACAAGCAACTTGGAGCCCTCCTCGCCAAAAGAAAAAAAGAGCTCTTCGAGAGCCACTCGATCCCTACCACCAACTTCTCAAACTACAGCCGCCCCAAGGACGCCGAACTTTTTCTCTCTCCCAAACTGGAGGCGGAAGACGGCTTTAATCCGGTCAATAAGGTCTACCGTTTGCAATCAACCACAGCCGCACAAGCATCTTTACGCACACAATATGTCCCCGATTTTCCCAAACTCCAGCACCAGGTCTTTCCCCGTCTCGCTGCCTTCGCGGAGGCCAGCTGGAGACCCGCCGGAAGGCTAAACTACGAAGATTTTCGGACACGCCTCGCCGAACTCGCCGATCGCTACTCCTTGATGGGGATTAACGCCGCCAAAGTGTACGACCCGCCTGCCGGACCCCTCGTGGGAACCAAGATCACAGGTTCCATCGCAGCACGGGACCTTCATCAAGCCGACTGCATCTTTGATGGCAATAAAGATTCCTTTTTCTGGTCTGCCGAAGGACTGCAAAAAGGGGATCACCTCACCCTCGAGTTTCCCTACCCGGTCACCGGTGATGTCACCTTCGCCACCGGTCGGTCAGGGGACGCCGGCGGAGAAGTATCAGGCATCTTAGTTGATGGTGTCCTTGATCTATCTCCCGATGGCGAAGAGTGGGACGCCGCCACCGAGTTTTTCGATGGCCTTGCCTCTGTGACAGTCCCGGAGGGCACCAGGTTCATTCGCCTGCGAGCCACTGCCCCCCAGGATGACCCCTTGGCCCTTCACGAAGTCACGCTCTCCGAGGCCATCCTCATGCCCGTCCACAGGGAAACGCGGGACCTTCAACTCCCCGTCACCAAAGAAGAAATCCAACTCACGTTTAAGGCCAACTTTGCAGAGTTTCCCGAACTACGGGATGAGATCACCATGATTCGACGCACTTTTTTTGGTGAGTGGCTCCAGCTTTCAACCAGACTCGGACTCGCACATGATCCTAAAACCCCTCGCAACTTTGAAGTCAAACCGGGCGAACCGGGAACGCTGACCCCAGATCAAGCTCGTCTCTGGCTGATCAAACGTCTCGTGCCCCGGATTCAAAACTACCCCATCACCGCTCCACTCTGGTTCGTGACTGGAATAAGCTCCAGGCTCTATGGCGAAGTTCCTGCCAAACCGGATCGAAAGAAAAACCTCGCCGGGGGCCCCGAAACCGCCGCGTTTCTAAACTGGATCGCAAAGAAACACGGAGAGGAAATCCTCATCGCCATTTCCCAGGATTGTCGCTCGGAGAGATATCGGCTCTCTGTCTGGAAAACCTTCACCAAAAGCTCCCTCGAGGAACTTTCAGCGCAATATCAGGACGAGAAATAAATCCAGCATCACGCAGAAGTGCGATTGACACAGCATTTAAATGCTGTTGGTGCCTTCGCGTGTTGAACCAATGAGAGAGGACACCGAAGCGGTCAGGTCATTGCGCCAAGCTTCATGACACCCGAGTTGTTTGGGCCGCTCACGCCCTTTGTGATCACGGAAATCAGCTACGATCCGGCCACCGACAAGGCAGCCCTAACGTGGAACTCAAAGAACAACCGAATCTACTCCATCGATGCCTCCACTGCCCTCGAGTTATGGGTTGATGTCACCGGCAATGTCCCAAGCGATGGAGCGCCCACCACCGTCGAGCCTCCATCCCTCCTGGGTGAGGACCCACTCTTCTTCCAGATTCGCCAGACGAACTAGCAGGAAGGCCAAAGAATCCTAATAAAAAAACCTCGTGTCCTTTCAGACACGAGGGGGGTCTTTCTAAGAGAGGATATAAGCCTACGCATTCGGCAGGGTATGACCCTCACGATAGTGCTCACGGTCAAGCTTCGTGGCAGCCGCCCCGAACTCGCCGGTGAAGACCTTTCCATCCGTGGTTAAAGGAGCTCCCAGACCAGGTTTCGTCGCTCCAATTCCATTGGCCTCAAAATGGGTCATCATCCGGTCCACTGCATCAACAACCTGCGGATTAGTCTTTAAGGAAGCCTTGATCTGTTCAGCAGGCAGCTCTTTTCCAAGAGAAAGTGCATGAGCTCCGAGGTGAGCGAGGGCAGCCGAGTGGTGGCCATTCTCAGCATTATACATCGGGTTCTGTTTGCCACTGAGACATGCTTCAAAAAAGTTATGAATGTGGTTCTGACCACCCTTGAATTCCTTTACCAGTTTCCCATCCTTGTCGACCACCTTGCAACTCGCTCCATGTCCTCCAAGAAGTGAGCCGCCTTCGTATTCGATGACATTCCCAATCGTCACGCCCCGGTAATTCGGCATCCCGTGTTTCCAATCGAGGTCTTTCTTCGGCAAACCGCGCACTTCGAAAAGAATCGGCCCGGGCTTATGATCAATATAAAGGATCTGGGTGTTGGCGGTATTGCCATCGTCGTCATATCCGTAACGACCACCGATGCTCAGAATGGCCGGCGGCAAAGACATGGGATCCCCGAGCGCCCATCGACAAACATCAAGTTGGTGCGGTCCCTGATTGCCAAGATCACCATTCCCGTAGGGCGACTGCCAGTGCCAGTCGTAGTGAAACTGTTTCCGCTGGATTGGGAGCATTTTGCGAGGCCCCGACCAAAGATCATAATCAACCGTTTTCGGAGCTGCAACAGGGGCGGACAGTTTCCCAATTGATTTCCGTGGTTTATAACAAAACCCGCGGGCCAAAGTCAGTTTCCCAAGATTCCCTTCCTTGAGCCAGGCAAAGGCCTCGGCCCAACACGTTTCGGACCGTCGTTGAAATCCATGCTGAATCACGGTGCCATACTTGGCCTGGCCGTCAGCCAGCTTTTGCCCTTCCCAGACATTGTGGGAAACCGGCTTCTCGGTGTAAGCATGCTTGCCATTGGCAGCAGCAGTGAGAGCAATGACGGTGTGAGTGTGGTTGGCCGTGGCAATGCAAACGGCATCGACATTGGGATCCTCGCAAACCTTACGGTAGTCCTTGTAAGTCTTCAGACCCGTCAGCTTGTGACGTTTCTCCATTTCAGTCACCCGGCGTTTGAGTTGATCAGAATCAATGTCGCACAAACCAACAAGGCGTGCTTTTGTGTGTGATAAAACAGCGTTGATGTGGCTGGAACCCCGGCCCTTCACCCCAATCACCACCACCCGGAGTTCACCATTGGCTCCGGCGGCTCTGGCAAAGGGTGAAAGAAGGGAATAGGTTCCGGCAAAGGCTGAGGAGCGAATAAGTTGTCGACGATTCATGATTGGAAAAAAAAGTGAAAATTAGATACGAAAGAAACTTGGGGAGCTTGTCATCATTTTGAAACCTTGGAGGATTGATTCCAATAAATGATCACGTTCTTGGTCGCACGACCCGCCGCCACGAGATCAAGGTCACCGTCACCATCCAAATCAGCCGCTTTGAGATCCTCGCAAGCCATCTGGTTATCATCGATCACTGCATGACGTTTCCACTTGGTGCCCTCTTGATTCGTCGGCACATACAGCCGGATCCCCACCTTCTTTTCTTCTCCCGCTTTCTGACGCCATCCCGCCACCACCTGATCATACCCCAATCCCAAAAAATCCCCCGCCACCAGCGCGTGCCCCTGATTCAAACCATCATCAATCACGACCCGGTTCTTCGACCACAACCCCGCCTTTTCCTCAGGATTAATGACCACCTCGTTCCCGTGCATCGGCTCGATCGATGTGATAAAGCGCTTCCCGTTCGGCAGCTTCCCCAATCGCACCTCGCCCGCTCCCTTTTCTGTCATTGGCCTCGCCGTCCATTCTTTCCCCGCCGCCGGATAGAGCAAATGTACCCCTTCCTTGCACGCCACTAGGATACTCTCGCTCCCCGAATCATCCCACTTCACCGGATCGAAGTTGTGCGCCAAATGAAACCCCTTGTGGATCATAAAGGTCTTCCAGTCCTCCTCCGGCCGATACCCCAAAAAGTTGATCCCCTCGCCCTCGCCCCTCACATTCCCGGGCCCGTGCAAAGGCAGCACCGCTAGAAAATTCTTCCCGCCCTTCTCGGCCACCCAATGCATCCGGTGCACCGTCGGTTCACGATGCAGCGCCTTCGCATCCCGTGTCGCAAAACAATCCGCCGACTCCCCTAATGAAAACACCGCGCCACTGTTCTTGGTATCCCCCGGATTCCACTCCGCCCCCACCGCAATCTCCGCCTTACTATCCCCCGTGATGTCCTTCGCGCAAAGACAGACATGGTCCTTTCCTGTCAACTTCCCCGTTAACTCACGCTTCTCCCACTTCGGCCCGCGATATGCCATCGTGCGATCCGAATCCGCCAATAGAATATCCAGCTTCCCGTCACCATCCACATCCGCCACCGCAAGCCCATATCCAACCGTTATCTTGGCATCGATCACCTGAGCTTTAAATACCGCCTCGGGCAAGGCAAGCGACGACGAAACCAAAACAGCAGACAGAGCAGGAATTTTCATGCGCACTCCCACTATCATAATCCGCTCCGCATTTGAACGGATTTCCAATCTCCCCTCGTAATATCTTCATGCCCTTGGGCCGTGTCCTTCTCACCCTCCTCGCCACGACCTTCCTCGTGGCAGCTTCCACGCAGACCTTTTTCAAGGAGCATTGCGTCAAGTGCCACGGCCCCAAAAAGTAAAAAGGCGACCTCCGCCTCGATACTCTCGCGCCCGATTCCGATGACTGGCACCTTGTCCTCGAAGTCCTCGAAAACGGCAACATGCCACCAAAAAAAGAACCCCGGCCCGATGCCGCTAAACTAAAAAAGACCATCTCATCCCTCCTCAATACCATCGAGCCCCCCCTCGCCCTCCGCCGCCTCAATCGTGTCGAATACGAACTCACCGTCCGCGACCTCCTCGGAATCGACACCTCCCTCGCCGACCTCTTCGTCTCCCACCTCCAACACCTCGAGCTCGAAGCCGACAAATTCGCCACCGGAACCCTCGAAGGTCTTCATTGACCAATCCCTCGTATTTTTCCCCCACCAGAGGAAGTTCCGCCGAAATCACAGCCGTCCTCGCAGGATTAAGACCATCCGGTAGATCATCGCCGGTTTCAAATTCATCACTGAAATCTACACCTGCACATGGCGCCGCCAGGGCAAGTAACGGCAGGAGAAAGAGAGATTTCGTTTTCATGCCGATTCTATCAACCTAGATCTCAATTTTTTGAGGGGTAAAGAATCAAACTGTTAGGGCCAATTTCTTCCCGAACATCACCGCCCCTGTTTCTTTTTCATCTCTCGGATTGGAACTCGGAGCCGAAACTAGTAAAACCGGCGGGAGCCTGAATGAAAAAACCCGCAATCAACAATACCCGCCTAGGCATTGTGACCGTCATTCTTGGCCTCATCGTCGCCGTAATCAGTTGGTCTTCATCCCCCAAGAAAAACGAATTCCACCTACACGGCCTCGAACGGGAGGGTCGCGTCCTCAGCGGCAACCAGTCCCCCACCCCGTCCCTCCGCATCTTCACCAACGCCTCGTCCGACTCCATCGACATGCAAGTCGTCGAAGTCACCGTCACCCCAGAAGAATTTGAAAAGGCTCCCGTTGGCACTCACCTCTCACTCCTCGTCCTTCCCGGAAATCCACCGCGCGCCCGCCTCAATACCCCCGCCAAAAGTGCGCCCTCCCCAACCGGCCTCGTCATCGCCTCATTCTTCACCTGCATCGGAATCTTCTTCCTCTGGCTCGATTTCCCCAAAAACAAACACGCAAAAACCAAGCTCCCAAAACCTCCCAAAGAAACCACCAAATCACCCCCCCCCGCTCCTCTCCTAACCATGGAAAAGGTCCCCTTCAAAGATCCTACCCTATACGATGGCATCTTCGAATTCTCCTACGCCGAAGAAAAAACCAGCATTGAGATGCCCGACGGAACCTCCCTCCGTATCAACCAATACTGCTCTCTCCCAAAACTGACCCAGGTCCTCACCGATCGCGATCTCGTCAAGGTCCTCCGCACTGCCAAAAGCACCTGGAAAATCCCCAGGGTCACTGGTGGTCGGAAAATCCTAGTCCAACTCATCAAGAACCGGAAAGTGACCAAAGCCGACCAATTCTTCATCAATGGCGAACATCTCGGCCTCCTCTTCCGCGACGAGGTCGACCACGGCCGCTGGCATGCCTGGGTCCGTGGCCTCTGGAAAATTTCCCCGCTCAGCAAGCTCTTTGCTGACCTCGTTTCCCGCGACGCCGCCCGCTCCCGAGATGCTGCCAACGAAGTCCTCCACCACAACGAAATCCAACTTCTCACCGCACTCGCTCCCGACGCCGACCTCATCCGCGACGCCGCCAAACACACCCCACGCGACCGACGCCGCGACGATAACCGCCGCGCCATCACCCTCGCCGCCGACATGGTTGAAGCCCTCGGCGAAGGGAATTGCCAATGCCACATCTACTCCGGCAACCCCGACTTCTCCCCCGCCCGGCTCGTCAAAAAAGAAAAGTTCACCAAAGTCACCCCGGATGAAGTCGGCTACATTCAAATGGCCGACATCAACCACGTCGCCTGCTGCCAATGCAACCGTGAATACAAAGTGACCGGAAAGATCGGAAGCCACATCCCTAACTTCAAATGGGAGCCAAAAACCACGGGTTCCGCAAGCCCCGCCTCTCCCTTGGAAAACTCATAACACCACCGCACACGCGGTCCATCAGTTTTCACACTTGCCGTAATGAGCGCACCCTCCGAAGAAGCACCTCAAGACAAGTGGAAACTGAAAAAAAGGAATTTCAAATAGCGGCAACTTCAATTGACTTACCGTTGAGAACAAGCTTTTTTGCCCACTATGATAAAACTTCTCCTTCAGATCATCTCCTCATTCTGCGGAGCGGCTATTCTGGCCCAATCCCTGACCCTGAAAATTGAACCAGACCCCGGAACCGGCGGTCAAAAGCTGGAGCTCAATGGCAGCCAGACCCCAGGCTCAAACCTCCTTCTTCAATTAAGTCACGACGCGCAAACCTGGTTTCCCATCGCAGGAACCCGGGCTCTCCCCTGGCAGCACTTCGATACCGACCCCCTTGACCGGACCCGTGGCTTCTATCGCGTCACTCAAAATCCCCTCGTTCCAATCTCATCGCACTCAACCTGGCGAAACACCGTCACCCTCCCCGACGACTCCTTTCGCTCCAATCCTGTCCTCACCGGCTTCGGCCAGACCGAAATCCGCTGGATCAAATTCTCCATCATTCTCGACAATGCCCCCACCGTCTACTTTCAGGACGGCAACCACTACCAATTCCACTACAACTTTGCAAACGGACGCCTCGATCCCTTCACCGGAATTTCCCTTGCTGATTTCAACGCCGCCTCCCTTTTCCCACCGGAACAAGAAATCGTTCTGGGGGCTCTTCTTTTTGCGCCCGCTCACAAGGAATTTGCTTTTGAATTCGTTGGTCAAAAATCGTACCCGCCCGAGATGTTGCGCTACCTCTACGAGATCGTAGAGGCCGCCGTCGAGCGCCCCGATGATTGGTCTGGTCGGTATTTCCCCACCTTCGAACAGGCCGAAAACGCCCGGGAAAATACCGATTACTTCCAGCGGAATCAAATTGCTCTCGGCTCCATCGCCCGATGGCAAAACGCCGATGCCTGTTACTCCTCCGGTTGGGCCCTTGGGCGACTCGTCTTCGTGCCGGGTGCGGAGATCGACGAAGCCTTCCTCAACGGTACCCTGAAAAGCACCGACATCCTCATCACCGACGGCGTTCCCGCTGAAGTACCTTACATTGCCGGCATCATCTCCACCTCTCCCGGCACCCCCAATTCCCACGTCGCCATTCTCGCCCGTTCCTACGGCGTTCCGTTTGTCTACCTCTCGGACGGAGCGGATGTCGAAGCCACCCTCGCTCTCGCCGGGCAAGACGTCGTCCTCCGCGGTGCCTCGCAATACTCCGGCGAATGCAATGTTGATGTCTTTGCCGCCAGCAACGTCAACCCCGGATATTACGCCGCCATTCTGGATCTAAAAAGCACCCCGCCCCTGGATCCCACCCCTCGCGAAAACCGTGGCTCTCTCACCATGGATGTCGCCGCCGCTATTCTATCCGACATTCGATTCATCGGAGGCAAAGCCGCCAACTTCGGCCTCCTCCGCCAAACCATCCCCGATTCCTCGCCCACCGCCATTGCCTTTACCTTCGACCTCTGGGACAGCTACCTCACTCAATCCATCGACGGCACACCCCTTCGCGATCTCATCTCCACCCGGCTTGCCGGCCACACCTGGCCACCCGATATCGCCGCTCTCGATGCCGATCTCACAAGCATCCGCGACCTCATCAAGGACAACGCTGATTTCTCGGCAATCCAAAAGAGCAATATCATCACCATCCTCCAAACGGCCGGATTCGATCCCCTAAAAAATCTCCGCTTTCGCAGCTCAACCAATGTCGAAGATTCAGATCAATTCATCGGAGCCGGCCTTTACGATAGCTACAGCGGCTGCCTTCAGGATGATCTCGATGACGACGACGATGGCCCCTCCCACTGCGATCCCACCAAAGAAAATGAACGCGGCGCCTTTCGTGCGATGCGAAAAGTCTACGCCAGCTTCTACAATCTCAACGCCTACCTCGAACGACTCCGCCGCGAAGTCGATGAAGACCAAGTCGGCATGGCCCTCCTTGTTCACCACTCCTTCCCAGATGAAACCGAAGCCGCGAATGGCGTCATTACCGGCCGGTTCCAACCATCGGGCAGAAACTTCTTCCTCTTCAGCGAAATCGTCACCCAACTTGGCGCAAACTCCGTCACCAACCCCGATGGCAACAGTATTCCCGAACTTGTCGAAACAAACTGCTACAAAGGCAACGCTGACACCAGCTGCAGCAACTTCTTTCAGGAACGCTCCAGCCTCCTGCCCCTGGGACAATTCTCCATCATGGACTGGGATGATGACTACAGTAATTTAAACTCAAAGGCCCTCAACGTCGCCCGCGCCTACCAAACCGCTTCCCGGATCGATCGTTTTACGCTCGAGTTTGAATTCAAAAAGCTCACCGATGGATCCCTTGTCATCAAACAAGTACGAAAAATCCCTGAGATCGATCCCTCCGGCTCCAACGACCCTGCTCTTGTGAATCGTCCCGTCACCTTCGAGGTCTTCCAGGGCGAAGCCGCCGACCTCTTCTCCAACCACAACCTCAAGCTTCGTCTCGAAACCGAAACCGCGAGCCGCATGCTCGATTTAGCAAGCGCTCCCACCAGCTTCCTTACCAAATCCGATTGGCTCCATCACACCGAAGGAAGCATTCAGGAAAAAACCGGAGCCGTGCCCTCCTGGAATAACCCAGGCTTTGCCATTCGCGATTTCTTCGGACGTAACTTCGCCGTCAATTCGTGGACCGAAACCAACTTCAAGGGCGGAAGCACCGATCTCGAATTGCGCTTTCAAATGCCTTCCACCAATGAACTTTCCTCCCAACCAATTCGAATTCTCGGCGACTTCCGCACCGAGTTTCATGCAAACTTCACCGAACCGCAGTTGACCTGGGAATACCCGGCCGGGTTGACCACAACAACGTCACAAGTTGTCATTCTGGTTCCAAGCGTCACCGATCAACCACTCCCTCCCGGATCAACTCTACAAACCAGAAATCATGAAGCACAGTCGGGAACACAAGTTGAGATCAACTTCTACTGGCCGCCCGCCCCCACCGGCCCTACCGCCGGCTACACCGCACCCCTTCAAAAGTGGGACCTAACCACCATCTCCGGGCTCACCACCACTCCATTGAAACTCCGCGGATATTTCTCACAAACCTACCGTCCCGGCCACCATAACTTTAGCGAGGAATTCCTTCTCGAACCACGCCTCGAGGAGGGAATCAGCCCTACCACCCTTACCGAACTCGGAGCCCTCGACATCAAGCAAATATACCTTCAGTTCGGAGGTGCCATTCCAACCTTCAAAGCCATCGGCTTCGATAACCGGGTCCGCGACTTAAACTAGTTGAGCTTTCCGACTTGATATCTTTCTTTGGAGCCAAGGGCTTCCGTCGTTCCGTCGGGACTCAGATGCATTCCCTCGCCCCGGACCTCGATAAACTTCGCAATCGGAGGCTCCTCACTCAGGGATTCCACCAACTGCAACTACACATTCCCCCTATCCAAATGAGTCAACCGCACTCCCACCTCATCCAGAACTTTGCTCAGCAAAACCAGAAGCCTCAAAGGGTCTCGA
>Ga0308014_1000116_pt1 | contig 19708 bp, 14 predicted proteins | sample Neamet229_FD_203154 | JGI IMG/M metagenome (GOLD analysis project Ga0308014, IMG submission 203154) | Marine microbial communities from water near the shore, Antarctic Ocean - #229 | ecosystem: Environmental > Aquatic > Marine > Unclassified | place: Southern Ocean | collected 2014-07-28 | reverse complement strand
AGACCGGTTTCTGGGGTTCCACGACCTTGTATGGGGTGGTGTGAATGGCGGTCTTGATTTTGGTTTCGTCGGTCTTGAGAGGATCGAAAATCACAGTGGCGGTGCCTTTTAAATACGAGATCGACTCGACAAAGGTGATTCCGGGGGTTTGACCGAGAACGTGGGTGAGATGATTGCTGCAACTTTGGCAGACGAGGCCCTTGATTTGCAAGGTTGTTCGATGCCCGGTGATTTTGACTCCGGCAGTTGACAGCTTTTGCTTTAATTCGGCCTCTTTGATTTTGGCGTCGTCGAAACGGAGGGTGATCAGGCCGGCTTTGGGGGAAATTTTCTCCAAATGGACATTCTCGAAGTTCGCAAGGGTTTCGGTGACTTTTTGAGAGGTTTGGGCGACATCCAGTCCCTTGACGACGAGTTCCACTCTGGTCTCAGCTCCTGTGACGAGGGTAATCAGGGAGACGAGGAGGATGGGAATGAGAGCGCAATTCATCGGATACTTAAGGAAACGTATCAGAACGGGGGATATTTCTCGAATTTTGTGGGGAGTGGCTTGACGCGTGGCATCACGTTGCCTGTCGAGAATGTGATGCAAACGTCGAAATCGCTTCAAATCCTTGTCCCGCTCGCTTTCGTATCTCTTGCTCCTGCTGCTGTGATTAATCTCACTGCGGGGGTAGCCCGGACTGATGATCCTGTCACTGGGGTCAACGATTGGACTCTCGGTGCGGGTTATTTGGTTTCGGGCTCAAATGGAGTCATTTTCGAAGCCGGTGGGGATGGCTTGGGTGTCGCTTTGGTAGTCGTTGGGAACAACCTCACGGTCTATCAAGATCGGGATTCCTACACTGTGTCCAGTCCCCTCAATGACACTCGCTTTTCATTAGATATTTCAACTTTCGCTGGTCCGGTGATTTCGATTCGCCTCGATGCCGATCTTGCCACTGCCGCGGACACGGTGACCCTCACTGCAACCGATGGCACTACAACTTTGACTGATTTAAGAATCTTGCCCAACGATCTCGAATCCATTGCAGGTGGGAATGATACCGGATTTGGACTGACTGCCGCTGACCTTGCTGGTCGCGACGAGTCGGTTGACATGGCCCAGTTTAACAATGCCTCGTTCAAGCCGGGTGGAGCCGATATTCTTGGATCAGATTCGTTGGCCGGAAACCTTTACGTGAGTGAGGCTGCTCCAGCTGCGATTCCCGTGCCGGGAAGTTGGGGACTTGTTCCCGAGCCCAGCTCGGCAATCTTATGATTGCCTTGGCGGGTGTCATTGGTGGTTTGCGTCGTCGTCGCTAGGCGATGAAAAGGCGACATTTTGTTGGAGCCTCGCTTTAGCTGAGGAAATCGACGATTCGAGATTTTGGTCGGCCAATCATGGCTTTGGTCCCTTTCACCAAGACAGGGCGCTGGAGGAGTTGTTTGTGTTTCACGAGGATATCGACAACGGCTTTTGAGTTGTCGACGTAGTCATCGGGGTTGAGTTCCAGCTTCTTGAATTTGGAGTCCTTACGGACAAGATCTTCGACCGGATCTTCGAGTCCTTCGACGATCTTGGTGAGAGTTGCGGCATCGGGTGGAGTCTGAATGTAGAGGATGACTTCGTGATCAACGCCAAGTTCCTCGGCGACCGCCAAGGCATTTTGAGAAGATCCTCAATGGTTGAAGTGGTAAATGGTGACTTTTGCCATGGGGAAGAATTAGCATCGGGGGCCGGTGCGTCAAGCGGGAGGGTTTTTGTAGGAGACTTCTTTCGGTTCGCGTATGATGCACCTCATGAGGTCAATTTTACTGGGATGGTTTTCAGTCTGCCTTCCTTTGGTTGGAGAAAAACCCTCCGATCATATCCCGTTGTCATCACAAATCGGGGGAGAGGAAGAAGGAGTTTTCCACCAAGCTCAGGGAGCGAAGGATGGGGTGCTGGTTTTAAATGCGACCAACGGGTTCTTTGATAAGGGGAAGATCAGGGCGATAGGGCAGCAAACGGGACAGGAGCATGATAAGAACTTCATTAAAGCCTCATTCGATGACCTCCAATTCCTCCCGGGAAAGAACGATGCCACTGCGCGTTGGTATCTTTGGGCGGAGGAAGCGGGGGAGGTGAAGGTCTCGGTTCGGTGGGGTGAGGGCTTCAAAAGTCTGGTGGACGGAGACACGTGGATTCTGTCGGGTAAAGACGGCAAGGTTTTCCATGAATTTGATGGCAGAGGACAACCACTGGAAATCACACTACCGGTGAGGGTCGGAAAGCAAACGATCGAGCTTCGGCGTGATGGGGTTCACAAGACTACGACTTCAGTAAAGTCGCTGACCCTTTCCGGCGATCATGCCGAACACCTCAAGCTTCTTCGCGCTCGTTGGCGACCGGCAGCGATTCATACCCGCTATGGGGCAACAGGTTGTGAGGAACCGGTGATGTGGGTTTTTGAAAGCCGGAGTGCTTGCGAGGTATCGAGCTATAGTCCGATGACCACGGGGTTTGGATACTTTGGAGCGACTTTTGGAGCCGGTCGACGGGCAGCGGGTGAGGTGAATTTTTCAATGTGGGCGGTTTCGCAGAAGGCGGGGAAAGACAATTTGCCACCGTTGGCCGACATGCCCCACCTCCTTGCGACGGGAAATCCCGAGGCTGAGTTTAGCGGGTTTGGCCATGAGGGAGCAGGGGTAAAGATTCGTAATTGGACTCCCTATGCGCACCAGCCCGAGTCAGTGATCCAGGCGTTGCGGGTCGAGAACAATGGCATCTATCACACTTATTACGGCTACCTTTTCGATGAGAGAGAGAAGCGGTGGGTGCTTTACGCGATGGGAAACAAGATCCCGAAAAAAAACGCTCCAGCGAAGGTGCGTGGGACGTCGTTTTGTGAAGTGCCGGGGCCTCCGCAGGTTGAACGGACGGGTGATCTTGAAAGAGTCTTAGAGCGACGGGGATGGCTTTTCGATGGCGAGGGGAAAATGTTTCCAGTGGATCAGATGGCGACGAAGGCCCGCTATCAAAATCACGGAATTTCGATGAGTGATGACCATTGGTTTCAAATGAAAACAGGTGGTCTTGATTTTCGGGAAGTACCGGGAAAGGTGACCTCGGATTTCAAGCATCCGCTACCAGAATATTTGAAGCCTGAGACCTTCAAGCAGCTCTACGAATTACCTGCGAACATCGGAAAGAGTGAGGTGAGACAAGTGACCGGGAATTCGGCAACGATCACCTATCGGGTGAAGAAGGCCGGAACCAGGGCCACCGGAGTCCTTTGGTTTGGTGCCGTCGATGCCATCACCTTTGTGCCTCGAAAGCTTCATGGCACGGAACGGGGCCGTATGAGTGAAGATCTTTTTTCGAAGGACCGGGTGTGGTCGTTTCAAACTCCGGAAAAAGAGATGAAGAGTGGAAAGAATCCGTTTTCACTTGGTGGCTTAAAACCGGGAACAAAGTACTTTTACCGACTCTTTGTGAAGAACGAGAGAGGGAAATGTTGGGCGTCCGAATCGGGTTCGTTCACTACGAATTGAAGGGGCCTGGCTATCGGGTTGAGAAGCGGAAGAGGCAGGTGTGCTTATAGGTTTCGCCGGGCTTGAGGATACAGTCAGGAAACTGAGGCTGGTTGGGCGAGTCTGGGAATTTTTGAGTTTCAAGACAGAGTGCAGTTCGCTTGTCCGGGAGGAAATTGCCCGCATAGAACTGCAGGCCAGGTTGATCCGTGACGATCTGCATGACCCGGCCGCTGACAGGGTCGTGAAGGATGGCGGCAGTGCGGAGCTCCTTGCCGTGGTCGTCGCGAATCACCCAGCAGTGATCGTAGCCTCCCGCGATTTTGAGAGGTTCGAAATCCTGTTCGATCCGCTCCCCGATTGTGGCGGCGCGGGTGAAATCCATGGGAGTGTTTGTGACCGGGGCTTCTTCCCCGGCGGGGATGAGCCCCGGGTTGGTGGGAAGGAAGGCGTCGGCCATGAGCTGTAACTCGTGGCCGAGGATGTCTCGCTTCGGGTTTCCGGTGAGATTCCAGTAGGTATGATTGATGATGTTGATTGGAGTGGGGGCGTCGGTGGTGGCTTCCACCCTGAATTCCATCTCGTTTGATTTTGTGAGCCAGTAGGTCACTTTTACGGTAAGGTTTCCCGGATAGCCTTCCTCTCCATCGTCGGAGTAATAGGTGAAGCAGACACCGGTGGCATCTGGGCGGATCACGGGTTGACCGTTCCAGACCTTCTGATCGAAGCCTTCGATTCCACCGTGGAGGTGGGACGGGAATCCGTGGGGTTCGTTATTGTTGGCCAGCTGGTAATCAGTTTCGTTCAGAGTGAATTTCCCTTCGGCGATGCGATTGCCATATCGGCCTACGGTGGCACCAAAGTAGCACGGGTTTTGCAGCCATGATTGGAAGTCGGAAAATCCTAAGGTGATGTTCTCGATCCTACCGTCGCGATCCGGGACGCGAAGCGAGGTGACGGTGGCGCCATACTCGGAAAGTTTCAGCTCAAGGCCCTGATTATTTCGTATCGTAAAAAGGCGGACATGCCGCCCATCGGGCGTTGTTCCAAAAGGAGTCGTTTCCAAGGGAGGGGGTGTTCTAGTCAAGGATTTCGACGACAACGCGCCGGTTTTGGCGGCGGTTGTTTTCGCTTGTGTTAGGGGCGGCAGGCTCGGCCTGACCGACTCCGCGGAACTTTAAGCGCTCTTCTTTGATTCCTTTTTCAAGGAGGAAGTCGCTGAGAGCATTGGCCCGCTGCTGGCTGAGACGAAGGTTACCATCGGAACTTCCGAGGTCACACGTGTGTCCCACGATTTCGAACCGGGCGTCGGGGAAGAACTTAAGGGCTTCCTGGACCTGGGCTAGAACACGGGTTTGTTGGCTGGTGACATCGGCTGCGCCTTTGGCATATCGGACTGGGTCGATTTGGGCGCTTTGGCGCTTCAAGGCAATGAGTTGTTTCGTTGCCACCTCGGCACTGAGCTGAAGGTGTCCCAAATCACTGCGGGTTTTCTTAAGATCTTTTTCGCGTTTTGCGAGGTCGGCGGCGAGCTTGTCCTTTTCCTCTTGGAGTTTGGCAACACTTGCCGACATATCCGGCTTCCCGGACATTTCTACGCGAAGCTTCTTCAGCTCGGCATCACGTTTTTTGATTTCCGTGGAGAGGGTGGCCTTTTCTTTCTCGAGAGCCATGACCGAAGCATTGAGCGTGTCGTAGATCTTTTGCAGGCGGTCGGTTTCATCCTGTGCTTTTTTGAGTGCAGTTTGGTTTTGGGTGATGCTTTTTTGCATTGCTCCAACGTCAGCCCTGCTGCTGGCGAGGGTCTGCTTATGGAGTTCCTGTTGTTTGAGGAGCGCCGCATTTTGCTTTTTCAGGTCTACCGCAGAAGCAGAGAGTTTTTTACTTTCAGTGAGTTGAGTTTCGGTTTTCTTGAGAGAGTTCTGAGCTCTTGCGAGGTCTGTCTTTGCCGTTGCGATTGCTGTCATTAGCCTTTCACGGTCGTCAACGAGAGCCGTGTTTTCGGCCCCAAGTTTTGTGACCGAGGCCATGGCCTCTTTGTTCTTGGCAAACGCGGCTTGCATTGCCGCGATGCTCTCTTGAGCGCTTTCAATCTCCTTCTGAAGCTGGGCCTGTTTCTCGGTCAGGGTCGTGTTCTTTTTCTTGAGACTGTCAGCGTTGGCATTGCTGGTGTTGAGCTTTTTCTGAAGTTCATCCCGCGCTTTAATAAGGATGGGGACGTCGAGAGAACGCTTCATCTCTGCGGCGAGGTCCTTCTCGCGGGTGGAGAGGAGGGCGGTAAGACGATCCTGCTCTTTTTTGAGATCGGCAGCGGCGGCCATGGCTCCTTTGTGATGATCCTGCTCGACGCGGAGCTCCCGGAGTTCGATTTCCTGTTTGTTGAGCTGGAGTTTCAGGGTGTTGGTCTCCTTTGCCAGCTGTCCGATGCGAGTGTTGGCTGTTGCGTGACTTTTCTCGGCCTTTTCGGCACGGGACATCGCCTTTGTGAGTCGCCCCAAGAGGGCGTCGCGTTCACCACGGATGGCCTGAAGTTGCCCCATCGTTTCTTCGCGGTTGGCGGTTTCCGTTTTAAGCGAATATTCGAGATCCTTGTTTTTCTTCTCGAGCTGTTTGACCCGGATAAGCTGGGCCTTGGCAACAAGCAGTTCCTGGCGCTCCCGGTGAAGCTCGTTGCGGAGGTTGACGAGATCTAGCTCAAGGAGGGCCTGGGCATTGGCATCGTTCGAAAATTCTGGCTGTGCTTTGAGCTTGGCGTTCGCCGCCTCAAGCTGCTTTTGAAGTTCCTTTACCTTGCCGGATTGGTCCGGAACGGCCGGCCGGTTGAGAAGTTTGGCGTATTCTTCCTGAAGTTTGGTGTAACCTTGGAGCGTTTTGCCGAAGTCGGCCTCAAGGTTGAGGGCAAGATCGATGAGGCGTTCTCGGTCTTTCTGAATCTTCGCGAGCTCCTCCGCACTTTCATCGGCGGAGAGGGGGGAGAGCATAGGCAGCGCGCAAGCAGCCCAAAGCGTGAAAGTCTTCTTCATGAGTCGTGAATAAAAAAGCTCCTAAAATACAGCGCCTGAGACAAGAGTATTTGAGCTAGCCCGTAGTTTGCTAGGAAGCGCAGGAACCATTATATTTAAATATGCTAAAGCAAGGTACACACATTTTTTTATCTGCGATTTACTGCGCGTCTGCAGCTCCACCAAATATTGTTCTGATTTATGCTGATGACCTAGGATACACCGACCTCTCCTGCCAGGGGTCTAAATTTTATGAGACGCCGAATATCGATCGAATCGCCAAAGAGGGAATGACCTTCACGAATGCTTATGCGGGAGCGGCGAATTGTGCTCCTTCACGGGCTTGTTTGATGACGGGACACTATCCGCCAAGGCACGGAGTTTTCACGGTAGGGAATTCTGACCGGGGTAAGGCGAAGAATCGCAAGTTGATCCCCATCAAAAATACCGAAATCCTTGATGAAAAGTTTGTGACGCTTGGAGAGGCCTTGCAGGCGAAGGGGTACCGGACGTGTGTGGCCGGGAAGTGGCATTTGAGCAAGGATCCAACAAAGGATGGTTTCCACACGAACTTCGGAGGGACGACCTGGGGGCATCCCAAGTCGTACTTTTCACCTTATAAGAATCCCTACCTCAAAGACGGGCCCAAAGGGGAACATCTTCCCGAGCGTTTGGGGCGCGATGTGGCGAATTGGATCGCAGAGAATGCAAAGTCGCCATTTTTCGTCTACCTACCCTTCTATTCGGTTCATACCCCGATCCAGGCGCCCAAGGACCTCACTGCGAAGTATGAAAAAAAACCCGCTCACGGCTCCCACCGGAATCCCAAGTATGGCGCTATGCTTGATGCCATGGATCAAGCGGTGGGCCATATTCTTAAAACGCTCGATGACAATAACTTGGCTCAAAATACTCTTGTCATTTTCACATCGGACAACGGCCCCCATGGCAGTGTCTCGCGCGCCGAGCCATTGCGCGGCGTGAAGGGAATGTATTACGAGGGAGGAATTCGTGAGCCCTTTCTGGTTCGCTATCCGGGAGTGGTCAAAGCGGGTTCAACGAATGTCACCCCCATTATTCAGATTGATCTCTATCCCACCTTTCTCGAGTTGGCCGGCGAGGCCATTCCAAAGAGGCTTGATGGTGTGAGTCTGACTTCTGCTTTCAAAAGCAAACCTCTCGCCGACCGTTCACTCTTTTGGCATTTCCCGGCTTATTTACAGAGCTATAAAGCGGATCCAGATTCGGCATCGAAGTTCTTCCGCACGACTCCCTGTAGTGTGATTCGGAAAGGTGACTGGAAGTTGATTCAGTATTTTGAAGATGGCAATCTGGAACTCTACAACTTGAAAAATGACCTTTCGGAAAAAGAGAATCTTGCCGGGAAGGAGACAAAAAAAACCGCCGAGCTGTTGAAGGAGCTGAAATCCTGGCAAATGGAAACTAAGGCTCCGATTCCGACTGTGAAGAATCCGAAGTATGAGGAGTGATTCGGTCAATCCCTTGGATTGATGATGAGAAATCTTCAGGGCCTTGTTTACGACAGCAGAGGTTCGCTGCTGCGGGAAACCTTTGTGGGCTCTGTCTGTTGCTATTTGATCGCGAGATGTGCTTGGATAGACGCTTGAAAAGCGCCGGCACCTTTATTGTTTGATCATTGGGCGGAGCTTTTTGCTCAGGCGGGAAACGATTTCGGCGTTTTTGGCGGCGACGTTTTTGGTTTCGGTGGGGTCGACTTGGTGGTCGTAGAGTTCAGTGAAAATGGGGGACGACTTGGAGTCGCGGTGGTCGCGCCATTCGATGTAGCGGTAGCGATCGGTTCTCAGGGAGTAGGCCATGAGGTGGCTTTCGAAAAATTCACGATCCCATGTGTCGCCCATTTGTTTGATGATGCGGGTTTCGACTTCTTCGATGAGGGGGCCAAAGAAGGTTTCGCGCATTTCCTTTGAGAGGGGGTTGGCGGCCCATTCGCGGAGGGCGGGGTTCGGGTATTGAGTGAGGGCGACGTGGTCCCACTTGGCGGTGGGGTCGCTGAGGAGTGGCACGATTGATTTCCCTTCGAGGTTCTTTGGCTTGGGGAGGCCGGCGAGTTCGCAGAGGGAGGGGAAGATATCGAGGAGTTCTACGATGCCTTTCGTGCTTGTGCCGGGGTTTTTCATGCCGGGAGTGGAGATGATGAAGGGAACACGGGTGGCGATCTCGTAGTTGGTGGCTTTGCCCCAAACGCCCATGTCACCGAGATGCCAGCCGTGGTCTCCCCAGAAGACGACGATGGTGTTTTTGTCGAGGCCGGTCTCCTTCAGGGCGGCGAGAGTGAGGCCGACCTGGGCGTCGATGTAAGAGGCGCAGGCGAGGTAAGCGTGAAGGAGGGTGCGGGAAAGATCTTTATCGATGGGGCCGGACTTGGGGATGCCTTGTCGGACGCGGAGTTCGAAGGAGGCGTGCAGACCCATCGAGGCACCATTTTCAGGGCGTGGAGTGTAGGTGCCGGCGGGGAGTTTGGCGGGATCGTAGAGGTCCCAGTATTTTTTGGGTGCGACGAAGTTGAGGTGGGGTTTGTAGAGGCCGAGGGCGAGGAAGAAGGGCTTGTCGGGAGTTTCGGCAAAGCGTTTGAGGTGGGCGATCGCTCCGGCGGTGTTGTGGCCATCGCGGTAGGCGGTGTCGGGGACGTCGGCTGATTCGTAGGCGGGTCCGGAGGCGAGACCGCGTTTTGCGGCTGCACCATATTTTTTGAACATTTCTTTGAACTGTTGATTACGGAGTTTGAGGTTCTCGGGAAGGGCGAAGCCAACCGGTTTGGGGAGGTTGAGTCCCTTCAGTTGGGCCGGACCGGACCATGATTTCTCGATGTCTTGGTTGGCGCGGTGGGATATTTTTCCGTAGGAGTAGGTCTGGTAGCCGTGGTCTCGAAAATGGCGGGGAAGCGTGAGCATGTCGGGGTTGAGATCTCGGAATTCGACGTTGTTGTGGGTGATGCCGTTGGTGTCGGGGCGGGTGCCGGTGAGGAGGGAGGTGCGGGAGGGGTGGCAGATGGCTTGTTGGCAATAGGCGCGCTCAAAGAGGCGGGCTTGCGTGGCGAATTGATCGATGTTGGGAGTGACGGCGAGCTTTGAGCCGTAGCAGCCGAGTTCAGGGCGGAGGTCATCGATGGCGATGAAGAGGATGTTGGGCTGTTGCGCCGCAAACCCTAAATTAGAAATGCTAAATCCTAAAAGGGTGGTGAGATGGAGAAGGGTGAACTTAAACATGAGAGTTCCTTATTTGGATTCGCGGAGTTCGAAGTGGTCGATGACGACCGGGTGACGGAATTGATCAAGCGGCCGTCGATGTAGATGCGGAGGGAGGTGGCGTCCCATTCGAGGCCGCAAGTATGGAAGTCATCGACAACTTTAAAGCCAAGGCGGTGGTCACGGTTAGACCTACCAGCAGGAGGGAGGGATTTGTCATAGGAGAGAGTTTCGTGGGGAGAGTTTTATCAACGGAGGCGGGTGTAGAATACAGACAAAACGGTCCGATTGTTTCGAGCGCGCGATGGGAATTTACCGACCTTGACGCTTTGGTTGAGGCCATCGATCTCGACGATTCTGCTGGCGAAGTTGGTATCACGCAGCTCTCCAAGGACCTTTTTACTGACGTCCGAGTAAATCATTTCCTTGCCTCCGCGCGCCGCGACGATATTTCCGCCGTTGTAGGAAATGAGTTCGGCCGCTTCGGTGCAAAGTGTCTTTGTTTTGGTTCGGTCCTGGGCCAAGGTGTCAGGAGAATCTTCAGCGGGAGATTGGGGGAGCAGGAACATCGAGATCCATCACTTTGACACTCCGTTTTTGGCAAAAATCTAACGTCGAAACGATTATACGCTGTGGCATTATGATGTGCGCAATGCCTTGTTGGTGGGGGATTGACCGGGACGATGGGTGGGGGGCGTGTCGCTTCTGACTTCCAGAGATTTGTTTTTTGACCCGGCGGTGCCAGTGGTGGCGGAGGGATGTTCTCGAGTGAGAGTTGGCGATGATTCGAACTTTAGCCGCCAGTTTGAGAAGGCCCGGGGAATTTCGGCGGCGCAGGATCGCAGACAAAGAGAGTAAGAGAGCTCCTTCAGCTGAATATTAGCAATGTTAATTGAAAGTTTCGCAATGCAAAGTGGGCCTGTTTGACCTTACCTTATGTTTCCGTTGGAAGTGATGAGGTGAACGTCGATCGCCTGTTCATCCGGGGGAACTTTCCCAAGATTATGATCGAGTGTATCCGAACCTACCGCCTGCCGTACAAGCTGGATGAACCTTTTGACTTTTTGCGGTGGCACTATGATGTGCGGAATGCCTTGCTGGTGGAGGTGGTGGATCGCTCGGGTGCCAGTGGCTGGGGGGAGTGCGAGCAGATGCGCTGGGGCTTCCAGGATTTTCTTTCAAAAAGTGGCGTCACGATTGCGCAGCCGAACCTTGCCGACTGCGGTGGACTCAAGCAAAGTGGCGTGAGCAAAGACTGCTCGCGTTATAGCCTGGAAGAATACCTGACACTGAAGCGTGTGACGGTCGCAATTGACTAACTTTTTTTTACGATGAATACATTTCCAGAAGAACTTTTAAGTCACCTTGAAAAACGCGGTGTGGTCGCGGGATTTTCGGTGGAGAAGATCGAGCACGCGGTGCCTTTAGCGAAAGCTTTGTTGGCGGGCGGGATCGATGTCATTGAGCTGACCTTGCGGACCCCGATTGGCTTGGACGCGGTGAAGTTGATTGCCGCTGAAGTGCCTGAGATAGTGATCGGAGTGGGCACGATTCTTACCCCTGAGACTGCGGTAGCGGTGAAAGGGGCGGGAGCTCATTTCGGTGTCGCGCCGGGGATGAACCCTCGTGTGGTGAAGGCGGCGCAGAAAGCCGGGCTTCCTTTTGCGCCGGGGATTTGCACGCCTTCTGATTTGGAAGCAGCGATCGAGCTGGGTTGTCGCTTTGTGAAATTTTTCCCAGCCGAGGCATCGGGTGGGTTGACATATTTGAAGAGCATGGCGGCACCCTACAATCATCTCGGGATTCGCTACTTCCCGCTGGGTGGGGTGAACTCGGAGAACATGTTGGGCTACTTGGCTGAGGACATCGTTCCCACGGTTGGTGGGACTTGGATCGTCGCCAAGGACTTGGTCCAGAATGAAGATTGGGATGGGATCACCGCTGCCGCGCAAAAAGTCATCAACACCTTACAACAATCATGAGTAACATCGTCGTTTCTTTTGGAGAAATCATGGGCCGGATGGCCGCGCAGGATAATTTGCGTTTGCGTCAGTCGCATGTGCTCGATGTCACCTACGCGGGTGCGGAGGCAAGTGTCGTGGCATCTATCTGCAACTTTGGCGGAAAGGCCCGTTACATCACGGCGCTGCCGAAACATGCGCTCGCGGAAGCGACGATGGACGCGGTTCGCAGGGTCGGCATCGATACGAACTTCGTGCTACGCACCGATACCGGACGTCTGGGGCTTTACTTCCTAGAGACGGGAGCGAATCAGCGGCCGAGCAACGTGATTTATGACCGTGAGGACTCAGCGATTGCGATCACGCCTGCTGATCAATACGACTGGGATGGAATTTTTGAAGGGGCTTCGTGGCTTCACCTTTCCGGGATTACTCCGGCCCTTTCGAAGACTGCCGCGGATGCCACTTTGGTCGCTGCGCAAAAGGCGAAGGCGGCAGGCGCGACGATCTCGATTGATTTAAATTTCCGAGGTAAGCTTTGGAAATGGCATGAATCGAAATCAGGGCGCGAGTTGGCTCAGGAAGTGATGCGCGGTATTTTGCCTTTCGTGGATGTCGTCATCGCGAACGAGGAAGATTGTCACGACGTGCTTGGCATTCGTGCGGGTGAGACTGACGTTCATTCCGGTGAACTCGATGTTTCGCGCTATCCCGATGTTGCCCGTCAAGTGGTGGAGCAGTTTCCGAATCTCAGCAAGGTGGCGATCACTCTGCGCGAAAGTATTTCAGCGACCCACAACAACTGGGGCGCGATGCTTTATGATGCGAGTGCGCAGTCGTCGTCGTTTGCTCCGCTCGATGCGGAGGGGAACTATCGCCCGAATGAGATTCGCAACATTGTGGATCGTGTCGGGGGAGGGGATTCCTTTGCTGGGGGACTTATTTTTGCGCTGACTACTCCAGAGCTCAGTGAGCCACAGACGGCGGTGAACTACGGGGTGGCGGCTTCGACACTGAAGCACTCGATCAAGGGGGACTTTAATTTTTCAACACGTGGCGAAGTGGAATCCCTCATGGGTGGTTCGGCTTCGGGGCGCGTTGTCCGATAAAAACGCCTCATCTCGATAAGTTGGCGGCGAGGAGATCAATGTGCCGGGGATCATGAGCAAGAGCCGTAAGTTCCTGGGTGATGAGATGGACCTGCCGACGGATCTTAAGACGATGGGTAACTACTTGAAGGATCAGGGATAGTGCAACGGGGTTGTTCCATTTCGTGGCATTGAAGGAGGCGCTCCTGATTACCTTGGGAAGGGGAATGAGTGATTCCATTGTTTTGAAATTTTGTGGGTTGGGGTTCAAACGGGTAAACGGGGAAAGTTGAGTTGGATTGAAAGCGAGAGCAGGTCTGGACGTAGTGATGAGTGGTCCATGAGACCTTTTACGTTGAAATCCATCCAATTCACCCAGCTATGAACTATCGCCCTCTTCTTTCCGCCACGCTTTTTGTCAGTCTTGCCCCGCTTCATGCCGAGGATCCGACTTCTGTTTCCGATGCCGGTCGATGGAGTAAGGAGCAAGTTCAAGGTGAGCGTCCGGCTGTGGTGACCCCTCCAGGTCACACGACCGCTGCCAAACCTGGTGCGGCACCATCTGATGCCATTGTCTTTTTCGATGGCAAGGATCTTTCGAAGTGGAAGGGCAGGGGGAGGAAAGATGGAAACGATGCCGCAAAGTGGCTCGTGAAAGAGGGATACATGGAGGTTCAGAGAGGGACCGGCGTGATCCAAACCCGGGACCAGATAGAAGGTGACTGTCAATGGCACATTGAGTGGTGCACGCCTGCCGAGGTGAAGGGGAACAGTCAGGGGCGCGGAAATAGCGGGGTCTTCATCGGTGGCTATCCCGAGGTGCAGGTGCTCGATTCATTTCAAAACGATACCTATCCCGACGGGCAGGCTTCCTCGCTCTACATGAAGAGTGTGGCTCTGGTGAATGCCAGCCGTGGGCCGGGCCAATGGCAGACCTATGACGTCATTTGCATTCGGGAAAAGAAAGGGGCCGAGGGGAAGGTCATTCAACCGGGATCGATCACGGTTCTTCACAACGGGATCGTAACGCAGTTCGCGGTTCAGGAAGGCGGAAAGCAAGGGGCAGGCGGACTTCAACTTCAGGACCACGGCAACCCGGTCCGCTATCGGAACATCTGGGCCCGCAAGTTGGTGGTGCCGAGCGTGGCTGCTCCGGGGAAGTGAGGAATTGGGAAAGGAATTTCCCATTCTCCACCGATCTCTCCGTTTGAATCATAACAACACTGCGACCGGTCCTTCGCGCCAAAGACCTTTTCAGAGATTCGTCGAATTCATGAGACAGGCCTCCCTCGTGAGCCGTGGCCACCCGGATCGTCTTCGGGAGAGGGGCGAGAGACGGTGAGGATTTCATCTACGCCAGGACGTCTTGGATGACGTGGCCGTGGACGTTGGTGAGGCGGCGTTCGAGGCCATTGTGGTAGTAGGAGAGGCGCTCGTGATCGAGGCCGAGGAGGTGGAGGATGGTGGCATTGAAGTCGTAGACTGAAGTGGGGTCTTTTTCCGCTTTGGCACCGAAGTTGTCGGAGGTGCCGTGGGAGTGGCCTTTTTTGACGCCGGCACCGGCGAGGAAGCAAGTGAAGGCGTCGGGGTTGTGGTCGCGACCGGTTCCGTTGCCCTGGAGGAAGGGCATGCGGCCGAATTCGGTGGCCCAGACGACGAGGGTGTCCTCAAGCATGCCGCGCTGTTTGAGATCGCCAATGAGAGCGGCGGTGGGTTGGTCCATGATCTCGGCCTGCATGGCGTGGGTATCCTTGATGTTAGAGTGGGAGTCCCAGTTGGTGATGCCATTGCCGCCGGAGGGATCGGAGCCGTTGAAGAGTTGGACGACGCGGACGCCTTTTTCGAGGAGACGTCTGGCGAGGATGCAATTCTTGGCATATTCCTTTTTAAGGTCGGTTCCAGTGTCGGTGCCGTAGGATTTGTGGATGGAGCTGGGTTCGCCGGAAAGGTCCATCATTTCGGGGACGGAGAGCTGCATCTTGCCCGCGAGTTCGTAGCTGGCGATGCGGCCGGCGAGATCGGCGTCGCCGGGGTATTTTTCGAGGTGGCTTCCGTTGAGCCGTTTGAGGACTTCAGAGGTGAGCCGGTCGTCGGCTGCGGAGTATCCCGAGGGGCGGGTTAGGTTGGCGGGGGGATTTTTGGCGTTGAAGTCGGTAGCTTGGAAAGATGCGGGGAGGAAGCCGTTGCCAAAGTTATTTTTGCCGGAACGGGCCATGCCGCGCGGGTCGTTGATGGCGACGAAAGCGGGGAGGTCTTCGGTGTCCGAGCCCAGGGCGTAGGTGACCCAGGCGCCGAAGGAAGGGAAGCCCTCCATGGTGAATCCGGTGTTCATGAAGTTCTCGCCCTGAGGGTGGGCGGATGTCTGGGTGTGCAGAGAGTGGAGGAAGCAAAATTCGTCGGCGTGGGAGCCAAGGTGAGGGAGGAGGTCCGAGATCATTTTGCCGGACTTTCCGCGCGGTTTGAAATCCCAGAAGGGCTTGGCGATGTTTCCGGTGGGGCCTTCGAAGGTGACGGCGGGGACGCCGGGAGGCTTTTGGCCGTGGTATTTATAGAGGTCGGGTTTGTAGTCGAAGGTGTCGACGTGGGAGACGGCGCCGGGACAGTAGATGACGAGGACCCGCTTGGCAGGGGCTTCGAAATGGGCGGGGCGGGGGAGGTAGGGCGAATCGGGGTCGATCTCGGGGCGGATGGGAGTTTTTCCGGTGAAGTTGGTGGGGTCGTCGTCAGAAGCGCTCAGGAGCTGGGCAAGGCCGAGACCACCGAGGGAGAAGGCGGAGTTGCGCATGAAGTCGCGTCGGTTGAGCAGGTTGCGACCGAAGGGAGAGAGGTGGGTTGGGTTCATGGATTTTCAAAGTGCATAGGCAAGGATGCGTGGGTCGACAGGTTCGAGTCGTCTTGGGCCGAGCTGGTTGTGAATTTTCATAGCCAGATTTATAATCAAGCCCGAGGTGTCATTTGAAGCCATCGTGAAAAATCTTTGCTGCTCCGCGTGAGACTTCAGGGCAGGAAGGCGAATTCGTTGGAGTTGATGAGGCTGCGGCAGAGGATGTGGAGGGGGATGGTTTGGACGGCTTTGAGTTCTGCGGCGGTGGGAGGGCGCTGTAGGATGAGTTGGAAGGCACGTTCTATAGGGGCGTTGGAGGATTCTTTTTGGGCGCGTTCGGCGATGAATTTGGATTGTTCGACGACGAAGGGGCTGTTGAGGAGGTTGAGGGCCTGGAGGGGGGTGGTGGAGACGGGGCGTTTGGCGCGGACCTGGCCGCAGTCAGGGAAGTCGAAGGCGGTGAAGATCTGATCGTCGACACGGCGCATTCTTTCCTGATAGAGCATGCGGCGCCAGGTGTCGGGGCCGTGGTTGTCGATGACCTGCCATTGGGCGTAAGTCTTTTTGACGTTGTGAATTCGGAAACTGCGACCGCCAATGGCGGGGTCGAGTTTGCCGGAGGCTTGGAGGATACTGTCGCGGATGACTTCAGCTTCGACGCGGCGGGGCGGGAAGCGCCAGAGGAGAGTGGAACCGGCGTCTTTTTGGATGCCGAGGCTGTCGGGTAGACTGGAGCGGCGGAAGGCATCGGTCATCATGATTTGGCGGATCATGGACTTGGTGGACCAGCCTTGTTTGAGGTATTCGGAAGCGAGCCAGTCGAGGAGTTCGGGATGAGTGGGTTTGGCGCCCGCGATGCCGAAGTCCGCGGTGGTGGGGACGATGCCGGTGCCGAAGAGGTGGTGCCAGATGCGGTTGGCCATGACGCGGGAGGTGAGGGGGTGGTCGGGTTTGGTGAGCCACTCAGCAAATTTTTTCCGTCGGATGGGGTCTTTCGTACTAGAGTTGAGACCGAAGTTGCCTTTCATAATGGCGAAGCCGGCGGGTGGGACTTCGTTGCGAGGATTTTCAGGACTGCCGCGGTGGAGAACCTGGGTGGGTCCGGGTTGGGAGAAGCGGCCGATGAAGGCGTGGCGCGGGCCTTCTTCGGAGAGGGTATGAATGTGCCGGTGGAGTCGCTCGGAGGCGGCCTTGAGATCGGGGTTTTGATTGAGGGATTGGCGAGCTTGGTTGGTGCCGGCGAGGTGCATCCAGGCGCCGTCTTCTTGCTGGGTGAGGATGCGGAGACCGGGGAAATTTCCGCTGGGCATTTTTTTGAGGTAGTCGGTTTCGAGAGTGTATTCGCGGTTGCCTGAGAAGCGGAAGCGATTGACTTCGGTGGGTTCGGGGAAAGTGATTTCAACCCATGGTTTTTCCTTGGAGCCTTTTTGGGCGAAGGATTTCCAGACCATGGTGCCGTATTCACCGTCGTTGGCTTTCTCGACAGTGGAGCCGTCTTGAACCATTTCGGGAGATTCGGCGAGGGTGGCTCCGGTGGAGGCAAGGGCGAGGTTTTTGCGGAAATCTGAGGGGCCGAAGACTTCGAGCTCGTCGATGAAGATTTTTGGGTTGAGGAATTCGACGCGGAGTTTTTTGGTGGTGGTGTTGGGGAAGGCCATGTCGGAGTGGGCTCCCCAGTTTTCTTCCCAGAAGCCGAGATTTTCGCGGAGGAATTTTCGCTCGGTGTTCAGTTGGGGATAGATTTCGGCTGCGCGCTTTTTGCGAGGGTGGTCGTCGGAGAGCTCGGGGAAGCGCCCCCCGAATTCGACTCCCTGAAAAATGGCGGTGAGGGAGTAGTAGTCTTTGATGGAGATGGGATCGAATTTGTGGTTGTGGCAACGGGCACAGCCGACGGTGACGCCGAGCATGGAGGCGCCGACGGTTTGCATGATTTCGTCGATGCGGTCGGCACGGGCTTGGCGGATGGCGGTTGGCTGACGTCCGACGGTTGCGGCGGGGACGTGGGGTCCGGCAACGAGGAAACCGGTGGCTTCGCCAACGCCGAGTTGGTCGCCCGCGAGTTGTTCGGTGATGAATTGGTTGTAGGGAAGGTCTGCGTTGAAGGCGCGGACGACGTAGTCGCGATAGGTCCAGGCGTTTTTGCGGTAGAGGTTGGATTCGGAGCCGTTGGTTTCGGCCCAGCGGATGACATCGAGCCAATGTTGGGCCCAGCGTTCGCCGAAGTGGGGGGAGGTCAGTTGGGAATCGACGAGAGTGGCGTAGGATTTTTCGGGATTGGAAGAATAGGCTTCTTCGAAGGTGGCCACTTCTTCGGGTGTGGGAGGAAGTCCGGTGAGGGTGATGTTGACGCGCTGGATGAGTGCCCGGGCGTCGGCGGGCGTGTTGGGAGTGAGGCCGGCATCTTCGAGCTTTGCCGTCAGGAAGGAGTCGATGGGGTTTTTAGTCTTGGTGGGAGGGGCGGGGCGTTTGACAGGTTGGAAGGACCAGTGGTCGGTTTTGAGCTCGATGGACTTGTCCATCTGGCCGGGCCAGTTGGCACCCTCAGCGATCCAGGTTGTGAGAGTGGAGATTTGTTCTTTGGTGAGGGGGTCGCCTTTGGGAGGCATTGCGAGTTCGTGTTCCTGATCGGAGATGACCTCGATGAGAAAGCTTTTTTCGGGCTTGCCGGGAATGATGGCGGCAAGGCCGGAGTCGCCTCCTTTTAGCATAAATGGGCGTTGATCGAGGCGGAGGTCGGATTTCTGTTTTTTAGGGCCGTGGCATTTGAGGCAGTTGTCTGCAAAGATGGGAGCGACTTCCTTTTCGAAATCCACGCTGGTTGCTGAGAGGGGAGCGAGCAGGGAGCCAAAGAGGAGGATTAGGAAGCGGGAGGCCATCGGAATACGATTACCATAAATTAGGAAATCTAACGCGCAAATCATGGGGTTTTGGTGCTGCGGGGCTAAGGAGAGGGCTACGGGGGAGTGTTGACGGTGGGTTTGCCACATTGGATGTGGGGACGCAAAACGCCAGGGCGTTGCTTTTCCCCGGGCTACCTTAGTTCGCCCCGATTGGGGCGAACGAGCTCCTTCGATGATTCTCAGGAAGAAGCGTTGCTGATTTATGGGGGCGCCGAAGTTGCTGGTGGTCTCGGTTTCGGATGCTTCGATGGTTTGTTCGAAGGGGAACCAATTGACGAGGTCAGCGGAGAATTCGGCGTCGTAGGTGACGCCGGTGAGGGATCGCCAGGTGAGGGCGACTTGGTTGGCTCCATCATAGGTGATATGGGTGAGGGCGTTTTTCTCTCCGGTTTGCGGGGTGACGTCGGGAGCGACTGCAGTGAACGTTTGGTCGATTTCAGTGGGGCTGAGGATGCTGTTGTAGATGTTCAAGATTGCGATTTCTCCATTGAAAGCTGAGAGGCCGGCAGGTGAGGAATCGGCGAGTTCAGTGCGTAAAGTGCTGGATGAAGGCTTCATAGCGATCATCGTCGTGAACGGAGCTTTCGGGGCTGTTGGGCATGCTTCTTCACTAGATTACTGCCGGAGGTGGGGAATCTAACTCAATTTTGCGAAGGAAGGAACCTCCTGACCGGGGTGATTTCTTTTTTTGAGTTGTCGGAGGCTTCTTTTCGATGGTCCGACTCAAGTGAAGTCTCCCATCAAAGGGGGTTTTGTTAATTTTTGTTAATTTTTTTGTTAATTCTTCACAACTTTTAAGTTGCAACTGGCCCACTGTTTATTTAAGAGGAGTGGCTCGCCTAAATTATTGGGCGGTTTTGGAACTGAAAACTATTCACACACACACCCGGAAACTTATGAAACACAGACTGCTAACATTAGCCGCGGCTCCCCTTTTGGGCGCCTCAATGGCCAACGCCGCCCTCCTTGTTCACTACACCTTTGATGACAGCACCGCTGCCAACAGCGGAACGGGTGGTGACGGAACTCTGGTAGGTGGAAGCGCCTTCGTCGCTGGCGTGTCAGGAAACGCTTGGCAGGGAAACCGCACCGGAGCGAATGATGCCTACATCCAAACTGGCCTCACTGGAACTGCTCTCGGCATGGGCCCAGACTCAGTCTATACCGCGATGGCCTGGGTCAAGTGGGATGGGAATTCGGGCAATGTGGAC
>Ga0308014_1000114_pt1 | contig 19740 bp, 9 predicted proteins | sample Neamet229_FD_203154 | JGI IMG/M metagenome (GOLD analysis project Ga0308014, IMG submission 203154) | Marine microbial communities from water near the shore, Antarctic Ocean - #229 | ecosystem: Environmental > Aquatic > Marine > Unclassified | place: Southern Ocean | collected 2014-07-28 | reverse complement strand
CGAATTAGCCTCATTCAAGAAGAATATCGCCTTGTGCATCGAGAAGTTCGATGGTCAAACCTGCGGCTCGACCTTGGATGATGATTTCGTCATGAAGCGTGTCCGAGAATGCGTCCATAGCGCCCAATTCAGTTCCGCCTGTGACATCTGTGAGCTTGTCGATGAGGTGGTTGAGAACACATGAGACACCGTAGGCTTGGCCTGCTCGGAAAGCGTGGTCCACTCCACCAATCTCTGGATCTTCTGCCTTCATGCGGAGCATAATGGTTTGAGAATAAGCAACCAGAGCGCCATAAATGGCTTCGATGATCTGTGCTGCCTCGACGTCATCCAAGAGGTTCTGCGAGGTTGTGAGGCCTGCAATCACCGCACGTTCGTAAATTTTGAACGCCGCAATGGTGTCTGTTGTCTCAATTTGCATAGCCTCGCCGATAAGTTCCTTCCAATCGTCCATGGTATCACCACACAACATCTGCTCCTTGAATGTTAAGGCGAACATGAAGCTCAAAGGGGCCTCATGTGAGGCCCCTCTGATGCCTTCAATCAGGTTTCAAATCTTGAAATCTGTGCCTTCGCCTTCGACGATTCCGGCTTGGCGAACCGAGCCATCTGCTGCGACGAATTCACCAGCCTTGGTTTGCTGATCGTACAGGCCAACCAATTCTTTGCGGCTGACTGCTGCTTCCTCGCCAAGAGCGGCGGTCAGCGAGCGAACGATTGCGTCGAGTGTTTGGAGTGCTCTGTCTCGGTGTGAAGCATCGATGGTGTGATCAGAGTAGCGTGCTTCTTCGAAGATCGACAGGAACCCGCCGAGTTGGTCAGAAGGAACCATGCTGAATGCTGCACGGACTGCAGACTCGAATTCACGAGTGGTTTCGTACACCTTCTTCATGAATCCATAGCGCTTGAAGTACTTCACCAAACTCTTGTAGCAATCAAAGATCGCTGCAATGTATTCATTGGTTGCTTGAAGTTGCATCATGGTGTCGGTGAGAATACCCTTCAATGCTTGGACCTGGCGACGTTCTTGGGCGCGTTGGTAGTAGACCAAGCCACCGATCAACAGCGCCATCAGAAGGATACCGAGGGCCATACCACGCGCTGGTGTGAAGAACGCAGACTGGGCGTCAATGCCCGATGGTGTTTCGTAAATCAATTCGTGCGTGATGTTGTCCTGTGATTCTGCAAAGTATGTCGAGCCAGGGTAGTAAGCGATGATTCGCCAGCGACCTTCACAAGGTTCACCGTCACACGATTCGCCACCGAAAGCCCATTCGAAGTCTGCAACACCTTGTTCGTTTGTCTTGGACTTGTTTGTGCCCTCAACAACCCATTCGGTGTTAGCTTCCGACCAGTATTGACGGACGAACCAAACCTCTTCGTTCTCGACAGCGAGGTCGAGACGATCTCGGAGCAAAGCAATCGAACCAACGACGGCTTCATCGTTGTCCAATCCATTTCCTGCAAGGTGGCTCCATGTTTGCTTGACTTGCAAATCCACACGGGAGCGGACGAGGATGCCCATGTCAACGAACGAACCGTTCAAGACATTGGAGGAATCTTTGTCACAGCCGCCTGGAACGTTGACGTCAGGCTCAAAGGCAACACGAAGTGTTCGGAATCCTTCCAACTTACCGCCCGTAGTTTCAACACCCTTCAAGGTCGGGTTTTGACTTGGGTCGCCGCTGAACCATTCGATGCTTCCATCAATTTCGCTGGTGCGGATTGTGGACACTGGGCGGATGTTTTGCTCAGGGTCGAGGTAGATGTTCAAGCACTTTCCACCGACAAACTGCCCGTTGGATTGAGTCAGTTTAGCATCGATGTGGAACGACTCTTTGAGGTACAGCACTGGGAAGTTCGAACCATTTGGAGCAGTCCACGATTCAACGCTGGACTTGAATGGTCCAACTTCGTTGATAGCAAGGGTGGAATTCGAGAACACGTCGAATTCTGTCTGAATGGTCTTGTTCTCATAGCGGTAAGCATCGTTGTTATCGTACGAAGAGTACGTCACGCTGACCTTAGCCTTTCCAGCCATCACGTCAGAAAGCGGGCAGAGGATCGAGTATTGGCCGTCCATATCCGTCATGCCACTCAGGCACGAGGTTGGGTTGGATTGGCCGTTGATCATCTCGTAGCTAACACGGATGTTTCGGTTGGTGAGGTTGGTTCCGAGTTCATCTTGCAGTTGACCAGTGACAATCATTGGCTTTGGCACAATTTCGCCCGTGACCGGGTTGACTTCGCTGGTGTAGACGATTTGATCGTCCACTGTCAGCGTCGTTCGTCCAATCAAGGAGAACCCGTTGGCGTTGTTGGTCATCTTGAGCCGGAAGTGATCGTTTCCTGGAACGCTCGTACAAGAATCCCATGCACCTTGAATGGTCAGGGAACTGGCTTGGAGCCCCTGGCATCCTTCATTCGGTAGGTTTTCTTCGAACCGGAGAATTACGTTGACAGGGCCGAATCCATCGGGAAGGAAGGATTCTGGGTCATCGCGGAGCAACTGCGGATTCAATGGACTGATGTTGGATTTCAAGCAGCCAACTGTTTCATTCCGATCAAGAATTCCGTCTTGATTGAAGTCACGGTCTGGGAAGTTGTCGCCGTTTCCGTCATAGAAGCACAGGTGAGAGTTGTCAGGTTGTGGCTCAGGGAGTGAAATCAATCCTGCAGATGGAGCAAGGGTGGCAACCACTTGTCGGTAGAAGACGCCACTGAAATCAGTGCCTTCGAAGATCACGTCAACCAGACCGGAGTTGGCTCCGTCAAGAGCTGACCCGCCTGCATCGCGTATGGAGGTCTTATTGTCGTCCACAACTTGAGCTGTGAAATCCCATCGGTCACCTGATTGTCTTATGTTCGGATCTGCCGTAATGACAGAAAGATAGGTTCTCGAAACAACCCAGACTTCCTGGACCATGGTGTTGCCTTTGAGCAACGGCGTTCCAGCAAACTCAAACTGCAAGCTAAAGTTGCCGAGCGAATCTTGAGCTGAGATGTTAAACGGTATTTCGAAGAAACCATTTTCATCGGTGTAATTGACACCGCTTCGCCCATCCGCAGACCACGTGTAATTCACAGGGACATTGCGTACGGGTTGCAAGGAGTTGTCAACCAACTTTGCCTGAATCGTTGTGCTGCTGTTTCGATACAAGCGAGGCAACGAGGTTGTTTGGAAGTCAGTTGTCCCTACGACAGTGACGTTGATGTACGCACCAGTTGCTGCAAGGGTTGAACTGTTTCCAGTAAAGTAGTATGCAGAATTGGTGAAATCGACACGCATGCCGTAGGTTCCAGAACCGTATTGGCTGTACCAGGACCAGTTGTAGTCGAACTCTGCAACACCGTTGTTCATGATCGGACGTTGCGTGTATGCAGTTTCACCCGCACCCAAGAATTGCCCATTGCCATCGACGTCGACTTGAAGAGCGACTGGGTCTGCATCCCAAGCATCGTTGGTGCGGTTGGTCACTGAACCAATGATTTGGAGGGAGTCTCCTGTGTTCATTTCTGGAACAATTTCACATCGCACTTCGCTAAGTGGGTCTGTTGGATCAACTGCACCACAAGGGGGCAAGTCACCGTCGCCACCATTGACGAGGTTGATGAACCAGTGTGTGGAATTTGTGCTGATGAAATTGCGGAGGTTTGCGGCCTCACCAAGCAATGATGCCGGCGCACCATCCCAGTTGGTTGGGTATGGTTTAGCCTTCGAAACGTCATTGAAATTGAGGTTCGCACCGTTGAGGGCTTCTTGGTGGAACAATGTTGCCCAGTTACCGAAGCTTCCGTCCCCGTTGTTGATGGTTGCATCATAGTAGAAGACTGGATTGATTCCTTCCAAGATCATTTGTGCCTCGATGTTCATACGATGCATGACACGGATGGATTGTGGTTCTGTATCGTCGCCGTGGAGGTACGGGAATGGCCATTCACTTGCGATTTCTGGACGAACACTTGCTGTGACTTCGTAATCGCCAGCAGGTAAACTTGTGTTGGTATAATCATATTCGATGATGCTTCCAGTACTGTCAAGCAACGGCTCAAGCATGTTGGTGTTTGAGTTCCAAGCGACTTCTTCGTAACCGCCTGGCACCTTTCCTACGCCGTTATCTCGAGTGGAATTCCATTTGATTTGCTTCCAGACGCCGTTGATACCGATGTCTTGCACGAAGGTAACGGATACCAAACCAGATGGTCCGCTTCGATAGCCATCGCCACCTAGACCTGTGAAGTTGGTCGGGTGAGTGAGGTTACCAAAGATGCCACCACGAACCGAGAAGGTCATGGGTATGCTTGGGACGAGGTTGTCGAAAATTCCACGTTGAATGTCGGCAGTGTAGTAGGACCACATGTCAACCCAGAATGGTTGTTCATCGCTTCGGAAGTAACCGTTCATGAAGATGTCAGCAGTCAAGTTGGCTTCTGCGCCAACATAGTATGACTGAGATTGATTGCCGTTGAAGGCAAACATCTCTGTAACTTCTGCATAGACCCTGTAGGTTGTGTTGTCACCCACTGTGAGGTCCTCTGGATAGAGGAACTGCCCAACGCTGAAGTTTCCTGAAGCGGTGGTGAGGACGTCGATTGTTTCGATCGCTGTCGTGTTGTTTCCAGTCCACTCGATGTGAACTTGGACAGGGAGCCCTGTTGCTGCTTCAAGTTGGCCGGTGATTGGGTTGACCCAGTCGACGTGCCCGCTGAATATTGCTGGGGCTTGTGCATCAAGCCACAGGTTGTTTGGTAGATTGAGCGTGATGAAGGTCGGGGCTTTGTCATCCCGATCAAGGTTGCAATCATTGTCGCTGTCCCAGTCGCTGGATTCCCCGCCATTGTAGCAAGGGGTGCTGGTGAACGTTTCCTCAAGGTGATCGAAGTCAAGATCGTTGCGCGAATCGTTGTCGTCGTCTTGATCGATGCCGTCTGGACCTGTGTTGAGGTCAAGGGTGTTGGCGATGCCTTCTCCGTTGCCGAAATCGTCGTGGTCCCAAGGATTGGTTGAGTTGCGATCGAAACGGGTTGGCCAAAGAAGCACTTCGTCTTCGTCTTTCATACCGTCTTCATCGTCGTCTTCGTCGATATCGTCGCGTGTGCCGTCGTTATCGTGGTCAAAGGCTCGAGTGAGACTGATGGCCAACTCGACGTCGTTTGCGATGCCATCGCCGTCCCAATCATCGTCTGCCCAATCGACAATGTTGTCGTTGTCATGGTCGAATGGTGAGGATTCTTCGCCCCAGAAACAACCAGGAAGGAGTTCCTGATCGACATCGAGGATACCGTTGTTGTCGTCGTCTGTATCTTCGGCGTCAGGGACGCCGTCGTTGTCGTTATCGACGTCATAGAGAGCGGGTTCGCGAAGACCTTGTGACATGATTCCTTGATCCCAAACTGCTTGGAAGAAACCGTCATTGTCGATGTCAGCATCGTTTCCGTCATCGTCGTTGTCGTCACAGTTCGTACCGCTGAAGAAATTGCCGTTCTCTTGGCCAGCATCGTTGTCGTAATCGTCGTCCGAGTCTATTTCGAAATAGTCCCAAATACCGTCGTTATCATCGTCGACATCGTACCAATCATAGACAGAATCGTAATCGTTGTCCAGATCGACTGTCATGTTGGTGAAATCACCATCAACGTCGCCGTCCACGTCGTTCTTAAGCAAGTCAGCGCCCAATTCGTCAGGGAAGTCAGCAATAGGTCCGTTATCGGAGGTCCATTGCCAAAGTCCTGTCGAGAGACCCACCCAGGTGACGAAAGCGTCCCTGTTATCGGTCATTTGAACATGAGAAATACCTGATTCAATGGTGCCGTCGCCTCCGAAATCGTAGTGGTAGCAACCGCCTTGGGCACCAGGGGTGCAACTCCAGTTATTTGTCGCCCCACCTGGAGTGGCGCCTTGATTAACAAAAGCATCGGGGCGCGTGGAATATGGAGAGCCGAATTGGGCGTTGATGCCATTTAGAGGCATGTGGTATGCTGTAGCGTAAGCGTAGCCGCAGGCAAAGCCGCTACCGAGGTTTCCAGCTGTCCAGCCACACTGTGACAAATTGAAGGAACCACCCATCTTCGGATCGTCGACGTCCATCACACCGTCATTGGATTCGTCTTGATCCCACCAATCGGGTAAACCATCGGCATCCTGGTCAGTATCAAGACCGTTGGTTAGGGAGTCGCCATCGGCGTCGATGTCCCAGTCGTTTCCTCCGTTGTATGAGGACCAGCGTGCGAACATGAACCAGTAGAATTCCGGAACAGTCCCCGGGGTCGCCGGAGAAGTGGTCGCGTCGTATCCGTTGTAGTTTAGGACGACATCGCTGAATGGATTGTGCCAGAAGAGGAGGTTCCAATGGTCTGTAGCGTTGTCGATGTAGGGGGTGCTGTCTTGACTTCCGTCAAGGGTACCGCCGTCATCAACTGGATAGAAAGGACGAGCGAAGGCATCGCTTGGATCGTAATCGACCGTTCCACAATTACCGTCATCTGGATCGTACAAATCTGCGATTCCATCGTTGTCATCGTCCCAATCGATGGAGTTTTCAAGACCGTCACCGTCGATGTCGGAATCGATGGAGTTTGGACCGTCGTCACGGTAGAGTGCACCGTTGATAGCGTGAAGATCTGCATCGTTATCGAGGTCACAATCCCAGTCGATGTCAAGAACGTCAATGATCCCGTCACCGTCGTCATCGACGTCGTCCCAGTTTGCAATGCCATCGCCATCCCAGTCGTTAAACTGAGAGAAAGATGCACGTCGCGTGATGCACCGCGGATCCGGGTTTGTTGGGTTCGGAGTAGCCATTGTCGGGCAGTTCCATGTGGCAACCTCGGAGGTTTTATCGAGTGGGAATGAATCGTTTTCGTTCTGGATTTGATCGTCGTCCAAATCATATTCGAAGTTGCTTGCATCGCCGCTTACAGTGATGTCGCCGAGGTTATCAGGTGAGGTCGTGCCACCCATGTCAGCGTCCAACCAGTCGTAGATTGCGTTGTAGTTTTGATCGAATGGCCTGAGGCGGTCATCGTCGAGGTCTTGATCGTAATCGATTTCACAGTCGATGTTTCCATCGCCATCGCCATCCGCACCGGGTGTTTCGAAATTGATGGTCGTAACGCTCGCTACGTCAATGGAGGCTCCGGAGTTGCCACCGGTCACGGAAATTTGCTCTCCAACTGAGTAGCCGTATCCAGCTGCGTTGATGGTCACCGAAGTTACTTCGCCACCAGAGGCGGCGTTTGCTACGATATCGACCGTCATACCGGTGCCTGATTGAGCAGAGGTGGCAACGCCTGTGGAGGTTACGTAGCCCAGACCAGATGCAAGTGTGCTTGCGTCTAATGCTGTTGATTCGCCGTTAAGCAAACCGTTGTAGTCGCCCTTATTATCGCCGTTGACGTCAATATTGATGCAAACATCGTGAATACCGTCGTTGTCGTCATCGGGGTCAGACATGTCGAGGATTCCATCGTTGTCATCATCTGTATCCGAGCTGTCGGGTGTACCGTCGTTGTCGTTGTCAGGATCGATAAAGTTAGGAATCATGTCGCCGTCAAGATCACCATCAATGATGGTTGTGAAGGCTGGAATGCCATTTGGGGAAGTTGAAGTGACTGAGGGGGCAGTAACTGCGTTCACTCGGTTCAATTCAGCGTTGAGGAAGTTCACACCGCCGGAATACACTCGGTAGGAATTGAAATCCCAACTCACGGCTGCATCGTAAAGGTTGCCTGCTTCAACATGAGTCGAAGTAATGGAGGCGTCGTATGGGTGAGAGTCGGTAACGTCGTCTACGCCGTCACCGTCGTCATCGTTGTCGAAGTAATCTTGGATGCCGTCGCTATCAAGATCGCAAGGCCACTTGAATTGATCAATTCGAGCGTCGTTGTCATCGTCTTCATCGTAGCGGCCGGGGCCTGAGCCATCGGAATCTTCGTCGGTCACGCCGTCGTTGTCGTGATCCATTGGGTTCTGGTCGGCGAGGTAGAAGGCCCCAACTGGGTCTCCAGTCCACGGATGGATAATGAATTCGTCAAGTCGGCGGTCTGTGGTCACGTTGATCGGATCGAGGCCGAGCGCTTCCAGGGCAGCGATGTCGAGAGGACCTTCGAGGATTCCATCGTTGTCGTCATCCCAGTCATCCGCATCGAGGATACCGTCGTTGTCGTGATCGAATGGGTTGGTGCCGTAGCATCCGTCAAATCGCTCAAGCAAGTCATAGATTCCATCGTTGTCGTCATCGAGATCGGCCAAATCATTGATTCCATCGTTGTCGTGATCGTTTGTGTTTGATTCTTCGAGGTAAAGAGAGTAGGCAGGTGCGAGGGCTTCAATGGCACTCAAATCGGTGATGATTCCAGACATCACACCAGGGTCGGACCACATCAAATCAGTGACGGAGGGGTGGTTGGAGTTGTGCCACGGATCTTGATCGCCGTTCCAGTCGCCTTGGCCGCCTTGGGTGGTGGATTGGGCAATGCTTTGCCCAACACGCTGGCCTTCTTGGAAGCCGGTGATTTCGACCATATCTTCGGAACTGAAATCTTGAACCACAGCGAGAAGGGTGCTGGAGAGCATCAAGAATACAATCGTCAATGACATTGTGAGCTTTTGGCGGGTTTGCAGGGTTTCGTTTTGTACGTTCGAAAGCATATAGGCACCTCTGGAATCACCTTTGCACCGTCATGCCCTATTTCAAAGGGATGGCGCGGTCGATGCTTTGTGTATCACAGACTCAATTGCGTATCATCGCCAAGAGGGTTTTGAAATTCAGCGTTAAAGCAGGTCATGCAACACTTGTTTGAAGAAAAAAAAAGGGAGACACGGAGGGCGAACCCTCCGAGTCTCCGGCTCACCCGATACCTCAGCATCGGTGGTTACGATGTTCAATCCGTCTAACTTCAGACTTCGAGTACGTCGAGAATGCCGTCGTCATCGTCGTCAGCATCTTCGTTGTCGTCTAGTCCGTCGTTGTCGTGATCGAATTGACCGGTAAGCGAGTTACCGTCGTTCTGCTCGAACCAGTCGAGAAGTCCGTCGTTATCGTCGTCGTTATCGGTTGCATCCCAAATTCCGTCGTTGTCATGGTCGTAGCGGTAGGTACCGGTGCCACCATTGATTTCATCGACGTCAAGAATGTCGTCGTTGTCGTCATCGGTGTCAACAGCGTCATCCATGCCATCGTTGTCGTGGTCACGGGAGAGATCCGCGCCGTTTTCGTCCATGTCGTTTCGGTTGTCAATGCCATCGTTGTCGATGTCGAGGTCAACAGCATCGGAGATGCCGTCGTTGTCGTGGTCGTAGATGTTGGAGTTGGGGTCGCCGTCCTGAACTTCTTCAGAATCGTCTATACCATCACCATCGTCGTCGGAGTCCTCGCTGTCATCAAGTCCATCGTTGTCGTGATCCATTGGGGTCTCGTCAACGCTGTCAGGGATACCGTCGTTGTCATCGTCGTTGTCGACATCGTTAGGGATGCCGTCACCGTCGTTGTCGTTTTCGCCGTTTTCAGCTTGGTTGTCAAGTTGTTGACCTTGCTGCTGCTCGGTTTGTTGACCCTGTTGGCCTTGTTGACCATTTTGGGTTTGACCTTGCTGCTGCTCGCTCTGACCATTTTGGTTTTCACCGTTCTGGTTTTCGCTGGTTTGGTCTCCTTGCTGGCCGCCTTGTTCGCCGCCTTGCTGTTGTTGACCTTGGCCGTTATCTTGTTGCTGACCTTGCTGACCCTGCTGACCTTGCTGACCTTGCTGACCTTGTTGGCCCTGCTGTCCTTGCTGTCCTTGCTGACCCTGCTGGCCTTGCTGACCTTGCTGTCCCTGCTGACCTTGCTGACCTTGTTGACCCTGTTGTCCTTGGCCCTGGCCTTGTTGTTGGCCTTGACCTTGTCCTTGTCCCTGTCCTTGTCCTTGACCTTGACCTTGTCCTTGACCTTGTCCTTGACCTTGTCCTTGGCCTTGTCCTTGGCCTTGTCCTTGTCCTTGTCCTTGTCCTTGTCCTTGTCCTTGGCCCTGTCCTTGTCCTTGTCCTTGACCTTGTCCTTGACCTTGTCCTTGTCCTTGGCCTTGTCCTTGGCCTTGACCTTGTCCTTGTCCTTGTCCTTGTCCTTGTCCGTTAGGAGTACCGGCATCAGATTCGCCACCGCCTTCAGTGTCGCCATCGCCAGCGCCGGAGTCAGACTCGGTAAAGTCTGGATCGTAGGCGTCTGGGATACCGTCACCGTCGGAGTCGGAATATTCACCGTCGTTCGGATCGTTCGGGAACGAGTCAACGTTGTCGGCCTTACCGTCACCGTCGGTGTCGGAATTGTTAGGGTTGGTACCCTTTGCATATTCTTGGGAGTTGGTCAAGCCATCTCCGTCAGGGTCTGCATTTCCGTCGCCGCCATTGGTCGGGTTGAGGCCGTTCGCAACTTCCCAACCATCGGGTAGTCCGTCGCCATCGCTGTCTGCATTGTTCATATTGGTGCCTTGGTTCTGTTCCTCAGAGTTGGTGAGACCGTCACCGTCCCAATCGGCGCCACCATCAGATGGGTCGAGTGGGTCAGATCCGTCACCGCTCACTGCAGAAACTGCAGAGAGAGCAAGGAACATTGCAATTAGCACGCTCATTATTTTTTTATCATTCATGTTTTTCACTTCCTATTTTTTGGTTGTTTTTACACAGAGAACCCGCTGTTCTCTCTCTCCAGATCATTGGCCCACTGAGTGGGATAACAATTCTGGGATGTCAACGATGCTGCGCACTGATTCATGCCGCTGTTCAAGGAAGTAACAAGGGGGTTTCCGGGCGCGTCGCTTGAGCGATAGTGCGCACTGGACTGACTCGCAGTCCATCGGTTTAGTTCCTTGTTTACTTGCTTGTAGTGTTCCTCCGAATGCATCGTTTTTCACGGGTAGGTCATAGGGAACCCAGTGTTCCCTCTAACATTTGGAACGAACCAACCCTATATGAAGAGCGCGACGCGATGTGCGGGGGTGTTATCGGGCTTGGACCATCGATGGAGGTAGGAGGATTGAAGCCTTTTTTGAAAGCACGAAACGGGCGACAAGATCTGCTAAATTTGCGTCTGCAAACGAGTGAAGGCGTTCCACTCCATTCCCTTTTGCTGGAGCGAAGAGCTGCAACGGTTTGGCGTGTCGGCTTAATGCGATTTTTGCTGCACGAATAGCATTCGAACTCGGTAAACCACCAATTCCATCGAGGCCGTTGCCCAAGAAGTGAGCTAGTTTCCCCTGGCGGACGCCTGAGCGGCCCTCCATGGCGAGCATGCCGAGGATGATGTATTGGTCTCGAGTTGGGGCGTCCCACCGTTGGTGGTCTCCTGAAAATTTCTGTTCGAGTTTTGATAGAAACAAGGATTGGAGTTCTGGTAAATTTTCTTTTCTCGGTGCATCGACTTCTATTCGCTTCGTGATGTGGGCATCTTTGGGTAGAATTTCTCCGAAATCTTCCCATTTGTAAGCGATTTTAAACCAGTTTTCGAGTTTCTCTGAAAAATATGGATCTGGGCCTCTAAGGTTCCAGACGCTTCTTTTAATCAATTCTGGGGCAAGGTTTGAGAAACCTTCTGGATCTTTTTCAGCCAACGTTTGAAGTGCTTTGAGGTACTTCTCATTGCGAGATTTTTGTACATCGGGTTCGTTAGGCATTGATTCTATGGGGCCGGGGGCCACATAATATGGTTTGTTCTTGTTGATTTGTCTTGTTTTCATCATATCACCTCCGAACGACGTACGTCGTGGGAAGATCACATACGGTGTCGGTTCGTTCTTGTTTTCATGTTTACACAAAATCGCACTGGGCGGGTATGAGTCTCTGGATTGTAGATCAGTTCGACAATATATAACAGAAAATTATCATTTTAATTGTTTCATCATTGAACGATGTGGCCCTATGTTCGAAATTGTGTAAGGGTCATCGATCAGTTGCCAGCCCCGAGAGAGGTAGAAGGGGATGGCGTCCTGTCTGGCTTGAAGGAGGCCTATTTTAGCCGAGAAATGGGTTGTAGCAGCAGATTCGAGGGCGGAAAGAACGTCGCTGGCATGGCCCATGCGTTGGGCTTCGGCGCGGGTGCCCATTTGTCGAATTTGAATCGCAGGTCGGTTTTCTGCGTCTGCAAGTGGGCCAAAAGCTGGGCATGTCGTCGCCCCAGGCCCAGCATGATCAGGTGCGGAACCATCGCTGCCTTCGGGGATAAGGTGAGCCCTCCCGACTGATAGAACACGATCACCCTGAGCCACCCAAGCATGAATCGCAGCTGAATCATCGGCGAGGTGTTCTGCGCCCCGTTCAAACCCGAGGGGTTCTCGGAGCACGGCGTACCGGCAGTCGAAATACGAACTTGCTGGGTTGCTTCCAGGGAGCATCACAGCGGGGTTCACGATTTTCACAAGATGGCCTCGTACCGACCTGCGGCCGGATGAAGATTAACCCTACGATGCTGAGGCGTGTTTCAGAAACCGCCCGAATAAGCAGCGATGAGCAACACAAAGAACGCGCCGATCAGGAGAACCGTGGCTGCCCCAGATGAGACGAGCCCCCAGCCGAGTCCCTTGTTGCCCCGAACAAAGGCCATGATAATGGCCCCCAAGTAAACCAGCGGCATGCAACAAAAAGATCCATTCACAGCCTCCCTCCAAAAGTAATTTGCATCATCTGTCCGCTCATCATAAATCTGAATCTCAAAGAAATAATCATTGGTATACGAGCCGTTTGGAACAAACCAAAGGGTGCTGTTTCTCAATGTATATTCTCCAATGAGATCGCCATCGCGCCATCCTGTTTCCCCTGTAAAGATGTAATGGCCCTCTTGATGTAGGCCCCCCATCTGATCACCGCTGTCCCAGTTATTGATCTGAACATATTCTGAATGCTCGTGGAAATACAACATGAGGTAAACATCAACGGATTCGCTCTGTGGGGGGAAGGAGTGGTTGAAAGAACCGTTCTGTTCATTGTTCACAAACGTTGTTTGGGAGTTGAAGTTAGAAACAAAATTACCAGAATCAGTGTAAATGGTGCCATAGATACCGGGTCGTTCTTCAAATGCCCCGTTGAAGGAAAGAGAAAGGGTCCCGTTCGCTTCATCGATGGTCAGTTGAGTCGGCTCAATGGTTGGGATATACTCTTTTTCTTGAAACACTTCAAGCAAATAATCGGCTTGTTCGTGATCGACGGTGCAATAGAACCCTACGTCAGAAAAGCCCCCTCCTAAGTCGGAGGGTTTGGAAATCGAACATTGTTCCATGATGTGCCCGTCTTCCATTTCGATTGATTTGGAGTAGTGCCCGTTTGAGTCGGGTGAAAGGGCATGCCTTTCATCAAAATATGCATTTTCCCAACTGTTTTGATTTACTTGTCCTGCGAGGATGCTGACGCTGACGACAATCACAATCGGCAGAGTCAATCCAAGAAAGAATTGCATCCACCTAAACGGTTTCTTTGATGGCTGGACAATTTGCCCCATCGGTGAAGCGCCGCCCTGGAGCATTGGTTGGTTTGGGGTGCCAAATGGATTGGGTTTTACCGAGCCATCGCCTTCTCCGAATGTACCCAGCGTGACAGCCACGGGGGCCTCAGATGCGATTTCCCCCGAAAAAAAGGATTGGCTTGGCACAAGCCCTCCTGTGTCATCTGGCGACGGGTCCATGGTTGGTGCAACGCAGAGGTTGTGATTAAACCAACCCCGGCTCAATCGGACAGCGTTTTATTGTCTGCGGTCGCGTTGAAATAGAACTGGTCAATCCCATGGATTACTGCACGGGTGTCGGAGCGGCTACGTCGGGGATTGCAAATCCTCTCACCTGGGTTCAAATCCCAGCCTGTGCTCTTTCAAACAAACCTACCCATCGCGTTAGGTTCGCGCGCAGTCTTGATATTCAATGGCGCATTCGTTGGGCCATTGAACAGGTCCGTTCAATGCGCGAGGAATCACAATGCCAGGAATGAACCGTTCACTGTCCAACGTTGGCATTGGCTTCGCTTCCTTTCTCGCACCGCCTGGCCCGGACGTCATCCGCTTCACAGTCGGCCAGCCTGATTTTGACACCCCTCTCCCCGTCGTTGACGCCGCTAAAGCAGCCCTTGATCGGGGTGAAACCACCTACACACGAACCCAAGGTTCACAAGAACTCTGTGAAGCCGTGGCAGCTCACCTCGGGGGATATGGAATCGTCGCGGACCCTCTCGACGTCCTGATTTCTCCGGGGTGTAAGCAAGCAATTCTTTACGCACTCATGGCCACCTTGAACGCTGATGATGAAGTCCTGCTTCTTTCGCCAGCGTGGCCTTCCTATGATGGCATGGTCAAGCTCCTGGGCGCCGTCCCCGTGCATGTTCAGGTTCGCAAAGACAACTATCATCCAAATTTTGACCACCTTGAAGCGGCAATAACGCCCAAGACCAAGGCCATCTTACTCAATTCTCCGAACAATCCAACCGGTGCCGTTTACACTCCGGAAGAAATCGAGCGGCTCGTTGCTTTTGCCGTGAAGCATGACCTTTGGATCATCGACGACATGATCTATGCCACACTGGTCTGGTCTGAACACCCGTACACTTCGCCTTCTACCCTACCGGGCGGTGCTGAACGCACCATCACCCTCGGGGGCTGGTCGAAGGGTTGGGCCATGACTGGTTGGCGCCTTGGTTGGATCACGGGGCCGAAGTCGGTCATGGATGGTGTAAAGAAAATCAATGTCAGCGCAGCAACCCATGTGGCCACGTTCATGATGCCTGCCGCTACGGTGGCGCTTGGCCTCGAGGAGGAAATCACGGCAATGGCCGCTTCATTCAAGCAGCGGGGCGAACTTATCCACGGCCTGCTCAGCCAATTACCAGGCTTAGTGGTTCCAAAACCAGAAGGTGCCTTCTACGCCTTTTGTGATGTGACCGGCACAGGTATGGGCGACATCGAATTCGCTCAGCGAGCTTTAGATGAAGCAAAGGTGCAGTTGATTCCTGGTTCCTTGATGGATGGCGGCGAAGGGTTTGTTCGAATCTCATACGCCACCTCACCGGAAAACATCCGAGAGGGTGTGTCCCGCCTCAGCAATTGGCTCAATGGATTGTGAATCACAGCATTTCTCTTGATCGGGGACAAACTGCTGTGCAATGAACGACGTTCTTTCTGGCGATTTTCCCCTTTACCGTCGGTTCGAAGGTTCTTGCTTTACCTGATTTTAACCAACTGATGCGATTCTGTATAGGACGCCTCCGCCACCAAAAGTAGCGTAATACAACGAACCATCTGGTGCAAACGCCAGCGGCAGGGGTGTACCGATATCGGTTGCGAAACGGGTGGTTTGGGTTTCCCACTGATCAACAGGCTGATCTCCTTCGGATGTGTTTTTTGGAATGAAATCGATTCGAACAATCTCTTGGCCTTGGGGGATCACGGTGTTCCACGAACCATAGACGGTGGCGTACAGGGTGAATCCTTGGCCTTCGCTTGCATTCAAACCAGGGAGTGGAGATGAGTCCGGCCGAAGTGCAAGTCCGTTAAGCGAAGTATGGGGCGTCCACGTCGCAACTGGGGCGACCGTGCCGTCTGGGACTGGATGGTCCGGGTCGTCATCTGGCCAGCCATATGCAGCGCCATTCACGAGCAAATTGATTTCTTCACGGGGGTGGTCTCCTTCCCAATCCCGCCCATTGTCGCTGAAAAGGTAACCAACATTCTCGACCCAGACGCCATGGAATGAATTGCGAACGCCTGAAGCAAGGACGCCATGATCTCCCGTAACTGGGTCAACCCAAAGCAGGGCTGCGTTGCGTTCATCTGTTTCTGCACAAACATTGCAGGTTGAGCCGCTGTGCCAGATGAGGGTCCCGTTTGGGAAGGCGTTGATGGCATTGGTTTGGTGGTTACCGCTTGGCACGCCTTCGATCAGGTTTGTTCGTTGATCAAACGTCCAATTGTTTCGCTCGTATTTGGCCAAGACGCCTTCTTCTGACACAAACAAATGCTCCGCCGTAAGGTGAAGACCGTGTGGGTGATCGAGCCCCGTAACGAGAACTGTTTCACTGAAACCGTCCGTTGCGTCAAGCAGGAGAATCCTGCCACCATCTCGATCACACATCAACAAAAAATCTTGATTCGCCCATGTCAAGCATGTTGGTCCGCCGAAACCTGTGGCTACTTTTTCGATCTCAAACCCTTCCGCTACCTCGGCATTGAGGGGGTCGGCGTAAGGGTAAATCTCTCGGGCGATGAGGAGAAAAAAGAGCAACGCCACGATCGGAGTGATATGTTTTTCAAAGCCCATACCCCACTGAAGAACGGGGGCCGTATCAAGCCTTTGTGAGACTGAAGCGGTTCGCTTGCATCAAGCCTTGAGCAATTGAACTTCGCATTCTGCCAGCCGGGCACGCGCCACTGTGTGATCTTGGTCAACCGTTAGCACGGCGCGCCAAGCAGCTTCTGCCTGATCAAACCGTTCTGCTTGATGGTGAATTGCAGCGATGCGAAGGTGGGCGTCGAGGTGGGTTCCGTCGCAACGTACGGCTGCTTCGAAATCATTAAGCGCGTTTTCATTTCGCTCAATTTCCAGATAAAGAATACCTCTCTGGTGCCATGCTGGTGCGTAATTTGGTTGCAGACGAATCGCTTCATTGAGTGGGTTTTCAGCTCGTTCTGGACGCTCCAATGCCATGTAGCAGGCTGCGAGTTGGGTGAGGGCTTGGTAGTGATGTGGCGACGCATCGAGAACAATTTTCAAGTCGTCTCGGGCTTGCGACCATTCACCCAGTTGCATCAGTGCTTCTGACCTACGCAAACGAGCGAGCATCAATGCCGGAGCTAAATCAACAAGGATTTGAGCATCATCCAATGCCTTCTTGTTTTGATTGAGGGCCATCAGGGTGCTGCATCGGTTCAGGCGAGCCCGGATATGATTTGGTCCGATGTTGAGGGCGTCGTTGTAATGGCCGAGGGCGTGTTCAAATTGACCACGGCGGAGGGCTATGTTGCCACGGACATAGGCAACTGTGACTGATTTTCCATGGACATCGGCTGCATCAATATGCTTGCTCGCCGTCGAAAGATCATCCATTTCAATGGCTAAGAGAGCTGCTTCTGCAGAGGCCGATGGATCTTGGTCAGGGAGCAAACGCATGGCGCGATTCATGTCTTCGCTTGCGCCTTCGAGGTCCTTGAGCAATCGCTTGGTACGAGCGAGCCCAAGCCAAGCAACACCAAGTTCCCGGTTGAGTTTGAGAGCTCCCTCAAAGGATGATACAGCGTCCGCCAGAAGGATGGCATCGGTTTGTCCTGTCCCATCCCGGGCACGATCGCACAATGCAAGATGGAGTCGTCCTTCGACCACATGCAACAAAGCGTGATCGATGCCGAAGGGCGTCTCATCGAGTAATTTTTGAGCGGCTTCGTGATGACCATCGAGAAGTTTTCTGCTCGCCATACGGGCGCGGAGTTCAGCGTTATCTGGGCTCTTTAGGAGTCCTTTTTCCAATGTTTCTTCGGCGGCAGATATCGACCCGTCAGCGTGCTGTAGATCGCTCTTCAGGAAGAGGAGGTCTGTGCCGCCTGCATCGAGGGCGACGGCGTGTGTTGCGGCTTTCAGTGCCTCTTTTGCCCGGTTGCCTTGCGGGGCGAGAAGTTGAGCTAAAAGAGCCCATGCCTGGCCGCTCTGGCGGTCCAGTTCTAAGCAGCGGTCAACCGCTTGGTGGGCCTTTCCTGTTTCGCCTTCTTCACTGAGAAGTTGGGCATAACTTAGCCAATCTGCAGATTGGTGTGGGTCTTCGGCAAGAGCTTGTTCAATCGCCTCTAATGCTTCAGAACGAGAACCTGCTCGGGCACGGAGGCCTGAGAGAAGGGAACGGTCAGCTGCAGTGTCAACACCCAATGCTTCGAGTCGGAGAACGTCGCGCTCTGCATCTGCATCACCAAGTTTAGCGAGGAGATGGGCGTGTGAGCGGAGCAAGTCCGGTTGATCTGGATGGACGGTCATGCGTGCTTCGAGCCAATGCCGTCGAACTTCGTCGTCGCCTTTGAGCAAAGCAATGTGTTCCAAGGCTTCGAGGATGTTTGCGTTTCCTGGTGAAGATTGGTACGCCATTCCAAAACAAGATTCTGCCCAGTCAAATCGGGCAAGCAGAAGGGATGCATGGCCAAGACGATGGGCGGCAACCGGGTTTAATCCAAGGCCGATTGCAGTGATGTCCCGTGAGTCGAACGCCGACAAGAGGCGCCCAAGCAAGGAAGCTGAAGTTGCGGAGAGAAGCTCCTCGTCGCCGACGGTGGCGTCTGTAGAAATCGATGCAACGAGGGTTTCGAGTGCTGCCAAAGCTTGCCCAGCGATCGTGCTGTCCTCTTCGGGGGAATGTTCGAACGCTGTGATGATCTCATGTGCAAGAATCGCGCCATGCATTTCTGGGTTGGTGGCCCGAAGTGCTGTCACAAGTTCGGTCATCTGCTGAACGTGATGCTGCAATGCGCCAACTTCGTTGTTGAGGTGGGTGAAGTGGGCGGACTGTGCTTGCTGCAGAACAACAGAGGTTTCATTCACGCTTGTTAGGCGTTGGTCGACCTTCTTGAGCCAGAAACCAGCACCTCCACTTGCGGCTATACAAGCGAGGCCAAATGCAGCAGTGATAGGTTCCATTGCGTCTCACCTCTTCTTTGCACCTTTATGGTCTGCGGAACATCGAGGGTGCTTCAAGCGGTTTGTTTGACCCTTTTTTCATCGCCACAGACCCTAGCCTTTGGCGCTTGGAAAGCGAGTTTAGGTCTCAAAACTAAACAACAATCGTTGTTATCTTTGCTCACATTGAAAGGCTCTCGCTCGTGTTGAGCGCTTGAGGTGGCGAAAATGGACGAACACGATTCGACGTCGAGCGACCGGCCTTGGTACTATGACCTGCTCATGGAATTGGACGCTGAGGGGTGGGTCACCGCCAATGTAGAGGACTACCTCGGGGCTGAAGAGCGGATTGGCAGTGAACGGTTGCTTTACCTCGAATACGCCCTCGAATTATCACGGTCCCTCCAAGAACGTACGGCCTACCTTGGCCAATCAGCCGATGAGCGGGCTTTCGATTTGGCTGAGGCATGGGCTGGTGAACTCAACGACCCGATGAATGCTGACCGGATCCTCGATGAATACGAAAGTTGGGCGAACGATTTCCGGCCTTGGGAACCTGCACTCTACAGGAGCGAAGAGGATTGGCGTGATGAGGGTGAAGAAGAGGCTCATGCCAGTCTTTTATCCCGTTTTGACAACCTTGACCCATCCTCAAAACCATCCACCGTCGTCATCCTCCCCCTCTTGGCCTATCCGGCTCAATCTGAGGCAATTGACCATGCTCTTCGAACCGTCGAAGAAGACGAAACCCGTCAGCGCGCCACCATTGACAGGGCGATCGTGATGCTCGGCGGCGAGGGGTACGATATCGCTGGGATTCAACATATGAACATCCTTGACGGGCTTGACAGCGTCGCCCGCATTCATGATTTACATGACATGCACGAGGATTTACGCCTCCTCATCGCTGAACAAATTGCTCCCTTTGACACTGAACTGGCCGGCCATCACGAACAACGTCGAGTGGCTTTGATCGAACTGGGTGCCAGCGCTGACATCGGCGGGTTGCGCCTTCAGATCAGTGCGATTGCTGACAACCTTCACCAACGCATGGCCATGCTCAACGACCTGTTGAACGGTTGGCGAACAAAGGGTATTCTTTTCCCCCACACCGACGGCATTCGAGCCGGTGAACTCCTCGAA
>Ga0308014_1000109_pt1 | contig 20110 bp, 18 predicted proteins | sample Neamet229_FD_203154 | JGI IMG/M metagenome (GOLD analysis project Ga0308014, IMG submission 203154) | Marine microbial communities from water near the shore, Antarctic Ocean - #229 | ecosystem: Environmental > Aquatic > Marine > Unclassified | place: Southern Ocean | collected 2014-07-28 | reverse complement strand
ACAAAAGTAAAAGGTGGATTTCCTGAAAAATCAACTTTAACAATTGCTAAGCCTGCATTATCACATATTGTGTCATTACCTGAAATGAAAGCTTCTTGAGCATTTATCATAAAAGGGAAAAGCAATAGTGTAAGTATTTTTTTTATCATTTGGCAAATATAAAAAAAGCCCTACAATAATGCAGGGCTCTTTTCAGTATTATGAAAGTTAACTTTATTTTTCTTCTTCCTCTTTCACTTCTTCAAATTCAACATCTGTCACATCATCAGTAGCAGGTTTTGCTTGCTCACCTTCAGTTGCAGCTCCTTCTTCTTGTGATGCTTTGTACATTTCTTCTGATGCAGCCGTCCAAGCAGTATTTATTTTTTCCATTGAAGCATCAATAGCCTCTAAATCCTTGCTTTCGTGTGCTGCTTTTAATTCTACTAAAGCCTCTTCAATTGGTGCTTTTTTATCATCCGATAATTTTTCACCAAATTCTTTCAATTGCTTTTCAGTTTGGAAAATCATTCCATCAGCTCCATTGATTTTATCAGCTGTTTCTTTTGCTTTATTATCTGCCTCTGCATTTGCTTCAGCTTCTTGCTTCATTTTTTCAATTTCTTCTTCTGAAAGTCCTGAAGAAGCCTCAATTTTAATATTTTGCTCTTTACCTGTTGCTTTATCTTTTGCCGAAACATTTAAGATTCCGTTTGCATCAATGTCAAAAGTTACTTCAATTTGAGGTACACCTCTTTGTGCAGGTGGAATATCTGATAATTGAAAACGACCAATTGACTTATTGTCAGCTGCCATTGGGCGCTCACCTTGCAATACATGAATGTCAACAGCTGGTTGATTGTCAGCAGCAGTTGAGAATACCTCTGATTTTTTTGTAGGAATAGTTGTATTTGCCTCAATTAATTTTGTCAATACTCCTCCCATAGTTTCAATTCCTAATGATAGTGGCGTTACATCTAATAACAATACATCAGTAACATCACCTGAAAGCACACCTCCTTGAATAGCTGCTCCAACGGCAACAACCTCATCAGGATTTACTCCCTTTGATGGTGCTTTTTTGAAGTATTTTTCAACCACAGCCTGAATTGCAGGAATACGAGTTGAACCACCAACTAAAATTACCTCATCAATATCTGATGCTGTCATTCCCGCATCTTTCATTGCTTTTTTACAAGGAACAATTGTTGCTTGAATTAATTTATCAGCCAATTGCTCAAATTGTGCTCTTGTAAAAGTACGCACCAAGTGCTTAGGACCTGAAGCAGTAGCAGTAACATAAGGCAAGTTAATTTCAGTTTGAGTAGATGAAGAAAGCTCAACTTTAGCTTTTTCAGCTGCTTCTTTCAATCTTTGTAAAGCCATAGGGTCTTCTCTTAAATCTATGCTCTCTTCTTTTTTGAACTCTTCAGCCAACCAGTCAATAATTACTTGGTCAAAATCATCACCTCCTAAATGCGTGTCTCCATTAGTTGATTTTACTTCAAATACACCATCTCCTAAATCTAGGATAGAAATATCAAAAGTACCACCTCCTAAATCAAAAACAGCAATTGTTTTGTCTTCATCAGCTTTATCAAGTCCGTAAGCTAATGCAGCAGCTGTTGGCTCATTGATAATTCTTTTTACAGTAAGTCCTGCAATTTCACCTGCTTCTTTAGTTGCTTGTCTTTGCGCATCATTAAAGTATGCTGGCACAGTTACAACAGCCTCAGTAACGGTAGTTCCTAAATAATCCTCAGCCGTTTTTTTCATTTTCTGAAGCACCATTGCAGAGATTTCTTGTGGCGTATACAATCTACCATCAATATCAACTCTTGGCGTATTGTTATCTCCTTTTACTACTTTGTAAGAAACATTTTTTATTTCTTTAGCCATTGATGAGAAACTCTCTCCCATAAATCTTTTTATAGATGCAATCGTTTTTGTTGGATTAGTAATTGCTTGTCGCTTTGCACTTTCTCCTACTTTACGCTCACCACCTTCAATAAAGGCAACAATTGATGGAGTTGTTCTTCCACCTTCAGCATTAGGGATAACCACTGGCTCATTCCCTTCCATTACAGAAACACATGAATTTGTTGTTCCTAAATCGATTCCAATAATTTTACTCATTTTATTATGTTTTAAATTTTATAATTTGTTTTCTGATGAGTCATTATTGCAATTACAATGCCACAGTAAATTGCACGACAAAACTGTCATAAAAACAAACTACTAGATAAAATTTAAAACTAATTTACTGACAGGGCGTCAGTTTATTGAAAGTTTCTGTCTAAACCATCAATGGATTTTAGATACTTTTTACTTTCAGTAGTAAGCGGAAGGTTATACCTAACTTTAATGAAAATGGAGGAGAACAAACCTATACCATTACTAATATTAGTAAATTGAGGTCGTTCTTGCACTATACCGGAAATTGGCTTGTTTACTTTAATATAAGTTTCCAGATCCTCAGAACCTACTGTCATTACCAAGTCAATTCCATTAAAAAACCTAACTTTAGTATCATCTTTAGTAAGTTCCTTTTTCATAAAATTAAAAAACTTTTCACCTTCAATAGTAATTTTAGATACTTGTTCGTCAACTAATCCCTGACTATAAAGCAACTCCTTTTCAATATAATTATCACCCGTCTTTTCAGTATAATTAATCACTAAATCCAATTGATAAATACTGCCATTATCATTAGAATTACCCCAAGTAACAGTTGAATAACTAAATTCAGTAGCACTTGGTGTTCCTTCTGTAAAGTTCGACAACAATCCAAATTGAAAACTACTTGGCATATCAAACTTAAAACCAGATATAATTCCAGTTTTTGAAGTCACTATATTTCCTGATTTTTTATTTTCAATAATTAATTCATATTCCGAATTTGATTTCAAAAAATTATCATTCTCAAAAGTGTAAATCATTATTGTATCATTAAAATCACCAGGATTTCTTACTGTTGGCACTGCAAGCAAAGAAAGAGTATCGGTATTTCCATTATTTACAAATCTAACGATTTTAACATCTAGATCTTCTTCAGAAAAATTAATAGAATCAGCAGATAGAGCCATTTCATAAGCATCCATCTCGCCTAAAAATGCTTTACTAATTTTTATTTCTTGCAAAGTATTCTCATCAGAAGCATCTAACAAACCATAAACAACCGTCACCTCCTCCCAGTCTGCATTCACATCAAAATCAGTTTCACAAGCACTAAAAACAATAGCAAAAACGGATAAGATTAAATATATTTTTTTCATGTTTGCAAAGTTATCCTTTTATATGAGATGATAAACGCATAATTTGTAAATTTGCCACAATTAGAAAAAAACGAACAATGAAACATTTTATTTTAACTACACTTTTATTCATCACGATTATAAGTAGTAACCTTAATGCCCAACAAATTTCATCAACCGCTTATAACAAAGCAGTAATACATGAGGATTTTAACCAAGAAGGAGATTTTTTCCCTATTGTAACTACTGCTGACAATTACTTCATTCTGGACAAAGGTGATTACTTATTGAGCAGAAACAATGAAGAAAGTGAATACGCAATCATTGCTAACACTTCCTCAGTTACTAATTTCACCTTAAAAACAGCAGTTCGAATTGGCCCTAGCAAGAATAAAAAAGCAAGTGTTGGAATCATCATTAAAGCACAACAAGACGGAAAAGGTGCTATTATCTTTGAAATAAATAAAAAAGGAGAATACAGAATAAAACAACTTATAGGAGATACTTACAAAACACTTAGTGGTCTTAGTAAACAGGAAGGTTGGGTAAGAAACAAAAGTATAAATGGTGTAGATGAACATAACTTTTTAGAGATAAGAACTGAAAATAATATTTATGATGTGTATGTAAATAGTAACTACCTTACTACTTTCTTTGCTCCTGATTACACTAGCGGATCATGCGGATTAATTATTAGCTCAAGAACAAAAGCAAGAGTTTCGTATTATTACGTAAACGCAAAAGGAGGAAATAATCCTGTAGCATCATATGTTAATGAAAATACACCTAGCATAAACGCAACAATTGAGGAGTTAAACAAAAAAATCGTAACACTTGAAACAAATAATGCTACACTTAATAGTTTAAATACGGAAGTTAGAGGAAGTCAAGATGAAAAAATAGCGAACCTAAACACTAAAAATACTGACTTAGCAGGAGTTACTATTGAACAAGAAAAAGAAATTGCTAGTTTGAACAGAAGTATTACTAATTTAAAAAATAGTAATGCAACTATTGAAGAACTAGAAAAAATAAATACTGATAATGCAATTTTAATTAACAACCTAAAAGCTGAAAAAAATGCATTAACAACTAAGATTACTTCTATAACTTCAAAAAACACTGATTTAGCAGCAGTAACAATTGAGCAGGAGAAAGAAATTGCTAGTTTAAACAATAGTGCAACTAGCTCTAACTCATCATTAACTAACCTTAGCACAAAAAATACAGAGCTTAATAGTAAAATAAATTCACTTAACACAAAAAACTCTGAACTAGCAGCAGTAACAATTGAGCAGGAGAAAGAAATTGCTAGTTTAAACAATAGTGCAACTAGCTCTAACTCATCATTAGCTAACCTTAGCACAAAAAATACAGAGCTTAATAATAAAATAAATTCACTTAACACAAAAAACTCTGAACTAGCAGCAGTAACAATTGAGCAGGAAAAAGTTATTGCTAGTTTAAACAATAGTGCAACTAGTTCTAACTCATCATTAACTAACCTTAGCACAAAAAATACAGAGCTTAATAATAAAATAGAATTACTTAACTCAAAAAACACTGATTTAGCAGCAGTAACAATTGAGCAGGTAAAAGAAATAAAAGCTTTAACAACAACAGTTAGTAATTTGAAGAGTAAAAGAACTAATACAAGTGCCAGTAATAAAAAACTAACTACTGAAATAAGTGCTTTAAAACAAAAAATAATTCTTGAAAAATCAGTAAGTACGGCACTTACAAATGATTTAAATATAACTAAGAAAAGCAAACAGTCCACAAGCAAAATAGTTAGCAAACAAAAACAAGAGATAAACGCACTTAAAAAATCAAATACTACATTAACAAGTAATTTATCTGCAGAAAAAATTGCTCACAAGAAAACAAAAAACGGATTATCGAAAAGCATAACAACTAAGGTTGCTGAAATAAAAGCATTAGAAGCACAGTTAAGCACCAACAAGCAACAATTAAAATCAGCTAAGGAAAATGGCGCTTTAGCAAAGGAATACGCTAAAAATGCAGCTACACTTTCAGTAGATTTGAAAAAGGCAAACAAGGAAGTAACAACTTTACAAGCTTCACAAAACAAGCAAAATAGTATAGTAAAGGATTTGACCAGTCAGTTGTCATTATTAAAAGCAAAACAATTAGGACTAAATGCTGAACTACAAGCTTTGAACAAAAAACTAAGCAACCTTGAAACAACAAACACTGAGTTAAAAGAACTATTCATCCTAAAGGATTTTGAAGTGAATGGGGTAAAACCTTCTGATTTAACAAAGCAAACTACTACTTATACTACTCCAAAAGAATTAAAAGGAAATAGTAAAATATATGCAGTACAGTTTGGTGTATTTATGCAAGTACAACCTTATTCTGCACTTAAAGGAATGGATGAAGTATGGTACGAAACTACCGAACACGGAACATACGTTTACCTTTCAGGACAATTCAAAAGCCCACAGGAAGCAACAGCACATAAAAACAGTTTAGCAACTTTAGGATACCCTAATGCATTTGTAGTAACCCTTACAAAATAAAAAATGTCAGTAGCAAAAAAAGATTATAAAAAAGTAACCACCAACACCCTTGGTGAAATGAAGCAAAATGGAGAGAAAATCTCTATGCTTACTGCTTACGATTATACCCTTGCCAAAATTATTGATGGTGCAGGAATTGATGTTATTTTGGTTGGTGATTCAGCATCCAATGTAATGGCTGGGCACGAAACCACCCTACCGATAACGCTTGATCAGATGATATACCATGCCGCATCAGTTGTGCGTGCTGTGGACAGAGCTTTAGTAGTTGTGGATATGCCCTTTGGTTCCTACCAAGGAAACTCATTAGAAGCTCTTTCATCAGCTATTAAAATAATGAAAGAAAGTGGTGGACATTCAGTAAAACTAGAAGGAGGAAGTGAGATTATTGAGTCAGTGGAAAGAATACTAACTGCAGGTATTCCTGTTATGGGACACTTAGGGTTAACACCTCAATCCATTTACAAATTCGGAACTTATACCGTAAGAGCAAAGGAGGAAGTAGAAGCAGAGAAATTATTAGCAGATGCTAAACTACTAGAAGAAGCAGGATGTTTCGCTTTAGTATTGGAAAAAGTTCCTGCATCATTAGCTCAAAAAGTAGCGGAAAGCATTAATATTCCTGTTATTGGAATTGGTGCTGGAAATGGTGTAGACGGGCAAGTATTAGTTTTACACGATATGCTAGGAATGACACACGAGTTCAACCCTAGGTTTTTAAGAAGATACCTTAGTTTGTTTGATAAAATAACTGGAGCGGTACAAAGCTATGTTACTGATGTAAAATCAAGCGATTTTCCTAACGAGAAAGAGCAATACTAATGTTAGAAGTATTGTATGAGGACAATCACATAATTGCCATTAACAAAAAATCAGGTGACATAGTACAAGGCGACAAAACAGGTGATGCTCCCCTATCCGACTTTGTAAAGGCCTACATAAAAAAGAAATACAACAAACCAGGAGAAGTATTTTTAGGAACTATCCATAGGTTGGACCGCCCTACTTCAGGAATCGTATTGTATGCCAGAACGAGCAAGGCTCTTACAAGAATGAATGAGCAGTTCCGTGAAAAGCAAGTGCAAAAAACTTATTGGGCTGTAGTGGACAATGCACCACCTAACATATCAGGAACGCTAGAAAACTACCTACAGAAAAACCAAAAGCAGAACAAATCCTTTATAACCAAAACAGAAGATGGAAAACATGCTGTACTGGACTTTAAACTGCTTAAAAAATTAGATAATTTTTACCACTTAGAAATAAAACCAAAAACTGGTCGTCACCACCAAATAAGGGTGCAATTAGCAAATATAGGTTGCATTATAAAAGGGGACTTGAAGTATGGTGCTAGAAGAAGTAATAAAGATGCTAGCATCCATTTATTGGCTCAAAAGCTAGAGTTTATTCACCCAGTAAAAAAAGAACCTATTACTATTGTTGCTCCTGCCCCTAAAGACAGTATTTGGGAGGCTTGTAAATAAAAAAACCCACCAATTGGCAGGGATTCTCTTTTCTATTATTTTTTCATAGCGAACCTTTAGGTGCGGCTATCTTAAAAGAATAGATTGCTTCATTACACTCGTAAAAACAAGCAAACAATATGTCTTAGCGAATTTTGGTACAAAATGTGGCTATCCTTCCTTTAGCCGTTCCACTGCTTTAGGGGAGCTGTCATTTTATGACTGAGGGGTATATTTTGTCATTTTGAGCATTAATTGTAAATGCAAAAAAAACGAATACTATAACCGTTAATTTTTTCATATCTCAAAGGTAAACAAAACATTTAACACAATAAAAAATAATTTTACTCTAGTATTAATATTTAATTTGGAAATCTAAGTAGTTGTAATAGCTAGCAAAGTAGTTATAATAGACATCAAAGTAGTTGTAAAAGCTATTAAAGTAGTTGTAAATTGAATAAAAGTAATTACAATAATCAGAATATTATAGCTAATATTAGTAATAGCAAAAGCTTTCAACTATTTTACTATATTTGCCACCTACAAATTAAAAACAACAAAAATGAAAAAATTATCTATCGTATTATTAGCCGCATTCTATATTGGGATCGCTAATGTAAATGCTCAAACTGATGTAACTACTGAAACTGTAGTAGTAATGGAAGAAGTAAAAGAAGTTAAAACTTGTGCTGAAACTGGGAAAGTTTGTGATGCAACTTGTGAAAAAAAGAAAAACGGTACTTGTTGTAAAGGTGAGAAAAAGAAATCTTGTTCTAAATCAGAAAAAGCTTCTTGTTCAAAAAGTAAAGCTAAATGTTCAAAATCAAAGTCTTCATGTAGTAAAAGTAAAGAAGGTTCATTTAACTTTGACAAGTCCAACAACTATGGAGAGGAGAAATCATCTTGTAGTAAAAAAGCTAAAAAAGGATGTAGTAAAAGCAAAGCATCTTGTAGTAAGTCAGGAAAAAAGAAAGGATGTAGTAAAAAAGAAGCTACAAAATGCGGAGAGGATTGTACTAAACCATGTTGCGTACCTGCACCTGCTTTAAAAGAGTAATAAAAATTAAACTTTATAAAAGCCGCACTTAGTGTGGCTTTTTTTATACCCTAAATTATGGAATTTTTACCAGAAAAAATTGAAGATTATGCTTTAGCGCATACTGAAAAAGAACCTCAACTATTAGCCGAACTTAACCGAGAAACTTGGGCCAATGTAATGATACCAAGAATGCTTTCAGGACATTTGCAAGGAAGAGTACTTTCCATGTTTAGCAAATTAGTTTCCCCTGAAAACATATTAGAAATAGGAACTTATACAGGCTATTCTGCACTTTGCTTAGCGGAAGGATTAAAACCTGAGGGAACCTTGCACACCCTTGATATAAATGAAGAATACACAGCTGTTGCTAAGCGTTATTTCAATAAGTCGGATTATGGCAAAAACATAGAACAACATATCGGTAATGCACTGGATGTTATTCCTACTTTAGATTGTAATTTTCAGTTAGTTTTTATTGATGCCGACAAAGAAAATTATGTCAACTATTTTGATGCTATTATTGATAAAATGGATATTGGAGGTTTAATTATTGCTGACAATGTTTTGTGGAGCGGAAAGGTTACTAATGCACAAATGGATGAAGAAACAACTGCCCTGGACAATTATAATAAAAAAATGCTTGCTGATGATAGGGTTGAAACCGTACTCTTCCCAGTAAGAGATGGTTTGATGATTTCCAGAAAACTTAAATAACTTATTTAAGTTTAAGTAGAAGCAATCTATCAATATCCTTATTTTTACGCGCAAATTATTTAATACATGATTGATTTTAATAATCTAAAAAATGCTTTTTCTGACAAATCAGATGCTGATTTGAATAGGGCTTACCTCCTATTCAAAAGTATGAGTAATCCTGTACTTTCCAAAGTACTTACTGGCCTGTCGCAATTTGCATTAAAGCTACACCTACCCATAAAACCAATTATAAAAGCAACTGTTTATAAGCAGTTTTGTGGTGGAGAAACAATTGAAGAAAGCCAAGCTACCATTGATAAATTATGGGAATCAAAAATTGGAACTATTTTGGATTTTTCAGCAGAAGGAAAACAGTCAGTTCATGATTTCAACAGAGCATTGGAACAAACCCTAGCTTCTATCGAAAAAGCTGCAATTTCCGACAGTATTCCTTTTTCAGTTTTCAAACCTACTGGGCTTTGTAAGTTTTCAATTTTAGAAAAAATAAATAAAAACACTCCCCTTTCTCCTAGTGAAGAGATTGAAAAAAGGGAGTATGAAGCAAGAGTAAATTCCATTTGCAAATTGGCACACGATAAAAATGTAGCTGTTTTTATTGATGCTGAAGAAAGTTGGATACAAAATGCTATCGATAGTATTGCCGAGAAAATGATGGTTAGATACAATACTAAAAAAGCACTAATATACAACACCATACAGCTTTACAGGAATGATAGAATAACTTACCTTAATGATCTCTTGGAGCGTTCAGATGATAAGTTTTTTGTAGGAATTAAATTGGTGAGAGGTGCATATCATGAACAAGAGATAGCTAGAGCAAAAACAAAGAATTACCCCTGCCTTGTGCACACTATTAAAGCAAACACTGATACTGACTATAATACTGCACTTGAAACCTGTATTAAAAACATTGACAGAGTATCGGTTTGTGCAGGAACACACAATGAAAATAGCGCTCAACTATTAGCCGATTTAATGGAAGAACATAATTTGCAGAAAAATGATGATAGAATTTACTTCTCTCAGCTTTTAGGAATGAGCGATCATATATCCTATAATCTTTCTGTGGCGAATTATAATGTCAGTAAATATGTGCCTTATGGCCCTGTAAAAGATGTAATGCCCTACCTAATAAGAAGAGCAGAAGAAAACACCTCAATTGCTGGACAAATGGGGCGTGAACTCAGTAGTATTATAACTGAAAAGCAAAGGAGGAAGAATTCCTAAAAATCACAAACCTCATCTTCTTTGTTGGATGTAAAAGTCATCACCTTTACACTTTTATCATTATAATAACAAAGTTCAAAAGTAACTGATAAAGCATTGCCATTTACTAAATTTTCAATTACAAAATACTGACAAGGCTCTCCATCTTCATCTGATAATTCAAAATTAACTTCTCCATCTTCTAAAACGGATAATAAATCATTTTTTGTCAAATTATAATACACCAACTGACACTCAGCTTTTGTTGAAAAGTCAGTGTCAATTGATATCACATTCCCCTGTTCATCAGTTGTATTAGGATAAAGATGAGTAATAACTCTCTTGTCCATATCAAAGTAATCCATGTAAGCATAAAAGGTATCCTTTAAGCGATTTTCAGGTCCCATTGAAAGGAAAAACACACTGATAAATGCTCCAAATCCAAAAAATAAAAGTCTTCTTTTCATAATATTATCTACTTGTCATTATTAAATCTAAATCTACAAAAGGGATATTGAAATTCTTACTTAGCACTTCATTGGTTAAATTACCATGACAAGTATACACTCCCTTTCTTAAACACTCATGTTTTCTTATTGTGTGTTCTACTCCTCCTTCTTCAGCAATACGTAACAAAATAGGGGTTAAAATATTACTTATCGCCATTGATGCCGTACGTGAAACTCTTGATGCGATATTGAGCACACAATAATGCACAACACCATGCTTTATAAAAGTTGGGTTTTTATGGCAAGTAACTTCTGAAGTTTCAAAACAACCTCCTTGGTCAATACTTACATCAACTACTACTGAACCTTTTTTCATTTCACTCACCATTTCTTCACTTACAATACAAGGCACTTTCCCGTCACCTATTTGCAATGCAGCAATTACTACATCTGCTCTTTTTAAGGCCTTACCTAATGCCTTTGGTTGCAAAGTAGAAGTAGCAATTCTATGATTAATGTTATTTTGCAATCTTCTTAATTTTGTAACTGAATTGTCAAACACAATTACTGATGCGCCCAATCCTAATGAAGCACGGCAAGCATATTCACCCACAGTACCTGCTCCAATTACGACAACACTTGTAGGTTTTAATCCTGAAATACCACCTAACATCAAACCTTTTCCTTTATTAGAATTAGACAAACATTCCCCTGCAATAAGCATAGCTGTATTTCCTGCAATTTCTGACATACTCCTAACAATTGGTAATTTATCTTGCTTATCTTTTATGAACTCAAAACCAAAAGCAGTGATATTTTTCTTTATTAAGGTATTAAAATAATCAGCCGATTGTGTACTCATTTGCACAGCCGAAATCAGTTCCTGCCCTCTTTGCATTAAAGCAAGTTCTTCTTTTGTAGGGGGTTCAATTTTTAGGATGAAATTTACTTTAAATACCTCCTCTTTAGTAAAGGCTAATTCAGCCCCTTTATCAGTATATTCTTTATCCGTAAAGTTAGCAGCTTCTCCTGCTCCTTTTTCAATAATTACACTGTGACCGTTTGCAATTAATAACCCAACAGAATCAGGCGTTAAACTTACCCTGTTTTCTTGAAAGGATGATTCCTTAGGAATTCCAATTTGCAACTGCTTGAAATTTGGTTTTACTTCAAGCATTTCTTCTTTGGGAAGTATTCCAAACGAACTAAATATTTTTTCTTTTTTCATAATTAAATTATTACTTCAACCCTTCTTTTATTTCCTTCAACACTCATCTTTATTTGAACCATATCATCTTCTATTAAATTAGGAATTTTTTCTGACCACTCTATAAAACAATAAGCATTACTAAAAAAATATTCTTCATAACCCATATCATAAGCTTCCTTTTCATTCTCTATTCTATAAAAATCAAAGTGAAAAATTTTTGTATTCTCATCAGCTTGATATTCATTGACAATAGAAAAAGTAGGACTACTCACTATGTCAGTAACTCCTAATTGCAAAGATAAGGCTTTTATTAAAGTAGTCTTCCCCACTCCCATTTCTCCATAAAATGCAAACTTTTTATGAGGTGAAGTGAGTTCAAGAATTTGCTTAGCAATTGTATTAATCTGTGCTAAATTTTCAGCAAAAAGAGTTTTACTCATTTATTTTGCCTTTAAGGTAATTACAGGGATTAACATTTCTTCCATTGAAATTCCACCATGCTGATAGGTGTTTTTATAAAACTTTGCAAACTGATTGTAATTGTTTTGATACACAAAATACATATCCTCTTTTGCGAAAATATATTTACTACTCACATTTTGTATTGGCAAGTAGCACGACAAAGGATTTTCAATCTCCAAGACATCCGATTTTTGATAATTTAGATTTTTACCTTGCTTATACCTTAGGTTAGCATTTACACTTCTATCTCCAATTACTTTGGAAGGTTTGTTTACATTAATCGTTCCATGGTCAGTAGTGATAATCAAGTTTGCTTTTTGCTTGGCAATTTGCTTCATTATCTCTTTCAGTGGCGAGTGCGAAAACCAAGAAGCCGTAAGCGAACGATAAGCAGAATCATCATCAGCTAACTCTTTGATTACCTTCATATCCGTACGGGCATGCGATAGCATATCTACAAAATTATACACAATAACATTCAAGTCATTGTTCTTCATATTTGGAATTCTATTTACTACTTTTCTTCCTGTATCAATATTGGTTATCTTGGTGTAGGAATGCTTGCAACTTCCCTTCCCTAATCTCTGTAGATTATCGGCTAAAAACTCTTCTTCAAACATATTTTTACCTCCTTCATCTTCATCATTTTTCCACATATCTGGAAAACGTTTCTGAATTTCGGAAGGCAAAAGTCCACAGAAAATAGCATTACGAGAATATTGTGTTGCTGTCGGCAAAATGCTCGTGTACATTTCATCTTTTATAACCTTAAAATCCTCCAATACTGAGGGCTCAATTATCTTCCACTGGTCGTATCGTAAATTATCAATCACAATAAGATAAGTTGGTTTGTTGTCCTCCATTTCGGGCAACACTTTTTTCCTTATCAGGTTATGCGACATTAAGGGAGCATCCTCTCCTCTAATCCAATCTTTATAATGGTTTTTGATAAACCTAAAAAACTGAGTATTTGCCTCACTTTTTTGCATGGCTAATATCTGTTCCACACTTTCATCTCCTGCTTTGTCCAACTCCAATTCCCAATAAGTCAGTTTTTTGAAGATATCATACCATTCTTCTTTGTTCAAAGAAGATGCTAGTGACATACTTATATTCCTAAATTCTTGCTGATAATTTCTTGTCGTTTTTTCTTCTACCAAACGGGTGGTGTCAATATTCTTTTTTATAGCCAATAATATCTGACTTGGCTTAACAGGTTTTATCAAATAATCAGCAATTTTTGAGCCGATTGCCTCTTCCATAATACTTTCTTCCTCACTCTTAGTTATCATTATAACAGGAATGTTGGCGTACTTTTCTTTTATAATCGTTAAAGTTTCTAGCCCAGAAAGTCCTGGCATATTCTCATCCAAAAAGATAAGGTCGTAATTATTTCCCTCCAATAAATCCAAGGCTTCATCACCACTTTTGGCTGGAGTAAGATCATGCCCTTTTCCTTCCAAATAAATAATGTGTGGTTTCAATAAATCTATCTCATCATCTGCCCAAAGTATTCTAATCATATTTTATTCATTTATAGTTTACAAAAATTAAAAAAAATCCGTTATTTGCCTATATGCAAAACAGAAAAAAAGATAAAATAATTAACGACCCAATTTATGGCTTTGTAAAACTTGATAAAGGTATCATTACTGACTTAATTGACCATCCTTATTTTCAAAGATTACGAAAAATATCTCAATTAGGGCTTTCCTATCTAGTTTACCCTGGCGCACACCACACTCGTTTTCATCATGCAATTGGCTGTATGTTTTTGATGAATAAAGCAATTTATCAAATCAGAAACAAAGGCCATGAAATAACGGAAGAAGAAGCAGAAGCATTAAAAATTGCTATTCTTTTACATGACATTGGGCACGGCCCTTTTTCCCATGCTTTGGAACATTCAATTGCATCAAACATCTCGCACGAACATCTATCCTATCTTTTTATGCAGAGATTAAACGAGCAATTTGACGGAAAATTATCTTTAGCTATCAAAATATTTAAAGATGAATACCCAAAACAATTTTTACACCAATTAGTTTCTTCACAATTAGATATGGACCGATTGGATTATTTAAAACGAGATAGCTTCTTTTCTGGAGTAACAGAAGGAAATATTGGTACAGAGCGAATTATTCATATGTTGGATGTTGTGAATGATAATTTGGTAGTGGAAGAAAAAGGAATTTATTCTATTGAGAAATTTTTAATTGCCAGAAGGCTTATGTACTGGCAAGTTTATCTGCACAAAACAGTTGTTTCGGCCGAAAATATGCTCATAAAAGTATTGAAAAGAGCAAAGGAATTAATTTCAAATGGCACGGAAGTATACACCACTCCTAGCCTTGCCGTATTTCTAAAAAGAAATTACTCTATCTCTGATTTTGACACTAATCCTCAACTGCTTAATGATTTTTCAGAATTAGACGACTTTGACATTTATGCAGCCTTAAAATACTGGAAAAATAATCCTGATTTTGTATTATCATCACTTTCTGATATGATATTGAACCGTAAATTGTTAAAAATTAAAGTCCAAAATACGGCATTTGAAATATCAGAAATTAAAAGTGAAGTAAGTCAAGTTCAAACGCAATTTAACATTACAAAAAATGAAGCAGAATACTTTGTATTCTCTGATAAAGTAAGTAATAGTACCTATAATATTGAAAAAGCAAACATTAATATTTTAATGAAAAATGGAGATGTAATTGACATTACAAAGGCTTCCGATCAGTTCAATATTGAGGCCTTAAGCAAAAGAGTAAATAAGTATTTTTTATGTTATCCTAAATTGAAATAATCACCCCCTATAAAATAATTAAAATTATTACTTTTGCCGAATGAAATTTAACGCTCAACAAATAGCTGAAATACTTAATGGAGACATTGTTGGTAATGCTGATGTGGAAGTAAATTCATTGGCTAAAATTGAAGAAGGAAAAAAGGGAGATTTATGTTTCTTATCAAACCCTAAATACATTTCCCATATCTACACTTCTCAGGCTTCAATTGTTATTGTAAACAAATCATTTACTCCTGATAAAGAAATTAGCGCGACACTTATAAAAGTTGAAGATGCTTATTCTTCATTCAGTCAACTTTTGGAACTTTACAATAAAATGAAATTCAACAAGGTTGGTATTTCAGAAAAAGCAGATATCGCTACTGATAGCGCTATTGGAAAAGAAGTATATATTGGTGCATTTACTTATATTTCGGAAGGAGTAACTATTGAAAATAATGTTAAAATTTATCCTAATTGTTTTATTGGGGAGAATGTAACTATTAAAGAAAATACCATTCTTCATTCTGGTGTAAATGTGTATCACGATTGTGTAATAGGTAAAAATAATATCCTTCATTCGGGAGCAGTAATTGGTTCTGATGGATTTGGATTTGCTCCTGATGGAGATAATGATTACAAAAAAATAAGCCAGATAGGAAATGTTGTAATTGGTGACAATGTTGAAGTTGGTGCCAATACTACTATCGATAGGGCAACTATGGGCTCTACAATAATTGGGAATGGAGTAAAAATAGATAACTTAATCCAAATTGCCCATAATGTTGAAGTTGGCGACCATACTGTAATTGCTGCTCAGGCTGGAATTGCTGGGTCATCAAAAATTGGAAAAAGATGTATGATTGGCGGACAAACTGCTGTTTCTGGACACCTAACAATTGCTGATGAAGTGAAAATTGCTGGACAAAGTGGAGTTGCATCAAGCATAAAAGAAGTTGGGAAAATTGTACAGGGGCCTATGGCTTTTGATATCAGAGATTTCCAACGTTCGTTTATTATCTTTAAAAAATTACCGGAATTATACAACTCAATTCACGCTATAAAAAAAGGACTAAAAGGATAGTATGAATCAAAGAACAATAAAAAATAGCGCTACAATTTCAGGTGTTGGAATACATACTGGAGTCCAAACAAAATTGACTTTATTGCCTGCAAAGGAAAATACAGGAATTCGATTTATCCGAACTGATTTAGAAGGAAACCCTGTTATTAGCGCTACTATTGAAAATATTTTCACAACAAACAGAAGTACTAATTTAAAAGCCAATAATGCTGAAATAAACACAGTTGAGCACATACTTGCTTCTATTGTTGGCGAAAGTATTGACAATATAATTATTGAAGTTGATAATATTGAAGTTCCTATTTTAGATGGTAGTTCGATTGCATTTTCAGAATTAATTCAGGAAACAGGAACACAAGAATTATCTGCAAAAAGAAAGTTCTTTGAAGTAAAAAGAAAAATCTCGTTCACTGATCCAGAAAGTGGAACAACTTTCACCGCTACTCCTGCTGATGAGTATCAGGTAGAAGTAGAAATAAACTACAATTCAAATACTTTGGGCGTACAAACTGCCACCCTGAATAGCATCAATGATTTTAAAGATAAAATTGCATCATCACGTACCTTTTGTTTTTTACACGAACTAGAATTATTACTTAGCAATAACCTAATAAAAGGGGGAGATGTGAATAATGCAATAGTAATTGTAGAGGATGAAATATCTGAAGAAAAATTAGCCTCACTTGCCAAAGCATTCAATAAAACAGACATAAAAGTTGAAGAAGGAGGAATACTAAACAACCTTAAACTAAGGCATAAAAATGAACCTGCAAGGCACAAATTACTAGATGTAGTTGGTGACTTAGCACTTTTAGGACTTCCGATAAAAGGGAGAATTACTGCTTCAAAACCAGGACATAAAAACAATACAGAATTTACAAAATATTTACAAAATATTATGAAAGAAGATAATAAAAAAATATCCCCAGAAATTGATTTTGATACACCACCAATGTATGACAAGGCAAAAATTAAATCTATTTTACCACACAGAGAGCCTTTCTTGTTTATTGATGAAATAAGAGAATTAGGATCAGACTTTATCATAGGGACAAAATTTGTTACTGCTGATGAAGATTATTTTAAAGGTCATTTCCCTGGAGAACCAGTAATGCCAGGTGTTTTACAACTTGAAACTATGGCACAAGCAGGTGGTGTTTTAATTTTAAGTACGGTAGACAATCCTGAGGATTATTTAACTTTTTTCATGAAAATTGACAATGCAAAATTTAAGAAAAAGGTAGTTCCTGGAGACAGAATTATTTTCAGACTTAACTTAATTTCTCCTATCAGAAGAGGGCTTTGTCACATGCATGGTAAAGGTTTTGTTGATGGTAAAATTGTTGTTGAAGCTGATTTATTAGCACAAATTGCACCTAAAAAATAAAACATGATACAGCCACTTTCGTACGTACATCCTAATGCTAAAATTGCCGACAATGTTGTTATTGATCCTTTTGTAACAATTGGTAAAAATGTTGAAATTGGAAAAGGAACTTGGGTAGGATCCAATGTTACGATTATGGAAGGAGCTAGAATTGGTGAAAATTGCAGGATTTTCCCTGGAGCAGTTATTTCAGGAATTCCTCAAGATTTAAAATTTGAAGGAGAAACTTCTCTTGCTATTATTGGCGACAATACTACCGTTAGGGAATGTGCTACTATCAATAGAGGGACATCAGCAAGTGGGAAAACTGAAGTGGGGAAAAACTGCTTAGTTATGGCTTATGCACACATTGCTCACGATTGTAAAATTGGTAACAATTGCATTATTGTAAATAGTGTCGCACTTGGTGGCCATGTTACTATGGGCGATTATGCAATTATTGGCGGACTATCAGCAGTACACCAATTTGTAAGTATCGGAAAACACGCTATGGTTTCTGGCGGATCACTTATCAGAAAAGATGTACCACCCTATGTAAAGGCAGCTCGTGAACCTTTATCTTTTGTTGGGATTAACTCTATTGGACTGAGAAGAAGAGGTTTTTCTGATGATAAAATAAAAGAAATTCAAGCAATTTTCAGGATTTTATTCCAAAACAACAATAACAATTCGCAAGCACTATTAAAAATTGAAACTGAAATAAATGCCTCTCCAGAAAGGGATGAAATCATCTCTTTTGTACAGAATTCAGGAAGAGGAATTATGAAAGGTTATAACCAAAAATAAAAACTATGGCAACTACAGCAGAATTTAGAAACGGACTATGTATTAATCATAATGGAGAATGTTGGAAAATTGAATCTTTTCAGCATGTAAAACCAGGGAAAGGACCAGCATTTGTACGTACTAAAATAAGAAATTTAACTACTGGAAGGCTTTTAGATAACACCTTTACTTCAGGAGTTAAAATTGATATTATCCGAATTGAGAACAGAAAATACCAATACCTTTATGCTGATGGAAATGATTGCCATTTAATGAATAATGATGATTATGAGCAAATAATGTTAGCAAAGGACTTTATTGATAATGTTCAATTCCTAAAAGAAGGAGAAAATATAGAAGTTTTATTCCATGCTGATGAAGGAATGCCTTTGTCAGCTAACCTTCCAGCACATGTATCGTTGGTAATTGCACATACTGAACCAGGTATAAAAGGAAACACAGCAACCAATACTTTCAAACCTGCAACTACTGAAACTGGTGCAAGTATTAATGTTCCTCTTTTCATAAATGAAGGAGATAAAATTAAAATTGATACTGAGAAAGGAGCATACATAGAAAGAGTAAAACAATAATATAAATATGAAAAAACATAACTTTTCAGCAGGACCTTGCATACTACCACAAGAAGTTTTAAACCAAGCTTCAGCAGCTATACTTAATTTTAATGATAACAATTTATCCTTAATTGAAATTTCACACAGAAGTAAGCCTTTTGTTGCTGTAATGGATAAGGCTATTGCATTGGTAAAAGAATTATTAAATGTACCTAAAGACTATTCTGTTTTATTCCTGCAAGGAGGTGCAAGTATGGAGTTTTTGATGGTTCCTTTGAACCTAATGAAAGTAGATGGGAAAGCTGCTTATACAAATACAGGTGCTTGGGCTAAAAAAGCAATTGCTGAAGCAAAAAGTTTAGGGGAAGTTGCTGTTGTAGGCGACTCTTCCGACACAAACTACAGTTACATCCCAAAAGGATATGAAATTCCTAGTGATGTAGATTATTTCCACTGTACTTCTAACAACACTATTTACGGCACACAAATGAAAGAATTCCCTAGCACTCCTACCCTTATGGTTTGCGATATGAGTTCAGATATTTTCAGCAGGAAAGTTGATGTAAGCAAATTTGACATCATCTATGCAGGAGCACAAAAAAATATGGGTCCAGCAGGAACAACCTTAGTTATTGTAAAGGATGAAATATTAGGGAAATCAGGAAGAAAAATTCCAACTATGTTGGATTATAATACCCACATCAGTAAGGAAAGTATGTTCAATACACCTCCTGTATTCCCAATTTATGTATCCATGCTTACCTTACAATGGTTAAAGGATTTAGGAGGAATTGAAGCAATAGAAAAAATGAATCAAGCCAAAGCTGATTTATTATATGAAGAAATTGATAGAAACCCATTATTTGAAGGAACAGCTGCAAAAGAGGATAGATCAAACATGAATGTTTGTTTCTTATTAACCGATAGCAGTAAAGAAGAAGCTTTTAATACTATGTGGAATGCAGCAGGAATTAATGGTATAAAAGGACACAGATCGGTTGGTGGATATAGAGCGTCAATGTACAATGCAATGCCAATAGAAAGTGTACAAGTATTAGTAGATGTAATGGGGAAATTAGAACAAAATTAAGATGACTAAGATATTAGCAAATGATGGAATCTCACAAGCTGGGATTGATGCTTTAACAGAAAAAGGATTTGATGTTGTTACTGAAAAAGTAGCGCA
>Ga0308014_1000106_pt1 | contig 20327 bp, 20 predicted proteins | sample Neamet229_FD_203154 | JGI IMG/M metagenome (GOLD analysis project Ga0308014, IMG submission 203154) | Marine microbial communities from water near the shore, Antarctic Ocean - #229 | ecosystem: Environmental > Aquatic > Marine > Unclassified | place: Southern Ocean | collected 2014-07-28 | reverse complement strand
CCAGTTATTTGTTCTTGGAATTTATTATTGGTTTCAAATCCTCCATTTCTGGAATTGTTGTATTCCCAACCTGTAGTTGAAGATTTCTCATTTGAACAGGAGAAAAGGATTAAAAAACTACTTAATACTAAAATTAATTTATTTGATTTCATCATTGTTATGTGTATGATTTATTATTTAACTATTAACTAAAATTGTGGACAACTTATTGTGTTGAACGATCGGCTCCTTGAACGGCACGGCATAAATAAAGTGAATGATAATTCATGAGCCCCAAGGGTATTACTATTTTTAAGATTACTTACTGTAATGTCATAACTGTATCCAAATTTGAATGAGTCTTGAATAAGCCCAAGCATCAAAATAAACGAATCGATATTTTTTAAACTATGACGAGCCCAAAGCCCTCCAACCATTGGTCCTCTATTAACATAAACTCCATAATTGAATTGTTGGAAATCTTGTTGTTTTTGGTATAAAAAATTAGGAGAGATAGTAGTTACATTGTTGCTGTATCTGCTCAATGGAATGTTACCCCCAATATGTGCTGTAATTTTTGTTGGTAATTGAGTTTCACTAATAAACCCTTGGTTAGGAGCTGTTAAGTGATGAGCGGCAAAACCAAAGAATAAGTTTTCAGAATACCCGATAAAACCTGCTGAAAAATCAGGGAAACTTTTAGTTGTTGGGTTGTTTACTATATCTTCTGATGTAGGGTAAACAAATCCTCTTTGAGGATCAATCATATCGCCAAAAGTCAAATCTCCCCAGTCTAAACTTATCATTCTGTAGGAAGCTTCAAAACCAGCTTTTATAGCGAATTTATTATTTACTGCCAAATGGTAAGAATAAAGCAATGAAGCATTTGTTGTATTTAAATGTCCTGCACCACTTCTATCTTGCGATACCATAACTCCTAATCCTCCACCAATTGCATTGATGTGTTGATCCCAAGAAGCTGAAGTAGTTATATAAGTTCTTCCAATTCCAGGCCATTGGTCACGATAGTTAAGGTTTGCTCTTGGGCAACCGTTTGTTCCAGCAAAAGCAGGATTTAAATATAGTGGATTAGCATAAAACTGACTAAAAGCAGGATCTTGCGCATTAGCATCATTGCTGATGAAAAAGCATGCCGCTACTACTATAAAAATCTTGGAAATATTATTCAACATAAATAGGTTTTTTCTTAATTTCAATTTTACAAAAATAAACAAATTATTTATTATCTACTTTTCTAGTGGACAAATTATGTAATAATTATATTTTTTATTCGTTTTAGCCTTGTTTTTAAAATGATACGTAACTTTGCAGTGATGAAAAAAATATTTCTTTCAACTTTAATTTGTTTGCTTTTATCAGCTAATATATTTGCTCAATATAGTTCAGTATTAGTGGGAGGTAATTGGTGTAAAATAGCCACTAATAAATCAGGAATTTATAAGATCACTTACTCTAGTTTGGAAAGCTTAGGTGTAGACGTAAATGATTTGCAAATTTCAGCCATAAAACTGTATGGAAATGGAGGGGGAATGTTACCCAAATTAAACTCTGATTTTAGGTATGATGATTTAGTGGAAAATGCCATAAAAATTCACGATTCAAACAGTAACGGTATTTTTGAAAGCAATGATTATATTTTGTTCTATGGAGAATCTCCTCATAATTGGAGTCATAATGCTTCAAGTGGATTGTTTAAGCACGAAATACATTTGTTTTCGGATGAGGTGAATTACTTTTTAACGATTGATAATCAGGAAGTAGGAAGTAGAATAGAATCAAAACAAGTGTTGCAAAATGCTACCAAAACAATTGCTTCATTTAATGCATTTTCTTTTTATGAGAGTGAACTGGAAAATTTGATTCATTCAGGAAAAGAGTGGTTCGGTGAGCGATTTGACATTCAAAACAATCAATCTTTTGACTTTAATTTCCCTAATTTGGTTCAGTCGAGTCCTGTAAGTATAAAAACTGCTGTTGTGGCGCGTTCATTCGTTTCTTCTTCCTTTGTAATTAAAGCAAATTCTAATCAGCTTAGCACAATTAATGTTAGCAATGTAGTAAGTACTTACGCTACAGAATATGCCAAAATAGCATCACAAACTACTAATTATAATGCGTCTTCTTCTAATATTTTAATTAATGTTGACTATAGTTCAACCGATAATGGCGCTTTAGCTTGGTTGAATTATATTGAGATAAATGCTCGGAGAGGATTGAAAATGTCAGGAAATTCTCTTTTATTCAGAGATGTATCATCACTAGGAAATGAAGTGGGGACTTTTGAACTGTCAAATGCAAATTCAGGAATAACGATTTGGGATGTTACTGATCCAGCAACTATAATGCAATTACCTACAACATTAAGTGGGAGTGTCCTTTCTTTTAATGATTCGATAAACGAATTGCGTGAATATATTGCATTTAATAGTAGCGCTTATTTAACGCCTACTTTAAAGGGGATTGTAAAAAATCAGAATTTGCACAATACGCCTTCTGATGTGGAATATGTAATTGTATCTCACCCCAACTTTTTAGTTCCGGCAGAGCGGTTGGCTAATTTTCATTCAGAAAAAGATAATTTAAAATCCGTAATTGTTACTCCTCAGCAAATTTATAATGAGTTTTCATCAGGAATGCAGGATGTAAGTGCAATTCGTGATTTTTTACGAATGTTGTACAAGCGACCAGATTCTAAGTTAAAATATGTCTTGCTTTTTGGAGATGGTTCTTACGATCCGAAAGATAGAGTAGCGGACAATACTAATTTTATTCCTACTTATCAATCCGTAAATTCTACTCATCCTACTTTATCGTATGTAACTGATGATTATTTTGGATTGTTGGATGACAGTGAAGGACTTTTTAATAATGATTTGGTTGATATTGGGGTGGGTAGATTTCCAGCTTCTACCTTGTCGCAAGCAAATATATTGGTGGATAAAGTGGAACGTTACTATGCTAAAGAATCTTTTGGAAGTTGGCGAAATAATATTGCTTTTGTTGCTGATGATGGAGATGCAAAAGATGGAAATACACATATGTGGCAAGCGGATAGTTTAGCAAATATTATAGCGGATAACTATAAGGATATTAATATTGATAAAATATATTTGGACAATTATTTGCAAGAATCTACTTCAGGAGGGCCAAGAAGTAAGGCGACTCAACATGCGATAAACAATAGAATGGATAAAGGGACTTTGTTAGTTAATTATACCGGTCATGGTGGTCCTTTGGGTTGGACGCAGGAAAGAATACTAGAATTAGATCAGATTAATGCTTGGAGTAATACTGATAAACTTCCTCTGTTTATGACAGCTACTTGCAAATTTTCCTATTTTGATAATCCTGAACAAACTTCAGCAGGGGAATATGTATTGTTAAATCCTAATGGAGGGGCTATCGCTTTATTAAGTACTACTCGTTTGGTGTATTCTGCCCCAAATTACAATTTGAATACTAAGTTTATCAAAACACTTTTTGAAAAAGAAAGTGGAAAATTTTTAAGGTTAGGTGATGTGTTCATGAAAACGAAAGTATTGAGTGGAACTTCTGCTAATAATAGAAATTTTACACTTTTAGGCGACCCTGCACTTTGCTTGGCTTATCCTGAGTTCCAAGTGGAGACTACTAATATTCCAGATACCTTAAAGGCTTTGGGAGAAGTGACTATTGAAGGGAGAGTGATAAATGATTATGGGTTAGTTGAGCCAGCTGAAGTTGCAAGAAATAGTCGTACTGGAATACTAGATTCTTTTAACGGAACAGTTTTTGTTACGGTTTACGATAAGGAAATAACTCGCATCACTTTAGGTCAAGAATCTTGTACTCCTATGCCGTATCGCGACCAAAATAATATTCTCTATAAAGGAACGGCATCAGTAGTGAACGGAGAATTTTCCTTTTCATTTGTTGTTCCAAAGGATATCGCCTATAATTATGGTTTCGGAAAAATTTCTTATTATGCAGTTTCGGATGATGAAAATCCAATAGATGCTTGTGGGAGTGATGATGACTTTATTATTGGAGGTACTGCTGATGATATAACTTATGATTATGATGGAGCAGAGCTAAAACTGTTTATGAATACAAGAAATTTTGCTAATGGAGGAATAACAGATGCTAATCCTGTTTTGTTGGCTGATATTTTTGATTTTAGTGGAATAAATACTGTTGGAAATGGAATTGGTCATGATATTACTGCTGTTCTGGATGGGAATACGGCTAATCCTTATGTTTTGAATGATTTTTATGAAGCAGAAAAAGATAACTATACTAAAGGAGTGATTAGTTTTCCGTTCTATGATTTAGAAAAAGGAGAACATACTTTAACCCTTAAGGTTTGGGATGTGTTCAATAATTCTACTGAGGTAACTATTACTTTTGTTGTGGCGGATGAAAACGAGTTTACAATTTCTGATTACACTACTTTCCCTAATCCGTTTTCTAATACTACAGATATTTATTTTCAGCACAATAAAGCAAATCAAACTTTGAATATAGTTTTGGAAATTTATTCTATAACCGGAGCTTTGGTTAAAAGACAAGACGAAACTTATAGCGACAATGGTTATAGAATTGGCCCTATTTCTTGGAATGGAAAAGATGAATATGGAGGGCAATTAAGTGCAGGAATGTACATTGCAAAATTAGGCGTTAGTAGTTCGGATGGTGATTTTACTTCAAAGTCAATTCGAATTATACTATTGCCGCAATAGATTCGTTCAAGTCCACATAAAAAAGAAGTATATTTGCAAACTAAATTTAAGAAATGAAAAAAATAATAGGAATAATTGGTGCATTACTACTGATGTTTAATGCTTTTGCTCAGGATCCGAGTTATGATGATTTGACAGGAGGGTTGAATACAATTACAACTGCTGTTCCGTTTTTGCTAATTTCCCCTGATTCAAAAGCAGGTGCAATGGGTGATGTTGGTGTGGCTACTGCTCCTGATGCAAATTCTTTGCATTGGAATGCTGCAAAATATGCTTTTGTTGATGATGATATGGGCTTTGCAATGTCTTATGTCCCTTGGCTTAGAGCATTAGTCCCAGATATTAACTTGTCTTATTTAGCAGGTTATCGAAAGTTAAATGACAATGAAGCTATAGCAATGGAATTGCGTTATTTCTCATTAGGTGATATTACTTTTACTGATATTTTAGGAACTACAATAGGGCAGTATAAGCCAAGCGAATTTGCTTTAGGGACTTCTTATTCTCGTAAGCTTTCTGATAATTTTTCATTAGCGATTGCAGGAAGATATATTTACTCTAATCTTACAGGAGGACAAGCAGCAGGAGGAATTCCTACAGTTGCAGGAAAATCCATAGCGGCTGATGTTTCAGGGTATTATACAAAGCCAATCAGAATAAGTGGTAATAATGTTGATTTAGCTATTGGAGGAAACATCTCTAATATTGGTCAGAAAATATCATATACCGAAACAGCAGTGCGTGATTTTATTCCAATTAATTTAAGGTTAGGAACTTCTTTGGGTACTGAGTTTGACGATTACAATAAAATGTCTATCGCTTTTGATATTAATAAATTGCTAGTACCTACTCCTCCTATTTATAAAGATGGTGAAATAGTAGAGGGACAAAATCCTGATGTTTCAGTTGTTTCTGGTATGTTCCAATCTTTTGGAGATGCTCCAGGAGGATTTAATGAGGAAATGAGAGAAATTAATTATTCTATAGGTACTGAATATTGGTATGCAAATCAGTTTGCGATAAGAGCAGGATACTTTTTTGAACATGATACTAAAGGAGGTAGAAAATTCTTTACTTTTGGTTCGGGAGTAAAGTATAATGTTTTTGCACTTGATTTTTCATATTTGATAAATGCTAGCCGTGCAATTAACGGTAATAATCCTTTGGCTAATACTATGCGTTTTACGCTTGTGTTTGACTTTGGAGCAATGGAGGGAAGCTAATCATGAGTTTTAGAATCGGTTTTGGTTTTGATGTTCATCAACTAAAAGAGGGATTAGACTTTTGGCTAGGAGGAATTATTGTCCCTCATACTAAAGGCGGTTTGGGTCATTCTGATGCTGATGTGTTAATTCATACTATTTGTGATGCTCTTTTAGGGGCTGCTAATTTAGGCGATATTGGAAAACACTTTCCAGATACTGCTGCAGAATATAAAGGTATTGATAGTAAAATTTTACTGAAAGAAGTAATGGTTTTGATTCGAGAAAAAGGCTATGAAATTGGCAATATCGATTCTACTATTTGCTTGCAAACTCCAAAGATAGGGCCTTATATTCCTGAAATGCAAAAGGTATTAGCCACTTGCATGGGTGTAGATGTCGATTTAGTTTCTATTAAAGCAACTACAACTGAAAAGCTAAGTTTTGTAGGGAGAGAGGAAGGCGTTTCTGCTTATGCTACTGTTTTGATTAATAAGAAATAACAAATTTATTTGTTGCTATTTCCTCTCCATTTCTTAGTAGTTGAATGATATAAGTTCCGATAGAATGAGATTGTATGTCAATTGGTATTTCTAAGCAGTAATCACAAAATTCTTCCTGTATACATTTTCCATAAATATCAAATATTTTCACCTTATCAAAGGTAATGTTGGAATTTATTATCTTTATAGTAATATTGTTTTCTGCAGGGCAAGGGTAGATTACACTTTCTACTTTTGATTTATCTGTATACAACTTGTATAAGGCAACATCAAGTGCATTCAATGTGTCTGTTATGAATTGTTTTTTTATTTCAATAATTTTCTCTGAAAGAATTTGCTTTGCTCCAATCATTAATGGTGGGATATCTGTTATTTGGAAAGTAATTTTTTCTTCAGCAGAATTAACTACAATTACATAAATTGTGTCGTTATATTGTTTTGCTAATATTTTTAGAGATGGGTAAGTGTAGGTTATATTCTGCATTGTTAGTAATGGAGCAGAACTTGGCCCAGAAAGAATACTATTGTTTAGAGAGATATCGTCACCATCTAAAATTGCCTTATCAATTTTATTCTCTTTAAAAATTCGTATTGCCTTATTTAAGGTGTTCCAAGATTTTTTTAATGTTAAATTTGAATTCCGATAGAAATGAGAAAATACCTGGATTCCTTTAACATCACAAGCGAGTGCTAACCAGAAATCATGCCATGTTTCTTTTTCTGAAAGTATTTCTTCTTGTTCAAATAATTCTAAGATTGCAATGACCGTCTTTTCTTTATTCAAATAATCTTTTCCATATTTGAATCCCGTATTAATTATTGCTTTTTGTGTTCTCTCAATGCTCCATCTCACATAGATATTTGGTAAATTCTGGTAATTAGTATAGCAACTTGCTGGAATAATATCTAAGTATGGAACATATTCTTCTACTCCTTGGCTGTTGTAATGCCCAGGAATATACATATAAGTTGGTCGTTTCTTTGAATCATATTCTCTAATTAGCTTTGGATAATTTTTTACAATACTATATTCACTATTTTTCCAATACCTTAATTCTTCAGGGATATCCCACCAAGAGATATTGTCATGTTTTTCCTGTTGAGTAATTTCACCTATTGTAATTTCTGCTGAAGGGGACCATTTTTTATCAAGTGAATCAATCCAGCTTAGGCGAGCCATAGTGTAAATGTTATTCTCTTTACACTCAGAAAAATAAGAGTCAGGCATAGGAGTTGCTAAGTATCTAATGCCATCAACTCTGTATCCATATCTATGTCCATGATTCCACCCGTAATAATTGGCAGAATCTAAATCAGTATGTAAAGAGTAAAGTCCTAATGGGAATTCATCACCATAAGGATATAAATTTTGCGAAAATATGGATTGACAATTTAAAAATAGAAAAAAGAAAGTAATTATCCTTTTCATAATTTAAAACCCAATTTTACTTTTAATTTTATTGTCCCTTAGGTAAACAAGCATTTCTGCTTCAGCACAAACGATACCTTTTGTATTAATAGCCTGTACAGTATGCCATTTTTCAAATTTTCCAACCGTGTTTAAAGCATTTTCTGCTTCCATAATATCATTCGGAGTTACCGTAAAGGTAAGGTGCAAGTCAGTGGTTGCTGGGCGTTTGTATTTTATGTTTGCACTCTTTAGCCAAATTTCTAGCTTCCTCTCTTTCTGATGAAAGATGTTGTAATACATAGTAGGGAAGTAAGGATCAAAAGCAGAAAAGATAGTTCCTCCAAAAATAGTTTTATGGAAGTTCATATTCAGGATTGATTTCCTAAGTACTACTTTGAATTCGGTATAATCTTCCGATACTTTTTTAAGTACAATACGATTGAAAAATAGGGGTGGAAAAATATTGAGTACAAAGCGTAAAATTCTTCTTCTAAACATAAACCAAAAGTAATAAAAAAGCCTGCAAAATGCAGGCTTCTTTATTTTATATATGTGTTGTTACTTAGTGCTTTGATAAGTAATCAGCAACTCCTTCATGCGACTCTTTCATTGCATCTTGTCCTTTGCTCCAGTTTGCAGGGCAAACCTCACCATTTTCTTCAAAGTGTTGTAAAGCATCAACCATTCTTAAGGCCTCATCTACATTTCTTCCTAATGGGAAATTGTTAACCACTTGGTGTTGTACTACTCCATTCTTATCGATTAAGAATAAACCTCTGAAAGCAATCATTGGTCCATTAGCTACCATATTTTCATCTTCATCTAACTCATAATTTCCTGCTAATACACCAAAGTTTGCTGATATAGTTTTGTCAGTATCTGCAACTATTGGGTAGGTAACTCCTTGAATACCTCCTTCAGATTTTGGCATCTGTAACCATCCCCAGTGCGACTGCTCTGTGTCAGTTGAACAAGCAACTACTGCACATCCTCTTGCTTCAAATTCAGCTAATTTATTTTGAAATGCAAATAATTCTGTTGGGCAAACAAAAGTAAAATCCTTTGGGTAAAAGAAGAATAAAACTGGCTTTTCTCCTACAAATTGCTCTAATGAATATCCTTTTACAAATTCCCCTCCATTAACTACTGCTTGTGCAGAGAATAAAGGTGCTTTTTTTCCTACTAATATTGACATAATATTTTCTTTTATTGGTTATTAAAACGGATGCAAAATTAAACAAAATAAAGTGATACCTTATGTTTTGGACAGAATAAAAGCAGTTCGTTCACTAACGGATAATTTAGGAACTTCCACCAAAGTGTAACCAAAGGATTGGTAAGTAGTCAGTAAAACTTTTTCTATATTTTTTGCAGTGAGAATATCTTCTTTTCTTTCGGTATCGGTTACATAAATATCTTCCCAAATAGGGGTGTAAAAAACAGTCTTATTATAAGGGAATTTTTTTACCATTTCCAGGGTATCATCATTCACTGCTATATCGTCATGTTTTAGGTAGGCAATTACATCAATAATTCCTCTGTCAAAAAAAATAGTTTTATCTTGTGTAGCATTCGTATGTTGTGCTTTCCTAAGCGCAATTACTTGCTGAGAAAAAGCAGCTAAGTTTTTCCAAGGTAAAGCATCACCTCCACTAGCAATTTGTTGGGTTATTATTGTTCTTGAAATCTCTTCAGCACAAGAGTGTCCTGCTTTTTTAAGTGCGTTAATAATTGCTGTTTTTCCTGTTCCTGGAGCTCCAGTAATTATGTATTTTTGGTTCATCTTTAAAGACTCAACATAACTATAATAGCACCAACAATTATGGCTAAAATCTTTTGAGTGCTGAATTTATGATCATCACTACTTTCAAAAAGAATAGTAGTTGAAATGTGTAAAAAGATACCAATAACCATGGCCATTATTTCATTGTGATAATTTGCTAGAGTTGTAAAAAAACTTCCAGCAAAAACTCCTAGTGGTGCCATTAATGCAAAGAGCAGTAAATAGAAATAAGCTTTTTGTTTTGGCATATTACTTTGTAAAAAGAAAGTCATAAGTACAATAGCTACTGGCATTTTATGTAAAACGATTCCTGTAAGTAAAGCATTATGTGCGTGTTGGTGTAAATGTCCGCCTAAAGGCACTCCTTCAAGTAAAGCATGTAAACAAAGACTAATAAGTACAGAAAAAGGAATTACATTGCTTTTGTGGAAATGTCCATGTTCTATTCCTTGTGAAAAATACTCTAACAATATCTGGATTAGAAAACCACCCAAGATGAATAATCCGATATGCTGAGTTGTTTCATGTGCGAACAATTCAGGTAATAGGTGTAATACACTTACGGCTAACAAATATGCGCCACTAAAAGTAAGGAGTAATTGTATATTCTTACTTTTCTTTGGTTTAAAAATTTCGACCACAATTGCTCCCGCAATTACGGAAGCAAACAATAATCCTAGTGTTGTTAAATTCATTTCTTGCAAATTAGTATTAAACGATCAGAAATTTTTTCATCAAAATTATCCAATTTATAATTGCCAAAGATATCAATTATTTTTAGTCCTGCAGTAGTGATAAATTCAGAATAATCAGCCAAAGTGATTGCCTTTACTTTTTCTTGAAAATGTTGTTTGATTTCCCCATCAGTAATTGCAATGTCTTTAATGATGTGTCCTGCTTCTACTTTTCTTGTGATGTCGAATGTAATACCGTCAATCGTTTTTTGTTCGCTAGGAACCAAGTTAGCAATCACCTTTTTTACATTCATAAAATCAATAATCAAAAACCCTCCTACTTTTAAATTACTTTCCATAGCATTGATTGCTTTTTGCTCGTCAGTATTGTCTTCAAAATAACCAAAAGAAGTGAACAGATTAGTAACTATATCAAAGTTGTTTTCCTGATATACATCACGCATATCGTGTACTGAAAATTGTAAAGTTGCATTTTTATTTTTTGTAGCAGAATCTATGCTGTTTGGCGATAAGTCCATCCCAACCACATCAAATCCTAAGGAATTGAAATAAGTGGCATGCCTTCCTTTTCCGCAAGCAATATCTATGAGTTTGCTCCCTTTAGAGATTTGTAAATGGAGCACTAAATTATCAATAAAAATTTGCGCTTCTTTTTCATCTCTATTTTTATAGAGATTATGGTAATAAGGAGAATCGAACCAATGTGCAAACCAGCTCATAATTTATCTTGGGTTAATTTTAAGCTGCTAAAGTACAATTTTTTCAGGGCTAATGATTTTCCTGTTTAAAGTGTTTTGTGAATTATTTTATAATAATTTTGTGCCAATAAAATATTTAGAAAATGTCAAACACAAAATGGATTGGAGCTGCTGCTGGATGGTTTTTTGGAGGACCAATTGGAGGGATAATTGGGTATTATGTAGCGAAAAACTTTTTCAGTTCGAAAGTGGATAATAAAAAAGCATTTGAGATTTCATTGCTTATCCTCTCGTCAGTAGTGATAAAGGCGGATGGGAAAGTGTTGAAATCAGAGTTGGATTATGTAAAAAAATTCTTCACTAATACTTTTGGTGCTGTAAAGTCGAACGAATATTTCAAAATGTTTAACAGTTTGAATGAGCAGGATTTTAATTCTAAACTTAGGCAAGTCTGTTTGCAGTTAAATTCCCATATCAATCATTCCTCTCGTTTGGAGATTATTCATTTTCTGTTTGGTGTATCGGCTGCCGACAATGAAATTCATCCTAAAGAAGTAGAAACAATAAAGAGGATTGCTACTTATATGAACATCAATCCTTATGATTTTGAGTCTATCAAATCTATGTTTTTGGCGAGTGGAAATGCTAATGCTGAACACTGGTTTACAATGTTAGGGGTTACAAAATATGCTACTGATAAGGAAGTGAAAAAGGCTTATCGAAAAATGGCTGTGAAATATCATCCTGATAAATTGCAGGGAGTGAGTGAGGATATTATAAAATTATCGGAAGAAAAATTCATGAAAGTGAAAGAGGCTTACGAGCAAATAATGAAAGGAAGAAGTTAGAATTTATCTAATTCTAGTTGCAATTTCTTAGGCATATTCTTTACGACTAAGTTATAGGAGTCGGCAATCCACTCTTCAATTTGTTGGTCGCTTAAGTCTCCCATAAAACTTACTGAATTCCAATGTTTTTTATTCATGTGCCAAGCAGGGGTTACTTCAGGGTATTCTTCTCTTAGCGTTATTGCTTTTTCAGGGTCACATTTCAGGTTTGTAAATTCAAAAGTCATCATATTACAAAATGCAAACATTTTCCCAACTACCTTAAATACTAAAGTGTTTTCATCAAAAGGCAATTCTTCTGTTGTTCCTTTAAGTGAAAGACAATGTTCTCTGAAATGGTCAAGGGTCATTTTACCCTCTTTGCCTTAACGCTTCATATAAAATAACACCAGTAGCTACCGACACATTCAAAGAAGCAATTTTTCCAGCCATAGGGATTTTTGCTCTTGCATCACACATTTTCAAAAACTCAGGAGAAACACCATCTTCCTCCGATCCCATAATAATTGCAGTTGGTGGAGTGTAGTCAGGCTTGTACATATTGTCTTGTGTTTTTTCAGTACAGCCAACCAATTGTATGCCGCTATCTTTCATAAATTGTATAGCTAATTTCAAATTCCAAGTACGGCAAACCGTAATTTTATGCAAGGCTCCAGCTGAGGTTTTTATTGCATCCGCATTAATGGCTGCCGCATTTTGTTCAGGAATTAAAATGGTGTCTACTCCGGCACATTCTGCAGTTCGGGCAATCGCACCAAAATTTCTTACATCCGTAATTCTGTCCAAGACTAATACTAAAGGATTTTTTCCTTCTTCATATAATTTAGGAATTACATCCTCAATATTATGAAAATCGATAGGAGAGATAAACGCAAAAACCCCTTGATGATTTTTCCTTGTCAAGCGATTAATTTTCTCTACAGGAACATGCTTGTAGTTTATTCTCTTTTCACGAACTAATTTCCAGAGTTCTGCAAACAAATCGTTATGCAATCCTTTTTGGATAAATAGTTTGTCAATTGTTTTTCCGGCTTCAACTGCTTCAATTATGGCACGGATACCAAATATGTAATTTTTTTCTTCTATGTTATTCATTGTTATTGTCTTCTTTAAAACTAATTTTTGCTTCTATTTCAGGAATTTCTCTAATTTCAATTTCTTTAGTGAGTTGAATTCTTTTATCGATTAATTCTTGAGTAAGAATTTTTTTATTTCTCTTTTCCATTGGAGGGTTTAACATTTCAGCATCTTCAAATTCTATGACACTTTTCAGAATTTCTTTAGGTAATTGTGTTTTCGCTTTTTTCAAAGTATCTAAAAATTCTTCAGCAAAATATTGGTCAATCTGAATTCTTCTTTTTGTAGTATGCGCAAACTTTCCGATTATTCTACAGATGTCATCTCTTTCTTCAGGATTTAATTTTTCTACTAAATCAAAATCTTGAATTCTTTTTAAACTAATGATGATTGGTTCAATTGCATCTTTCGTAATTACATAGACATTATAGTCCCCCATATTGTAAGTGAATTGTTGAATTACACCTAAAGTGTTTGATGGAATCACTAGGAATAAATCCTTTTTTACATCAGCATGCTTAGCGTATTTTTTAAGATTTTCAGTTTGTGATTTTATGTACTTAGGGAAATTACTTAAGTCCTCATTGGATGGGCTTTTAGCGTCAAAAACAATATATTGATTAGAAATATGAACGGTATTGTCGGGTTTATTTCTAGGGTAAGGAAAATTTCCTTGTGGAATATAAGTTAAAATATGATTTTTACAGATGATTTGAATATGAGTTTCAATATCTTTTTCATGCTCCCTCCACTGTTTTTTCATTTTTTCCTGCTTTTTTTCAATCTCTTCTACTCTTTCATTATTCAGCCTTTCTTTTTCTTTAGTTAAACTTTCTTGTAGAGTATTTGTTGCCTCAACTGATTTTCTTAGTGTATCATTTCTATTGTCCTCTTCTTTTTTTAAGGCAATAGTTTCGTTTTTCAGAGAATTTCTTTCGTCTTCAGTATTCGAAAGTTTTTCTTTTAGTGTAGTGCTCTCTGTTTTTATTTGCTCAAAGGAATGCATTTTAGCGTTCAGGACTTCACTGTTTTTTTCAAGAGTATTTATTTCTTGTTCCTTAGCAGCTAAGTTTTGTTCTAATTCTGAAATTCTTTTTTTATCATCTTCCGAATTGTCTTCAATAACTGCTTCTTTCTTAAAATAAAGAGCTGCCAATCCGCCAATAATTAGGAGGTAAAATGCATATTCCATGGGTGAGTTTTTGAATTATAAAATGAGGACTAAAGTACCAACTTCTATTAGCTTATACAAGTCAATTACTTCTTTATTTTTCATTCTTATACAGCCATGTGAGGCGGGTTTTCCTAACCTTCCTTCTTCTGATGTTCCGTGTATGTAAATATAACGGCTAAAGGAGTCAATTCCCTTTCCTTTGTTCTTTCCTTTTTCCATTCCCTCTAGCCAAAATATCCTACTGGTTACATCATCAGTTTTGCTTTTTGTTTCATCAGTATATATGGTAGCGATATCTCCATAAAAAACTCTGCCTGTCATTCTACCATTTATTGGCGTTTTAGTGCCAAACTTCCCTGCTATTCTGTGCAATCCTATTGGTGTTTTGTTACTTCCTGCTTTACTTCCTATTCCGTAAGCCGAGCTTGAAATGATATATTTATTAATGATTTTATCATTCTTTATATGGTAGAGTTTCTGTTGTTTTATTGAGATAAAAAGAAGTTCTTCAAATGGTTTTTTCAAGTAATCTTTCGCAAGTTTTAGTGGCGATTGCGCAAAAGAACTAATACTCAAAAGACTAATTAAAATAAGGATAAAGCGTCTGAACATAGTTTCCAGTTTATTGGTTTTTGATTATTTTTAATAAGTATTTCATTTGTTTTCGAAAAGTGCTTGCATCCCAAAAAACCTCTGTAAGCCGAAAAAGGAGAAGGGTGAGTTGCAGTTAAAATATGATGTTTTTTTTCGTCAATCAAAACTGCTTTTTTTTGAGCAAATGCACCCCAAAGCAAGAAAATTATTCCTTCTTTTTCAGTTGATATTTTTTTGATGATGCTGTCAGTGAAGTCTTCCCATCCTAATTTCTGGTGAGAGCCTGCCTGTTTTTCTCTAACTGTTAAAGTAGAGTTTAAGAGCAATACACCTTGTTCTGCCCAAGTATTTAGGTTTCCAATAGTAGAAATAGGAAGGTTTAAGTCCGCTTGTAATTCTTTAAAAATATTGCGTAATGATGGAGGTACTTTTACAGTATTCGGAACGGAAAACGAAAGTCCATGTGCTTGTCCTTTTCCATGGTAAGGATCTTGTCCTAAAATCACAACCTTTAAATTATTGATTGCTGTGTGGTTAAATGCATTGAAAACATCTTCATCTTTTGGGAAAACAGTATGGTTTTTTCTTTCAATTTCTAATTCCTTAATAATCGTTTGAAAGCTTTCGGAATTTACTTCCTCTTGCAAAAACGCTTTCCAGTCCGAATTTAGATGTAATTTTCCTTTTTCCATTTTATTATTTCAAAGATAGTTAATCTGTTTTAAAAATGTATTTTTGTCAAAAATTATTTTCAATGAAAAAAGTTATTTTATATACGCTATTATTTTTTGCATTTTCTGCTATTACTTCCTGTGGAGTTTATGAAAAACAATGTCCTGGAGTTGGTTCAGTTGAGGTATTAGAGAAAAACGCATAAGCTATTTCTTTTGGAAAAAACTGAGAAAATAAGAAAGCCAAAATGGCTAAAAGTAAAGCTGCCGACTGGACAGGCTTACAAGAATGTAAGAGGAATTACCAAAGCACACGATTTACATACCATTTGTGAAAGTGGAAACTGCCCAAATATGGGAGAGTGTTGGGGTGCTGGTACAGCAACTTTTATGATTTTGGGTAATATTTGTACGCGTTCCTGTGGTTTTTGCAATGTTATGACGGGTCGCCCATTGGCGGTTGATGTTTTAGAGCCTAAAAAAGTGGCGCGATCCATTAGATTGATGGAGGTGAAACATGCTGTTATCACATCAGTTGATCGTGATGACTTGAAAGATGGAGGAGCAAGTATTTGGGTGGAAACAATTAACGAGATAAGAAAGGAAAATCCTAATACAACAATGGAGACTTTAATTCCTGATTTCAAAGGAAGGTTGAAAGATATTCAGCCAATTATTGATGTGGCTCCTGAAGTGGTTTCGCATAATGTGGAAACGGTTAAAAGATTGACAAAAAAAGTAAGAATCCAAGCGAAATACGATAGAAGTATGGATACCTTAAGATTCTTGTTTGAAGGAGGGCTTAAAACAAAATCAGGAATTATGCTTGGTTTGGGCGAAACTGAAGAAGAAGTGATTGAAACTATGCATGATTTGCGATCAGTTGGCGTTTCAATTATGACTATTGGACAGTATTTGCAACCTTCAAAAAAACATTTGCCAGTAGTTGAATTTATCACTCCTGAACAATTTGATAAGTACAGAGAGATAGGTCTTTCTCTTGGCTTTCAGTATGTTGAAAGTAGTCCTTTGGTTAGGTCTTCCTACCATGCTGAAAAACATATACACTAGTAATTTAGCATTTTTTTCTTTTTTCTTTAAGGTGTTGTCTATTAGTAGATAATCATTATATTTGTTTCCTGAAAATTTAAACAAATTCCTTAGATATGAAAAATAGAATTCTACCTTTAATTTTTGCTTTTTTAGCAACTACTTCTTTAACTGCACAGGTTTGTGGTACTTATGATGGTTCGCTTGAAGAACAACAGCAAAAACACCCTTCATTTTTTCAAGGTTTAGAAACTTTAAATGCGGAGTTGGAAGCGGATTATAAGTCAGCTGTAAGCAAGATGAAGCATCTTAAAGTAGAGAATGGAAAAAGAATCATTCCTGTTGTGGTTCATGTTATTCATAATTTTGGAAATGAAAATATATCTGACGCTTCTATTCAAGGTGCACTTGATGCTTTGAATAAAAATATTAATGGTCAGTCAGACAAGTTTTTAAACCAACCAAGTGGTAATCCTTTAACTCCAGATATTTTTGCAGCAAGAAGAGGAGTTGCAAATGTTGAATTCCGTTTAGCAAAATTAGACCCTAACGGAAATCCTACAACTGGAATTTTAAGAGTACAATCAGAATTAACAAATAAACCAGAAAATAGAAATGCAGTTAAAAGATTAAGTTACTGGAATTCCTACCAATATTTTAATATTTGGACTTTGAAAAGTTTTGCTGATCAGGATGAAGGATTCTTAGCAGGATTTGCTCAGTTCCCTGATAGGGGTGCTATGTCAACTGATGGCGTAGTTTTAATATCAAGTGCAATGTCTGATGTACAATCAACTACTCTTACGCATGAGGCTGGACATTGGCTAGGTTTAAGGCATATTTGGGGGGATGCTGAATGTGGTGATGATGGAGTAAAAGATACACCAACTCAGAAATATTCAAATGGAGTAGGAGATAACCCAGGTCCATTTCCTTCTCCAGCAACTTTTCCTTATCATGTTGGTGATGGTGATGGTGAGGGATGTCTAGCTGATTCTTTGAATCCAGCAGGAGAGATGTTTATGAATTTCATGGATTATACTAATGATAATTATGTTACTATGTTTTCAGCTGGTCAAGTTGATAGGATGAATGAGACTTTAGAAGGAATTTATGATGAAGTTACAGGTATTTCTAGTGTTGGATATAGAGAGTATTTGTCGTCAGCAACTAATATTGAGGCGACTGGTACTGCTGATGGATTTGTTACCCCTTCTTGTTCTCAAAAAGCAGATTTTGGTTTACTTACTGGAGGTGCATCTATTTGTGATAAAGAAAATATTGTACTTAAAGGGAATAAAACTTTATTTGGAAATGCAAATATAAATTCAATGGTTTGGAATTTTGGAGATGGAAATACTGATAATTCTAATAATAATTCAGTATCACATACCTATAATGGGGTAGGTAGTTTTGATGTGTCATTAACGATAGTATATAATGAAAGACTAGAAGTAAGGTCAACTGATTTATCAGATTTAAATAATGCAGATTCTTATGACTCGATTCCAGAAACTTTGATTGCTCAAGGGACTGAAGCAGAATTAAATGTAATGGGAGCGACAAATATTGTATTGCATTTAGATGTTGATTCATTAAGTATTAATTCTCACTTTGAACATCTTCCAGTTGATAGTTTAGGAAAAGAGCACTCATCATCTTTCTTTGGAGTTGATACGTTTTTATTGACATTTTATACTGAATTTGGAGGTAATATAACTACTGAAGAAACTAATAGATTAGCTTTATGCTTCAATAATTGGTCTTTAGATTCTATAATCGCATCACAGAATACTGCAACTTTGGAATGGGAATATGATACGCTTACGTATTATTATGGTGAGTATAGTAGTGATGCCTATGACGCTTATTTTATGGATACTCTTTTTTATAGAGGACAAATAGAGCAAACAACTTATTTTGCTTATTACGAAAATACGTGTACATCAACAACAGTGAAAGAAAACTTTATTTCAGTAAACTCACTATCTCCTTCCAATACGGCAGGAGACTATACTTATAGTTTTGAAGATGAAAATGATTTGTCTGGTGATTGGATGGTAGGGACAAGTACTACTGATAATGATTGGGATTTTAATGTTAATCAAAGTTCTTCATGGGAACGAATAGAAGGTGTAGCGGTTAATGGTTCGGCATCAATCATGATTGATGGTGGTAGTTTAACTCTTGGAAGTAATGAATTAATCTCAGTTGCTTATGATTTAAGTACATTGACTTCACCAGCAATTAAATTTTCTTATTCTGGAGCATCAGCCAATACTTTTCCTGTGAATGAATTGAATGTGTATTATTCTAATGATTGCGGGAACTCTTGGGGTGTTTTAGGTTCTTTAAGTAAATATCAAGTAGCGAATGCAGGGTTGTATGCAGTTAATTTCAAGCCATTAACAAGTGAGTGGAATGATACAGTGATGAAAAAATCAGCATTGAAAAGTGATAATATTAAATTTAAGTTTGAGTATGTTACTAGTGGTGTTTCAAATAATTTCTACTTGGATAATATTCAAATTGGTGAGGAGTCAGCTTTATTTTCGCCATCAGAAAGTGCTTCAAAATTGTCAATTTACCCTAACCCAACAAGCGGAATAGCCGTTATTGAACTTGAAAACTTAGCAGAAATGAATGTTGAAGTTAAGTTAGTAAATATATTAGGAGCTGAGGTTATGAATTTATTTGAAGGAGAAATAGTGAGTAACTACTATAGTATAGAAGGTGTTGATTTATCTCATCTTGAAACAGGAATCTACTTTGTAAAAGTGGTTGCGAATGGTAATATTGTTACAACAGAAAAATTAATCCTTAATAAATAAGCGATTATATAATGATAATAAAAAAGCCATCAGAAATGATGGCTTTTTTATTTGTTATAGGTTTTTAGCTCAAGGTTTCCGTTATTGAAAACGGCATAAGTATTGTACTGGAGCCAATCCCCTAGATTGATGTATTTAGCTCTTTCACCTACCTTTAATTCGAGTGGTAAGTGTCTGTGCCCGAAAACATAATAATCAACAGGATTTAGTGCTTGTTGCTTTTGACAATATCCGTAAAGAATCTCTTTTTCATTGCTTATGAAATTAGCTTCTTCTCCACTTTTTCTGCTACCTCTACTCCAAGTATGAGCTATTGTAAGTGCCAAGTTAGGGTGTAAACGAGCAAAGACCAATTGACATACTTTAGAAGTAAATATTTTTCTTAGTAGTTTGTATAAATAATCGCCATCTCCTAAGCCGTCACCATGCCCTATAAATAGTTTTTTATCGCCTTGTTCAACTATTATATTTCTATGATGTATGTTGACGCCAATTTCGGTTTCTAAGTAGTCTTTCATCCATAAGTCATGATTTCCAATAAATAGGTGTACTGGCGTTCCGTTATCTGTTAGGTTGGCAATTTTACCTAGTAAACGCACAAATCCTTTTGGGACTACTGTTTTGTATTCGAACCAGAAATCAAAAATATCGCCTACTAAATAAATAGCTTTAGCATCTTTTTCTATTTCAGTGAGCCATTGTACAATTAGCTTTTCTCTTTTATGACTTTCTTCAAGGCTAGGGCTCCCTAAATGGAAGTCAGAAGCAAAATATATTTTGTCTTTTGTCAAAATTATTTTTCTAGTTCAGTTCTTAGTAATTGGTTTGCCAATTTTGGATCGGCCTGTCCTTTGGAAAGTTTCATTACCTCTCCCATAAATAAGCCAATCAGTCCTTTTTTACCTTCTTTGTAGGCGATTGCTTTTTCTGGGTATTTTGCTATTGCTTGTGTAATATAATCTCCTAGTGCATTACTGTCACTTTCTTGCACCCAATTATTATCAGTTGCAATTTTATCGGCTGTATCGTTACAAGTAAGCATTGTAGGAAATACTTTGGATGTTGCTACAGT
>Ga0308014_1000105_pt1 | contig 20345 bp, 20 predicted proteins | sample Neamet229_FD_203154 | JGI IMG/M metagenome (GOLD analysis project Ga0308014, IMG submission 203154) | Marine microbial communities from water near the shore, Antarctic Ocean - #229 | ecosystem: Environmental > Aquatic > Marine > Unclassified | place: Southern Ocean | collected 2014-07-28 | reverse complement strand
TTGGCCTTCGTCTTCATCGAACGGATGATGGCGAGTTTGTCGGCGATGGAGGCGCACTTGGGGAGAAGCTCGGAAAAGTGAGTTCCGGGGACCTTGGTGGGGATGCTTTTGAAGGGACCACCGGTGATGGTCCCGGGTTTGGGATCCCAGGTTTCGAACTGGCTGGGCCCACCGCAGAGCCAGAGAAGAATGCAGTGCTTCTGTTTCTTCTTGGCGATTTCGGCGAAGGCGGGAGCTCCAAAGAGTCCGGCCCAACTCATGGTGGAGACGGCTCCGGCGGAGAGGCCTTGGAGGAATTTGCGGCGATGCAGGTTGTGGTCCGGTGAGCCACAGTTTGGAGCTGGAGATGATTTAGCCATTAGTGGTTAAGTCGAAATTCGGCACCGGTGATGAGAGCCCAGCAGAATTGTTCGATGGAGGTGTGGTCTTTGGCTTTCACGAAGGACAGGGACCGTTCTTTTTCAAGGTTGTCGGGTTCGCGGGAGAGAATGTTTTGAAAGGTTTCGCGGACGAGTGTTTGCGGGTCCTCGATTTCCTTGAGTTTGTCGAGGAGAGGGGAATCGGCAATGAGTTGGTTAAAGAATTTCCCGTTGGTGAGGGACATGGTTTGTTGAACCGAGGGGGAGAAGTTTTCAGCAAAGAGGGCGGGAAAAATTTTCGCGAATCGGTTGCGAAAATCCATGTCGTTTGGTGCGTCGTAACCGAGAGTGATGCGAACAGAGCGGGCGAGAGCTTCGGCGGAAAGGGGCTTGTCGAGGGATCGCGCGAAGAAAGAGTCGAGAGGAGGATTGGAAGCGGAGGGGGCCGGCCGCGAATCGAGTTGGTAGGCTTGGGATTTGGCGAGGACGCGGATGAGTCGACGGAGGTTGTGGCCGTTGTTGGCGAAGTCGCGGGTGAGCCATGCGAGGAGTTCGGGATGGCTGGTGGGGTGGGACGAGTCCATGAGATCGACGGGGTGGACGAGGCCGCGCCCGAAGAGGAGGGCCCAGATGCGATTGACAATGGCGCTGGAGAAGTCGGGATTGTCGGAGGTGATGGCTTTGGCGAATTCCTCGCGCCGGGAGAACTTGGGAACGGGAAGGGCGGGGAGATCTTTTTTGAGCTTCTCGTTCTTCTTGAGTTTCTTGAACCACTGTTCGGGAGGGGCGACGCGATAGAAACCGGGCGAGTCCTTGATGCGTTTTCCGTCGGGTTCGGAGATGATCTTGTTGGAGTAGAGAATGAGCTGGGATTGATCGGTTTTCCCTTCGAGGTTGGCGAATTGATCGTAGCCACCGTGGGCGCGTTCGGCAACGCGGGGGCCTTCGGGGGTTTTGATGTTGAGGCTGCGGTTGAAGAAGGCGACGAGGCCCCAGTAGTGGCGCTGCTCGATTTCGGGAGCAACGGGGTGGTCGTGGCACTGGGCGCACTGGACTTGTTTGCCAAGAAGGGTGCGGGAAGTGCGCGTGGCCATTTCCTTGTGGTCATCGCGCTGGTCGTAGAGGAACCAGGAGGCGCCATTTTCGATCTCTTGGGTGGGGCGGGCGATGAGGAGGTCCCGTCCAACCTGATCCCAGGGGCGGTTGGTTTCGAAGGTCCAGCGGAGGTAGTTGAGCCAGGCCTTTCGTTCGCCGCGGTTACGCTTTCGGGTTTCAGCGCGGTCGAGGAAGATGACGTTGAAAGTCTGGGTGAGATGTTCGGCGTGTTGTTTGGTTTCGGTGAGGCGGTCGATGAGGGCGTTTCTTTTGTGAGGATTTGGGTCTTTGAGGAAGGATTGAGCCTCTTCGGTTTTGGGAATGCGGCCGAGGAGGTCGAGGTGGATTCGGCGGACGAAGGTGGCGTCGGTTGAGAGCTGAGCCGGCGTGATTTTTTCCTCCTGCCATTTTTCGGAGACTAGGGAATTAATGACGCTGGTAGGATCTTCGGCAGGATCGGGAAGGATGAGCTCTACCGGCGGAGTGATTTTGAGATGGGTGATCCAGTTTTCGATGGCCTCGATTTCAGCGGGAGCGAGTTGCTTTTTGGGTGGCATGTGCGGGTCGGAATCGACCTGGATCACTTGAGCGAGGGGGCTCTTTTCTACATCGCCGGGGATCAGGGAAGTCTCTGTTTCTCCCCCTTCGATGGCAGATTCCACGGTGCGGAGGTCTAGGCCGCCCTTCTGTTTCACTCCGCCATGGCACTTGGTGCAGTTGTCGATGATGACGGGATGGATTTGCCCGGACAGGGGCGGGCAGACACCGAAGCAAAATGCGAGGATAGTTCGGATTAGTGGCGGTAGCTGGCAGGAGTTCACTGATGTTTTTCTGATACGTTCTTCATAAGGGGAAGCTTTCTGAATGAGATGCAGATTAGAAGTTGCAGGTTCCGATATTCTATAAATCGGAATTCCTTGAAATATGGCAAGTTCCAGTAATTCATCCGCCCCCGAAAGCCAAGTGGAGAGTTCGCAGGGCCTTTTTTCTTCCGAATACACAATGATCTTCTTGTCGAGAGGCTTTCTTCGGATCACCTCGATCTTGTTCCATTTTTTTTGAATCCCGACCCAAAATCTCGAATGGCGATTTCGTTGCGGTGAATGGTGACCTTGAAGGTGAAGATTTGAAGCCAAGCATTACGATTGTTATGAACGCAATAGGATGCGCTCTACGAACCGACACTATTGGATCGTAGGACTTGCATTCCCTGAAAACTCACGCTAAAAAATTCTCCTTTGAAGTCCTCGAATCACTTACAAACCTGCTACCTTGGCGGCTGAGAGTAAAAAAGAACCCAAACATGTTCTTGGTTATCGACTGCTGATATTCGGCGCGTTGATGATTGTGTGGTCCGTGTTCTCTGGCATTTTTGATTGGTTTCACCCTGGCTTGGGTGTGATCTCTTGCGGATTTGTTGCGTGGTTGTCAGGAGATTTGATATTTGAGGATCGGACGATCGCAATTTCTTCGCGATTCGGGCAATTTTTCCGCATGTCGGGATATATCGTTTGGCTGATGTGGCAGGTGGTGCTCTCAAATCTTCATTTGTTAAAATTGGCCTTTCAGGGGCCGAAGGCGCTTTCACCCCAGATTATCCGCTACGAGACGAATTTGAAATCCGACTTCGAAAAATTTCTGCTCGCAAACTCGATCACGCTGACACCGGGAACGATCACGATGAAGATTCTCGGGAATACCTACTACATCCACGCGGTATCTGATTTTACGGCAAAGGGCCTCGATGGTGAAATGGAGCGTCGTATTTCAGCAATTTTTAATCCGCAGACAAAGGGAGGGGAATCCAATGGTTGATTTCTTTAATAATACGTTTTCCCAAATCGTTGGGGTGGTTCTTTTCCTAATGATGCTGCCAGCGTTGTGGCGAGTTTGGATTGGGCCGACTGCGATCGACCGGATTCTCGGGGTAAACGTGATTGGGACTAAGACGGCGGTGCTTCTCGTGATCATTGGATCGATTTTCGAGCAGGTTGAAATGTTTGTCGATTTTGCATTGGCCTATGCCCTGTTGAACTTTATTGGATCGCTTGCGGCGTCTCGGTTTCTTCACAAAATGCCCGCGTCAGCCGGCCAAACTGAACCCGGGGAGGAACTTAAATAGTCATGGAGAACGCGATCGTCATCATCAGTATGGCCCTGATTTGCGTCGGGATGCTTTTCTTCCTCGGAGCCGCCGTGGGAATTCAACGTTTCCCTGATTTCTACACTCGGATGCACGCTGCTGGTAAGGGTGATACACTTTCAAGTCTTCTGGTGATTCTCGGTTTTTCTATTTTTCAGATCTACGATCTAGAGTTTTCAAAAGACTGGTTTTCCCATAACGGGGTAACGCTGTTGGTCATTCTTAAGCTACTCGCCATTTGTGTCTTCATCATGATGACCAGTCCAACATCGACACATGCATTGATGGATGCCGGTTGGGAAGACGGGATTGAGCCAAAGTTGAAGAAAGATAAGCCGAACAACGCGTTGAAGGAGGACCGAAAATGATTCCGATTTTTGATTATATCCTTCTGATTTTCCTGATCGTCGCTGCAGTGATTTCGCTGAAAGTGAAAGATTTGTTGAGCGCCTCAATGGTGTTTGGAATTTACAGTTTTCTGATCTGTCTCTTGTGGGCAGAAATGGGCGCCGTTGATGTGGCTTTCACTGAGGCTGCGGTTGGCGCTGGCGTGAGCGCGGTTTTCCTGATTGCGACGGTTTACAACACGAAACGGAGGTCGTCGGATTGATTTTATGAAGTGGATTGCCCTCATCGCCGTGACGCTCACGGGTTCATTGTTACTTGTCGGAGTTGGAGACTTTCCGGAATGGGGAGACGCACATTCAGCTGCCAATGAAGGCCCAAAACTGGAGAGCGGCGAACAAATCGCAACCGCGGTCTCCCAAAGCTTTTTGACGGACACGGACGAACTCACTCAGGTTCCGAATGTTGTGACTGCGGTTCTCGCGGATTACAGGGGATACGACACGATGTTTGAAACCGTTGTTATTTTTGCGGCAGGGCTGGCCATTTTTGCGATCTTGCGAGTGTTTGGGGGTGATGAGGTCAAACCGATGCGAGCGCCGGAAGACGATACCTTTTGCGAAGGCGATCATTCACGGATCATCATTGGAACGACCTGCAAACTGTTGATCCCAATCATTCAGCTCTTCGCACTCTATGTGATTGCTCATGGACACCACAGTCCGGGCGGCGGCTTTCAGGGTGGGGTGATAATGGGTGCGAGTTTTATCCTGCTTGCGATTGCGCGCGATTTGAAGTCCGCCCTGGATTGGTTCTCCGAGAAAACTTTCATGAGGCTTGCGAGCGTTGGTATCTTGATCTATGCCGGATTTGGAGTGCTTTGTCAGTTTTTCGAACGGAACTTCCTCGACTATGGAGCACTGAAAACCGTCATGTTTTCCAGCGAACAAATGGCTCGTTCATATGCAATGCTGGGCGTCGAAATTGGTGTCGCGTTCACAGTGACAGCGATCATGTTCGCGATATACGCAAACCTCTCTTCTCGGGGTGAACTCAAACAGGGCCTCTAATAGATCATGCGCGAATTCCTCGAACAGAGCATCCAGCCCTACTTCAATTATTGGGTCTACGTGATCCTAATGATGATCGGTTTGTGGGCGACGATTGCAAAAAATAACCTCATCAAAAAGTTGATCGGGATGTCCATCTTCCAGACGGCGATCATTCTTTTTTATGTGTCGGTCGGAGTGAAAAAAGATTCGAAAATCCCGATTATTCCCCATCAGGTGGAAGAACATCATGCAGCTGAAGATGGCAATCATGCGGGCGGACACGGTGAACAGGGGGCAAAAAGGGTGACTGAGAAGTACGTCATCGAACCGGATAAATTCGCCAACCCACTTCCGCACGTTCTCATGCTGACAGCCATTGTGGTTGGGGTCTCAACCCTAGGTGTTGCCCTGGCCGTGGTTCAAATGCTTTTCAAAGAATTCGGAACGCTCGAAGAAGACGAGATTCTCGCGCAAATCAAAACCGCTGACTCAGCCTCCTTAGATGTCTGATCAATTGCCCATCATCATTGTATTAGCCCCGCTTTTTGGTGCATTGATCATCGGGCTGGTTGGTTCGCGAGATCATCGCGTCTGCGTTCCGGTTGTCTTGGTCGCATTGCTCACCTCGTTGATTGCCGTCATTGGTACGCTGACTCAGGTTCTGGAAACGGGGCCGGTTGATTATTTCGTCGGTGGCTGGGAACCGGGGAAAATGGCTCCGGGTGTCCACGGTCCGGTCGAAATTGCCAAAGGATTCGGAATCCAACTCCGAGTCGACACGCTCAACGGATTTCTTTTGCTGGCCATCGCGATCGTCTCGATTTTCGTCTCGATCTTTTCGATTCGTCGCGCCAATCAGGAAGCGGCTTCAAAAACACCTCAGTTTTATACGCTCTATCTCTTGCTTTGCGTTGGTCTGTTCGGAATGACGATCACAGGGGATGCGTTCAACCTGTTCGTTCTTGTCGAAGTCACTTCACTGACCAGTTACGCGTTGATTGCCATGGGCCGCAACCGGCGCGGAACGATGGCCGCGTTCAACTACATCCTCATGGGAACGGTGGGAGCTTCGTTTTATCTTCTCGGTGTCGGTTATTTGTATCTCAAAACGGGATCGCTCAACATGGAACACATCCAGGAAGTGCTGAGCGCGAATGATTTCGAGATCGGCCGTTCCAAGCCGGTCATGGTCGCTTTCGTCCTCATCATGGTTGGAATCTGGATTAAGATGGCTTTTTTCCCGCTCTACGGCTGGCTTCCGAATGCCTACAGCTACTGCCCTTCAACAAGCAGCTGCCTTCTGGCACCGCTGATGACGAAGATTTCCGTCTACATCATGATTCGGGTGATGCTGTCGGTTTTTGGATGGGAATGGATTTTCATCGAATACGCCGGATGGAGTGATGCCGTCGTCATTTTAGCGGTCATTGCAATTCTCGCTGGATCTACACTGGCGTTGGCTCAGCGTGAGTTGAAGAAGATGCTCTGCTACCTCATTGTCGCCGAAGTCGGTTACATGGTCGGCGGGGCATGGCTGGGCGATCCCGAGCGTTGGGGGATGTCCGGTGCGGTTTATCACATTTTGGCCGATGCCTTCATGACCCTTTGCCTGTTCCTCTGCGCTGGAATTTTTGCGAAGAAAGCAAATGCGACCCGAATCGAAGACCTCTCGGGAATGTTCAAAAAAATGCCGCTGACAATGACTGGATTTGTTGTGGGGGCGCTCGCCATGATCGGGATTCCACCGACCTGCGGATTTTTTAGTAAATTCTATCTCATCCGCGGCGGCATCGAAGGCGGTCACTGGGAATTCGTCATTGCGTTGATCATCTCCAGCCTGGTGAACGTGGTGTTGTTTTTTCGGATTTTTGAAATCGCATTTTTCGGAGCCAAACCGGCTGAAGGTCATGATCACGCTCACCATCATGATGAAGACGATCATTCATCGAACAACCAGGATCCGATCGATGAACCAACTCTATTGGAACGCGAAGCGCCGCTACGCTCGCTGATTCCGCTTTTCGGCACGGCCGCGATCATCATTTTATTGGGTGTGTATAACGGACAAATCGTTGAATGGATCCGACTCACCATCAAGCCATGACAGTTGAAACCAGCATGCTCCCAGTCTGGGCCTGTCTCGCTTCACTGCTGGCAGTTCCTGGGATTTTGATCTTCCGCAAAGAGCCCTTCATGCGAGAAGCGATCACGTTTATCGCTGGTTTTGTGAAGCTCGGCTTTGTGTTGGCGATCTATTTCAAGTTTCTGAAGAACGGAACTCACGTGGAATACACCTTCGTTCAGAAAATCGGTGAAGGCATCAATATTCCGATTCTGTTCCATGTCGATGAATTGGGAATGCTCTTTGCGTTCGTTGCGTCGAGCTTGTGGATTCTCACTTCGCTATACGCGGTCGGTTACATGCGCGGCTTGAAAGAGCATTCGCAGACGCGGTTTTTCGTGTTTTTTGCCATCTCATTGTCCGCAACATTGGGCGTCGCTTTTGCCGGTAATTTACTGACTCTCTATCTTTTCTACGAGCTGCTCTCGCTCGCAACCTGGCCGCTGGTGGCTCATCATCAGGACAAAGAAGCACGCGGCGGCGGACGGACTTATCTCACTTACCTTGTCGGAACTTCTGTGGGATTCGCGTTGCCAGCTTTGATTTTTGTCGCCGTGAAAACTGGTGGTGATCTCAGTTTCGCAGGCGAAGCCATCCTCGCCGGCCAGGACATGGGCTACTGGCCGATGCTGATTTTGCTACTCGCTCTCTGTTTTGGATTTTCCAAGGCGGGCATGATGCCGTTTCACTCCTGGTTGCCGGGTGCCATGGTCGCTCCGACGCCCGTGTCAGCTTTGCTTCACGCCGTTGCCGTTGTGAAAGTCGGTGTTTTCTGCATTTTACGAGTTGTGACCGGCGTTTTCGGAATCGATTTCCTGAAAAAAGCAGGCGGCGATACTCCGGCTCTGTTTCAAAATCCGGCCGAAATCCTTGCTTGGATTGCTGCGTTCACAGTGATCACCTCTTCACTGATTGCCCTTTCGCAGGACAATTTGAAACGCCTTCTCGCGTTTTCCACCATCGGTCAGCTTTCCTACATTATTTTGGGAGCAGCTCTGCTGAGCACGCTTTCAATTCAGGGCGCAGCGATGCACATTGCGGCTCATGCGGTGGGTAAAATCACCTTGTTCTTCTGCGCCGGAGCGATTTTTGTCGCCACTGGAAAGAAATACATTTCTCAGATCTCAGGCCTTGGAAAACGGATGCCGTTCACGATGGGAGCTTTCTTTATTGGATCGCTTGGAGTCATCGGGTTACCGCCGACTGCCGGTTTGATTTCAAAATTCCACCTCGTGATGGGAGCAGGAGCTTCTCCGCATCCGAGTCACATCGCTCTGATCGTTGTTTTCCTCATCAGCACGCTTCTAAACGCCGCGTATTTTCTCCCGGTGGTCTATCAGGCATTTTTCCCCTCCAGCGATTCTACGAGTGAATACGCGAAAGACGAATTTTCCTGGGCGAACATTAAGGAAGCCCCGCTGGCTTGCGTGCTTCCATTGTGTCTCACCGCATTGATCTCTATCCTTTTATTCTTCAAAGGAGGATTCATCGCTGACCTAGCCCGCACTTTTGCTAAAAATGTAACCGGAGACTGACGGAATTTATTTTGATATGGAAAACGGAGACGACAAAGGCCCCCGCGAATTCGACTGGTTTGATCGACCCAAGTCGCGCAAGCTGCTGTGGCGAATTTTAATCGCGGCCTGCCTCATTAGTTTTCTGGTCGAAATCCCGGTGTTGATCAGCCACGACCGTCACGCAGCGGCCCCCATCGATTTTGGAAAATTCAACATCCCCGGATTCTACGCAGTGCTTGGATTTGTGGCCTGCACCCTCATGATTTTGGTGGCAAAGGGGCTCGGAATTTTCCTGAAGCGTAAGGAAAATTACTACGGCGAGCCTGAGGAAGAAACTTTACCGGAGGATATTGATGACGACGTTCTTCTCTGATTTTCCACCCGCCTTTGTCCTCATTCTCGGGGCAATTTTGGTTCCGTTTCTGCCGAAGAAAATTCGCAGTTACTACGTAATTGCTCTGCCGGCGTTGGCATTTGTGAATGTGTATTTTTTGCAACTCGACGGCAATACGAAGTGGAACCTCGATGCCTTTTTATGGCTCACCAACGGCGAGGCGCTTGAATTGCTCCGGACGGAATCGCCCGGCGCGGAAAATCCGGAAGCAGGCTACAAGCTGGCCAAGGCATTTGGTTACATTTTCTGTCTCAATGCAGTGATCGCTTTTATCTTCGCATTTTATGTGAAGAAGAGCACACAGCACGTTGCGGCACTGATTTACATCGGCGGCGCGCTCGGCGTTGCTTTCGCCGGAGATCTCCTCACGCTCTACGTTTTCTGGGAGTTGATGGCGGTCAGTTCAACCTTCGTGATTCTAGCGAGAAATACCGAAAAAGCGAAACGATCGGCTTTCCGTTACACCATGATTCACCTGTTTGGCGGATTGCTCCTCCTTGCCGGTATTGTTCTGACAATTCAGTCGCGTGGCTCGATTCAGTTCGATGGATTTGATTTCGCCACCGAACAAAGCGCAGGGACCTGGCTGATTTTGCTTGGGATTTTGGTCAATGCGGCAGTTCCTCCGTTCGCGGCTTGGCTTCCGGATTCGTATCCAGAGGCAAGTGTCACGGGAGGTCTCATTCTTAGTGCCTACACTACAAAAACGGCGGTTTATACTCTGTTGCAGGGTTACGCTGGTTGGGAACCTCTCATTTGGATCGGCTGCATCATGTCCGTCTACGGCATTATCTATGCGCTGTTGGAAAACGACATGCGACGGATTCTCGCATACTCGATTATCAACCAGGTGGGATTCATGGTTTGTGCGGCGGGTATTGGGTCGCCCGATGCCATCAGCGGAGCGACGGCGCACGCCTTCTGCCACATTATTTATAAATCGCTTCTCTGGATGGCAGCTGGTGCCGTGTTGTATCGCGTGGGTAAGAGCAAATGCACCGAGCTCGGCGGGCTTTATAAAACGATGCCGCTGACGCTGATTTTCGGAACGATTGGAGCCCTTGCGATTTCTGCGGTGCCGGGAACCAGCGGTTTCACTTCCAAGACAATTATCATTCACGCAGCGGAGCACGAAGCGGCGCACGGTCACGCATCGCTCTGGTGGGCGTGGTTGATTCTCGAAGCTGCCTCAGCCGGTGTATTCCTTCACGCCGGGATTAAATTTCCTTACTTTGTTTTCTTCAACAAAGACCAAGGATTGCGTCCGAAAGAAGCTCCTGGGACCATGCTTACGGCGATGGCGATTTTGTCATTCCTCTGCATTTACCTCGGTGTAAATCCGCAGCCGCTCTACGATATTTTACCGTTTGAGGTGAATTACAACGCCTACACTGCTGGCCATGTCATCACTCAGATTCAGCTGCTAATGCTCTCGGCGCTGGTGTTCTTTCTCTTCTTACCAATGTTGAAACGGACCTCAACGATCTCTCTCGATTTCGACTGGTTCTATCGCAAAGGGGCTCCGTTGTTTTACAAAGTAACCGATAAATCGCTCAACAGTGTGAACGCAGCGACTCGAAAAGGAATTGTCGACGGGCTCATCCCACGACTCAGTAGCTTTTTTGCCAGCGCTCCGTCAAGAATCCTCAGTTGGCTCGCGACACCCGTTTGGCTGGCACAGGGGCTAAATTCCGCTGAGCGTGAAAAACGTCGTGAGCAGCTTTTTGAACGCGGTCAGAGCGGAGCGTTTCCGATTGGTATTACCGCGATTCTCGCGGTGGTTTTGCTGGGCGTTCTGTATGTGTTCAGCTGGTTTACGAGGTGATTGGCCGCAAGACGGCTCTCTTTCTTTGGATTACGACGTCACTCAATTTTGTTGAGCCACCATTGCTCCTTGATCAGTTTGAGAATTTTGCGCGGAATTAGTTGGGGAATCCACAGCCAGCTGAAATCCCTGATCCGACTGATGATGTAGCAGATCGGCTGATTTTCGATTTAAATTCGGGCATGTGAAAAATCCGAAAATTCTTTGGATGACAGATTCGTTCGGAACATTTTCTCAAGAGCGCGAAGGTTCGTTGTGTGAAAGAGTCGCAATTTCGTGATATTCGAAACTCGTAATCAGCATGTTGTGCAACTTCAACTTCACTCAGGAAAGCACTGCGGCTTCTGGGCGCGATGGATGTTTGGCGTGCGCGAGAAAATCGACCAAACTGCTAGAATTTTTCTTATTGGGTGGACTGCTGGAAGGCGTCGCCGAAGGGATCGGAGGGGGGGTGAAAGGGGGGAGTAAATTGATTACCCGACCAGCTCGCGGATCGGCTTGATACCCGGATCGACGAGGAAGTTCGGGCGGCCGCTCGCGTCTTCCACCGTGGCGGTCGCGAGGTCGATGCCGAGATTGTGATAGAGCGTTGCAATCACTTCCTGGAACTTCACGGGCCGTTCGGCGGGTTCGTTGCCATGGCGATCGGTGGCACCGATGATTTGGCCGGTGTTCATTCCGCCGCCGGCCACGAAGGCAAAGTTCGCCTTCGGCCAGTGATCGCGGCTGTTGTTCTTGTTGATCTTCGGGGTCCGCCCGAACTCGCCCCACATCACGATTGAGACATCGTCCAGCATTCCTCGCTCGTGCAGGTCGGTGATGAGCGCGCTCAAGCCCTGATCGAGGAGCGGGAACTCCTCGCGGGAGCGCGGGAAGTTCATGCCGTCGCCGCCGTGCCAGTCCCAGCGGCTGTAGTTGAGAGAGACGACGCGGGCGCCGGCTTCGATGAGGCGCCGCGCCACGAGAAAGTTTCGAATCATCTTCGGCGCGCCATCGCGTTGATAGGCCGGATTGTTGAGTCCATAGCGTTCTGCAACCGCGGAGCGTTCATTCGAAATGTCGAGAGCCTTGGCGAGCTTGCCGTCCGAGAGAATTTCGAGAGCCTGCTGGTTGTAGGCATCGAGGCCTTCCATCTGTCCGGTGGTGTCGATCTCGCTGCGCAGGCCATCGATGGAAGAACGAAGCGCTTCGCGATCCAGGAGGCGGTCGAGTGTCATGCCGTTCAGGGTCATGCTCTTGGCGCGGGAATTGGGATCTTTGTCGACGAGGCCCATCGGGGCATGGGTGTTGCCGACGAAACCGCCCGTTCCGGCTTCTCCCCAAGTGCGATTGCCGGTCGGATACATCAGGGAAAGGTTGGCGGGCACCCCGGGTGTCTTGGCCCCCTGCAGCTTTGAGACATGAGCCCCGAAATTAGGCCACCCGCCGACCGGGGCCCGATCTCGCCGCTTGTGGCCGGTCATGCATTGGTAGCAATCGTGTGCGCCATCGGAGTCCGCGAGGGAGCGAATGATTGCGAATTTGTCGGCCATCTTCGCGAGGCGCGGGAAGAGTTCACAGATTTCGATTCCGGGGACATTGGTGCCGATCGGCCGGAACTCGCCGCGGATCTCGGCGGGTGCGTCGGGCTTGAGGTCGAACATGTCGAGATGCGACGGTCCGCCCGGAAGGTAGATGTTGATGACTGCCTTGTGCGAGGAGCCCGTCCCGGCCCGCGCTTCCATCCCTAGAAGCTGTCCCAACGACAATCCCCCTGCAGCCATTCCGCCGACCTTGAGAAAGTCGCGTCGCGAGTATCCGTCGCAGTGGCTGCGGGTCGGGTCGCGTTTTCCAAACAGGTCAAGCATAAGGAGTATATCGCGGAAGGAAGGGGTGGTCTTTCAATTGACTGCTAGGAATTTTCTTTTTGGGTGGACTGCTGGAAGCCGTCCTGCGGCGGCGAGTTGATCGCTGGATTTCGGTGCAACTTCGAAACGCTCAGCCGGTTGAATCCTCGCCGCCCGGATTCATGTGTGGAGTTTGGGGGCGCCATCGGTTATCAACAAAAGATCATGCTCGCGCTGCAAATACGACGAACCTTGCCTCTCGCTGCCATTTGGGGCCTTCTATGCCTCCCCCAAGTCGGAGCCCAGAAATCTTCCGTTCAGGAAAATGAGGCCACGACTGTCGGAGGCGTGACGCCCGAAGCGATTCTTAAACGCCTGGGCGCTCGGCTAGAGCACGGAGTTTCCGTCGCTCAATTGAGTAACTACGCCCGCCACTTTACCGGAGTTGATGGCGATGCAGATGGGCGTCATTCCAAGGTGGAGTATATCGAGAACGGCAACTACCTGACGCCACAGGCGCGGCGTGGGATATTCAACGCTGCCGATAGTGACCAGGACGGATTTGTGACGAAGGCGGAGTATATCCTGAATCGAATCATCACGGATGAGGCCAAGGCTATCGTCCAGGCCATGGATGACGACGGGGACGGCTTGGTACAGCGCGTGGAGTTCGTGAAGCATGCCAAGGCGAAACTGTCGGACGAGAAACTCAGCGGGGCAGTCTTCGCTGCCTTGGACACCGATGGGGACGGAGCGCTCCGAGTTCCGGAATACCTTCGGATCTGGGGGCAATGGGCACGCACCGGTCGCAAGAGTCCCGCGCAACGACTGAGCAAGGCCTCTGGAGATCCGGGCGCGGCCACCAAGGAACAACCGGGGCGGACGCGGCCTGGTGGGGCGCGTGGTCGAGAGGGCGGTGGGCCTCCTCCAGGACGTCCCGGTGGTGGATTTGGACCATTCAGTGGAAACAGCGATCCGGTCCGTCTCAACCAAGCGGGATTGAAGATTGGCTCACCCTTGCCCGAGGTCACGATCGTTGACGCCGAGGGCAAAAAGTTTGAAACGGCCAGTCTCAAGGGCGCTTATTCGGTCTTGGTATTTGGTTGCCTGACCTGACCGCCCTTCCTGAAGAGTGTCTCCGGTCTGGAGACCATCTATCGTGACTACGCTCCTAAAGGTGTGCGGTTCTTCTTCGTCTACAAGACGCTGGCTCATCCCGAAAGCGACGGCTACCTCAATCCCCTGACCCTGGAAGAAAGGCTCCTGCATGTTCGGGAGGCTCAGCGGACCTTCAAGGGGGTAAGCATGCCCTGGCTTTGCGACAACATGTCGAACGAGTTGAAGAAGGCCCTAGGCGGATTGAATAATCCGGAGTTCCTCTTTGATCCCCAGGGAAAGATCGTCAGCTTGCGGGACTGGAGTTCTCCCAAGGATCTCCGGGCTGATTTGGTGAGGTTCGTTGGGGCGGTGACCACTCCCACTCGGGTCGAAGACTTGAATCTTGAGTTTGAAAAATCACCTCCTGTTGCTCCTCGGGGAGTGGTGCCGCGGATTAAGGTCCCTGCTGCCCTGGAGCCGGTCAAGGTGACCCCGAAAGAGAGCGGGGGAAGCCCCTACTATGCAAAGTTACGTGCTGAGGGGGACGATGAGCTCCTGAAGACCGGAGAGGGAACACTCTATCTCGGGCTCCACTTGGATCGCCTCTACAATGTGCATTGGAATAATCTGGTCGCACCGATCGAATACGAACTCAGCGCGGCAGAGGGTACGATCATCTCTCCAAGGACCGGAAAGGGACCCAAGGTGGAGGCTGCCACAGATATCGATCCCCGCGAATTTTTGGTGAGCGTGCGGGGTGGCGAAGCGGCGAACCCATTACGCCTGATTGTGCGTTACTATGCCAGCAACGATGAGGAGGGCTGGTGTAAATTAGTGACCCAGTCCTATGGAATCCACCTTGAACGGGATCGGGATGCTCGGGCCGTGCGAGCGCGCGAGTGGAGCGGGCCTCCGGGAGGGTTTTCGGTGGAGCGGTTGTTCCGCTTCGACAAGGATGGTGACGGCAAGGTCAGCAAGGAGGAGTTGCCCGAGTTTCTCCGCGGACGCATTCTTGAGAGAATGGATGCCAACCAGGACGGCGTCATTGAGAAGAAGGAAGCCGAACGGATTTTTGGAGCTCCCGACGAGAATTGATCGCAGACTTGAACTACTAGGAATTTGATATTTGGGTGGATTGCTTGAGGGCGTCGGCTAAGGGATCGGCGAGGGGGAAAAAGAAGAAAGGGGGCACAAGACGGCGGGCCTGCTCAACAAGCGATAGCTCTCATGCTCCGCTACCACTCCGATGAGAAGGTATCTTTGGGGTTAGCCTAATTGTAAGCAATGTTCCAAATGGCTACTTGAACGCAAAGGGAGCTTCGAGCGTCAAATCCAGCGGAAACTCTTTGCGGATTTGGAAGGATGAACTTGGGGGAGCGGGGGCGTCGGCTGGAACTAAGACCGACGGGTTACGACCATACAGTGCGAAGAACTTGGTCCGCACCCGCAGCTTGATCTTGCCATTGCCGTAAGTCAAAATTTCAACACCCTTCTTGAACGACGAGGTTGGCGTCTGTGGCCGAACCTCCCAGCCCAGGAGTTTCAGACCCGGCGTGGGAAGGCGGTCTAAGGCGACGTGCCAGAATTTCTTTTTAAGTGTCTTTAACGGCGTCTTGGCAGTCAGTTCACCATGAAACGTTAATGACACCCACCAGCCTGGTTGCTGGAAAGTGAACTTCGTTATGCGTCCGAGGGCACTATCCGCATGGGTGACAGTAAACCCGCCTTTGTTGATCACCTTGTCTAGCACAAGCCCCTTCCCGCCGAGTTGGTCAAGCCACTTAGCGGAGGTGGTCTTCGCAACTCGGCTAGTTGACTTCTTGTCCGCCTCGCCCGCAGGCGCTGTCAGACACGTTGCTAAGAGCAAAGCACCGCCAATAGTGAAAATCGAGAGTCTCATGGTCATTTTTCTGAATAAGGATTGAGATTTGGATTCAGCTGTCCGGAAAGACAGCGATTACTGCTAGGAAATTACTTTTTGGGTGGACCGCTTGAGGGCGCCGATCCGAGGGGAGAAAGGGGGGTGGTGACCTTAAAGGCGAAGATTTGAAGCCAAGTGTTAAAATTGAGGACTCCCACAAGCGTAAAAAGGACCGCCGGGTCGGGGACCGGGCGGTCTTGGTGAAATGGTGGCGACTGGATTAGATCGACCAATCGGTGATGCGGTCTTCGTGGGCTTTGAAGAGTTCGTCGGTGGTGCCGTGGATCACGATCTCCTTAATGAGGTCTCCGCCTTTGATTGAGTCGATAACATCCTGCCCTTCAGTGGTTTCGCCAAAGACGGTGTGTTTGCCATCGAGGTGTGGGGTGGGGCAGTGAGTGATGAAGAATTGAGAACCATTGGTATTGGGTCCGGCGTTGGCCATGGAGAGGATGCCGGGCTTGTCGTGGCGGCGGTGGGGTTTGCACTCGCATTCGAACTTATAGCCGGGGTTTCCGGTGCCGGTGCCGAGGGGGCAGCCGCCTTGGACCATGAAGTTGGGGATAACACGGTGGAAGCTCAACCCATCGTAGAACCCGCGCGAGGCGAGGTGAAGGAAGGAGCAGACGGTGACGGGTGCGTCATCGGGAAAGAGGGTGAGGTTGATGTCGCCCTTGTTGGTCTGGATGGTGATTTTAATGTCGTCCATGAGGGCGACAACTTAACGCGAATTCTTCCAGTGAAAAGTCCCTTATCAGCTCTTATCGGCAGCCTTTTAAGAGTTGGTCCACGAAGAGGGTGATATTATGCATCGCGGTCGTGAATTCTGAGGCGTTGAGAAGTTTCAGGGTTTCACGGGCTTCGGCCACGAATTGGGCCGCAGTATCAATGGAATCTGACATGGCGCCTTCGTATTCGGCGATGCCGACGAGGACAGATAGGTCGAGCGGTTGTTGCTCGATGATGCGCTTGGAGAGTTGCTCCTTTTGCTTTGGGTTGGCTTGTTCGAGGAGGTTGAGGATAGGTAGGGTGAGCTTCCCTTTCTCAAGGTCGGTGCCGAGGGTTTTCCCGATTTGGTCTTCGGAGCCGATGAGGTCGACCACGTCGTCGTAGATTTGATAGGCGGTGCCGAGCTTCATTCCGTAGTCGAACATGGCATCGCTGATCCTTTTTGAGGTGCCCGAGATTGTGGCGGCAAGTTGACAGGCTGCTGCGAAGAGCGCGCCGGTCTTCATCTCGATCATTTTGAAATACTCGTTCTTGGTGAGAGTGAGGTCGAAACGACGCTGGGTCTGGAGAATTTCTCCCTGGCAAACTTCACGGGAGGCCAGACTGATGGAACGGCTTAGGGCAAGATTGTTGAAGTCGGCGGAAAGTTTGAGGGCGTGGGAGAAGAGGGCGTCGCCAAGGAGGACGGCGATGCCATTGCCCCACTTGGCGTTGGCGGTGGGGACTTTTCGGCGGGATGAGGCACCATCGATGATATCATCGTGAACCAAAGTGGCCATGTGGATGAGTTCGAGGATGACGCCGAGATTGACGTGGTGGTCATTCAGTTCTCCGGTGGCTCCGCCGGTCAGGATGGCGAGGGCGGGGCGAATGCGCTTGCCGTTGGTTTCGCAAATATACTCCATGTAGGGTTCCACACCGGGGTCGAATTCGCGAACCTGTTCGCTGATGCAGGCCTCGACCTTTGCGATATGAGGACGAATGAGGTCGAAAGGGAACAGTTCCGGATTGACGGTTTCGCGTTTGGTGATCATCGTTACTTCTGAATTTTCACTAATTACTGAAAATAGCAACTGTTATGAATAAAAAACCTTTTTTGACAGAGGTAAACCATTGCGGAGCAGGGGCGTGGTCGTCATTGGAATCAATATGAATCGTGAAAAACGTTTCGTTGTCGGAGGACTACTTCTGATTGGGGGTATTGCGATTGCCTTGAAATCTGGAGGGAAACCCGATTCGTCCCAGTTTCCGGGAGTGCTGCGGGTTGTGCGTGATGGCACCCGCCCCCAGCCTAGGAAGGTGGAGACGAAGGGAGCGGTTTCGATACGAGCCCTGGATGACGCCCTGTTTCACAATGGGGTCCTCCTTCACAAGGCCAAGGAATACGATGGTCCCACCAGCCACAAGAAGCTCGCCAGTTTCCCAAAAAGTCATCCTGAAAAGGGGCCGATCCGCTTGCAATGGCACGGAGAGCCCATTCACTTCAGGAAGATTTGGATCCGGGAAGTCATAAATCACGACTTGGATTCAAACCGGAACTATGAAATTGAAAACAATTCAGGCCGACTGGCGCGCTTCCATGTTGAATCCGCCCGACGAAAAGTAACCTCCTGTTGCGAAAATGTCTCTCTTTTGTAATTCACGTCCCGCGATCTGCTGATTAAAAACCAACTCGTAACTATGAAATTGAAAACAATCCTCCTCCCTATGCTTGCGGGGGGATCGCTTATCCTTCCGATCTGGGGGGAACCGGCTGCCCAGCTGATTCAGGCCGAGACAAAAGAAGCTCCCTCGGCTGGAGCTGAACTGACTGTTGTTCCTGATTTTGAGGTCAATACGATGGCCAAAAAGTTGGGCTTTGCTGCTCACGTTCCGAAAAACACCGAAGGATATTTTTCCATCATCGGAGGTTACGACATGTATGAGCGCTTTTTGAAGACCAAACTCGGTGAGCTCGTTGTCGAGATGATTGCCGGACAAGGTGCTGACTTGAAAGAGATGGAGGAGGACGAAGATGCCGCCATTGTGAAAGCCATCTTTGGAGAGGAGATCTTTGCGGTCTTTGGTGATGGTTCGGCAGCCCAGGGAATTCACCTTAATGCCATCGGCAAATCGTCCAATTACCACCAAATGAAAATGTTGGTGAAAATGGCGGAAATGGCAATTACCGGTGAAGGTGATTCCGAGGGGGCGCAAGGCCTTGCGTTTGGGATGATGTTTGGGGCCTTACTTGGCGACCCCGAGGCCGGAATTGCGATTCTCGAGAAAGCTGAAATGCCTCCTCTGACCTTGGGCTTTAAAGTCACTGATGCGAGCATGCGTGAACAACTTTCCGAGACCATCATTGGCGGGCTGTTTTCGCTCATCGATCTCGATGAGGATGCTCCTTTTGATGAAATCGAAGTCGAGAAGGATGGCGTTGCGCTTGCCGGGATCAAGATTGTGGGCAAAAAACTCGCGGCATTGGCAGATGAGGATACGCGACAGGAAATGACCGAGGTTTTTGGCTCCCGGGCTTCTGTTGATCGTGTTTTGAAGGCTGTTGAGGGTAAAAACCTCAACATCGCCTCCGGAGTGAAGGGGGACTACGTCTTCATTTATTTGGGTGGTTCCCTTGATGATCTTAAGATCGTCAACAAACCCTCGGAGTCTCTTCTCGCCAAAGGCGGGATGGATTTCCTTAAGAACTACGTCGACAAGGACATTCGGCTCCTGATCTTTGGTGAGGAAGAAGCCCTCGACCAAATGTCCAGCGCCAACGAGATGATCGCTTCGATGGCCAACGGACTGAAATCCGGCCTTTCTGAAGCGGCGGCTTTTGGCGATACCCGCGACATTCAGGCATTGCTTGGCCACGTGGCTCAGGTGGAAGGTGCCCTCTTCGAGATGATGGACTATGATCGCCTCGGAACGGTTGGTTTCCTCGAGGAAGGCTTCAAGCTCGAAAGCCATGGGGGTACGAATCTTTCGATGCTCGACACCACCAATCCTCACGCCTTCGCTGGTTTGGGAGACATGAAGGACATCCTTTACTTTAGCAATACGCGCACGAACCCTGAGTTTACGAGCAAAATGCATGACATGCTGGATTCCCTCGGTGAAGCAGCTTACCTCATGGCCAGCCGCGTGGCAGATATGGACATCGATGATGGCTACTTCCGTGAATTCAAGGAGGGCTTCCAGATGTTCGACCAAATGGCTGCGGGAGACCTTAAGGAAATTTGGGGTGCTCTATCCACTGATTGGGCCCAGGGAACGGGAGATGAAGGCGCGATGATTATCGACACAAAAGGCACCATGCCAAAGGTTCCCGAAGTGCCGGGTGCCATCATCGAGAATGGAAAAATCCCACGCATCGCTTACGTTACGCCGGTTATCGACCGGACCAAGATGACGAAAGCATGGACCCGTATCGAAAAGGCAATTACCAACATTCTGAAGACGGTCAAAGAGATGGAGGGACCAGAAATTCCCATGCAGGAGATTGATGACAACACGAAAGATGGCATCACCTACTACAGCACGGCGATTCAGTTCTCTACCAAGGACGCCCGTCCCGTGGTGGGAATGACCGATGATCGCTTCTTCTTCTCGACTTCGCAGAAATTTATCGCCGAGTTGAACGCCAAGATCGATGCCGGAAATGCTCCTGCTCGCAGCGGAAGCTACACCAGAGTGAATTTTGCAGCCGCCCGCGGACTTGCTGACGACTGGGTGAAATTGCTTCAGGACAATGCTGACGAGATCTTCGAGAACGATTTCCAGAAGGATGACTTCAACGAGAATCTTCCCATGGTCAAGAAGTTCATTGAGGCCTCCGGAGAGCTTGAGGAATTGACCTCACACACCCGCAGGGAGGGTGACGAGACCCGGGGGTCTGTGCACTTCAAGATGAAGTAAACTCACTCGGAAGCGACAT
>Ga0308014_1000101_pt1 | contig 20720 bp, 15 predicted proteins | sample Neamet229_FD_203154 | JGI IMG/M metagenome (GOLD analysis project Ga0308014, IMG submission 203154) | Marine microbial communities from water near the shore, Antarctic Ocean - #229 | ecosystem: Environmental > Aquatic > Marine > Unclassified | place: Southern Ocean | collected 2014-07-28 | reverse complement strand
GATCTCAGAACCTTGATCCCCCAGGTCATCTCCCCGAGTGGGCAGCTCATCCATATCTACCCCATAAAGCTTGGCCGAAATAGGTGCCTGAGTCCAAGTCGTTTCATCAGTCGGATGTAATCTGGGACCACAGCCAAATTTATCTGACACCCAAGCTGTACCCATGACATGGTCCAAATGAGCATGCGTAAGTAAGCACTGGGTGACGACGACCCCTAGCTTTTTGCAAGCCTCCTCGAACTGAAGTCTCTCTTCAAGCGAACTCATGCCGGGATCAAAGACAGTTGCTTCGCCATTGCCGTGATCTAGCAAATAAGTTTGCTCACTAAAAGCATTGAATCGGAAGGAGTGAATATGGTTCATGAAATATTAAGGGAATGATCTATTTAGGGCGTAATTTCGGTTAGCATGAGTACAAAACTCACATCTAAATTGATGATTCTCCTATTTGGAGGGTTAATGCTTTGTAACCAAACAGTTACTGCTCAGTTTTACGATGGACTACAAGTGGAGTTTGGGAAAAATCGAATACAGTACAGGGATTTTATTTGGCAATATCATACTGTGGGGCACTTTGAAATTTACTTTTATCAAGGTGGTCAAGAACTCGCTGGAGCAATTGCTGGCATCGTAGAAGAAACCGCAAAGGAATTGACCCCCTATTTCGGCAACAAATTAGAGGGGCCTATTCAAATCCTTGTCTACAATAACATTGCTGAATTCCGACAAAGTAATCTGGGGGTGTTGTCCTTTGAAGAAGAGGCTGTAAACATTGGTGGGACTGCAAAAATTATCGGAAATAAACTCTTTTTATATGGGCGAGGTGACCGGGCTGGTTTAGAAAGAGATCTGAAGGGTGGGCTGGCAAAAATCGCGCTTCAACAAACGATTTATAGTGGCAGTTGGAAAGATGCTTTGAAAAACTCGAGTATGTTGCAAATTCCTGAGTGGTTTGAGGAGGGGCTTGTAAGTCATCTCTCTTGGCAAAAATCGGCTCGCGCAAACCTTTATGCATTTGATGCAGCCAGATCTGGTGCGCTCGCGAACATTGACCGCAGTGAAGGCGATGAAGCAGGAGAACTCGGAAGCGCGGTTTGGGATTACATCGCCAATGTCTATGGCGTACCTGCGATTGCGAATGTTTTATATATGATACGAATAAGTCGTAGCGTTGAGGGGGGCTTCAGGTTTGCGACTGGTCTGAGTTTGCCTCAACTCATGTCTGAAGCAATCGATTATCAGAAACGACAAACCCCCATTAACTACGACAAAGATCTTCCCACAAACGCGGGACGGAAAAATTTCCGCGCTGCGTTAAAAGACGGAGGAGAGATTCCTTTCAAGCTCAAGAAGCGATATGAGTATCTCTCCATAAGCCAATCCCCCGACGGGAAGAATGTTGCATTCATCACTGACGAGAGAGGACAATGGAAGGTTTGGACTTGCGAAGTAGAGGCAGGGGGCAATGTTGTAAGAAGAGCCAAACACGGACACAAACTAGATGTGTTAAAAAGTGATTTATTGCCTTTAATTGCTTGGCATCCCGACGGGACTCAATTTACGTATTGCATCATACAAAAGGGCCAACCAGTCCTTGTGACCATCCGATTAGACGATAAAAAGGCCATTGAAAAAGAACTTTTCAAGATAGACGAAGTGCTCTCTATGGACTACGCTCCCGACGGAAGAAGTATTGTTTTTTCTGGCATGACAAATGGAAGATCTGATCTCTACATCTACCGAATTATTGGGAATCTACAAGAACCACTTTGGAAAGACCGGTTTGATGATTTAAATCCAAGATATACTTCGGACGGGAAATCAATCATTTTTTCTTCAAACAGAATTGATGAAACCCTTCGTGATGACAGGGAAAACATACCATTTTCAGCGCCCTTGGATTTATTCCTATGCCATTTAGATGGCGATGAACCTCGATTAGAACGACTCATCAGCACACCCAACGTAGATGAACGATTTCCAATACCGCTTCCAAATGACGAATTTGTCTACCTGTCTGAGTACCGTGGGGGACGTCAAGAATACAACTGGGGATGGGCCGACAGCACCATTCTGAGCATAGACACCGTCATCAAGTACAGATATTTTTTCGATACCCGAGTCCTCAATGATCTGGACGTTCCCATTTTAAGCATGCATTGCGATACTGCAAATGGGATGTGTTATGGTTTGACTGAAGTACTTCAACACTCATATAGAATCGAACTTGGGAAGATGCCCAAAACCGAGCAAAGATCAGCTGAGAAATTCCAATCCATAAGAGGCGTAGAAGACGGAAGTGGATTGCAAGATTTCGTGTCTCCCGATTGGTCAATGACGTATGAAGATACCGAAGCAGACATCAGAGAATATCAATTTGAATTCGAGAAACGACTCGCAAAAACGAAAAAAGAAATTCTTGATCAAGCTCCTGTGAAGACAATTGTGAGATCATCTACAACGCTTAAACCAAAAAACTACAGATTAAATTATGCCTTGCAGAAACTGCAAAGCCAGGTGAGCAATGCCTTTCGCTCTCAGTTCTATAGAACATACGACGGGTCCGTCTCTTCCCTTCCGGGATTAGGGAATGCCACAGAGATCCGAATTTGTGATTTGTTTGAAGACAAGCATATTATCGGTGGCTACAACATCTCTACAAATTTGAATAACAGCATGTTAGGCGTGGCCTACTACAACTTAGAAGGCAGAGTAGATAAAATGTTCTCCATTCAACGACAAGGAACAACTTCATTGGAACCCAACAGTTTTAATCTTGTGGAAAGCCAATCACATTTCGCCCGATATCGCTTTTCATATCCATTAGATGAGGTCCGAAGCTTGAGGGCTGGAATCGGACTTCGCCTTGACAGAGCTGTGACGCAAGGAACTGAAATGTTCAGTTTAACAACCCCAAATCGATGGACAGAACAAGTAGGTCTATCTGTAGCGTGGGTTCACGATGACACAAGAATACCTACGCTTAATATTCGAGAAGGATTACGCGCAAAAGTATGGGCTGAATACTACCTAGATGGATTCGATAGCAGCTTCGGAACCGTCGGATTTGATGTGCGGAGATATTTCAAAATATATGCAAACGCAATCCTTGCAATCAGGGCCGCAGGCAATTGGTCGATCGGAGAAAAGAAATTACTTCACCTCTTAGGTGGGACAGACAATAGCCTCCTGACCGCTAGAAACAATGACGCATCCCCAATTGACCAAAACCAAGCGTATACATACCAAACGAACATTACGCCTCTCAGAGGATTTGCAAACAACGCACGAAACGGAACGAACGCTGCGATCATAAATGCAGAAATACGCATCCCTATTTGGAGCACTGTTTTTTCTGAACCCGCAAAATCGGACTTGCTAAGACATCTGCAGGTGATCTTTTTCTCGGACATCGGTTCTGCATGGGTCGGAGCGCATCCATATTCCGATGAAAACACATTTAATACGACCACATTTGAAAACAACCCGATTACGGTAACGATCGATAACAATAGGGAACCAATTATTTATGACTTCGGGTTTGGGATAAGGTCACGTGTACTGGGATACTGGGTCAGTACCGATTGGGGATGGGGAGTTGACAATGGCATGATGATGCCCAAACGATTCACTTTGAGTTTAAACTTTGATTTCTAAATGAGTATGTAATAAATTAGCCATCCATGGAACTCTCTACTTTATTTATTCTACTTACAATCGGAGTTTTAGCGGGCATTGCCAGCGGATTTGTCGGGATAGGCGGCGGGTTAATTATTGTGCCTGCCTTGATATATTTCCTGGATTTAGACCAACACACTGCGCAAGGCACCTCACTTGCCCTCATGCTACCCCCCATCGGAATACTTGCGGCAATGCAATACCACAGTGAGCAACATGTTGAATGGACGTATTCAGCGATCATTGCTGTGACATTTATTTTGGGTGCATGGCTGGGCAGTAAGTGGTCGTTAAAGCTGCCTACATCTATGGTCCGATTGGTTTTTTCTGCTATTCTTTTTTACGCTGCGATAGGCATGGCTGTGAAGGCTTTTCGTGATATTTTCCCAGGAAATGGAACTTAAAAACACACTGTTAGCTGATCTTTTTAAATCCGCTGCTGAAAACCTAGCCCCTCAACTTTCTATTTGGAGAAGGCATCTTCATTCTCATCCTGAACTCTCATATGAGGAGTATGAAACGATGAAGTATGTCTCTGGAGAATTAGATAAAATGGGGGTCACTCACAAATCGGGTGTCGCGGATACTGGAATCGTTGCCACAATTGAAAGCAATGATCCCACATCACGGTTTATGGCGCTGCGAGCAGATCTAGATGCTTTACCTATTCAAGAACTAAACGACGTTCCATATGCTTCTTGCAATCCTGGAGTGATGCATGCATGCGGACACGACGTTCATACAACCTCTCTTCTAGGTGCTGCTCACATACTCTCCAAAAACAAAGATCAATGGAAGGGAACGGTGCGGTTAATCTTCCAACCTGGAGAAGAACAGCTTCCCGGCGGAGCCTCTCTCATGGTGGCAGAAGGCGTCCTGAAAAACCCTGTTCCATCTCACATCCTTGGATCTCATGTGTTCCCTGAACTCCCTGCCGGACATGTAGGGATGCGTCCAGGAACGTATATGGCATCCGCAGATGAAATTCACCTTACCATTGTCGGAAAGGGAGGCCATGCAGCGCTCCCCGAGAATCAGTCAAATCCACTCATTGTTGCATCAGAAATAATTCTGGCGCTGGAAAAGTTCATGAATGAACGGCCAGACCCCAGCATCAAGACTGTGCTTGCATTTGGATTTATTGAAGGATTGGGTGCGACAAATGTCATTCCCAACGAAGTACATCTTAAAGGCACATTCAGATCACTTAACGAAACTTGGAGATACGAAGTTCACAAGAAAATAACATCCATTGTGGAAGAAATATGCCGGAAAAGAGGCGCTAAAGCTGACCTCAGCATACCTGTTGGATACCCGAGTGTTTACAATGATCCAGATTTAACCGCAAGGATGAAATCAAGTGCCATTGCATTCTTGGGGAAGGAAAAAGTACACGATCTTCCTGTACGCATGACCGCTGAGGATTTCAGCTTTTACGCGAGAGAAATACCTGGTTGTTTTTATAGAATTGGAACGTCTAGCCCCATTTCTGATTTGGGACATAGTGGACTACACACACCTCATTTCGATGTCGATGAAGACGCTTTAAAACTGGGCGCTGGACTTATGGCCTATGCCGCAGCAACAACTTAACGAAGATTAATTCGCGACGTCACTTAGAAACTTTACCCGCATCAATCTCAGTTCATCCTCAGAGTAAGTACCCTCAAATTCGACCAATGCTGAGTCAATCCCTTCGTCTTCTGTTTCACTGTAAAATTCAAAAAGTTCCTCCACGCAATCTTCATCCATAGACTCTTCAATGAGGTGGTCGATATTCACTTTGGTTCCTGCAGCAACGATTTGTTCTATTTCACCAAATACTTCTTGTCGCGTCAAATTCGTACGAGCGGCCATGTCATCAAGATTCATCTTCCTGTCAATTTGTTGAATAATTGACACCTTGTTGGAAGATTTCTTTGACGAAGTCCTCACAAGCAAATCTTCTGCTCTCTCAATGTCATTCTCCGTGACATATTTAGAAATTAATTCTAAAAACCGAACACCAAACTTTATTGCCTTTCCTGCACCCACTCCGGTAATCCGTAACAATTCATCTTCCTTGATCGGGTAGTGAATCGCCATTTCGTCCAGTGATACATCTTGAAATATAACGTAAGGAGGTAAATCCTTTTCGTCTGCGATATCTTTTCTCAGGGTGACGAGCATCTTTCTAAGTGTCGCATCCGCAACCCCTCCCTGTCCTCTACGGGTTTGGACCATTGTGTCTCCAGTATCCACATCTCTGTAATTTCTTTCTTCTGAAAGCATCACAGATTTGGGATTCATAAGGAAGTCTCGGCCCTTATCCGTAATCTTTAAAATTCCGTACTTCTCAATTTCTTTCTTCAAGAATCCAAGAACGATCGCCTGACGTATTATGCCATTCCAATATCTATCTGATTTCTCTTTCCCGCGTTCCCAAAATGAGCTTTTATCACCATCGTAGTCATCTACCTCTCTGTTGTGCTCACCGATAAGAATCGCGGAAATAAACTGCATTTTATGCGCCTCTTTATGCTCAAGCGCGGTACTAATGACCATATGGATTTCTTCCTGACCATCGTATTGTGGCTTTGGATATCTCATATTGTCGCAATTTTTTGCGCCAGGTCCATTTTCTTCATCAAATTCCTCACCGAAATAGTGAAGTAAGAATTTTCGACGAGACACAGACGTTTCAGCATATGCCATTACTTCTTGTAAGAGTTGAGAGCCAATCTCCTGCTCAGCAATAGGTTTGCCTTGTAAAAACTTTTCAAGCTTTTCGATATCCTTGTGGCTATAGAAAGCAATGCAATGCCCTTCTCCTCCGTCACGACCCGCACGACCCGTTTCTTGGTAGTAGCTCTCTAAACTTTTAGGAATATCATAGTGTATGACAGATCTCACATCGGGTTTATCTATGCCCATTCCGAAAGCAATCGTCGCAACGATAATATCCACATCTTGCATGAGGAATTGATCTTGTATTCGGCTTCTCGTTTTAGAATCCTTTCCTGCGTGATAAGGCAGCGCCTTAATTCCATTTACGGATAGGGTTTCAGCAATTTGTTCGACTTTCTTTCTGCTCAAACAGTAAATAATACCGCTTTTACCTTTGTTATTTAGGCTGTACTGAACAATCTGCTTGAGAGCATCTTTTTTAGGTCGAACTTCATAATAGAGGTTATCTCTGTTGAAGGACGACTTGATTAAAGTTGCATTGACCATTTGAAGGTTCTTCTGAATATCTTGTTGAACCTTGGGTGTCGCTGTTGCTGTAAGCGCGATGATCGGTACATCTGCAATTTGTTTGATGATGGGGCGAATACGCCTGTACTCAGGACGAAAGTCGTGCCCCCATTCAGAAATACAGTGTGCCTCATCTACAGCAACAAAACTGATCTTGACAGATTTCAAAAACTCAATGTTACTCTCTTTTGTGAGGGTTTCCGGGGCAACATAAAGCAACTTTGTTTTACCAGCGACTACATCTGCCCTCACTTGCTCCGCTTCCGATTTGTTTAAAGATGAATTCAGAAAATGAGTGATGGCTGGATCTTCGTGATTCCCTCGCAAGGCATCCACTTGATTTTTCATCAGAGCGATCAATGGTGATACGACAATCGCCACACCCTCTAGCATTAAGGCCGGCAGCTGATAACACATGGACTTCCCTCCACCTGTAGGCATAATAACAAAGGTGTCTTTCCCGTTGAGGACACTCTGGATCGCAGTTTCTTGCTCACCCTTGAATTCATTAAATCCAAAATATGTTTGTAAAGCGCTTAGTGGCGATTCATCAATCAGGCTCATCGATGTTTAAATTTGCTCATTATAAAGATAAGCAGTTTATACTATTTTGCAACCATAAATTTATATATGGGCTATAAAAATTTAAATACATCCGCTTCAGCGGAGTCAATCCTAAAGCGAGGCACCCAAACACTTCGTCTAGAAGCTGGTGCTATCAATCGACTCGCAGACCAACTAGGCACTCCTTTTGTTGAAGTAATCAACCTCATTCTTAAGACCTCTGGAAGAGTTGTTTTAACAGGTGTAGGCAAAAGTGCTGATGTGGGTCGAAAAATTGTCGCTACCCTTAATTCGACGGGTTCACCCGCCCTTTTTGTCCATGCTGGAGATGCTGTCCATGGTGATTTAGGTGTTATTCAACAGGGGGATGTTGTGATATGTCTCTCTAAAAGTGGCAGAAGCGCAGAAATGACTGCTTTGACGCCCTTGTTGAAACAACACGGTCATACAATTGTGGGCGTCACAGGCGTTGCTGACTCTCCACTCGCACAACAATCAGACATCGTATTGATCGCTGGGGTAGATGCAGAAGCTTGTCCATATGACCTTGCTCCCACTACAAGCACCGCTGTTCAGATGGCTTTGGGCGATGCGTTGGCGATGTGTCTTATGGAAGCCAAAGGGTTTGGCGCTGAAGATTTTGCCAAATTTCATCCTGGAGGTGCGCTCGGAAGACGTCTTACAGTCAGGCTTCACGATCTTATTGATTCAGAACGAAGACCGTCAGTCAGATTTGATGCCCAGATACAAGATGTACTTCTGTCCATGACGGCCGGCAGATATGGCGCGACTGCGATTGTGGATTCGGAATCAAACATCGTTGGAATCATCACCGATGGTGACTTAAGAAGAGCACTCGTCGTAGGCAATGCCATCAATTCAAAAGCTGAGGAGATCATGACGCCGAAACCCTTTGCGATTGTGGGGACTGAACTTGCAGCACATGCCGCCAAAATGATTGAGGAAAAAGGAATATCACAAGTCATCGTTACAAATGAAAATGGGGAGTATACAGGAATGGTTCACTTACACGATCTCGTAAGAGAAGGGATTACACAGTTAAAAACGAAATGAGCCCTCTCGATCAAGAACTACCAAACGAGAAAGAAATGGGCTTTCTCGATCATCTAGAAGAAGTCAGAAAAAGATTATTCTATTCCGCAATGGCGATCATCGCAGGCGCTACATTTTTATTCATTCAAAAAGACTGGTTATTCAATACTGTTCTTTTTGGGCCTAGAAATGAGAACTTCTTCAGCTTTAGGGCTTGGTGTAAACTTTCTGAACTCATCGGAGCAGGAGACAAACTATGCGTAAAAGACATCTCTTACGAACTCATAAATACAACCATGATGGGCAACTTCACAGCCCACATGATCGTCTCGCTCATCGGAGGAGCCATCCTTGCGTTCCCATTTTTAACGATACAATTGTGGGCCTTTGTAAAGCCCGCTCTTAAAGCGCCAGAAAAAAAGGCTGCAAGAGGTGCTGCAGCAGCATCATCTGCTCTGTTTTTCATGGGTGTGGCATTTGGGTATTGGGGAATCGTTCCGCTTTCACTACAATTCCTTGGGCATTATGAACTCGGAGATTCAATTGCTGGAACAGATGTCGCCCATAGAATAGGCGTGATGTCATATGTGAAGACAGTGGCGACCATTTCGTTCTTTCTCGCGCGAGCTGGAATTGTGACACCGAAAGGTCTTAAAAAGTATCGAAGACATGCACTTGTGGGAATCCTTGTGTTGTCTGCCATTATCACTCCGCCAGATGTCACGAGCCAAGTCATGGTCTCTATGCCAGTCCTTGCGCTCTATGAATTAGGCATCGTTATCGCGCGAAGAGAAGAGAAAAGAAGAAAAAAGAAACACACTCCGATTTGAAGTATCTTTTTCTGAGTCTCACTCTAATATACGCTTCGTAGCGTACTGCCTTGAGGTTCGTTTTTAATATACATTGCGAGGCTAAATCACAGACATGAGACTTCTATTTACTTCGATACTTTTCTTTGTAGTATGTCAATTCGGTGTTTGGAGTCAAACCACCTTGGTGTCAGGTCGCGTTTTTGACGGGGAAACTGGACAAGCTCTGCCATATGTAAATGTGAGCTTTGCAGGCACGTCTATCGGCACGATGACGAATACAAAGGGTCATTATGAGCTCGCAAGTGAAAACAAAGTAAATCGAATCGTTGTCTCTTTCATGGGGTATGCCTCTCAAAGCATTTCTATTCAAAAACAGGTCAAACAGAAGATGGATGTCGCACTTGAACCCAGGAGTATCGCGCTTGATGCAGCAGAGGTACGACCCGACAAAAAGAAGCAAAATCCCGCAAAACCGCTTATGCAAAGAGTCGCAGATGCAAAGCCAGGCAACGACCCCTCAAACATATCTGCAGTAAGTTATAACTATCATGAAAGACTACAAATTGACCTTAATGACATTCCTGAAAAGTTGCCTGCGCGGAAGTTCTGGGGCGCTTTTGGGTGGGTCTGGGACAATCTAGATTCCAGCGATGTACGCATCGCTCTTCCAACATTTTTGTCGGAATCAGTTGGGACAAAAAGATCTCAAAAAAAGCCTCGGAGAGCAGAACAAAGGGTCGAAGCTGCAAGGGCAACTTGGCTTTCCGACGGTGAGAGTTCGTCAAGTGTAAGTGCTGAATTTCTAAATATCAACCTCTATGAGAACCAGCTTCTACTTCTTGACAAAGCCTTCACCAGCCCTTTACACGACAGGGGGACTCTCCACTACAGATACTACATTCTTGACACGTTAGAGATGCACGGAAGACCCGCATTTCACATGGCTTTTGTCCCCAGAAGAAGAGGTGAATTGACCTTTGAGGGTGAATTGTGGATTGATACTTTATCTCTTGCATTGAGCAAGGTAGAGGTCAAAATAAGTGAGGGTGCGAATCTGAATTTCGTTCGGGCGTTGAGATGGAGTCAGGAGTATAGGCTCATTGATGAAAATTGGATCATCATCAAGCAAGAAGATATTATTGACCTCTCCATGACCGGGTCGAGTATGGGGATCTACGTCAGGGGGACGCGAGTCAATACAAATTTCGAATTTTCAGAGGAGTGGCCAGACTCAGTTTGGTCTTCAAGAAGGGATTTAAGTTTTGAGAAAGGGAGCAATGACATGCTGGAAAAGGAATGGGTTTTGAAGAGACCTGAGCCATTGTTGGAAAAAGAGGCCACAATTTACTGGATGGCCGATTCTGTTCAATCTATGACACAGTATAAATTGATTAAGGGGTTTTTATATGGCCTGGGGACTGGAAATGTGAAGTTGGGGAAGATCGAACTGGGCCCATGGTATTACGCATACTCAACCAATCCCATTGAAGGCAACAGATTCAGATTGGGAGTAGAAACCAGCAATGATTTCAGCAGAACATTTCTACCTAAAGTGTTCTTGGCTTATGGATCGAAAGATGAGATTTTTAAGTACGGGGGAGAGCTTACTTGGCTGCAAAGTAAAATACCTCGTATAGAATGGTATGCATCACATTCAAAGGATCTTGAACAATTTGGCATGTTAGGCTTTTTCAATCAAGGCAATGTATTTAACTCCGCACTTTCAGTTGAAGGTGGCGCAGTAAATTTAACAGAAGTGGTGAAAACAGAGGCGAGCTTTCTCGCTGAGTTTGGATCGGGTTGGTCAACGTTTGTTGAACTTCGACATCGAGATATTACAGCGAGAGGTGAACTTGAATTTCCTTTGCCCGAAAATCCGGAGGGAAATAAAGTGTTAATTACTGCAGAAAGCACTTTTCAGTTGAGATATGCCCATTCTGAGAAATTTGTCAGTGGGGCATTCGATCGCGTTTCTCTCGGGTCACGATTCCCGATCATCACCGCTTCGACGACACAGGCCTGGAAAAATATTGCTGGAAGCCAGTATAGATACGGAAGGTACACATTGGAACTGGAAGGAAAGCTCCGGTTTGGTCCACTGGGAAGAGTGAGATGGAATACAAATACGGGCATCTATTCAGGAACAGCACCATTTGCGCTTATGGAACTACAACCTGCGAACGAGACTGCACTTTCAATACAACCTTCATTCAATTTACTGCGATATTTCGAGTACGTCACTGACAAATGGGTTCGCGCAAGTATCGAATGGCATGGAGAAGGCGCTATTTTAAATCACATCCCAATTATCCGCAGGGCGAAATTAAGAGAAGTCATCGGAATTAAGGGGGTGTTGGGGTCTTGGGATACAAAACACGAAGCACTCGTGTCTCTGCCCGAAGGCACAACGGGTCTGAATGGGACATATGCTGAAGGCGTCATCGGTATCGAAAATATTTTTCAGTTCTTCCGAATCGATTACCACAGACGACTCACGGGATCTGAAGAAGGGATGAGAGATAATTGGGGAATCCGATTGGGGTTTTCGGTTGAACTTTAATGCGCGTTATCTAAAATCAAAATCGTTGTAATTTTACACCATGGGATTAACGAATGATCTAAACGACGCTTTACATTCTGAAGGGCTCGTCAAAAGCTACGGAGGACGAAAGGTTGTGAATGACGTAAGTTTTTACATTAAACCTGGAGAGGTTGTAGGGTTACTGGGTCCAAATGGTGCAGGAAAAACCACAAGCTTCTATACCATCGTAGGGTTGGTTCGGCCCGATGCAGGTCGGGTCTTCTTAGGAAAAGAAGAAATCACAAGGACCCCCATGCACGAAAGAGCAAAAAAGGGGATTGGATATCTCCCTCAAGAAGCGTCGGTGTTCAGAGCTTTGTCAGTAGAGGATAACTTAAAAGCTATTTTAGAATTGCAAGACCTTTCTCAAGAAGCGCAAGCCGATAAATTAGAAGAGGTGATCGAAGAGTTTGGGCTGAACAAGGTGAGGAAAAGTATGGGCAACGTCTTGTCTGGTGGAGAGAGACGTAGAACTGAGATTGCCAGAGCATTGTGTTGCTCTCCTACATTCATCCTTTTGGATGAGCCATTTGCAGGTGTCGACCCCATCGCAGTGGAGGATATTCAACGTATCGTGATTCAGTTGAGTAAAAAAGGGATCGGTATCTTAATTACAGATCACAACGTGCAAGAAACGCTACACATCACTGACAGGGCATATTTGCTTTTTGAAGGCCAAATATTAAAAGAAGGTACCGCCGAGTCACTTGCTTCGGACGCGCAGGTGAGACGCCTTTACCTTGGTGAAAATTTCGAATTAAGACCCGGCAGGTAATCTCGCCGACAATATCTTTGACATGTATTTCCCAAAGATGTCAAACTCTAGATTTACTGTATCTCTCGGAACCAGTGTATGCATGTTCGTCTCCTTCCATGTATAAGGTATGAGCGCAACAGAAAATGAATTTTGTGAGCTTTCAACAACGGTCAAGGAGATTCCGTTGATGGTCACAGATCCTTTGGGAACAGTCATCCAAGCGGGATTTTCAAGCGTCGAAGCGTGTTCAAATTTAAGGACGTAAGAACCTTCTCGAGACTCAGAACTAACAAGGATACCTGTCGTATCAATATGACCTTGAACCATGTGACCGTCGAGGCGGTCACCGAGACGAACACATCTCTCGAGATTGACTTGATCCCCGAGCTTCCAGCTACCGAGTCGGGTCCGAATGAGTGTTTCTTCAATCGCGGTCACTGTATAGCGCTTGGCATCGCACTTTACGACAGTAAGACAGGTTCCGTCATGGGCAACGCTTTGGTCTATTTTAAGTTCAGAAGAAAAGGGGCAACGAAGTGTGAAGTGGACATTTGAACCCTCTTTCTCAATACCCTCGATGACTCCTAAAGATTCAATAATTCCTGTAAACATCCTTCAGTAACTTTTCCGTTTCGTGTTATTCAACTACAATACCTCTTCCACCAACCAAATGCAAGGTACCTGATATTTTCTCAGGAACGATGCCTTCCAGACGTCTCGTATATACAACAGCTGTGTAGTAATAGACGCCGTCAGGCATGCGTTCACCCGTCTCGAAATGAGTGCCATCCCAATTGACATTGGGGTCGAGCGTATAAAACACGGGAACACCCCATCTGTTGTTAATCACAAAATCTACACTGTCAACAAACTTCCAAGGGAATGCCTGAAAGACATCGTTCATGTTGTCCTGATTTGGAGAGAACACATTCGGTAGAAAATAAAACGGACAATTGTCTACACATTCAATGTTAGAAAACGAACTCTCATTCCGTCGATATTCACCATCAGGACCTATGTTCAAACTATCCAATGCTGTCACAGCAAAACATCCCGCAATACTTCCCTCCTCTCCTTCTTCATTAAATATAAAAGCAGTGTCCAACGCGAATACGCCATCATTGTCAAAAAACGCATAGGGCTGTAGTGAATCGCCTTCGAATGGAGCCCAGTACAAAACATACCCCATAACATCATCTGCACAGCCATCAGTCACACGCCAAGAAATAAAGTCTATCTCTTGAGGGCAGTCTGGATCTACTTGTAAAACAGGGGGACAGGGAGGTGTGAAATCGTAGGGTGTGGCACACACGATTTGGGCTGCATTGCGAAGAGGTGTTTCTATATCTGAAGCATCATAATGCCCCTCGGAAATAACGCGATAACAATACTCTACCCCATTAATCAAGCCCACATCTTCATATAAAAATGATTGATAAATGGGGAAAGCCTGTCCCCCTCCCGGCGCCACGACGCCGGGTATATCAACGCCAACCTCAACCGTATCGAGTGGGATAAAGTCAAGTTCTAAAGGGCCTTTGCGCTCCAAATAGAACATTGTATTCGACCATGGCACGGTCGCCGTAAGTTCCAGTTCAATTCTATTGTCGTTCGGGGTGAGCGTCAAGAATGGTGTTTGAGCCGGGATACTCACACCGATCATTTGGTCTCCAGCGGAGGTGCCTGACCACGCCTCTACCTTATACGTTCTCGCTTCAGATTCTGTATCTACCTGAACGTGAGCAAACGTCGTATCTAAAGCGAATATATCCAATGGGGAAGATCCCGAGGGGCCAATTGTAGAGACTTCAACAGCTTCTCCTGAGCCATCAATATAAAACACCTTATAAAAATACGGCCCTGGAAAAGCCAAGGTGTCCATTTCTGTAGGAGGCGACCAACCCACGTTCACGATACCTTCGACAGCATCTGTCACCACAACGTCTGCATGTGTCATGACAGGCACATCTTTCACGATGGTCGCACATACATCGTCACTTGCAAGTGATTCAGAGCCATCCTGAAACCTCATCACGATTCGATAACAATAGGTCGCTCCGAAACTCAACATATCTTCATCCACGTAGCCTGTTTCATCCAGGTTAGGCAAACTGGCAACACGTTCATATCCCAATTCCTCAGGAACACCTGTTTCACAGACAGTAGGACTCCACGCATCAGGATCAAGTTTCCTATAGATGTCATGATACCCCGCATCTAATTGCCAGCTTTCTAGATTTTCACTACATTCTCCTCCAGTCCATCCAAGAAGGACAGTATTCCCTATTGCTTCTGCGACAACATTTTCTACAGGCGGAGCCACGACTCTGACATAGGCTGTAGAAATATCTGTCAAAGGAACTGCAGTACCTTGATCGGTGGCTTTAAAAATGATTTGGTAAGGCGCAAGTCGAACTTCAGCACAGCTTGGCGCCCATGCAAATTCACCTATACCTCCACCCAAATTCGTAAACACTGCTGGATGGTTCACTTCACTGATAGGCCCCCCGACTGCATTTAAAGTGATGTTGTTTCCATCAGGATCAGAAGCGTTAATAAACCACGTCAAGAAAGATCCTGCGACGATACATGTATCCGTCTGTTCTGAAATTTCTGGAGGCTGATTTGCACAAACTTGTACATCAATCTGCATATCTCGCACGACTTCGCCCACTTTTCGTAACGCTCCTGCAACTTCTCTCCACTCCTCTACGCGAATTGCAATATTGTATTCACCCACGAGTTGAGGACTGTTCCAAGTCACATCACCTGTAAACTGGTCAATCTCAAACGTGTCATCGTTGTTACTCACTTCGTCAGGATAGATGTAAGTAGGTATGGGGTCACCATTAAAACCTCTACATGGCACCAAACTGAATATAAGTAAATCACCATCTTCATCAAAAGCTGCTGGGTTGTGAACCCACTCTCTATTTAGGCAAGCATTTTCTGTCGCTGGATTTAAAAGTTGTACGCTGTTGTTGTGACCAGCCTCAGGATCAATAATAAGAAGTGACCTAATGGAAAACGGCGTGTCAACGGACCCAATCATATTCAGAACACCCTCATTTCTGTTGGGATCTTCCACCTTAAGTTCAAATAAGCCTGGCCCGCCGTAAGTATGCGTTCCTGTGTAGGTATTCACTTGAATATCTCCTATGAGGATATTGATGGACTGCCTGTTAAGTGAGTCATATGCCAAACCATTTTCATCTCCCCACCTTAAATACAAAACTGGCCTGTCAGCAAACGCAGAGGCCTTCGTATAGGTCGTGACTAATACCTCATACGTTAAACCTTCAAGATGTCTGTAGGTTATTTCGCCTGCTCTGTTGTGCGTCGCATTCGCAGTCAAGGCAAAAAACATGACGCCAACAGAAAGAAAAAAGGTCTTTAATAGGTCGATAAACATAGACGACTAAGTTACATCACGACTGTGGCACGAACGCGAGGTTTTGATTGCTACCTTTGAGATTCATAAAACGACAACTTATGCGAATAGGACTTACTTCAGGCGACCCAAATGGAATAGGTATTGAAACTATTTTACACGTTTTTGCGGACGATAGAATGTTGACCGGACTTACGCCAGTTTTATACGCTTCTCCCGACCTTATTACTAAAAATCTTGAGGCGATAGGCTTAAAAGATCTGAACTGGAGTGAAGTAGATTCAGCTGAAAACGCGAAACAGGGACAGCTTAATATACTCAACATATCTGTTGAGGACTACAGTCATCGCCCAGGGGCATTAACATCTGAGGCTGGTCAATATTCATATAAATCACTAGAGAGAGCCGTTGAAGACCTGGCATCTAGCAAGGTGGATGTTCTTGTAACAGCTCCGATTAACAAAGAGGCCATTACGCAATCTGGATTTAAATTTCCAGGACACACAGAATATTTGGCCCACATGGCAAACGCCGAAGATGTGTTGATGTTTCTCGTCGCCGAAAACCTTCGAATAGGTATTGTAACAGGACATATCGCACTCAAAGATGTTGCGGCCTCTCTCACTGCAAAAAGCATCAAAAGCAAACTAAACCTGATGCACGAATCTCTTGCGCGAGATTTCGGATGTGTTGCTCCGAGAATAGCGGTTTTGGGACTCAATCCACATGCTGGAGACAATGGACTTATGGGTGACGAAGAACAAAGCATTATAGGGCCTGCCGTGAAAGATGCAAATACTGCTGGCATGAACGTTTTCGGTCCTTTTGCTGCAGATGGGTTTTTCGGCTCAGGCGCGCACAAAGATTTTGACGGCGTTCTTGCAATGTATCACGACCAAGGATTGGCGCCTTTCAAAGCGATGAGTTTCGGCAGAGGCGTGAACTTTACTGCAGGGCTACCCATTGTCAGAACCAGCCCAGATCATGGGACGGGGTTTGATATTGCAGGCAAAGGCGCAGCATCTCCAGACTCAATGCGCACAGCAATATTTCTTGCTCAGGATATTCATAAAAGCAGACTTGAGCACAAAGAATTAACGTCAAATCCACTAGAAATCGCACCCCCTAAACGCGATTACCGCGACTCTAGACGTTAATTGTAGAAAATTATTGGGAAGCAGCTATCTATACACTATCTTTGCCGTCCCGAAATTTGGACGGAATGAAACCTTTGGCAAACTATAAAATCCCATTTATGGGTCTTAAGCCTGGTAATCACGAATTCCGAATGGACGTGGATCCTGAGTTCTTTGCTTGCTTCCCTGAATCAGAAATCCAGAGTGCCCAAGGCATTTTGGATATAGTGTTAGAGTATTCGGTCACTACTATGACCTTACGCCTTTCACTAGATCTTACATGGAAGGTACCTTGTGGACGTTGTCTAGAGGAACTTTCCTTTCCGCTTCAACACGAAGAGCAAATTGCAATTCGTTATGGAGATGAAACTGAGTATTCTGACGCGTTGTGGATATTAGGTAAAAATGAGTTTGAATTAGATATAAGCCAAACCATTTACGAGATGGCTCATATTTCTCGACCTACGAACCGAGTTCATGAAAATGAATCCGAGTGCGATCCAAATATGCTCGGTTACACGATAAATGATTCAGAAGTAGAAAGTAAAAAACAAACGGACCCTCGTTGGGACGCATTGAAGAAATTGTAATAACACCGAAATGGCACATCCAAAAAACCGGCAGAGTAGTACGCGTACACGTAAACGTCGTACGCACTACAAGGCAACAGCACCTAACGTAAGCACCTGCCCTACAACTGGTCAACCACATATGTTCCATCGTGCCCACTGGCATGAAGGAAAGCTTTACTACAAAGGTAAAGTTGTGATGGAACGCGAAGAAGCGTAAACTTTATTGGGGGTAACTATTGTTTATTCTCTTACGAATTGAAGGGGGCTTCTGCCCCCTTTTTCTATTTCTGAGCGTTTTATTTACTCATGGTTATCCACCAAACGACGTTAAGACTCCTGACAAATTCATTAAAGTATACGAGTTAGCCGCATAACTTTGGGCAACAATAATAATTTCATGCGAGCAGCAATTACATCTGTAGCGGGATACGTCCCTGAGGATACTCTTACAAATGCAGACCTATCAAAAATGGTCGATACAAACGACGAGTGGATAAAATCTCGTACGGGTATCTCGAAACGTCACATCCTGAAGGATCCTACAAAAGCATCGTCGTTTATGGGGGCTGAAGCTGTGAAGGAACTTTGTAAAAAACGAGGCATTGACCCTTCCGAAATAGACGTCATTATCACGGCAACCGTTACGCCTGATATGCTTTTTCCTTCAACAGCAAATCTTATAGCTCACAAAGCTGGTGCTACAAAAGCGTGGGGATTTGATTTAAGTGCCGCTTGTTCAGGATTCCTATTTGCCCTCACCACAGGTACACAATTTATTGAAAATGGGACTTACAAGAAAGTCGTCATTGTGGGAGCTGACAAAATGAGTTCAATTGTGGACTACACAGACCGCACGACGTGTGTTCTATTCGGAGACGGTGCCGGAGCAGTCTTATTAGAACCAAGTGAAGATGATGATGGAATAATCGACCACATACATTACTGCGATGGAGAAGGGGCAAATTCACTACGTCAGGAAGCTGGAGGGTCTTTGAATCCTGCATCACACGAAACTGTGGACAAGAAAATGCATTTCTTATACCAAGATGGAAAACCCGTGTTTAAAGCCGCTGTTACAGGAATGGCTGATGTGAGTTACGAAATCATGGAGAGAAATGGACTTACTGGAGATGATGTGGCGTGGCTCGTCCCTCACCAAGCAAATCTTAGAATTATAGACGCAACTCAAAGGCGTATGGGAGTTGACAAAGAGAAAGTAATGATCAACATCCAGAACTACGGAAACACCACAGCAGCAACAATTCCATTGTGCCTTAGAGATTGGGAATCACAATTAAAAAAAGGTGACAATCTTATTTTGGCTGCATTTGGAGGTGGCTTCACTTGGGGGTCTATTTACTTGAAATGGGCATACAACGCTAAATCTTAACTTTCAGGTATTATCTTTCCGACCTGAAAATCATGATATCATGAAAATAACTGAAATTCAAGACCTCATCAAGTTCATCGCGAAAACCGGTGTGACTGAGGTTGAAATAGAACAGAAGGACTTTAAAATCATCATAAAGTCTGAGATGCCTAAAGGACGTAGAAGAGGAGGTGAAGATATTCCTGTTCAGAGTATCAACGTTCCTTTAGACTTTACTGATCAAATAGCAGCACCTGTTGTAACACGCACAGTCGAGACAAAAGGACCTGTTGAACCTGTAGCTTCAAACGTTATTGAGGACACTTCCCATCTCATTGAAGTGAAGTCTCCTATGATCGGTACATTTTATCGCCGACCAAGCCCAGATAAAGACCCCTTCAAAGATGTGGGGGACAGAATTAAAGAAGGTGACGTGGTTTGCGTGATTGAAGCGATGAAACTGTTCAACGAAATCGAGTCTGAAGTAACAGGTAAAATCGTCAAGTTCCTTGTTGAGGATAACAATCCTGTGGAATACGACCAGCCTTTATTCATCGTCGACCCTACTTGATTTAACCCTTAAACTCAAAGTCATGTTTAAGAAAATCCTCATTGCAAATAGAGGCGAAATCGCATTACGCGTGATTCGCACATGCAGAGAAATGGGCATCGCTACCGTAGCGGTCTATTCTACTGCCGACAAAGACAGCCTACCTGTTAGGTTTGCTGATGAAGCCGTTTGTATCGGGCCTCCTAAAAGTGCAGAGAGTTACCTTAACATCCCAAACATCATTGCTGCCGCAGAAATCACCAATGCAGACGCAATTCATCCAGGATACGGGTTTCTATCTGAAAATTCTGCTTTCTCTAGAATTTGTAGAGAAAATGACATCAAATTCATCGGAGCGAGTCCTGAGATGATTGATTCTATGGGAGATAAGGCTGCAGCTAAGACCACAATGAAGAATGCAGGTGTCCCCACCATCCCAGGGTCTGAGGGCATTCTTGAAACCTATGAGGAGGCCAAAAAATGTGCAAATGACATGGAATATCCCATCATGATCAAAGCGACTGCTGGTGGCGGAGGCAAGGGCATGGCGATGTGCAGCAATGACGAAGAGCTCGCTTATGCATGGGAAAACACGAGGCGAGAAGCTGCTGCAGCGTTTGGCAACGACGCGATGTATATGGAAAAATTCATCGTCGAGCCGCGTCACATAGAAATACAAATTGCTTCGGACTACCGTGGCAAGGCCTGTCACTTATCTGAACGAGATTGTTCGATACAGCGTCGCCATCAAAAACTAGTTGAAGAAACGCCGTCTCCATTTATCACGAATAAACTACGTGAAAAGATGGGCGAAGCTGCTGTAAGAGCTGCTGAAGCAGTTAAATATGAAGGTGTGGGGACCGTTGAATTTCTTGTTGACGCGAACAGGAATTTCTACTTTATGGAGATGAATACGCGGATTCAAGTCGAACACACCATCACAGAGGAGGTCATCAATTACGACCTCGTCAAGGAGCAGATTAAGCTTGCAGCTCGAGAGAAAATAAGTGGGCGCAATCATTT
>Ga0308014_1000098_pt1 | contig 20777 bp, 10 predicted proteins | sample Neamet229_FD_203154 | JGI IMG/M metagenome (GOLD analysis project Ga0308014, IMG submission 203154) | Marine microbial communities from water near the shore, Antarctic Ocean - #229 | ecosystem: Environmental > Aquatic > Marine > Unclassified | place: Southern Ocean | collected 2014-07-28 | reverse complement strand
GCAGGAGTTCTTGCGTCAGCTCCGAGGAAAAAGCCCTCAAGAAATGCTCGGAGTCGTCGCCTCCAGCCAACTCTTCCGCGCCACCATCCTTTCTATCATTCTCGTCACCGGAACCATCTTCGCCCTAACTGCTTTCCCCTACTTCCTGGGAGAAGAACCCACACCTGCCCCCGAGTCCGTTGCCGAGGCAATCTCCGCCCCACCGACGCCAGCCCCTCCCGTCACTGACCCAAAACCCACCGACCCCGCAAAACCAGTCAACCTGGCCCCCCTCGGCGTCAACGACCAGCTCCCCGCTCCCCCGAACACGAATCCCCTCGAGGACAAAGGAGATAATTTCTTGAAGGATCTGGAGTAGCCGGAATTCGCGATCTGCCACCCGGATGCTCACTCAATCGAAACGCCCCATCCTACTGACCGGAGTCTACGCGGTCCTCTGGTGTCTGCTTTGGATCGATGCCCATGCCTGGTTCCGACTGGGGATGTGGACCCTCACAATCGGATTCCTCTCCGCCCTCCCGCTCTGCTCCTACTGGATCCGCCGCCAGCGTCATGCCACCGCTGTCGTCCGCCGCGCCGTCCTCAGCGTTTGCTACCTCCCCCTCTGGCAACTCCTCGCCCATCTCCCCCTCCTCAACTTCTCCTACTCCCTCGCCGCCTCCCTGATCCAATTCGGCACCGCCGGAGCCTTCTTCCTCGGGCTGGCCTGGGCCGTCTGGTGGATCGACCGCGAAACAAAACGCGCGCCGGAACCAAGCAAAACAAATACCAAAAAGCGCACTTGGGACCCTCGCCAACTCGTGGCCTGGTATTTTGGCAACAAGAACAACAAGCTTCGCCAATCCCTCTTCACCCTCCTCACCTACACTGTCATCTTCGGCATCATGGCCCTCATCCTGACCCGGCTCTCTGGCTGCAGCCTCTACGAATCGCCACTCGGCGGAGGCGAAGAGACCCAGCTCAAGCAGATCGTCAAAATCCAAAAGGTCATCGATAAGAAATATGTCATCAACCCCTACAGCAGCGTCCTTTTCAATCCACCACCGATCGATGACGTCAAACTGGAAGTCCTCGAAGTCACCGAGCACCTCTACAAAATCGGCCAAGGAAAAGGCGATGGCGCCGGCTTCTCCGCTGGCACCACCCGAGGAAAAGTCCGCTTCATCCGTTTGAAATACGACGGCGGCGACTGGGAACAAGACATGGACCGTGGCTCCGACTTGAACCTCCTCACCGAATACGGAGTCCGCACCGGCCACCCCGTCAGCGACCGACCCGAGCCCATGGAAATCGGTCGCCTCAAAAGCTTCCCGGCCCGCAAAAGCCCGCCCATGGTCTACATGACCGGCCAGCAAAACATCAACCTGAGCGCCAAGGAACTCAAAATCATGCGCAGCTACCTCCTCGAGCACCACGGCATGCTTTTCGGCGACAACGGCGGGAGCTCCGGTTGGGAAGGACAGTTCGTTTCCATGATGCAAAAGGTCCTCCCCAGAATCGAGCCAATCTCCGTCTACCTCGACCACACCATCCACCGCATTCCCTACCCGCTGCCCCGCCTCCCCATCGTCGCTCCCCACGGTCGCTCCAGCGCCCTCGGTTGGGTCGTGAACGGCCGACTCGTGGCCTATTATCATCCCGGCGATATTGGAGACGCCTGGGCCGACGGCCATTCCGGCGTCCCGCGCGAAGTCTGGGAATCCAGCTACCAACTCGGAGTCAACATCATCTACTACGCCCACGCCGAGTACAACAAATGGCTCGAAGCGACCAAGAAGTAACCCACCAAACCCAACTCCCATACCCCAACGGGGTGCCGTATTTGACTCATTGGAATGCTGCCCGATTATCAGAAATCAGCGTGACACCTGAACCCCTCGGGTAAATGCTCCTACCTCCCCCTATTCAAGTGCCAATCGTCCTAAAATGAAGACACCTCGCCCACGCCTTTTATTCCTCGTTCTCATCCTCTTTACGGCCTTCTCTTCCTTGAGCCACGCGGCCCTCTCCACCCTGCAGCAAATCGAAGTCGCGACCTTCGAAAAGATGCGCGACGTGGAACGCTACCAGATCAAGATTGCCGAAAAGCATTTCCTCGCCGGCAAATTTAAAATCGCCCTCGCCGAGTACGAGAAGTTCCTCACTCTCTACGAAAAAAGCCCCGGCGCGCCCTATGCCCAGTTGATGTGGAGCCACACCATGATGAACCTGAAAAAGCCCAAGACCGCGCTGCGGGATGGCTTCCAATCAGTCATCGACTACTGGCCAGAGTCCCATGAAGCAACCATCGCAGCCTACTGCATGGGCGATTCCTACCGCACCATGGGCGAGGTCAAAAGCGCCCAAAAGGCCTTCCGCTTTCTCATCATGGAATACCCCGATCACGAGATCGCGGTCCGCTCCCGCACCGACCTCCTCCACTACGCCCGACTCCATCAGGACATGGAGGAACGCCTCTCGCTTCTCAACCAACTCACCTTCGGAGTGAAGCGCACCGACGCCGCCAAAGAGACCTGTATCAAAGCGGCCCACGAACTCGCCGAACTCCATTGTTTTGCCCAGAAACTCGCGGATGGTAAAAAGGCCCTCGCCACCACCTACGCCGGTCCAGCCCTCTTTGACCAAGTCTGCAACCTCTCCGCCAAAACCGTCCAACACCTCCTCAAGGAGCCCAAGACCAGGCCCGCCGCCCTCAAGCTCGGCGGCCAACTCCTCGCCACCCTCCGCGCCGAAACCCTCGTCCGTCCCGAGCTCGCCAAGGACCTCCTCTACCGAGTCGCCGAACTTCACGGCACCCTCGGACGCCCCAGCGACACCTGGACGGTCTATGAGGAAATCGGCAAACGCTTTGGCGTCGAGGACGGACTCCGCAGTCGACAAGCCACCTGGTTCCTCGCCCGAGAAAAACGCGACCAAGCCCGGCGCATCTACGGCGAATTCGACGACAAGGTCACCGGCCAAAAAGCGATCGCCGAAATGTATCTCGAAGAAGGCAAGATCAACGAAGCGATCGAAGTCTACCGCCACCTCCTCGAAATCGACGGCGACCACTCCGGCGACTACTTCTGGTCCATTGCCGGGTGCTACGAAAAACTCTCCGACTGGAAAAAAGCGATCGCCAGCTACCGCCAAGTCGACCGCTTTCCGGCCAACTACTTCGCCATCGCCAAATGCCACCGCCGCCTCGGCGAACAAAAGGAAGCGATCATCCTCTACAGCCAATGCAAAATCGTCAAAAGATCCGCCCCGGAGGCGACTCTGCAAATTGGCTTCACCTACGAGGAAGCCAAGGACAAGGAAAAGGCCATCCGCACCTTCCAACTCACCTGCAAACGCTACCCGAAGTCCTCCCAAGCCAGCAAAGCCCACTCGCACCTCCAGAACAAATACAACATCAACGTCACCCTCGGCGGAACCGAGGAAGAGTAGCGCAGCGGCGCACTTGGGCATGGACCCGAAGACCACGCCGTTGCTCAACGGTAATCCGGAATGCCGACGGCACAACGAAGCTACAGAAGAACGTGTGGATTTCTTCCATCACCCCCCTTTCTCCCCTCTCCGATTCCTTCAACTGCGACCTTAAGCGATCCACCCAAAAAGAAAATTCCTAGCAGTCTCGGGTTCGGCATCTGGGGCTGGAGTCTCGGAGCCTGACACGCTATGTCTGGGCTCGAATCACCGACCGAGAATGAAGATCCAGTGCCCCAGCCCAACCTGTGACCAGAGCCTAAGCCGCCCCAAGTCCGCGATCGGTCAGCGAGTAAAATGTTCCCGATGCGATCACTCCTTCATTTGGACGGATCAGTTCTATTCGGGCGAATCCTTCATCATCTACGACCTCGAAACCACCGGCCTCAGCCCAGACAACGACGAGTTCATCCAGATCGCAGCCGTTAAATTCAAATCAGGCTGCCTCTGCCCAACGGACTCTTTCTTCAGCTTCGCCAAGCCAAGACGTCGTATTTCATCGTTTATCGAAAGCTACACCGGCATCGGAAATCGGGACGTCACTGATGCCCCAAGGCCTGAGCAAGTGCTTTGCGATTTTGCGGCTTGGTCTGACGATGCCACCTTGATCGCCCACAATGCCAAGCGTTTTGACTCGAAGTTCCTCGAGGCCACCTGTCAGCGCCACGGACTTCCCAGCCGTGAGATCGACGCGATTGATTCGATCGGAATCTCGAAAATGCTCTTCGGAAAAACAAGGGGTATCGGCCATTCGCTCGATCACGTCAAAAGTCGCCTCAGACTTCAAGAGACCACGCTTCGACGTCACGATGCCCGGGGAGACGTCGACATCCTGGGGCGCGCCATCCAGGTCATGCACCAGCGCCTGGAACTCGACAATGCCTTCAACGGAGTTCCCCGGCATACCACCCGACTGCCCATCGTCTGAGCGGCAGGGATCCCCGACCAAGAAAACGATTCTGGGTCTTGGCCCTACTTCCCGAACTACTGCTTCGCCATCACCAAATGCCACTGCCGCCGCGAGTTGAAGGAAACGATCGTCCTCTATAACCAATGCAAGATCGTCAATACGCCCGGAGGTGAAGCCGTGCGACTCATCAATCGAAGTATGGATCGCCATTAGAACACGATTTAAACGAAATAAAACTATGTGCACCAATTCTCTCGGAATGAGGATGCTTACATTCGTTTCCGGGCGCCGATCGTTACACTCGGACGCGGGACCAGTTTTTCAGATCCTTGGAACTCGCAATCCCGAATTCGCTGTAAAAATTTTGCAAGTAATTGGCCAGGGACTCGGCAGGAATCGTTTCCCCTGGCCACGCTTTCCTGATACTTTCGTAGGCGATGCCACCCGTCCTCAAGCACCGCTGGTCTACTGGCAACAACTACCTCGCCGGCATCACCCTCGACCAGCGCGGACCACGCTGGCCACTCGCCATCGGTGCCCTCATCTCCGCAATTGAATTCAGCACCCTCCTCTGGCCAGGTTTCATCGAGCACCCACTCGCCATCACGGCCACCACCCTTTGTCTGTGTGCCGTCCCTTTCGCTCTTTCTTTTAGCCCACCCACTAGACCAACCTAGACGAACCATGAAATATTTTCTGTCCATCCCCCTTTCTCCCCTCTCCAATCCCCTCAAGCACCCCAGCGAAAAAGTGATTTCCTAGCAATAATAGTAATAGCAATTCTGTAATTATAACGGTTGTCAGGCTAGCGCGTTCCTTCCCCGCCCGACAACCCATCTCATCCAGCAATTATATGCCGCCCGTCAAACTCCGCCTCTTTTCCCCACTCTTCGCACTGCTCTCGACGGGCGGGGCGGCAAGAACCATCGACTTCAATCGCGATGTCCGTCCGATCCTGTCGGACAATTGCTTCGCCTGTCACGGGTTCGACGCCGCTTCCCGCAAAGCCGACCTCCGGTTAGACACTCGAGATGGGGCCGTTGCCGAGGTGATCGTGCCCGGTAAACCCGAGGCCAGCGAGCTCATCGCCCGCGTCAAATCGAGCGATCCCGATGAGGTCATGCCCAACCCGGAGTCGCACAAGAAGCCGCTCAGCCCCGAGTCTGTGGCGACCTTGGAAACGTGGATCCGCCAAGGGGCAGAGTGGGGCGACCACTGGGCCTTCATCGACCCGAAGAAGGAACCGGTTCCGAAAGATTCTTCCCCCATCGACCACTTCGTCGCCAAAGGCCTCGAAAAACACAGCCTCAGGATGTCGCCGTCGGCAGAGGCCCACACGATCCGACGCCGACTGGCCTTTGACCTCACCGGACTGCCGCCCACGCCCGAGCAGCTGGGAGTGGGTCTCGACCAGATGATCGACAACTTGCTCGCCTCGCCGCACTTCGGCGAACGCATGGCCATGTGGTGGCTCGATGGCGCCCGCTACAGCGATACCGACGGCTTCCAAGGGGACGCCACTCGTAGCAACTGGCCATGGCGCGATTGGGTCATCGACGCCTTCAACGCGAACATGCCCTTCGCCCAGTTCACCCTCGAGCAGTTCGCCGGCGACCTCCTGCCCGATGCCACCCCCGAGCAGATCCTCGCAACCTGTTTCCACCGCAACCACATGACCAATGGCGAAGGAGGACGCGACCCGGCCGAGTCGCGGGTGGACTACGTGCTTGACCGCACCAACACCACCGGAACGCTGTTTCTCGGGCTCACGCTCGGTTGCACGCAGTGTCACGATCACAAGTTCGATCCCGTCTCACAGGCCGACTACTACAGCCTCAGCGCCTACTTCGACAGCATCGACGAGGACGGGAAAGCCGGCGGGGGTGCGAAGCCCTACCTCGCCTACAAGTCGCCCTACGCCAAGCGAGCCGTCGAGGAGTCGAACATACTCCTCAAAGAGTCGAACGATTCGCTCGCCGCCCTTCGGCAATCGCGCCTTGCCCCGTTCGAAGGATGGCTCGCAGAACAGATCGACGCCGTGAGCGATGGATTCGTCGCCTGGCATCCCGTCACTCCCAAAGCGCTCGCGGCCAAGGAAGGCACTGCGCTCTCGCATGAGAAGGACGGTATTATTCAAGCGGGTGCCAAAATGCCCGAGCAGGACGACTACACGATCACCGTGAACACACCTCACATCCGCCGCGTCGCTGGCGTTCAATTGGAGGTGTTCCCCCACTCTTCGCATGTCGAAGGCAAGTTCTCGCAGGCCGCCGACGGCGAGTTCATCCTCACCAATGTGAAAGTTCGGGTCCGCCGTGAGGGCAGCACGCAAGTGCGCGACATCGCCCTGAGGAGGGCGGTTGCTGACGTCAACGGCAAAGGGCGGGACAGTAAATACAGCAACGTCAGCGGCACCCTCGACGACGACCCGCGCACCGGGTGGACCACTCGCACCCAGGCGTCGGACAAACCGCACCGCGCCGTGTTCGAACTCGAGGAGCCCGTAACCCTAAACGACGGCGAGTCGTTGGACATCGTGCTGATGCACCGCTCCCTCGAAGAACGGCAACTGATCGGCCGCTTCCGCCTGAGCTTCACCGATCAACGCGGCCACGCCGTGCGGGGTTTGGGAAAAATGCCGCTGGAGCAGCTCGCTGCCGGCGCCAAACCGGAAGGAAGTCTACGAACCCAACTGTTCGATCAGTTCCTCGAAGACGATGCCGAATACCGTGCCATCGCCGCACGCCACGCCGAGGTGAAACGTCAAAACGGCGAATTTAAGAAGGCGTCCGGCAACGTAAAAGTAATGGTTTTGGCCGAACGCAAGCAGCCACGCAAGACCCACATCCTCGAACGAGGGGTCTGGGACGCCCACCGTGATCAAGTGCATCCCGCCGTCCTGCCCGCCGTCCTGAAACGGGACGAGGTGAATGACCGTCTGGCGCTGGCGAAGTGGATCACCTCTGCTCAGAACCCGCTCACTGCCCGCGTGATCACCAACCAGATCTGGCAGCTCTTCTTCGGCGCCGGGCTGGTTCGCACACCCAACGATTTCGGACTGCAGGGCGAGACGCCAACCCACCCCGAACTCCTCGACTGGCTGGCGGTCGACTTTGTCGAGAGCGGCTGGGACGTCAAACACCTGGTGAAGACCATCGTGAGCAGCGCGACCTACCAGCAGACCGGCCTGGTATCTAAACAATTGCTAGAACTCGATCCCGAGAACCGCTTGCTCGCACGCGGCGCGCGCTATCGACTGCCGAGCTGGATGATCCGAGATACCATTTTGGCATCGAGCGGCCTGCTCAACCCCGCGCTCGGCGGTCCGCCAGTCTTCCCCTACCAGCCGCCCGGTATCTGGAGCGACCAGTTCATGGGGCGCTTCACCTACAGGTCCTCGCTCGGCCCGGCCGGCTATCGCCGTACCCTTTATGCCTTCTGGCGCCGCAGCAGCGCCCCGACTTTCCTCTTCGACAACGCCATGCGCCGCACCTGCGAGGTGACCCCACGCCGGACGAACACGCCACTGCAGGCGCTCACCTTGCTCAATGATCGCACTTCCGTGGAGGCGGCGCGTGCCTTGGCCAGGCTCAAACTCCACGATGTGTTCCTCCGGGTTCTCTCCCGCGCCCCGAGCGCCAATGAAGTCGCAATCTGTCACAGGGAATACGAACGGGCGCTCGCCTACTACAAAGACAATCCCGCGGAAGCCGGTGAGTTCTCTGGAGGTGGCGACGCCAAGCACGCCGCCATGACTCTGATCGCCAATCTCGTGCTCAACCTCGACGAAGCCATCACCCATGAATAAACCCTCCGGATTCCCAGCCATTTCGCGCCGCTATTTCCTGGGTCAGGGTGCCGGCGTCTCGCTCGGTGCGCTCGCTCTCGAGTCGCTGATGGCGAAAGTGCCGCTCGACTTCGCCCCGAAAGCGAAGCGCGTCATCTTCCTCACCCAGTCCGGCGGTCCATCACAGATCGAACTCTTCGACCACAAACCCGGCCTGATCAAAATGGCCGGACAGAAGCTCCCCGACTCGGTGCGCGGTGGCCAGCGCCTGACCGGCATGACCAAGGGGCAGCCACAATTGATCATGCCCTCACACACCCATTTCGAGCGCTACGGGAAGTCCGGCGCCACGATCGGCGAGTGGTTGCCGCACACCGCTTCGGTCGCCGACGAGCTGTGTTTTGTGAAGTCGATGGTCACCGACCAAATCAACCACGCGCCGGCGATGACCAAGTTCCTCACCGGCCACCACCTCACCGGCCGACCCAGCATGGGCGCATGGGCGAGCTACGGGCTCGGCAGCGCCAACAAGGACCTTCCCGACTATCTCGTCCTGCTGTCGAAGATGAAGCGCGGCAGCGACCAACCACTCTACGACAACTACTGGGGCAGCGGCTTCCTGCCCTCGGTCTATCAGGGCGTGAAGTTGCGCAACGCCAAAGAGCCCGTGCTCTATCTCAGAGATCCCGACGGCCTCCCCCGCCACTTGCGCCGCGGCATGCTCGACGGCCTCGGCGAACTCAACGCCATGCGCCTGCAGCAAACCGGCGACCCCGAAATCGAGACCCGCATCCGCCAGTATGAGATGGCTTTTCGCATGCAGGCCAGTGTGCCGGAGCTGACCGACATCAGCGACGAGCCCGAGTCTGTCTTCGATCTCTATGGACCCGACTCCCGCCGCCCCGGCAGCTACGCTGCCAACTGCATTCTCGCCCGCCGCCTCGCCGAGCGCGGCGTCCGATTCATCCAACTCTTCCACCCCGACTGGGACCATCACAGCCGCTTGAGAAGCTGGTGCACCGCGCGTTGCCGCGACACCGACCAACCGAGCGCCGCTCTTATCAAAGATCTCAAACAGCGAGGCCTACTCGAAGACACCCTCGTCATCTGGGGCGGCGAATTCGGTCGCAGCGTCGCCGGACAGGGCAAGTGGGACAGCCCCGATTGCGGTCGCGACCACCACCCGCGCTGCTTCACCATCTGGATGGCCGGCGCCGGCATCAAGCCGGGCATGAGCTATGGCAAGACCGACGACTTCAGTTACAACGTCGCCGAGAACCCCGTCCACGTGCGCGACCTTCACGCCACCGTGATGCAACAGCTCGGCCTCGATCACGAGCGCTTCACCTACCGCTTCCAAGGCCTCGACTTCCGACTCACCGGCGTCGAGAAGGCACGCGTGATAAACGAATTGTTGGTTTAGTCGATCAAGTAGCTCACCGCACTCTGGTGCTCTCATAACAGCGCGAAGGTTGCTCGGCCTGAGGATGGTTTTAGCGTTATTGGTGGGAGCGGCTACCGTCACGCGTGCAGAGACCCTGGGGAATTTCACCTACGAGTTGAAGGCTCCCGGCGAGAACCGCAAATGGGTATTCGCGGATGCGGAGGGCCTACGCCTCCCTTGCAAGAGCACCGCCACGACCGACATGTCGGGCAGCATCGTCACCGAGATCTAGAAAGTGGAGACCCACGTCGAATTGGACAAAACCTTATTCAAGGTGAAATAACTGTAGGGCGAACGCTCCGCTTGCCGAACCTACCAACCAGGTTTTCGAATCCTATCTGCCAAGCCCAGGCAGCCAGAGCGCACGCCCTACAATCCTAAAACCCACCCACGCTCCAACCTGCGCGATACGCCCGACGCAGCATCTTGTTAGCTTCGACACTGTTCGGAATGGCGAGCTTCTTGGCATCCCACTCGAGCAGGGTATCGGGATTCCTAATAGCGACCGTTCCGAGTAGGATCGCCTCCGTCATCGGACCGGTCTGCTCGAAGTAGGATTCGTTCTTCGCCTCCCCGTGCACCGCGTCGCAGAAATGATGATAGTGGTTGCGTGGATCCAGCTTCGGCGGATGTACTTCCTTGAACGTATCGGCAGGAATGAGAATGGGCATCTGGCCGTTTGGCAGGATCATGACGCCCTTCGTTCCAATCACCATCGCCGACTCCGGCGGATAGGGTTTCCCCGAGAAGAGCGCCTGCACCTCCTCCGGCGGGTAGATGAGACCATCGAACCACTCCACCGTGATCTCGTCCTTCTCGGTCATCTTTGTCCCCGGAAACGTCCACGTGATGTGATCGCTTTGAGGCCAGGTGTCGCCCTGCCGAACCTTTGATTTCTTCCACGACTCCTGCACCTTCGCGATCATCGTCTTGGGCGCGGTCAGCCCAAGCGCCTTCCAAGTGGCATCGAAGACATGACAACCAATGTCGCCCGACCACCCCGTTCCAAAATCAATCCACGAGCGCCACTTGGCAGGATGGTAGATGTTCGGCGCATAGGGACGCACCGGAGCCGATCCGGTCCAGAGATCCCAGTTGAGATGCTCCGGGGCCGGCAGCGGATCCTTCGGTCGCGGACCGACGAACCGGTAGGACTCGATCGCGCCGGGGCGATTCGAACAGAGCACCACGCGCTTGATCTTACCGATGACGCCCGCCTTGATGTGATGAATGAACGTCCGGTCGCCGCCCCCTGAGGCAGCCTGCGTTCCGAGTTGCGTCTTCACGCCCGCCTTGCGAGTCGCTTCGGTGAGGAGACGGACCTCCGCCACATCATGACAGAGCGGCTTCTGGCAATAGACGTGTTTACCGGCGGTCACCGAGCTGTAGGCGATCGAGAAGTGCATGTGATCCGGGACCGCAACGTTGACCGAGTCGACCTTGTCGCCCTCCTTCGCCAACAACTCCCGCCAGTCGGAATAAGTCCGTGCCTCAGGCGCAAGTTTGGCGGCTGCGGCAAGATGCTTGGAATCGACATCGCAAATCGCGACGACTTTTGTCTTCTTGTGGGAGAGAAAGTTCTTCAGATCGTTGTGTCCCATTCCCCCCACTCCAATGCAGGCATGTTGTCCCCTACCGTTGAGATTGGCGGCCCTGGTCAGGGCAGGTGCTGCAAGGGCAGCCCCGGCGGCGGTCTGGAGAAAGCGGCGACGAGTGGTGTTCATGATTATTTGTAGATTCTTAATTTGAACCCAGCGGGCTCCACGTGACGAGGGAATTATATGGCGATCTGGACAGGTAACCGGGCTGCTCTCAAACGATCGTAACTTATCGTTCGAGATCGCCTCCTCACTTCGTATTTACTCAGAGGCTACTTTCTCCCCTCTCCGATCCCTTAGACGACGCCCTCAAACGATCCTCCCAAAAAGAAAATTCCTAGCAGTTCACAGTCACCCGCTCCAGATAATCAAGGTCAGAACTGGCATGAACACCGCCGCGTATCGCGTTTATCCAATCCGAGCTGCACACCTGAGCAGAAAGCCAAGAAAGAGCCTTCGGCTCGAATTTTAAACATCCGGCAGCGGCGACACCAGACTTGTCGAATGTTCCCGAGATCATTAATCTTAAAAAATCAACTTGAACGTTCTCGAAAAATCGAAGCTGCAATCGATCCTGACGATAGTGTGCCTATCGGTCGTCCTTGGAGTTTTGCCTGGAGTTGCCGCGATTCAGAATTTTTCTGCCGAGGATACGACAGTCACCGCCGGTGTACCGGTGACTCTGATTTGGGAGGTCGACCCTGCTGAGAGTTCGCTGTTGATCACACCGGCGATTGGCAACGTGACCGATCACACCGTCGATGGGATCGGCAGCCTGGTGCTCGATCCGGGGCCGACGAGCACAATCACTTACACTCTGTCGAGCGATGGCCCGATGGGACAAGACAGCGCTACGCTGACCATTAGCGTTGGTCGCCCTCCAACGATCCCGAGTTTTTCCGCTGAGATCGACCTAGAGAGTCCCAAACTCAGACGGTTCCTCTCCTGGGAAATAGATGACGCGAGCGTTGCGGAAATCTCTCCGGGCATCGGCCGCGTGCCAATCTCAGGAATTGGATACTACCAGATGGTGCCTGCCGGGTCGCGGTGGGAATATCTAGACGATGGATCGGATCAGGGGACTGCTTGGACGGCATTGGAGTTTGACGATGGATCGTGGAAATCGGGACCTGGCGAACTCGGCTATGGTGAACACGATGAGGCGACCGTGGTCGGTTTCGGTGACGTCATCAGGGAGAAATATATCACCACCTACTTCCGGCACAGCTTCACTCGATCTGCAGTCGACGCAATCGAGCAGCTGCGTCTCAGCATCCGCTACGATGATGGCGCGGTCGTCTACTTGAACGGGAGCGAGATCGGGCGTTTTTACTTACCCGAGGGGGAGATCTTACACACGACCCAAGCGCTGGGCGATGTGCCTGGAGATGCAAATGAATATACTTTCGCAAATGTTCCGCCGGAACTATTGCGAGAGGGGAACAATGTCTTGGCGGTCGAGATCCACCAGTCGCGGCCAGGGAGTAGTGACATGAGTTTTGACCTGATGTTGGAAGGATGGGTGAATGGCAATCTGGCGGTGGCACCGACTGCGAACACGACCTACCTCCTGAGCGCCAGCAATGAATTCGGAACGACGGGTGCGGCTGCAAACGTAGTGGTTTCATCGCGGCCGTTTGTCGCCTATTCTTTTGAGTTGGCGACTGCGGAAGATTCGACGGGGGAGACGACTGCGATCGCCGCAGGCGCTGCCCCTCCGCAGCTCGTTCCGGGGAGGATCGGCGCTGGTGCGTTCAGGTTTGGCGGCGAGGGAGAACTACGCCTCGCCGGAGAACTTTCGACGCTTGGCATTGGGAACTCGTCAGCCGGTCTGTCAATCGGCTTGTGGATGAAAGCGGATGCCTCGACGCTCGAGGACACGGTGCTTCTCGATGCCGGAATCGAATTTTCAAAAGAGGCGGCGGCAGGGGGATCTGCTCTCACCATTGAGCTTCCAGATAGTGAGATTCTAGTGCCGGACGTTTTCGATGGCACTTGGCACCACGTGCTACTCACCGCTAATGATGGCACGGTGCAGGTTTTTCGTGACGGGGAGCTAGCGGTAACATCACCCTTCCTTGATGACGGGTTCGAATTTCCGGACGAATGGGTTCTCGGAGGAACGGCAGGCGGTTCGGATCGCTTCGTGGGCGCCCTCGACGAGTTTGTAGTTTTCGATCGCGCGCTCAGTGAGGCGGATGCCCTCTCGCTTCTCACCAATGGTGTGACCGAGTTCTTTTTACCAAGGATCTTGCAGTTCGAGGCTGATGACCTAAGCGTCGCTCCCGGGGCGGAGGTCGAGTTCAAGTGGTTCGTGGTCGATGCCGACGGCATCGAGTTGGATCAGAGGGTCGGTGCGGTCAGTGCGAGTGGGGAAACGAGTATCGCTTTCGGCGCGACGACGAAGTTGACACTCTCAGCGAGCAATTCCCAAGGGACACGGAAACGGAGTCTCATAGTCACGACTGGAGCACTGCCAAAGGTTTTGCGGTTCCGGGCATCGCCAGACACGCTGCCCGCAAGCGGAGGCCGCGCCGACTTGGAGTGGCAAGTTTCTGGTTCGACCAGTGTCTCGCTCGATCGTGGGATCGGTGCGGTAGGCACGAGTGGGAGCCTTGAAATTTCGCCGAACTCGTTTTCGAGTTACGTCTTGACGGCGAGCAATGATTTTGGCGTCACGACTGCCAATACGAGCGTGGCGGTTTCCGATGAGCCAGGTGGGGCGCCTTGGACGATGGTAGTGATTCCGGACACCCAGCATTACACGGACAATGTCGCGAATGCGCCGATCTTCACCGAGATTACCCGCTGGATTGCAGAGCACCGCGAACATCACAACATCCGCTTCGTGCTGCAACTCGGTGATCTCGTCGAACACAACACCACCGCCGAGTGGGATCGCGCCAGGACGAGCATGGCGGAACTCGACGGGAAGGTTCCGTATGCCTTGACGACAGGCAACCACGACCTCGGTCCCGGAGGCAAAGCATCGGACCGCACGGGTGAGTTCAACCTCGCCTCGCGCTTTGGTGCGGGAAGTCCGTATGCGTCACAATCGACCATGGGCGGATTCTATCCCGAGATCAGCAACCCCGACTACCGGGAAAGTTCTTACCATACTTTCCACGCGAACGGTCACGACTACCTCGTGCTGGCGCTTGAGTGGGCGCCGCGCGACCCGGTTGTGGCGTGGGCGAACCAGATCGTCTCAGAGCATCCAAACCACCGTGTGATCCTCGTGACGCACGTCTACCTGACCGAGAATAATTCTGTCTGGAGCGGTGGAGTCGGTGTGGGCGAAAACAACGGGCGCGATCTCTGGGAAAAACTCGTCAGCCGCCACGAGAATTTTTTCCTGACGACAAACGGTCACTTTTTCTCTCTCGGTTATCTGGAAAGTGCCGGCGCGATGGGCAACGCCGTCCACCAGATCTTATTCAATGCGCAGACCGATGCGAACGGAGGTGACGGCTGGATCCGTTTGTTGGAGTTCGGCGGCGGCGGTCAGACCGTAGCAGTGAAGACTTTTTCTCCGTATCGTAAAGCACTGGGGCTAAGTGCCTGGCGAACCGATCCGGCAAATCAGTTTACGCTTGGACTCAGCTCTTTTCCGGTTGTCGATAGCGATGGCGACCTGATGCCGGACGGATGGGAATCAGCTCACGGCCTAGATCCCAATGATCCGGACGACGCGCAATCAGATCCGAACCGCAACGGTCTAAATAACGTAATGGAATACGTGTTCGCCCGTCGGCCATTCTCACCAAACAACGATCGCGGTGAGCGGCCTTGGTCGGTCGAGCAGGCTGTTGGCGGCCGCACGAGAATCACGTTTCGGCGGTGGATCCCCGGGGCGGCCCAGCTCGTCTACTCGGTCGAGAAATCGAATGACTTGCAGATCTGGCGACCGGATCCCGGTGACGGATCTATCTTCCAAGAAGTGTCAGCCGCCGGCAATGGTGACGCTAGTGAGACGGTGGTCGTCGAGGACGTCGAGGACGTCGAACCCGGTAGCCGGGGCGTGTTCTACCGACTTCGTGTTTCGCGGGAATTTTAAAATTTTCGATCTCTCTTTGATCAGATATTCTATTGCCAAAGGGCCCGGTGTCTCGAAAGTAGTCAGTCGCACCAGGATGCCGGAGAGATCCCCCTCGGCCCCCTAGCAGACCATCAAAGAATGGATCCCCGATGACGAGCCGGATCTGAATGGATTCAACCAAACGAGAACCTCATCCGAATCGGAGTCCGCCCCCTTCAATTCAAAGCGCCGCCTGGCACCACAAAGAAATCCCCCTCGGCGACGGCCGCGTTCTGGTTCTCGAAGAGAACCTGACTCCGCTCGATGAGATCCCAAAGATCCGCCGCCAAAACAATCCTTGGCATGGCGGGAAGGAGGCCTACGCTCTCGGATCATGAATTTTCTCCGACGCCTTCCAACAGCCCACCCAAAAAGAAAATTCCTAGCAGTATTACTGAAATGATAAACATTGGTTTATTTATACTAAATCTAATTTCTAAAACATGGAGAATTCATGTGAAAGGGAATGTTAACCTTTCGAAGGGGGTGATTGGTTTCTGGCATGGCGATATGATTCCTTGTTGGTATTTATTTAGAAAACAAAGTCCATGTGCACTTGTCAGCCAAAGTAAGGACGGGGAACTCCTAACAAAGATACTTACCATGTGGAGCTTCAACGTGGTGCGTGGTTCTTCATCAAAAGGAGGAAGCGAGGCATTAGATAAAATGGTGCTGTTAGCAAAAGAAAATGTTCTCTTGATTGCTCCTGATGGCCCTCGGGGGCCAGCTCTCAAAATGAAACCAGGAATTGCGGTGGCTGCACAAAGGGCACAAGTCCCCGTTTATCTTATAAAAACAAACATGTCCTTCTTTAAGCAATTTTCAAAATCATGGGACCATTTCAAATTGCCTCTGCCTTTTTGTAAAATCGATATGGAGATTAATGGTCCATATATTATTGAAAGTGACGCAAGCAAAGAAGATATAAATAAATTATTAGTAACTTTCGAGGGGATCATTTCATGAACTAAATTCTCTCGAAATCACTTTCTTCAATTGTTGGTTTTTGTAATTACTTATATACCAATCCAATTCCTGATATTCATATATATTAGGATGTGCTAGAAACACTCATTGGGAATCTGAAAATTGGCGGCGCTGGCAAAATTTCATTTGCTGTTTTTCTTGCGCACCCCCCCTTCCCCTTTCCAACGACGCCTTCCAGCAGCCCCCAAAAAGTAAATCCCCAGCAGTCACACCGCCTCAGTCTCCCTCTTCCCCTTTGCGGTTTTCGAACCCGCAGAGCTCACCTGGCGGATTCAATATGGAAGCTCGCCGGTTTGAATCCAAGGGGGGCTGAAACTATTCTGTCGGGAAAATACCAAATCAGAAACGCCTAGAATGATGATCCTGATGCGAGATGTCATCTTTCTTCAGCGCCGTCTTGTTCGGCATTTCCCGATCCGTTCAAGAGCTCAGGTTTGTCTAGCTTTTCAAAAGCTTTATTCGGAGATTCAGGCCAGCGCTTCCGAAATCACCGCCCACAATTCCCAAGGTGACCTTTTCAAGAAAGGCCCGGCTCCCCATCGCCCGCACAATTACGCTCCTGCTGCTCGTCCAAATCTGAGGCGCTGCGGATCGAACACATCTCTCCCGCGTCTTCCATCGAACCAACAGATGCCGCTTGTAAACCAGCGGGCAGCAGCGCATCCTTATCAGTCTGATCGCAATGAAAACACTCATCTTCCCGACAATCCTCCTCCTATCCGTCTTCACCACCACCGCCGCGCCGAAAAAATTCGCCAGCGAGGTCATCACGAAAGAAACACCAGGCCAGCAGGTCTCGGTCGAAATCGACATCACCGGTGCCACGCAGCTGTTCCTCGAAGTCTCCGATGGTGGCGACGGATCCGGGCACGACTGGGCCGATTGGATCGAACCGCGCCTGATCGCGGCGGATGGAAAAGAGAAACGGCTCACCGAACTGAAACCAGCGAACATAGACAGCCGTGCAAGGGTTGGGAAAAACCAGAACGACGGTCAACTTAAGGTCAACGGGAAAGAATACGCCGACGGCATCGGCACTCATTCGCCGTCGAGGATCAGCTTCAACCTGCCAGTTGGTTACACCACCTTCCGCGCCATCGGCGGTCTTGACGCTGGAGGAATCGATCAATCCGGTAGCAAGCCGAGCGTCCAATTCCGCGCCTACACGGATCCTAAAGCGCACTCCGTCGAGAACCTGCAGATTAAACTCCCGGCGGGATTCGAGGCCGAGAAACTTTACGACGTCAATCTCGCCACCGAAGGTTCATGGGTCGCACTGTGTGTCGACGGCAAAGGCCGGCTGATCGCGTCGGACCGGCAAGGCGCGCTCTACCGGGTCGTGGTTCCTCCCATCGGACAAGAGAACGCCAAAGCAAAAGTCGAAAAGTTGCCAGTCGAAGTCGGCAAAGCCAACGGCTTGCTCGAAGCTTTCGGCAGCCTCTACGTCGTCGGCATCGGGAAGGGAAAGTCCGGCCTGTTCCGCCTGACGGACACGAACGGCGATGACCACTACGATAAAGTCGAACACCTAATGTCGCTCGCGGTTGGCAGCGACCACCACGCCCACGCTGTCATCCTCAGCCCGGATAAAACGCGGCTTGTCATCCTGTGCGGCAACAGCACCGACATGCCGGACGAGATCGCCGCGCGCCACATCCAATTGCAAAAAGAAGACCACCTGCTGCCGCGCAGCACCTACTACGGGCACAACACCAATCGCATGGCGCCCGGCGGCTTCGTTGTTTCTTGCAAACCGGACGGCAGCGATCGCCACATCCTCTCCGCGGGCTTCCGCAACCCATATGACATCGCCTACAACCGCCACGGCGACTTGTTCACCTTCGACGCCGACATGGAATACGACGTCGGTGGTCCGTGGTACCGGCCGTCGCGCGTCAATCACTGCATCAGCGGCGGTGAGTTCGGCTGGCGCTTCGGTGCAGGAAAATGGCCTGACTACTATCCAGACTCGGCCGGCTCGGTCTGTGACATCGGCCGCGGCAGCCCGACCGGCGTGGCCTTCGGCTACGGCGCGAAGTTTCCGGCGAAATACCAAGAAGCGCTCTACGTGCTCGATTGGACCTACGGGAAAATCTACGCCGTCCACATGAAGGAGAATGGCGGGAGCTACACTGGCGAGTTCGAGGAGTTCATCGCCGGCCGCGCGCTGCCAGTTTCGGACATCGTCATCCGTCCACAGGACGGCGCAATGTATTTCATCGCTGGCGGCCGCCGCAGCAAGAGCTCGCTAATACGTGTCACTTACACTGGCGATGAACCGACCGCGCCGGCGAAAATCTCACCGCTGGACAACCAGGAGCGCAAGCTGCGTCACGAGCTCGAATCACTTCATGCAGAGCCCCGTCCCGGAACCGTCGCCAAGGCGTGGCCTCACCTATCGCACGTCGACCGTGCGGTGCGATTCGCCGCCAGGACAGCGGTGGAGCACCAAGCCGCCAACGGCTGGGCTGCACTCGCCAAGGGCGAGGCCAACCCGGTGGCAGCCATCGAAGCAGCGATCGCCCTCGCGCGCACTGGAGACAAGAAGGACCAGGCTGCCCTACAGAAAAACCTAGCGAAAATCAATTTCTCCAAGCTGGCGAAGGAACAGCAACTCGACTTTCTGCGCGCCTACAGCCTGATCTTCATTCGCCTCGGTGCGCCCGACAACGCTTCGAAGAACAAGCTCGCAGCCCAACTGTCCCCCCACTACCCGGCGAACGACACCGACCTCGACCGCGAGCTCTGCCAGATGCTCCTCTATTTGAACGCTCCGGGCGGAGTGACGAAATCGGTTAATCAATTGCTCACCGCCAACACCCAGGCCGACCAGATGTTCTATTCGTATCACCTGCGCACCATCAGAGACGGCTGGAACGACGCCGACCTACGCGCTTACTTCAGCTGGATCCAGTCCGCCGAGGCCAACAGCGGCGATTACACCGGAGGCAGTCACTTCAATAATTTTCTCAAGATGGTGCGCAAAGAAGCGACCGCCCGCCTCACCGAGCCACAGAAGGCCACCATCAAGGAACAACTCGCCGCCAAAACGGATAACCCAGCGCCTGCACCCCCCCCGAGGAAGCACGTGCGCAACTGGACCGTCGCCGAACTAAAACCAAAACTCGGGCGCGTCGAGACTGGGCGCTCGTTCATCCGGGGCAAGACACTCCACCAACAGCTCTGCGCCACCTGCCACCTGTTCAAAGGTAAAGGCGGGGCGCTCGGACCCGACCTGAGCTCGATCGGCAACAAATACGACTACACCGCGATCCTCACCGAGATCATCGAACCGTCGAAAGTCATCTCCGATCAACACGCCGCGGTCACCCTGACACTCAAAGACGGCAGCGCGATTTTCGGGCGCGAGGTCGGGGGCGACGACGACACGCTCAACATGGCGACCAACCCGCTCATGCCGGACGAAGTCAAAGTCGTCAAGAAAGCCGACATCGCCGAGCGCAGCGTCTCCCCGATTTCGCTGATGCCACCAACTTTGCTCAACACGATGACCGAGGAGGAAATCCTCGACCTCATCATGTATCTCGCCTCCGGCGGCAACGTCGCCCACACCGCCTTCCAGCAATAGAAAAAGTGGTGGGAGCCCAACCCAATCCGGCAAGTAAGCAAAGGAAGAGTAAAATCGGTTTCCGTTTCATGACGGCCCGCCTGTCACCGTATGGATCCGGTCGTGCGGAAACTTTTGTAATTCACCGTTGAAATGGTATGTCTCTCTTCGCGGGTCAGGTGGGTATCTCTCATTTGTCACAGGTCCAGTTTTTGGAGGCGAAACCAGTGCTGATGAAATCAGCTCCTAGGCCCGCACTTTAAACCAACCGGGGTACTTCCGGTTTGAATCCAAGAAGCTAGAAAAAACGCCGCCTCTGTCTTTCTGACAAGATCTCCCTAGGATTCTGAAACCGCCGATGAAACAATTTAGTGAAAACATATTAACAATAATGGTGATGGCTATGATAGCCTCGGGCATTACCCCTGCCAATGGGCATGGAGATCTACATATGCTCATCTCAAGGCTGGATGAGGAGATTGCTAGTAATCCCTCCAATCCAGAAAAACGGCTGGAGCGTGCCATCCTACTTTGCCAACACGGAAGCCACGACAAAGCTCTTGCTGATCTGAAAGAGGTGGGAAAGTTGGCTCCACAGCGTCATGAGCGCCATTACGTGGCGGCAAGGGTTTACATGGGCCAAGAGAAATGGAAATTGGCTAAATCGGCATTGGATCAGCATATTTCAGCTCTTCCCCAGCAGCGTAAATCCTACTTCCTGCGTAGTCAGGTTCAAATTAAGCGAGGCAAGCCGAGTGATGCCGTGGCAGACATGAATCAGGCGATCAAACTCCATTCACCAGCTCCATTGAACTATTATCTACACCTCATCCAGATTCAGGAAAAGCGGGGCCAAGTTGATGAGGCTATTGCTGTCTGTGATCACGCACGTAAGTCATTGGGTGACTTGCCTAACATCATGATGATTCAAGCGCGT
>Ga0308014_1000096_pt1 | contig 21042 bp, 29 predicted proteins | sample Neamet229_FD_203154 | JGI IMG/M metagenome (GOLD analysis project Ga0308014, IMG submission 203154) | Marine microbial communities from water near the shore, Antarctic Ocean - #229 | ecosystem: Environmental > Aquatic > Marine > Unclassified | place: Southern Ocean | collected 2014-07-28 | reverse complement strand
TTCATTTTCTGACTAGACCCGACCATCATCAGGTAAGCCGCTACATTGTTATCAGACAATACCGCATCTGGCACTGTCGCGCTAGAAAAAAATCCCGGTGTGTCCTGTATCATGGTCTGGGCATTAAAAAAAGATTTTGCATCCGAGATTACGTTCATAATAATAAGAGTCTTTAGCTGATTGCTACTATCATACCGGCCTTTGTCCCCCATCTTCTTAACAATCTTTGTGCCCGCTTTTTGTTTGTCGTCCTTCTTTTGCTCTTTAGTTTTAGGCTTAACTATTTTTTTCTTTACTACCTCAACCTCTTTCTTTGGCTCCTCCTTAACTACTTCTTTAACTTCCTCTTTCGGCTCCTCCTTAACTTCCTCTTTCGGCTCCTCCTTAACTTCTTCCTTTGTTTCCGGTTCCGTTTCAGGCTCTGGCTCTGCCTCAGCCACCACTATCTTTTCTACAGGAGCTTCTACTTCGGGCTCTGGCTCTTCTGTATTAGATGGTGGGGAAAGTTCTGGTTCAGGAGGTGGTGGCGCATCTGGAGGAGGTAGCATATCCATCTCCATTTCCATCTCTACATCCATATCTGTTATAGGAGGCTCCATATTAATGTCTGGCATGTCAAAATCTACGTTTATGTCGGGCATCTCAAAGTCCATCTCAAGCTCTAACTCTAGTTCCACCATCTCATAGGAGGTCTCATCTACTCCCCCATCATCAATAGGCTCCAAGTCATAGCCCCCATCAGGTTGTTCTACTACGTCATTATGTTCGAATATATCTTCTACAATATCCAGCTCTTCTTGCGTAGCGTCACCGTTAAGATAAACATACTGTTCTAAGGTTGTTATAGTTTGTTGTACAATTTGAGACACTACGTTGTATATAACATTAATAGTTACGTCATCGAACACAGGACCGATACTGAGATTTATATCTCTACCTCCTATCTCAATGATAAGAGACGTAAGGCTATTTGCAAAGTTAAACCCTCCTGTATATGATGCGTACCCTGTATTTACTCCAGCGGCTGACAAGACATCTGTACCTGCAAAGCGCACTGTAGAACCATCTTTACCTGTAATGTGCATATATATGCTGTCGCTTGCGTCTTGCTTATCTACTTTAATTGTGTAGTTGGTGCGACCACCTTTTTCTATACTCATATTAGAGATGTTTATTGTTTGTTTAAATGTAGTACCCATACCACTGACACCCATCGTAGATGTGCTATTGCCAGACCCTGTTATCTGAGCGCATTTGTCTGTACCTAAGTCACCACAAGTAGAACCAGAGGATATTAAAGCTGGGCCTTGGCCTCCCCAGTCTTTGTCCATATCGCCCTCATATTTTGTTGCCACAAAATCATTATCACCATTCAGAATATCTCCTGAGTCAGTATTGACTACCGTATCTGTGGTTGTAGTTGTAGTAGTCACTGTGGTCGTAAGTGTACCCGCACCATCATTTTGAGTGGTTATATCTATACTTTCAACAATTGTCTCAATGACTGCGGGATCGCACAGACCTACAGTTCCTGAAGGGCAAACGTCATCTGCTTTAGAGAAGGAGGAGCAGGCTAAGAATCCCAAGAGGAGTAGCCCATAACTTAACTTTTTCTGCATCAATCGGCCTTTTGTTAGGTTTAACTTTTTTCTTCTTTACCTTCTCTATTTTCTTCTCTTTCACTAACCTAGTAGTTAAAATGTTTTCTTTTATTGCAGAGTCTTCTGGTATCATTCCCATACCTTCGCCTAGCCACGCAGTTTTAGCATCATCTCCAATCTTCCCCATATACGGACAAGGAGTTCCCGCCATCCACATGGCATCAAAAATACGGTAATCACCGCAAAGTGTAGAGACCGCAGCCACTTTCATTCCCATAACGTAAAGACCACGACTAAGTTTTAATCGCTCACAGTTCTCATCTGTAATAGTAATGCCTGTGGCTATACCTAGAACCTGAGTCTGCACACTCGCCGCCGCCGCACTCTTACACACATCACTATTGTTTACTACGACAGAGGGTGCGCTTGCTGTAGGAACAGACTTATCTGTAACTACAGTACTAGAAACTGTGTTAGAATCAGCCGCGTATGCAATCGAAGATACTGTAATGTGGGCTATTATTACTATAGCCATGAAAAATAACAAATACGCTAATATTTTTTTAAAACTCATATTATCCCATTCTAAAAAATATACTTACTAACATAGCAATAGTTGCGCTTAGACCAGTTATTAAAAACGCTTCTAAACGCTTGAGTCGGTAGAACACTTCTTTAAACTGTATATGGTTTTCAGTTTCTAACTTAGTAACTCTAGGTTCTAAACCGTCCACTCTTGAGTGAGCCTCTTTTGCTGTTCTAGCCATTACGATACCGATACTGTTACTGTTCCAATTACGCCTGTTCCAAATATCCCAGAACAAGCTGGGATATTGGCTAGTGTTATCTTAACAAATCCTTCCAATTCATACAATGCCCCTGTTTCTAAACCAACATTATTCCCTGATTGTAATTTTGTTAGTGTTAATTCTGTCCCCCTTAAACCTCCAGGGTTTTGGACTTGCTCTATAAAAGACTCTAAGGTTCTAACTAAATCTGAAATATATGTAGTGTTTATCTCAGATGGTGGCGTAGGTAGCCTTGGAAATGGGGTAACTGTACTCATTATCTTCTACCATCTGCTCGTAGATTTATTCTAGGGCTTCCCAACCTCCAACGAACTCCTACACCTGTAGAAGAAACTTTCATAGCAAAGGATCTACCTCTTAATCTAATATCTGCTTTAGTTGTAAATTGCTCAAATGGAACAGTAGTGGTCGATATTGCAGAAGAAGTTACAGTATCTGTTTCAGTCTGACCATAAGAGTTACCTGGATAGTCCTGCATACTTAAAGTCATGTTTACCGCAGGAGATGCTCCAGATGTGGAAGACCCTTGAAATGTAAAATCTGGTATAATTCTATTAATAAATACCATTCTTTCGCCTTCACCTACATCCATAGGGCTGGACTCCAAAGACGATACCATTGCAGAACCATCGTCGTCATATCCTATTTCGTGATTATATAAATACCCGCCTTGAGCGCCAATAGGATATTGATTTACACCTCTATCCATAAAAGCTGTTCTAGATAAAGTTCCATAATACCAAACTCCTTCACCGTAATTATAAGTAACGTACCTGTCGTTCTGACCGTCTCCTCCTGTAACAACAGAATTTGTGTTAGAGCAATAAAACCAAGTTATCTCCGTAAATTCGCTGTTATGTGCAGCATAAACTTTATCTTTTTGAGAGTAATTAAAGTCAAAAAACACTTGTTCTCTTACAGTACATGGTAAAGCTTTAGTACCACCTTGATAGGTGTAAAAAGATCCTTCACCCATCCAAAATATAGAATCCTCAATTGCAACCGCTGCATTTGGCCCCATTATGGTAATTCCAGTAGCTAATGCGTTAATTCCAAAAGTAAAAGGTGGCCCTATAAATTGCATAGAATGTAAAGAAGTGTCAGTAAAAACCATTATTTCTCGTTTTGTTTCTATTGCAGTAACAAATTTAGAACCGCTACCTATTCTTAAATCACCCGCAGTATTAGTAGCAGTTGGAGTCCAATCTGTTAAAGACTCTGAACTTGAAAAACGTATGAGTAAAGGATCTTGAATTGATGTTCCTATTGTATTTGCTCCAAAGCAAATTACATGTCTAGAGTTATCTGAAACCATTATTTGCATCGCTACTGTAGGAACATCCGAAGCACCAGATAAAGAGGTTAGATTTACAGCACGAGCAGCCACCCCGCTACTTTTATCCCAATAATATATAGCACCATTTCTATGGTTTAACAGTAAATCCTCTCCAAAGTTATCCTCGCTCCACAAGGCTAATTCTCCTTCAGTAGTAACATCTGCTGCTGTACTCCAACCTCCTCGCCCCCAAGTTCCAGCCCCCCAACCAGTTCCGCCAACCTGTGTATCTAGCCCGCAATCAATTTGGTACTTAGCAACGGTACTTCCACCACCATTACCCGTGTCACTGGAGTTACCCGTAGCAGATATATTTATAGTGTATGCGTTAGGGCTTGTGACGCTTTGCACCTCAAACTCTTTGTTGAGAATTGGAGCAAGAACATTTCCTCCCAGAGATGCTACACTACTAAAAGTAACAAAATCTCCAGCATTAGCGCCATGAGAACTGTCTGTTACAGTGGCTACGGTAAATCCATCTCCAACAGAAAAAGTAGCTGATCCCGTAGTTGTTTTTCGAAGAGGAGTAATATCTTCAAAAGAAGTTCCGTCTACAATATAATATTTTATAGAAGTTCCCATTCCTAAAAACTTAGTTCCATTTAAAGAAACCCATGAAAATAAACTTCTGGCTGAACCAAGATAAGCATTTGCAGAGTATTTAACCCAACCGCCTATCTTCTCAGGAAAACCCATTCGAAAACGAACTTTGTCGCTGTTTACCCAGCCCCCCTCATTTGTATAGGAAGTTACATCTCTATTGATTCCAGGTCTATACTGTAGCTTCTGTAGGGGCATTGTTAAATCTCCGTCAAATTCTCTTTGTAGGATAATAACATACTTTACGGCAAAGTTAACCCTTCATCAAAATCTTATACGATAGGGTTTGCCAATTTTATTGCCGCTACTTCTTCCTGCCAAGCTGCTAGACCCTTTTCAGTAATAAACTCAATTTGAGACGCTACTGCTCCATACGCCTCTATTCTTTTTGTTAACCATTGCGCCGCATCATCAGGGAGAACCGGATAAATCTCGCCATTGTCTGGAACGGTGACTGTTCTTTCTACCGTAGCACTATCTTTAGAAGCCTCTGGTAAAGCCCATGAGGGTGCTTGATATGTTTTTGTAGCAAAGCTTGACACATGCCGAATAAAGGCGGCTTCTGTGTCAACAGCAGCCATTGGAACTTCCGCCCAAGCACCGTCATCAAAGTCAACAACAGCAACGCCGTTTATAATTTCTCTAATAGTAAATTTCATCTTATCTCCTTACCATTTTCTTAAAGGACATCTTTGTCCTTTGATTTGAACTTTAAGAGGCATAAAGCAAAGACATTTTTTACACTGCCTCACAGAACTTCTAAACCAATTACATGCCTCACATATAGCATATTTCTCTTCTGGATAAAGTATATAATTAATGGTTACGTTTTTCTCCTCTGTAATTGTAACCATTAATTATATGCGCCTGCTATTGTCCCAGAGTCAACACCTATGATCGTATAGGCAGAGATACCAACAAAGAGAACCGCTCGCCCTGCCGCTCCTACCGCTCCTGCCGCGCCGCCCGCGCCGCCGTTGCTTTGTGAGTTAGCTCCTACCGCTCCTGCCGCTGCCGCTCCCGATGCTGCACCAAATGCGCCGCCGTCTCCGCCCGCGCCGCCGTTTCCGCCTGTTCCTGCATTTGAAGCAGCAGAACCGTTACTTCCGCTTGCGCCTGACCCTGCCGCTTGATTGTATCCTTGGCCTAAAGAACCAGCACCGCCCGCGCCGCCAGTCCCCCCTGTGTGGTAAACATAAGCAATACATGTGTATTGGGACATGTTCTCAGGGTCAGAACAATTCTGACCCGAACCTGCATACGAGCCGCCAGCCGTACATTGGGAGGGGAAGCCCTGATAGTAATACTTACATATATTTGCAAGTTGATTTGTAGTCCGTCCTTGGCCTCCTGATCCCGCGCCGCCACCGCCGCCGCCACCGCCGCCGCCACCTTGAAGAGATCCGACCACGTTAATTGTTACACCAGTAGAGGCCACTGAAATTGCTGCGCCGCCCGCGCCGCCCGCGCCGCCCGCGCTACCAGCCTGTCCGTTTCCTGAACCAGCCGATCCCGCTGAACCAGCCGCACCAGCCACTCCTCGAACAGTTCCACCAGATGCAATATTTATTTCTAAAGTTCCGCCCATTCCAGAAGGAACGGTAAGGATACCCATATCTATAGCACCTATGTCATACGTTTTAGGTGTTCCTGATGCCCAACTATCCGCAACCGAATTGTTAAATAAAGTTTGTAGATTAGCACTTGATGCGGCAGAAGCGTCTAGTCCAACACCTCTAGATGCATAAGCCCCAAACCCGTTTACGTTATATCCAAACCCCGTCATGGCCTACTCCTTATGAATCGTTCTTAGCGTCCGTGGTAAAGAACAATTTAATGCCCATTAAACGTGCCGCGCCTGATTGAGAATCCGCAGAGGTGTCTCTTAAAACTCTAAAGAAAGTGTAACTATCCACCGCAGCGTTTGCAATCGTAACTGCACCACTTACGTTGGCTACATCTAAATCGTTTGATGTCCCACTATGAGCTTTAGCTGCTGCAACTACCGCTGTTCCAAAAGCTGTATTTAAATCGGCATTGTCTGCTCTAGATATTCCCGCTAACCCCCATGCTACCGTACCAGTATTAGTTCCCGTTACAGTAAAAAACGCTTGGAAAGTAACTGTGCCTTCGTTCCAAGACTTAGGAAAGATAACGGAGAACTGAGCGTGATCGTCAGCATCTGCCGCAAAATCTAAAACAGATAATTCTGGGCCGTTAGATAATTCTACTTGTGTTAAGACGGAAGATCCGCCTGTTGTTTCTGGATACATTGCCGCCGCAGGAACATATATTGTTTCTAGGCCCGCGATTTTAACAGCCGCTGTATTATTCGTCATAGCACCACTGACATCCATAGTACCGTTTATATCAAACGCTGTGGCATCCATTTGAATTTCGTCTGTCGCCGCAAGATTTAATGTTGTTGCGTTAGTAGCATGAATAAATTGAGTCCCATCATTAAACATAATTTTGTTTGTACCGTTTAGAGTAAGACCAGAACCATCACTGTGTGTTAAGGTAGTGTCAGTGTCTGCACCAAAACCGAGAACTGATCCGTCTGAGTTTAGAGTAAGATCGTCACCAACCAACATGTCTCCAGCGTTTGTAAGAGCCGCAGTTTTAGTTGTACCTGCTAAGTTAACACCCGTTAAAATATCATAAACTACACCGCCGCCGCCAAGTCCGTCAGTTGCTATAACTTTTGTTTCTCCAGCTAAAATAGCAACATTCGCGCCACTACCCGCTGAAAAAGTTAAAGTAGCCGCTGTTGCATTATACATAAACCAAACTTTAGACGATGTGTTTGGTAAAATTGTTATTGTACAGGATTGACCGCCGCCCGTGAGTTTAAGAGCCATACTGCGATCTGCGTCAGACGTACCATCACCTATTGTAATATTGTCTGTTGAAGCGTTTGCAATCGCCCTAGTTCCCCATCCGAGAGCCTCACCGATTAATTCCAAATTTGTGTTTGTTACTGTACCCCAAGAACCTGATTGATCGCCCGTAGCCATCTCGTTAAGTCTGAGGTTATTTACATATGTGCTTGCCATTTTAAGTGTTCCTTATGCCGCGATTTCAGTCCAAATTGGAGTTTGAGATGGGACTATCTTACCCCATATATTTTCTTCGCCAGTTGCACCTGTTGCATTTACTCCTGTAACAGTTAACACACATGACCCTTGCATGGCAAGAGTTCCTATGGCTGGTGTTCCAAAAACTCCTGTAGGAGTTATTAGTGCTGTTTGTACCGTTATTACCGATCCAAGCCCCGAAGTCATAGCAGGGGCATTTGTAACCGGTGCGCCTGTAGTAGGTAGTACGTTATACACAAAAGGTGTATTCGCTGTGCCACCCATACCAGAGTGTTGTGTGCAGTAATAATATAATGTTGGAGCAAACTCTGGTACAGTTATCTGTGTGTATGCACCCGCTTGACCTGGAGTTCCATTCACCGTTACCCCAGTGGTGTATTCTGATCCGCTATTGTGTGATCCATTAGACGTAGTGGAAAATCGGAAAGGATGACCGTTGTTAGAAGAGTCGGACTGATCAAATTTATAAGTGTTTCGCTCAAACAACTCTTGGGTTTGTTGTAGCACGCCATCGATATAATATTTGTTGGCTCCGCTTACAACTTGCACGGTCACTGTTTTTGTAATTGTTGTAGCAGAATAACCACTTAGGTGAATTATCGAAGAAACTCCTGAAGGGGTGACAAGTGCTGTACCTGAAACGGACTCGTTTCCTAGTCCTGTTGAGCCAACCATTCCTGTCTCAGTAACTAGCGCACCAGCACCAGCAAGTACAGAACCTATTGCCCCTGTTCCAGCAACACCCGTCTCTATCACTAATCCTGTTCCAACAACTGCTACTGTGCCTACTGCACCAGTTCCTACTTGACCCGCTACTAACCCGCCGCCAACAGGCACTCCTTCGGCAACTATGCCGCCCCACTTACCTTGTCCAAATCCATCTTCGCCCCAACCGCCAAACGGCATTGAGCCTTCGACACCTGTTACTACCGCTGTAATAGGAATTTTAGCTAGTACTGAACCTACAGCCGAAGTTGCTTGAACACCCGTTGGGGTAGTTACATGCACAGACGAAGCGTTTGCGGTGCCTATTGCCCCTGTTCCAGCAACACCCGTTTCGGTGACGGCAACATCTAGTTGACCGCCCCAATAATTATTGCCCCAAGTACTCTGACCCCAACCTATATTCGCCAAAGGATGTTACTCCTTTAAGCGATACGGATTATAGCGTTAGAAGCATCAAACGTAGGGAACTGAATAGTAAACGTACCTGAAGTGGATGTTTTATTTGATCCAAAATCAAGAACTGCTACTGCTTTATTCCCGTTAGTGTCATTGTATATCAAAGCACCTCTTGCCGTAATAGACGCAGTTGTAAAACTTCTGTCACCAAAATCAGTGATTGCTGTTGTTCCACTTGCTGCGGGCTGAACTTTAGTTAAAGCTAAACCACCTGTAACATACGTTCCACTTGAAGCTACTTCTCCAGTTGTTACAAGCACAGTAGTTGTTGCGCCAAGAGTTGCAGTTGTGCTTGATTTTCCGCCGCCACCAATAGCATATAATGCTAAATTAAAAGCGTTTCCGTTAGTAGCAAAGTTATGTGTTCCAGTCAAAAGTTGTGTCTTAAAAGATGTACACATTGCTTGTGTGATTGCCATTTTATATTCTCCTTATAGCGTTGGCTAGGTCGGGGTGACCAGCCTCTCTTAATTTATGAGTTATAGTAGCACGTTCCTCACGTCTAGCCAACTCTATATGATAATGCACGACTTTTCGTACATTTTCTGAAAAAGCTTGCGCTTGTTGCCTAATCGGTTCTGGTGCTGTTTCGGACACCGCAACAATTTTATTTGTCGCCATATCAGAAATTTGATCGTTACTTAGTCCACCATTGTCCGACGAAACTACGTTAACAAAACCTGTTTCTACTCCTCCATTTACACTAAACATTTGTTACTTCTCCCCCATTCATGTGTTTATGATCGTGCCTCCCAAAGATTATCGGATCTTGATCCAATGGCTCTGGTGGCTCTACCTTAGACTGCCTAGTTATTAATAGGCCTCCCGACTTATGTGACTGCACTAAAGGATCATCCAATCTGTGATACCCATAGAGCTTTTCATTCTCCGGCACATTCGTATCTAAAAGCCCAGAACTATGTGCAACCTCTATCTTTATGCCTCTAGTGGTAGCAATAGCACACCAAAACTCTGTGCAAGCTCTTCCTGCTTCTGCCATACTTACATTCTTGTATGTGTAATCTAAGCCATATAAACAAAGTTCTTTTGCCCCATAGTATATCGCATACGCAATTGCATAAGGAACGGTGTTGTTAAAATAACAAATGTTAAGTTCTTTAATAACTTCTTCCAAGGGATACGGCTCTAAATGTTTTACTCGATTGTCCATTTCACAAGTAATGATAGGTTTAGTATTATTTTCTAAGAATTGTCGAGCTATTCCCGTCTGTGATCCCGCATTATCTGAGTCCAAGAACCGAGATACGGGGTCCATCATTATAGTTTTATCAACATGAATGATACCACCTACGCAATTAATGCCCCAGACTTCATCGAAATGTTCTGAACGTATTCTAGCGGCAATGTAGTCGGAGTAACTCCCACCCAATCCAACAATAGCTATTTTCATGTTCGCGGCCTTGTCGGAAGCCCTTTACGGTAAGCATCAGAGTTTTCTCTTGCCTCTCCGTAATCTTTTAATCTTTCTAAAGACCTTAAAAATCTTTCATTGTATAATTGTTGCAAATCCTGCTCTCCCTTCATGTATATATTAGCTTCCACTAAACTTCCGTATAACATAGCATTTGGCGCATTTTCGCTTAACCATGTTGTACCGCTGTCACCAACCGTTGCACTAGTAAGGCTGATAGGTCTGTAAAAATAATGTAATTCCGCAGTATAAACTTCCGCAGGGGTTGGTGCTAAAATAAAGTTGTTTATGTCAAAATAAGCGTAATATTTAGGAACACCTGTAGCATCTGTTGGATTTACAGATTGAATGTAATTAACATCTTTTTCTAATAAAAATTCTTTAGTAGTACCATTTAAAACAGACAAACTAAATGACGCTAAATAATCCGAAGGAACTTGCAAGTACGGATTAGTCCCCGTTCCCGACGTTACACCCGTTACATTTTTTCTAAAGTACTGTAGATCTATTGAGTTCAATATTGTTTGTTCGGCGCTCTGTATAAAATCATCGATATTAGCCACAAACGAGGTTTCCGTGTTGTCCGTATAATTTTGTATAGCAGCTTTTAATTGTGCGTATGTATAGCTCATGTTGTTACCACCTTTACACTACCTACGGAACCCGTTCCTGGGAGATCGTTAGGAGTTAATCCATAGTCATTTCTCATTCCTACAGGATTCCAACCCCATTGAATACTTCGTTGCTCAGTTAAATTTTGTTCTGGCCTTGGATCTTTTAAAGCCTGAGCATCAGGTTTGACCCTAATAGGATCTAATTGTGGTTGTTTTGGTTCCCATTCATCTTTTCCAACTAAGAAACCTGTCCATTCTTTTCTCATATCTTTTAATCTATATCTAAATCCAGAACGGTCTGAAATTCCATAAGCCCATCTGTCACTAGCATATTTAGACATTATTATAACCTCTTAGGGAAGGAGCGACATGAAAAGAAGCCCTATCTCGGTCTTCTTCCATTGCCCTATCCATCTCTTCATCATAAATACCTTTTAATAATTGTATTCTATCAGGAGCTTTTTTTATAGCTATATAATAAGATAATCCTGCCGCTAAAGCAGGATAAAACCTAAAAGGAACGCCAATAGTATCAGTATAAGTATCCGCATCGTATAATCTAGTCAGAGCATCATAATATATACTATCCGTAGAATTATCAGGTAAAGGCCAAATTTTTAAATTAGGAGTAATTTGACGATCTAAAAAGAATTGAGTAGGTCTCCCTGTTGTGGTTTTAGAGGGTATATTTAAATAAGCATCTCTACTTATTCTTTCTAATGAATAATCTGTTCCGTCTCTTCGAACTACAAGTGATAGTATATCTATAACATCAGCATTTAAATCATATTCACCATCATTTTGAATAACAGTAAAATTTCTTTGCGTTATAGTCCATTGATTTAAACCTCTGTTAGCCCAATCTGCAAATAATAAATTCATAGACCTTTTTGCAGTTTTTAAATCATAACCAGTTCTTGCGTCTAAACCACAACGCTCAAAAGCTTCTTCTATATATTCAGAAACATCTAGTTCAAAATCTTTTGAGTTTGATACAGTCATAATTTACATTTCCCTTTGACTATCTGCATTTCCATCTTTTTCTAGCTTGACGAAGCCGACTGTTGGGGTCTTTAGCCGCCTTCGGAAACTTTTTCATTTGTCCAGCAGACCTAGCGCAATAAGACTTTCGTCTCTTCGCATCCTTGCTACCTTTCTTAACTGTTCCCGTAACCGCAGTCTTTAACTTTGATTTTGGGTTCTTTGCTCTATACGATGCAACACCAGCTTTTGTCATTCCCGCCCCACTCTTAGTAGGGCGAAAGTTCTTTTTATTTCTCTTTGGCATGTTATCAGCCATAAGAACCTCTAAGCGTAGAAGATCGTTGCAGAAGTTGCATTAACAGAACTGTAAGTAAGGAACGCACCGTTTGAAAACACCATTCCATCTCCAGGTATATCTGGATATTCAGCACCTACACCTGCTGGAGTTTGATACTGCATGAGGGCTGTACCAGTTACAGAAGCGTTTCTAAATGAAATTGTCCCACCTGTAGCAGTGCTAACCAAATAAATACCTTTTATTCTACATCTTCCAGCAAAAATAGTAGCTTGTATTGTAGCTCCAGAACCCGCTATAACTGTTCCCGCTGGATCACCTACTGCGGTAATCTGAGTGACCGTTGCAAATATTGATGTTCCCGTTGCTATTCCAGAGTTTCCGCCTGTAATAGTTTCTGCTAGGCCCACTCCGTTTGCATTTGTTCCAGTAACTGTAAAAGTTATTCCACTGTCATTACCACCAGAAGTAATAGTAACATTTCTAGGACTATCAAAAGTCACAGAACCACCGCTTGCTAACGCGCCAGTTATAACTAAGTTAGCGTTGTTTCCAACCTCTGCGCTTACTGAAATTCCGTTCGGATCTGCGGCTGCTGATACAATAAACGTGGCTTGTACATCGCCCATATTATTCTCCTTCAAAATGTAGGCGGGGACGTATCCCCGCCAGATTAATTAACTAGTAGCAAAGACCGAAGTACCCGCCGCCGCACCAGAACCTGAAGACGCGAGACGCGCTTCCGCTCTCCACGCAGCTCCACTATAAGTAAATATTATGCGGCTTCCAATTCCTGGACCCGCGTTGGTTAGACCAACTGCATTAAGGAAATCATGGCTAGTGCCATTCGCTACTAACACTGCGTTAACATTCGCTAGTACAGTAGTGTTCTTGTATATTGCAGAATTTACTGCAAAGAACTCACCCGCAGTACCAAACTTCATAGTCTGTCCGTTAGAAGCAAGCACGTTGTAATCAACAATAATTGAATCGCCTTCTTCGGAATCCGCTTGAGCTGGTAGCGTTGCTGTAATCGCGTTACCATTAGCTGGTGTAAGATAGTGAGTGTTTTTTACCAGAGGTGCTGAGAAACCGTTTGCCATTTGTAAAATGGTTCCCGTTGCTGCAACTACACCCGTTTTATTAGAAATACCGTCATCTACTTTAGCTGATTCACCATAGGTTGAACCCGTCGTAACTCTTCCGGTTGTAGCGTCAATATCAATATCTTGAAATCCGTTTTGGGAACGAACTGGTCCGTTAAAAGTTGTATTAGCCATGTTAATCTCCTTGTCGTGGCAAATGTCAGGCGCGGAATGCGACTGTCAAGGTGGTTACAGGTTACACTACCTCTTTGTAAAAAGAAAGAGTGCAACCTTTAATTTATTTTTTAGCTTCTTCAGAAAGAATTAAACCTAATATGGCACAACCCAAACCTACAAAAACTAATTCCCCAATTCCTGTAATTGTTCCTATAGCAATTACACCAACGCCAATTGCGCCCCATGAAGAAGGCTCAGATAGTCTATTTATAATCCAATTCATTTTTTCAATCCTTTTTACAATTAATAAAAAAAGGCGACCAAAGCCGCCTTTTATATTCTTTTAACAAGAGCAATTATTAAGCTCCAGGTGATCCATATACGCAACGTGGGTCACTAAATCCGAAAGAATAACGCTCACGGGCTTTAAACCGCATGTTACCTGTATCGAAATCAGCTTCCATGTTAGTACGCATTGGAGAACGCTCAAAATGCTTAAATCCGTTAGGAGCATCTGTTTTGAGGAAGAACGCATCAGGATCTGTCAAGAAGTGATTGACAGTATATCCTTCAGAAACCATTCCCATGTTTTTAACTGCGTTGATGTCATTATCAGCAGTTGATGGGCGTAGTGTGGTTTCTAGCAAACGATCTGCAATAAACTGTAGCTGAGGTGGAATTATTAATTTCATACCACGAAGAGCAACAACCATGTTCCTCTCATCTACAAATCCTGCAACATCAATTAAAGCATTTTCTAACGAAGTTTCGTTAAGATCTGCTGGAGTTGTTGGTTCGTTTGCAAACGTACCGCCACCATTCAAGGGATGCACGCGAGAGCAAAGCTCTACACCATCACCGCCAGTAAATGCAGTATTAAAAGCATTGTTTAGAACAGCCGCTGCTTTAACCTGCTTAGTGTGCGCCATAGATCGGGCTAATGCCTTAGTATAACGTGCGCCAAGTCGGTCATAGAGGTTGTCCTCAATTGCTTCCTCAGTTAGTGCGAAAGCTAGAGCGACGGTTTCGTGTGAATAACGAGCAGTGTATGCTTCGTTAGCCGAGTCGAAACCAACTCCTGCGCCTTCAGTTTTGGTCGGTGCGCTTCCAAAACCAGCCAACATTACTTCTTCTTCAAAAGCTCTGTCTGATGATTCTGTATCAAAGATTTCCGCATGTTCGTTATCATAACGATCATATTCCATCCCGAACAAGGCGTTTAGACCAGGTTCTAGTTCTGCAACTAGTTGTGAACGTGAAATTGCCATAACTTAGTCTCCTTCCTATGCTAATCCAGCGCCTTTAAGCCCGAATATATGATTTTCAATTACAACTTTGATATTGGCGTTAGCAGTAGCTACATCACTATTGTCAGGGTCTTGAGAAATATCAATTGCCTTTAACGGTAAATTAGTTGCTGTTCCACCAGTAGTTACTTCTAACTCAGAACCTGAAACACCACTTTGTGTGCTTCCTGCTGTAGTATAGATAATATCAAAGTTACCGAATAGATCTGCGATTGGGAATATTGCATCCGATTGAATTTCATAAACAACCATAGGGTCATCAATAATAAACGCAATAATATCAGCAGCATTGGTACTTGCTGGATAAAAGTTACTAAATGTTACCTTACCAGTAGTAGGGTCTGTGTACTCACAGCCGTTAAATACACCAACTATTGGTACCTGTCCACCGTCAGCATGTATTGCTACAGTACCTCCAGTAACTTGAGCTACCATATCGCCTTGGAAAATTGATGTATTATAGTTAGCGGCGATTCGATAGCGATTTTGGCCTCCTGTGAATGGGGTTCCCCCGATTCTTCCAATAGGACGTAGACCAAAAGGGGCATCTTGATTTGCCATTTTTACTCTCCTTTAGAGTTTTCTGAGCCTCGTTTAGATCCGAAGCTTACAGATGATTGACGTTGAGGAGCCATTTTGGGCATGTTGGGATTGTTTTCACGCATCCAATCATTGTCCACGGCATCCATTTGATTCTTTGAAGCATTAAGATAATGCTCATTCCGCTGTTTAACCATTTCAATAGGGATACGAGCTAAAACTAATCCGCCTACGCCTATAACGCCTGCGTTCCTTCCCTCATCTACTGTTGGTCCAAAATAATCGGGATGCTCTTCAGCGCGAACGAGTTCCCAGCCTTCCTGCCGTTTCTTATGAACGTTTGTTTTGTCATCGTACTCTAATACAGACTCACGAATCCACCTATGTTTATAGCCTATTGGAGGCTCTGGAGCGTTTAAAGCAGAACCAGGTCGCCACTGTTGAGGTCTTTCTTGGACCTCCCGCGTTGTTGTATCGCGTGAAACTCTATCTGCCATTTTAATCTCTCCTATTTTCCAGTCTAACAACTTCAGCCGCATATTTATCCAGAGGTATTCGCATTTTATTAGCAAACGCCACCTGACCCTTAGTAAGTTCTACTGATTGTTTCCGTCCTTTTTTTATAGACCGACCGTTTCCAGGCGTAGGAGTGACAACTTGGACGTTTTTCTTGTCACTCTTAAATTTAGTTGGCATTTCAGATCTCATTCTTTTATCAATTTCTGAATAATAATCAGTTGATATAGGATCAAATCCTTCAGTAACCATATCTTTGTGAAGTTGTTCAGCGACAGCAGTCATAACTGTGTCCCCTCCATCTCCAAACCATTCATTTTTAGCTCTCCAACCATTCAAAAGTGTGGCATTTTCAGCAGCTCTTGCGTCATTTACTCTAGGTTGAGGATTCTGCGCTCTAGCCTGCTCTTGCTGTCTGTAGTACGCCTGTTCTTTTGCTTCACGAGCAGATCTGGCTTTTTGAACCCTAAGACGTTCTTTTTCTATAGCAATTTGAGAAATAGCTGATTGAGCCTCAGCAACTTTTCCGTTGTCTCCTGCGTCTAAAGCTTCAGTTAAAGCTCTTTTTACGTCATTCTCTTGAGAACTTACACGCCCTTCATATTCAGATAAATATCCCTTATCTAATCGAGCTAACTTGTTTCTGAGAGTCTCATTCTCTTGTTCTTTTTGTTTTGCATAATTTAAAGCGGCAACTGCTTCTTCAGAGGCTAATTTTTGTTTAGCAGTAAGCTTGTTAATTCTTTTCTTAACACCTTCGCTATAACTAGCTAACTCATCTTCTTTTGGTTCTGCCTTAACTTCTTCACGAACATTTGTTCGGGTTTGATCAGAATCATTAGATTCTTCAGCTTCAAGATCTATTTCTACAGACGTTGTTTCATTAGAAACATCATCTTCAACAATTTCTTCTTTAATATTTTCAGCCATAGACATTTTTCCTGTTCTCCTTTGCTTTATACATATGAAATATCTTCGGGGTCAAGGATAGTCGCAATAATATTGTCGTCATTTATAAGACGAACCTCTAAACCTTCCACTTTAAACCTATTTCCAGCATATCTTCCTATTAATACCCATTTCTTTTCAGATGCCCAAGCACCGCTTGGGAATTTCTGGGTATCTGTGTAAGCGTCAGGCCCAAGTTTAACAACGTAAGCCGCCACAGTTGCGAAGGATTCACGCTCTCGAACAGAGTCTGGAACTATTACTCCACCTTTAGTTTTGGAGCTAGGATAATATGGGATAATAAGAACTCTATAACCAGTTGGCTGGGGTAGGCGTTCTATTACAGAACTTTCTAGATTAGAAGGATCATCTTCATTTTTACTCTTCTCTGGCTCTCTAGAGGCTCCTCCACCAAAGGCAGTTTTTAGTGCTTTTGGCATTTCAGGTTCTTTTTTATTTGCTAAGGATCTTGCGACATGTTCAGGAACATATAATTTTTTAGTCATCTTCTAACATTACACCTTTCATCGCGGTTTTAATTTCATCTTCAATAAAGGCCATTCCGCGTAGTTGACCTGCAATATACCGATACTCATCAAATGAGTTAATCGAACCATCAGCAAGCGTGTCTTTAACTCTAGATATACGCTCGCGAATGTTTTTTAATAAGTAGTCTGCTAAATTTATTGCGTCCATAATTTAGGACAATATACCATGATAAAGGAAAGGCAAGTACAATTACCATCTATTTCTTTTTAATGGTTTTTTTAACTTTTGATTTAACTTTAACTTCTGATTTTGGTTTCTCAACCCAAGCTTCATTTTCTGGTGTTTTAGGATCGTCTTTTACAAAATGACCCTCTTCAGTCCTTGCTCTAACTTTTACTGTTTCAACAACTTTAACAATATTTTTTTTAGCTGCTCTTATTTGTTGAATAATCTTATCTCTTACAGAACCCATTGTAATCTCCTTTTAATTTGCTTTCTGTCTGGCATTAAGAGATGCTATATCTCTTTGAGTTTGGATGCGATCTTCTGCTATTCTTGTTTTATCTCTTAAAGCATTTTCAGAAACAGAAATTCGTTGTTGATCTATCATATTATCATTATTTTCTTTTTCTTTGTCAAATTCTTGCCTAGAAAGAAATTCGTTTTCTTTGCGTTGTAAATCAGCCGATTTTATATCTAATTCTTTATTCCTAATATCCACAAGAGGATCAGTTTCTGGAGGAGTTTCCATAGATTGTGATAACTGTTCTACAGTATCTGCTATTATTTGAGCCGCAATCTTATCTACTTGTGGCTGTATTTGCTGCATCATAGCTTCCATTTGTTGTGGATCTTGCTGAACTTCAGGAGGTATTCCTTGCATAATTTGCTGCTGTGCTTGCTCTTCAGACATTAATCCAATGTGTTCTTGAACATGCCCCTGTAAGGTCATAATAGCATTTTGGTTCATTTCTACTGCTGGAGTAGACATAATGGCTAAATGAGTCTCAATATGTGCTTGATGATCTTGCCCTGGAAATGCCTGCAATGGAACGCCTAATAAAGAGTTTTGATTCTCTTTTGCCGCGTTAACAGGTTGAGGCTGTGGGGGTGCAGGCAGTAACGCATCAATATTGCTAACACCTAAAGCCTCGTACATTTTACGATAAGCTTGGTATAAACCTTGTGGGCCACCATGTATCTCTGGATTAGATTGAACTAACTGCAACTGTGTTTGAGCTAATGCAATTCTTTGAGACATAGAGAATATGTTTGGATCGCTAGTAGGAACAACATCAACTCTACCATCAAAGTCTTGTGCCTTAACTTCTGGACCAACTTCATTTGAAATAATATAGGGATATGGCTCTACGCTTTTGGCAAACACTTGAGCTAATAGCTTAAACTCTAATTTTTGAGAGTAATGTAGCCTTTTATGGATAGCAGACATAACTTTTGTGCCGCGCTCCATAATAGCCATAGTAGTCCCAACAGGAGTATCACCCCCCATTTCACCTACTTTTAGGTCTGCCATAGACGCAAATCTGCGCCCTGCGTCTACGAGATTACCTAAAAGGTTGTACAAAGTACCTGAAGGCTCTTTAAATGGTAATGGCATAAGCGCACCACGCAAATCACCGCTAACTACATCTATATCTCTAAATTCTCCAGGCTGTAGTGGCTCATCATCATTTCTAATTCTAGCGCCACGAGCCTTAAATCCAGCAGGAAGATTCGCTAAAGTTCCTGCATCTATAAGCTGTCTTAAAATTGAAGTGGAAGCTTGAGCTAACCCTCCAATCATATGAGTTAGCCCCAACCCATAAAAACCAAGACCTGGAAGAAACTTGTAATGAACAAAGAAATGTTTTTGTTTCTTCATTGCGTCTTGCTCTTCGTAGTTACGCCTAATAGATAATACTTCGCTAGTATCCTCTAAAATTGTTACGATATAAGGCAACTGTAAACCAGTAGGCTCACCCACTTCATCTATATCTTCAAATCCGTCTAAATCTAGGTTTAAATGTACTTCATATAAAGTTAACTCATCTGAGCTATTAGTTGGATGAACACCCTGAACATTGTTAATAGATTCTTGAACTTCCCCAGAATCGTCTATTCCAGAAGAAGGTAAATCTATGTCGTCACTATAAAAACCTGCTAATTGAAGCTTTTTAACTTCATTGGAATTCATGCTAATTCTATGCGTAACTCTAGGAGAAGATGCTATATCTGATACTCCGTATGGAACAATTAAATCTTCTGCGTGAACAAAGTCAGATACAGCTCTGTTTTTTAATGGGTTAAAATAAATCTTTTTAAATGTAGAACCAATAATAGGTAAGTAGAATAACATTTGATCTAACTCTGGATCATATTCTTCCATCTTACATGTAATCATATAGTTCATGTACTCTTGAACTCTCTCAGCTTGCTTAATAAGAGCTTCAGTCTCTTCGCCAAATACCTGTACTCTTACTGGCCCTTGGGCTGGTAATAGCTCCCTGTAGGCTTGGGCTTGGAATTGAGTAACAGACTCGGCTAAAAGAGGGTGAACAATGCCAGAGGAGCCTTCAAATGGCTGAGAACGCTTCTCGTCCTTCATGCCAAGAAACTCTATACCTTTTTTATAAGTGTCTTCCCAATCTTTCCTTGAAGACAAATCATCATCGATAGAACCTATTAAGTCAGACGCTATTGTTCCTAATTCTGAAGAGTCCATAGTATCTGCTAAGTTTCCGTCAAAAGGAATGTCTATAGTAACAGTTTCTTCTTCAAATTCACCCACAATAGCAGAACCATCTTCCATTTCTAGGATTCCAGGTCCAATTTGCATTTCTTCTATTTCAACAATCGCTTCAGGATTTTCATCTAAAGGAAGAATTCCAGGCATACCACCTGCTCCCATATCTCTCTCAACAGCCATTGTTATCTCCTATATATAAAGTGTTGGGGCAGAAATTGCTCATACCACTTTTCTCTCCAAAAATGGGAACAGACAACAGTTAGTGGGAGGACTCACCTGTTGCACTCTACCCCAACCTCTTTGCGCTATCTAACGCCAATAAACTTAGTTCCTCTTAGTGCAGCTCCACCGCCTCTAGAGTTTCCTGCGCCTGTTCCGCCTGTCATAGGAGCCTTTTTTAGATTGTTAAAAGACTCACTCATTACACCTGTAACTGCATTTTGCTTATTGCCATCAGTAGGTGTTTTTATTGATTTTTTCTTTTTCATTAGTTTACTCCTTTAAATTTTCCGCCACGGCCTTTCATAACGGCTTTACCAGTACCCTTCGATTTTGGCGGGTTGTGAATAGCATCTGAAACTGAGTCGAAATACATATCTACATATCTAGAGGCATTATCTTCAGGAGAAATTTCGCCGCTACGCATTTTTTTACTCAAAGCTTTTTCAACAGCCGCTTGTGATTTAGTGTTTTCCCCAGTTTTACTTTTCAGTAGCACATTTTTTTTGTGAGCGTCCGATTGATAAAACTGACCGCCAGTGTCCGACTTTTTAGCTTTGTAAACTACCATACCACTAATCCTTTACTTGTTCATTGCTCGACTTTTTCCACGACCTGGCATTACACAACCACCGCCCTTGTACTTCTTAATTGGACCACCGCCTTTGTATTTCTTAACCATACCGCCGCCCATCATGCCTTTGCCCGCTCCACCTTTGCTGCCACCCATCATCATCATAAGTTTTTTAATCATACCTGCTTTTTCTGCATCCATGTCAGTAGTGGCATTTTGAGACTCCGTGTTAGCCATATTTCGTTCAGCCATCATTTTTCTTAAACGATCTACATCTTCGTCACTAACAGTTTTACCTGCACCAGCTCCCGTTGAATCCGTTATCATTTTAGCTTGTCTAATACTGTCTGCCATATTTGCCATCTTTATCTCCTAATAATACTCTCTTGAGCTTCTAAATTCGTTGTCATCTTCGTCATCATAGTCAGTTGGGGTAACAATAAAACCACCTTGTCTAAAACGGAGTATAGCCTGTGTCATGCTATCTGCC
>Ga0308014_1000095_pt1 | contig 21106 bp, 46 predicted proteins | sample Neamet229_FD_203154 | JGI IMG/M metagenome (GOLD analysis project Ga0308014, IMG submission 203154) | Marine microbial communities from water near the shore, Antarctic Ocean - #229 | ecosystem: Environmental > Aquatic > Marine > Unclassified | place: Southern Ocean | collected 2014-07-28 | reverse complement strand
CGAAAGTTCTGATGGCGAAGATTCGGTTGCACCGCCAAAGTCAGCAAAAAACTCTAAGGATACAGAGTTTGATAATGCGGTAATTGCAATCAAGGCAGTAAGAGGTGCTATTAATAGTAAAGAAACCAGTTCTGAAATTAAAAAGCTAGTTGAGATTACTAAAAAAGAGTACGGTATTACGGTTGAAAGATTAAAGAGTGGAAAATTATCTGCTAAAAACAAAAAAGGAGAGGACGTAGCAAACGAAGAATAATTATGGCGGGTTCATATACACCAATAGTAACAGTTTCAGCAACACCCTTTGTAGCATTTACAACGGGAGATTTAACGACCTATGAAGAGATACAACAATCTCAAGGAAGTGTGCAATACAAAGTTGAAAATATGTACATTAAATCTATTAGTATTGACCAAATAAACCGACCAATTAAGTTTCAGCGTTATAGTTCTAATGGGGATATTTCTTCTATTGCAGAAGTAAATCTTACAGACCCCGCACAATTTCAACCCGCAAAAAATGTAAATCTTAAAAAATCAGATATAATATTTGATGGTAATTTAAGAATGGAAGTTGTTGTTTTAGCGGGAGAAACAATTGATATATTATTTGGAGTAACTCAAGCGGACAATTCTATGTTTTTAAAAGACAATAGAGGCTACAATGATGGATTTCTTAAAACTTATGGTTTTTTTCAACAGTATTCTAATGAAATAAAAGAAGATGTAGATGCCATTAAAACAGACTTAGACAATGGCGAAACAAAATTCAACTAAAGGAATACCTCAAACCGAGAAAGACTTACTAATGTTAAAGAAGCTTCAAACTTTTTTTTACAAAATAGTATATGATAATAACGCTAGGATTTTATTGGTAAATTATTCTAATGGATATATTGCGAGTAAGTATAACGTAAAGGAATTTACCGAGTTCATTGATTTACAAAGTTTTATATATGATAATAATTTATATGCAAAAGATGAACACGTTGTAAATTACAAGTCTATTGAAACACAAATAAGCAAATCAGAAATTAATCTTTTTAAGAAAGACGACTAATGAATAACGAAATATCATATAGAGTAAAGAATAATTTAACTCAAGATGTAGATATTTTGTTGTTCACATCCGAAGGCGACCCAAACAACCAAGCAAATACTAAAACAAAATACAGTTGGGATTTATCTGCTGAAACAATATTCAATACTACTATTGTTCAGATTAGTGCTAGGGCGGTAAATAACCCAACCTTTGAACTTTATACGGTATATAATCCCGATGGCGAAATTACTTCAATAGAAACGGTTGTAGCGTTATTAAATACATTAAATTTTGGTTTCTTTAATCTTGAATCGGATGGAGTTACTATTTTTAATCTAAATGATAGCATAGTTTTTGGAGCAATTGAAACCATATTTGAGGACGACTATATTTTAAATAATTTCGTTATAGAGGCATACAATTATCTTGACCCTTTAGCATTAACAAATCAAGCAACTTTTATTACGGATTACACGGGGGTTATAAATTTCGCTATGTTTAATCAGTTTGGATTTTTAGCTTCTATTCGTGCTTTCGGTTGGGGTGCTTGTTATTTATTAAATTCGGGTGCTTCAAGTTCTGTTCAAAAACTAGAAGGTATTTCTTTAGTTTCCGTACAAGACAATGGAGGTGCTTTTCTGCTTACAGATTACACAAATGATTTTAAAAACTTTGCCAATCCTTTAGATGTAGGTACACAAGCAACATTGATGTTAAGTATAACATCTGTTCTTTCGGGAGAAAATGGAGAGGCAATTCCTTTTTTCTCTTCCAATAATAGTGATTATATATATAATTTAAGCGGATTAGCATACGTTCAACTTCAACAAGCAGAATTTTTATCTTCAACTTATATGACCTCTTTAGCGGGTGGTGCATTTGGTAGTAGTTTTACGTTACTGCCTATTGGTTATGGGGATAAGTTTCCTAATATTTCTAAAGTAGTTGGTAACGGTTTTTTTTCGGGAAATAGTTTATCGACTAGTGCTGAAATACCACAAAGCCCAATGACTATCGCTTTTGGTAATTGGAATGGAGATGCTTTTACTGTTAATGTAGGTTCATCAGTTTTAAATCAAATTATAAATGTTGATTGGGCATCTTTAACGGGAGGATTTATAGAGGGTAAAAATATTGCTTTAAGCCTTATAAACAGAAACGATACTGCAACTACACATAGTATGTTTATGACTAGTGATTTTAATACAGTATTCAATACAATTGATTTACTTACGAAAAACACTCAAGATAATTTAACCATTAACAATACTAATGGAGATGTTTTTTTAGGCTTTGCCGATTATGATACACCTTTAACACTTCCCTTTCGATTAATACAATTTAACGGATTAGATGTATTCTTTCTTCCTAAATTGGGTAGACTTGGAGGGTATATCAATGGAGGCAATGATTACAATATGAATCTTAATCTAAACTTTAACAACATAACTTCACAACCATTTGCTTTTTGGAGTTCTACCTTTGCTAAACTAGGAGAATCAGCTTATGAATTTACACCTAACAATGTAATTGGTAATATTAATGGTAGTTCTGTGGGATTTTCTAGTACTAATGCAATTACGGGAAAAGGTAAAATTGGATATGATAGGCTCTTCAATAAAGGACTAACAATCAACACACCATTTCCCGCTTCAACTCAAACAAATTTTAGTGCAATTGTAAGTTCGGTTGGGGTTAGAACCTTGAAGCTAACCATTACTAGTGTATTTGATGATTCAGAATGGGTTTTAGAGGGAAATTCAGTTGGTGCAACAGACACACAATTACAACCATTTGATACTTCTAATACTTACTCTATGACGGGTGGTAGTTATTCAGAAGATGAAATAAACTTTAATCTTATTAATGCTACTACATCACTTGGAATAATATTAATAAACGATTTAAGTAACGAAAAAATTATAACCTCATTTATAACTGCATCAGTAGGTAGTTTAGAAAATTTGCAAATAACAGATTTTACCATTGCCAATGAAGATTTTTTTGATTTAAGAAATGCTATTTTCAGCACAAACGTTTCTTATGAAATGGCTTTTTTCAATTTTGAAGAAACTAAAAAGAACGCTATTAAATTTGCCTTTACAGAATCAGTTGTTGCGGGTTATGAGGGTCTAGCGAAATTTGTAATTACGGGTGGAGATTTCTTATGGGATGAAGTAGTGCCTAATACATATTACGAAAACAGTAATGGCGAAAAAATATCTTGTATGGGTTTAGGAAGTTATTTAGCTTCTGCTAATTTTTCTGTATTAGAAGGTAGCATAAATGTTCCCGAAGCAAATGCACCTAAACTAAAAGCAAGTACCTTTTTAGGGGTTTCCTTGCAACTAAGTCAATGTACTTTTAAGCTTCCCGAAAATAACCTAATACCTATATCTATTGGTGGAGAGTTTGGTGGTTTTACAATTGACAATACTTCTAGTACTGCAAATAAAATTAATATTTCCGATAACAATTTTACTAGTTTCACTAATGATAGTATTCAACTTATAGATTGCTTTAGTAACAATAGGGAACTTATACTTTTAAATAATTTAGGAGTTAATTATATTGGTGTACCTAGAGATGGTCTTCTTGCAGTAAATGTAAATAATAATGCGGGAGAATATCAGATTCAAGGCAATCCAAATTTAGAAGAGGTGTTTTATCCAAATGGAGCATTACAAAATCCTCCGATAATATTTAGTAATAACCCTTTAGTAACAAGATTTACTTTTGCTTTAAATAACACTAATGTTAATGATGCAAATTCGCTTTTAATAGAGTTTGAAAGTTACAATACATACAATGGAAGAATAGACTTTGTTAATCTTGGTGCGGGTGGTGTAACTCCTACTCTTGGAGTAAGTGGAAGTGCGTATGATTCACTAATCAGTAGAGGTTGGACTATACTAAGTAATGTTCCCGCATAAAAAAAAGGAATACCGAAGTATTCCTTTTAATCCTTTTAAATTTGTTTCGGTAAAACCCTAACTATCAGAAGCGTTGTTTTCATCCAATTCCAAAGATAGTATAATTTATTAAGTTATTTTTTTTAGTGCGTGATTAAATAGAAAATTAAATAATTTATCAGATTCATTGGAGGTCTGAAAAATACTTACTTTATTGTTTTTAGTGTTTTCTAGCCTAAACTTATTACCTCCTTTAAGTTTATTTTCTATCGTTAGTTTGTAAATTCCTTTCATATTAATAGTATATTTCTTTTTTAGTTCCCACATAGCTTTTAGTAGCAATAGGAATATGACCATCTCTAGGTAAAGAACCCGTAGCCATAAACTCAAAATAGTTACCTAAATCCATAGGTAGAGTTGGTACAAATCCAATATTATCAAAGTGTTGTGCCTTGAACTGTAATCCGCATAAATTTTTACCCTTATACTCGTTATAGCCTTTTAGGAACGATTGACTTATTTTTTTAATTACCATTTCTGTTATTTTTGTTTCTATTTACAATTATCATATATTCAGAATGTTCTAGCCAACCACTTTGAGTTTGGTCTTTACCGACCCATATATGTTTTACTTTGTTTTTTATTTTACTAGATTCGCCAACAACTAAAGTTTCCACACGCATATCCACTATATCACTTTGCTTCATTGTTTTACCAATCTTATCATTGAACGCTTGGAGCATTTCAATAGCTTGTTTACGTGATTCAGCTTCCATTACTAAGGGTTTTTCAAGTTGTTTAGTATAAAACTTATACAACATTATCTTGTGTGCTTTCATTGTAGTTCATTGAAGTTTCTATTAACTCTCTTTTTAAAATAAGCACTATTATAGAAGTGCCAATTTCGTGTTTTGGAGCATATTTTTTCTCAAAATTATCTATCATTATGCCAATATACCTAAAGTGAAGAAAGTTGTTATTAGGGTTTTTTATTGTTGCAAATAATTTTTTAAAATCTAATACGATTTGTTCCATAAATTTCTATATTTGAGTACGCTTTGATTGTGTCTTATGCGTAGTGTTGTTTCTTGTAGACAATAAAAGGGGTTAACTTAGTTGTTGACCCTTTTTTATTTACCTACCTTAAATGCAAAAGGTGTTCCAATTTTTTTCTGCTTAGAATAATGCGAGAGTGCATTGAATGTTTCTAAAGCTTTCAGCCTACCTTTTACGCACGGTAAAGCTTTAAAGAACCAATAGAAGTTATAGTCTTCATCTACTAATCCAAATTTATAGTAATTCCCACTTTGCACTTTAAAGATGTTGCTTTCTTTAAGGATAATGAAATTGATTCCCCTTTCAGTAAAGGAGTTGGTTTCATATTCTTTTTCCATTTCTTTTTCCGAGAAAGGAGTTAAGATTAAATCTTCCATAAAGTTATATTTAAAAAGTTAATTCTTGATTACAAGCAAATATACGAAATAATAATTGTTTTTAAAAATAAAAGGGAATATAAATTAATATACTCCCTTATGAATAAACATATACTGTAAGTCTAATACTCTAAGTGCTTGTATGTAAGGTTGTTTTTGTCAAAATAATCACACACTATTTTCTTATTCTCTTCTGTATCGTGATAGTAGATTCCGTCTGTCTTCCAACAGAAAAAATCATCTCCTAACAGTTGCGAAAGTTCAAACATATAATTGTAGCAAGTCCAACGAATGTAGGTGTAAACTTTCCTTGTTCCTATATCCTTGGTTTGTGTTACTATTTCTTTTGTAGGTTCTCCTTCCGAATGAAAGTTAAAACGCTTTTCACGACCTAAAATTGATATTGTCGATTGTATTAATGCTTTAGAGTTTGCATCTAAACCCGAATGATACGTTTTCTCACTAATAATACCCTTTATAAAAGCAATTCTCCAATAAGCGTGATTAACATCCGTTCCCGCTAAAGGTTTAGTATCTAAGTCATAATCATAGTTGTATTCAACCGATTTGTTCTTAGGTGGCATAATTAAAGCATTTTTCTCAAGCCATTTCAAAGTTTGGTTTTTCACTACTTTAAAAAGCCATATTTTTCTTTTTGGAAACGTAGTAGTATCCATAGAGAAAACATATAGCATACCATCAACTATTACCTCCGTACACATAGTTGTTTCCCGAATGTAGTAGTCGCATTTCCACCTTTTGATTTTCTCTAAAAAAACATCGGGTTTTTCATTGAAGTATTTTCTTTTTAAAACTTTCATATAACCCCTCCTTTTTCTAAATTATCATTTAATTTTTCAAAAGATTTGCTAAATTGTTTTTTGGTAATTAGACCATCTTTTAGTAGTTCCTTTAATTCCTTAACCGCACCTCTAAATTGCTTAATCCTCTCCGTTTTAAAGTCTGTATCAACAGTAGGAGTGGTTGGTGGTGTGGTTGTTGTGCTTTGCGCAGTAGGTGTTGTATCGTCTGATGGGTCAACTACTGTTTTGCTTGGTATTTTTGTTTTACGTACATTCAACCTTGCATCTACTTTTTTAGCCTTTCTCTTACGACTGCTTTCAGCAAGTAGCTTACGCTCTAAACGTGATTGATTTTCGTCCTCACTTAGAGTTACTCTTTTATTTACTCGTCTGCTAATCTCTTCGGGTGTTTGAGTATCTTCAAAGAAAAATTGAATAAAATAGTTACAATTAGAGTAATTATCTACCCTACCTTTCACTAACATTCTTTCCCCACTTACCATACCCTCAAGAGCAGAAGATGAATCAAAATGTTCTCTAATTTTAGTTGTAAATTCCCCCTTACCTAATCCAAGTTCCTTAACCTTTACAACTCCCGTATCGAAGTCATTTAGCTTAACTTGAACCTTTAGATTTGGCTCAAAAGCCATTACGACTTGCTCAATATCCCACACCTCCATAAGTACAATATCCCCACTAACTACTTTAAAAACAGAAGCACAACTATCTTTGGCTTTATTAGTTCCACCGTTAATAGCATTTTCAATATTTTTGGCAGTAAGCTTAGATAATGGTTTATCTTTAAATTGCGGAAAAAGGTTTGCAGAAGTCCATCTTTGAATGATGTTCCAATTGCTCCCCGATTTTTTAGGTGTATTTGATATGATGTAGTCTAAAACATCACTATCTTTATCTGCAATCTTCTTGACTGCTGATGCAAGTTTTATAAACTTAGTAAAATTGTTTTGAATTTTTTTAGCCACTTTGAATAATTTAGTTGTACAAATATAGATAAAAAACCTATCTTTGTAAGGAATATTTTAGTTAAAACAAAAGGTCGGGTGGATTTGATTACACACTTTACACCCTTAATTCAGCCCCTTCCTGGTTAGTTGGGGCTTTCCTTTTACCTAAAGAGTAGACAAAATAATTGCAATTATCTTCATTTCTCTACTTTTAGTTGTAAATAAAACACCTACATAATTTTTATTACGTAAAATAATATTCCATTTTTGTTTTTAAACGTAATATAATATCACTATGAATAAAAAAAATATGTTAATTGGTGCGGGTGTTCTCGTTGCCATATATTTAGTTACTAAGAGAAAAACTGTTCTTAATGTTTCTGTTAATGAAGAATCTCCAAAAGAAGAATTATCTGATAAAGATAAAAATACTTTGTTTACTGCGACTTTAGGGTATCGTGGTGGTGCAAGACCAACACAAAGTATTTTGAATAAGTCAAAAGAAAACGTAGCAGAGGCTCTTGCTAAAGTTAAGTTTTTAGGTTTAGAGGCTGAACTTAGTACTTGGAAGAAAGAAAATTATAGTCGTGCGAAACCACTTATACCAATGATGAAGCGTGTAGATTCCTTTAATGATGTTACTAACTTCGGAATGGGTATGAGCAGAATGGAACAAGCGGTATAAAGGTAAATAATAATTTAAAATATATTATAATGAGTTCAATGTCATACAAATCTTTAGGTACTATAAAAGTAGTTGCCTTAAAGGATTTAAGTAAATTAGATGTAAAGAAAGGACAACAATTTGAGGTAAATTCTTATCTGCTATCAACTAGTAGTAGGGGTGGTCAAGAACAAACTAGTGTAAAGTATTTTTATAACCCAAGTAAAGCGGGTAAAAGTGCGATGGCTTCAAATTTTGGATTAAAAATCAAGGCAGTAAAAAAGCCTCAAATGAGTATTCCTTCGGGAATGGGTCAATACCAAAGACCAAACGGTACAGAGTTGTATATGGATTCAGATATATCTTTAACCCTAACTAGTACGGTTGAAGACGATGTTAAAGAAGTTGTTGAAACTACTAAAGACGTTGTTAAAGGAAATGCAAAGAAGAGTACTTACTTAAAGTACGCTTTATTTTTAGTTGTGGGTTATTTAGCTTACAAAAAAATCAAAAAGTAAAATTATGTCGAAACCAATTAATACAGACGAGTGGAGTGGAAAAGTGCATAGCAAAGCCGAAGCGAATACGGACGATTGGAGCGCATTAACAAATCAAGCATACGCAGTTGACACGAAAAGCTTAAAGTTGAATAAAGAAACTAAGGATGCTCTAAGCAAAAAAGCGATGAACATTCAAAGACTTAAAGACGAACTTGGCGGTTTGGTTGAGAAAGGTGTTATAACCGTAGAAGATGCTGAAAAGAAAGTTGCCTCTGCAATTAAGCAAGAGTACATTGCGAGTACACAATCTGTAAAAGCAAAACTTGAGCGTAGCGGATTTTTAAAGCCTTTAATGGCGGGTGCGGTAATTCTTGGAGGATATTATATTTATAAAAAGTTAATTGTATTGAAATAATATATATGCCAAACTTCGGAGGTAATTTTATGAATATAGATTACGCTATGATTCGAGAGAATATTGCACGATTTAATAAAGAAAACGCTGAAACTAGAGTTAAAGAACTGAACGACCTTAATTTAGGAGATACATTTGATGGAGCAAGTGTATCTTCTCTTTATGGCGATAATTCGTATGAAGCAATACCAAATGATACTACAACATCAAATAGTAGTTTTGGGAGGCTAGACTTTGGAGGAATGGATTTTGGTTTTAAAAAATTAGTTTTTGGTAATCTAAACATAGGTAAAGGTTCTATAAATATTAGTGATGATTCAATCAAGGCACTAAAGAGTGAGGATTTTAATATGACCCCTAATCTAAACCTTACTCATTTAAAAATAAAACTACTTTTGATGCGCTTTAAATACGTGATAGGTGGATTAGTAATCGTGGGTGGGTACTTTGCTTACAAAAAGTTTAAAAAATAATATATGGTATCAGAACAAAATACAATAGAGAGTGTAGGTTTTCAAAAAAATTCATTTAGTAATATGGGTGGAGATGCAAGAGAGCGTATGGAAATGAGAAAAGCATTTCGCATAAAAGACGATAAAAGAAAAAAGGTTATTCAAGACAAGTTGGATGTAACCAATAAAGCGGACTTAAATCTTGGAACCGATATGAAAGATGTTTCTCAACAAACAACTATGAGAACAGAGGATTTTCAAGATGAAAACAAAAACGGTACAGATGATAGGGATGAACCAACTCGTAGTTCGTGGGCTGATGGTTTGAATAAAAAACTAATGTACGGTGGTATTGGATTATCCGTAATTGTAGCAAGTGTTTTAATTTACAAAAAATTTAAAAAATAGAAGTTATGAATAAAAAGACAATTTTATGGTCAGTTGGCGGTGTACTTACCGCAGTTTTAGGATATTTAGTTTACAAAAAAATTACTTCTCCTACTTTGTTTGGTAAAGGAATCGAAGTGGTAGAGCCAAGTGATAGGGTTCTTATTGACCCAAGCCTTATTCAAACGGGAGCAAGTAGTGGCAATTTTCCCTTAAAAATGGGAAGTAGAGGTAATGAGGTAAAGAAGCTTCAAGCTTGGTTAAACAAAATGAATGGGGAAACGTTAGTTACAGATGGTATATTTGGTAGATTGACCCAAAGTGCGGTTAAGAGAAATCAAAATCCTATTTCTAACTTTAGAAAATCATATCCAAAAGCAGTTTACGGACAAGTTGGTAGTGATTTTTTCAAAAACGTTTAAAACACGATGGGTAAAAAAAACCTTTTATACTTTGGACTAGGCACACTTATCGGTGTGTCCGTTCTTGTTTTAGCAATGCGTAGGATTCTAGTAAAATATAGAGTTGTTCGTTTAGCTAAGAATGAATGGAAAGGTTGGGGTCAACCAACTGTTGATATAAACGGAAATCAAACCGTAAGAGGTGGCTTTGAAGCAAATGACGGATACTCTCAAAGAGTAGCTAGATATTGGAAAGAGGGTACTAATTTGAACTATGACGGTAATGATAGAGATATTCCTTGGTCAGCTAGTTTCATATCTTGGATATACAAGATGGGTGGTTCAAAAGATAGATTCAAATACAATGCTTCACACTCAAAATACATTACTGATAGTATTAAGAATCGAAAGCAAGGTGTTTTAGATGCTCCATTTGTGGGATATAGAATTAATGAAGTTTCTCCCGAAGTAGGAGATATGGTATGTTATTCTAGGCAGTCTAATGTTGATTACGATACAACGGGTGGATATAAGTCGCATTGTGATATTGTCGTTGCAAAAAGTAAAAACAAAATTGAGGTTATCGGAGGAAATGTAAACCAATCCGTAACAAAGAAAGTACTCGAAACCGATTCTAAAGGAATGGTAGTAGATAATAGAAATGATTGGTTCACAGTAATTAAAACCAATATATAGTTTTAGTCAGAGTTTTTTTTATTTAGCTTTCCTCCCTAGAAATAGGGAGGTTTTTTTTATCTAGTAATCATCCATATCGCTTAAATCCAAATCATTATACATTTCTGAAATCCAAGCATATTCTTCTTTTGCATCAAAGCTAGGGCAGTCTTTACTTGCGAAATCTCTATGTCCGTAAATTTTAGCTTTTGGGTTTAGGTTTTTGAAATAACTTAACATATCCAATAATGCTTCTTGTTGGTCAGTAGTTCTAGTATCCTTAGAAACCCATTTTCCCTTTACTTGTTTCTTCTCTACACCGCCAATGTAACATATACCTATACTGTTCTCGTTATGACCTCTAGTGTGCGCTCCTTGGATGTGTAAAGGACGACCCGTTTGAACACTTCCATCTCGGTCAATTACTATATGGTATCCTATGTCGCTCCAACCATTCCCTTCAACGTGCCATTTCCTAATCTCTTCAACCGTTACATCCCTACCTTCGGGAGTTGCTGAACAATGTATAATAATCTTTTCTATGTTTTTCATTACTGTATGTTTTCAAAAATGTTCTTAATTAATGCTCTAAATAGAAATATAGTAATAGCCATAAGGATTATGTGTGCCAAAAGGGAGTTCCAATTATCATTATTGTTGTTGTTCTCGTTATTGCTATTTATTTTCATATATAAATTTTAAGGCATTAAGAATCAAAGCTACAAAAAAAGGGGCTAAAAGCCCCTAATATTATTTTAAAACATAAAAATTAACCTTTAGGCTAATATAATATATTTTGCGTATGGTTTGTTTTCACTTTCAGTTCGCATCCTAAGTGTGTCTATGTCAATACCTTTCTCATTCTTTAGAATAAATATAATAGCAGATAAACGAGTAATACGGTATAGCTGAATTGCCTCCCAAGATGTCAATGAACCGTGTATTTCCAAGTGCATTTTAACAATTTGCCATTGGCTTAACACTTTTTTCTTATTAACTACCTTATCCTTATGGATGGGTTTTTTATCAAAAACAATGGGGTCTAGTTTTCTAATCTTAGATTTGGAATCGCTAGATACCTCTTCTCCTTTTGTAAAATCAACTTCATCGTTTTGGAATAAATCCTTTAAAAATGTTAAAATGCTCATAGTTCTAATGTTTAATTATTGGTGTGTAATATTTAAGTTCAATTTTTGAAATCTTCTTTAGTAATTCAATAGAATCTGCATTTATAGCAGTAGTTGGTTTTCCAAAGTACTCAACTATGGATTCAACGCAATCCCTATACTCTTTTGCACATACAATTGCTTTAGCGTGTTCCTCTTGGTCTAAATGACCATATACAACACAAACAACTTGCTCTTTTTCGTCCAAAATGGTAAATGGCTTGTGCGCCATCTCGTTTACTTTTATGCTCCACTTATTTTTTAACATATTATTTTTTTAAAAATGAATCGTATTCTGAAATTATTTCCAATACTTCGTTTGCACTAATGCGTAACGCTTTTACCCCGTTAAACTTAGGGTCGGAATCGAATAAAGTAAACTTATCGGTTTCTTTAACAATATCCACATAACCGTACTCCCTTTTTCGAGCGTACATAGAGTTTAGAATGGAAATCCATTCGGTTTTCAAAACAACTCTTGATTCATTTAATAAAGACATAATTTTAATAGTTTTATGATTACAAAGCAAACATACATAAATTATTTTACAAAACAAGAATTATTACTAGAAACAATTAAAATAACTTCTCTTGTTGTGGACGATAACCCAAATCGTGCTTAACATCATCTGCTAACTATCTTCTCTCCTTGTAGAGCGTACCTCTTAACTCCTTGTGAGCCACTTGCACTAAACAACGTGATACTCATTTTTCATAGGTTCAATTTATTGAATGGAGGATATAAGTAGTTATGCCACAATTATTTGCCTAGAAATTTATCTACTCTTTTGTAAATATCTTCATTGCTCTCGTATCTATTTTCATTTATAAATCTTCTTTCATAAGCAAATAACAGTTCACGGTGTTGGCTAACACCGTATAAAGAAAATGCTTTATTCATACCTTCTATAACACCTGTAAGCCTTTGGTTTTCTTTTTCAAGGGTTTGCACTTTATTTAAAACACTTTCCCATTCTTTGTCTGTAATCGTATATTTTTTCATTGTTTAATTATTTAAGTTATTATTTTGTCGCACTTTCCTTATACCATACGTTGTATGCAATTAAAAAAGACATACAACAACGTGCAAAATTAATAGCTAATATTTCTGCTTACCACTAATTTCGTTTATCAATTCCTTTAATAATTTACCTTGTTGTACTTGGTTTTTTGCTTGTATCATTTGGTTACGTGCTATACCCCAAAGAATCCATAAGGCTATCAACCCAATTATTAAATATGCTATCTCCATTTTATTATTTTTTTAGTTATTAATCCGCTACTAATCTTACACAAATCGTTGTGCTTAATACGGCATACTAATAAAGGTATGGGTGCAAAGTTTGCAAACTATCTTTTTTTACTTCTTCCCAAATTATTTGATTATCCCAAGTAGAAGGCACAAACACTTGTTTACAGTATAATTTAATTCCTGTTTTTCTAAGTTCAGCTATTACGTCTTCCATTTCTTCATCACTCATATTGTTTGCACCTTTTATGTTCTTACTTACAAAGTCAGCGACTTGCAAACTCTCAGGTTGTTCGCATACATAACAACGGATTTGTTTATCCGAGCAAGAAAAAAGCACTAAGCACAACAATGTATAAAGTGCATAGCGAGTAAGCGTTTTAATTAAGTTCATTTTGTATCTATTTAAGTTGTTTATAATTCAATATTTCGTGCTGTTTAGGTCGCTACGACACCTTATACTAAACGTTAGCCACAATTATTTTGTTGGCATAGTTTATTTTTACAAACTCTTTGGCTGTTTATATCTGTTTCTACTATTAATTGTCTTTTATTACCGCAACCACCACAAAACAAAAGTTCACGTTGTTGGCTAACACCAGATAAAATTAATTGCTCAATCCTTTCTTCTAAAACAATTATATACTTTTGAGTTCTTATTGGTATATTGGCTTTATCCTTATCCGAATAATATTTCCACTCTTTTAAACTTTTACCTCTTATTTTTTCCATTTTAATTATTTAAGTTATTAATCCACGCAACTAACCTTATCCAAACGTTGGCAGTAATACTACTTAGGTCTTTTATAGCAATCTTTAAGCCCGTATTTAAGCCATCCTAATACTAATTCACTTAGTTTGTTATTATCTAATATTCCACCGTGCTTATACATTTGGTATCGGGCTTCTCGGCATACAATGTTGGCTTTTTCATTTCTTCTATCAGCACGAGTTTTTTTCGTACTACTGCCAACACGGTATAAAATCAATAGCTTAGTTTCTAGTTCATCTAAAGGCATATTCCCTTCATCAAATTTTGCTATTAATTCTTTAATTTTCTTTTCCATATCGCTACTATTTTTATACAATTCGTTAGGCGTAATTAAATGAGATAGTTTCACCCATTTGAATAATAACCTTTACTCGGTAGTGCTTTGGTTTAGTTAGTAGCTCTTCCAATGAGTAACCACGCATAGAAGCGTCAGGGCAATACTCACCAAAGTTTGATAACTTTAGTCTTTCCCCGATAGTTTCAAGTTCGTGCTGTGGCTCAACTACTTCAAATTCAGTTATAGTTGTATATTGTTCTTTCCTTGGTTTGTGAAAAGAACTACGCCTAACACTGGCTATAAAATCATTGCCGTGTTGCGTAGTCTTCAAAGTTTTAGTTTCTTTATTCATATCAGTTATTATTTTAAAAGTTAATGCGTTTTAATCGGCAACGCTTCATAGCCTAATCGTTATATCACATTTGACCACTTCTGCCAAAGTTCGATAAGTTTAAAAAGTCTGTCAATTTTTGCTTTGTATTTTTTAGGTATTTTATTTTTACGTATAGAATTATCTGAATCTGATAATTCTATACTCAATGCTTTCCAATTTATTAGGTCTTTACTTTTCATCTCTAAAATATATTTTATATTCACTTCTACCATATTGCCATCCTTTTTTAAAATCAAAACCATTCTTAGCAAAAGAAGTATCTAATTTAATTAGACAACCTTTAGTTGATGCTAAATATTTTAATTCAGAAAACAGATTAAACAAATCTTTTTTAGATTTTACATAAGTAGCACAAACGCTATATTCATATAAGCAACCGTCTTTAGTAAAATTATCTACATTAAAAACACTTTTCTTAATTCCAAATATTTTTACTAAATCTCTTCTTTTTTTAGGTAATTTCATTTTTTTATGCTTTTAATTATGATGTAAATATACATAATAATGTAATACCAACCAAACAAATATACAGAATAATGTAAAATAAATAAAAACGTTGTATAACACCGTATATAATTCAGTTGTGAAAAACAACCGAAATCATATACAATTCGTTGTAGTGCATTAAAACGACACAACAACAATGTATAAAATTAATAAAAACACTATTGTTCGTCATAAATTATAAACCTATCGCTCTTTTTATTTAGGTCTGTTGAAACCATTATCTCACCGCCTACTTTTTTAAAGGCTGTTAAGTAGCAGTATTGCTTGTCGTTATTACTAATTCTTCCTTGTGCTATTACTTCTTGCACGTAGGCTAAACATTGGTAATCGCTTAATCCTTTAGTTCTGTTTTCTATAATTAATTTACTCATTTGTTTTGGTTTTATTTATCCGTGTTTTTACTAATCTTATACTGTACGTTGTAGTGCATAATCAGTAATCTACAATAAGGTATCTTCTTTTATAAAACGTTAGGTCTGGTATTATTTTCCAAATTAACCCACCCAACAAACATCTGCAATATCTTTGAGGATTAGTCCATTCCTTTGCCACTACATTGTCATCATACAACATTATTAACTTGGAATTACGCAACACAACATAGTATAAAAACCATTGCTTTAAGCTGTCATAATTCTGTTTTAATATATTCATTTTGTGTTTAATTTAAAGGTTATTTATATTTATTAAGTCGCAACAGTTCTTATACTTAGCCGTTAGCCACAATTAAATGCTTTTAGTGTTTTTTCTATTGTTTTTTGTCCTACATAAGTGTCTGTGCTATCGTTGAAATCATCTGCCAAAGCATTTAAAAGTTCACGTTGTTGGCTAACACCAGATAAAATTAATTGCTCGGCTTTTTCAATATCTATCAAGTGCTGTATTTGGCTTTCTAAATCTGCTTTATTTATTTTAAATCCACTTTTTTCAGCACAATATTGTGCAATACTTTCTACTGTTAAATTATCGTAATTCATTATTTATTTATTTAAGTTATTATTTTATCGCAACTAACCTTAACCGCATCCGTTGTAATCACATTTAAAAACGTGTTACAACAATAAATATAAGTAATGCTTCAATTAGCTTTAACACCATCTTTTGCAGGTTATTTAGGTTGTTATCCATACGAACTGGTTATCCCCCTTTTTTACCGCACTACTCATATTCTTGTCAGTTGTATGTAATTTTGGTTTAAGTTTTTTACAGTTGGCTGGTAGCACTTCTACTAATCACCTATTTTAACAAGACTTTTACTCGTGTATCTAAACCAAAACTACAAGCCTAAAAAGGCATACAACAATGTATATTACTATCAATCCAATTATTAAAAATACTATATTCATATCTATTTTAGTTTGTTATTATTAAATCTCAACAAATTTTATCTCTATCAGTTGGTAAAAAGCGCACCATTTTTGTGTTTTACGTTGTGAAAAGTGCGCCATTTACCAACAACGTATAAAAAACAAAACTTACCTATACCATTTTAAGAAAGTGTATCTAATTAGAAAAATAACAGCTAAACAAATATATAGCCATTTAAAACTTCCTTCACTTGTATTAGCCATATTTACACAGCCCATTATTCCAATAAACGCTACTATTCTATGTTCTTTCATTTTTTTGTTTTATTTTATTAAATCCGTACTACTTACAACAACGTGTATATCACATTGCTTGGTAGTTGCTTTTCTATTCATTATTCTTCTAAACCAATTCTTTTCCATATCTATTTAATTTTGTTATTAATTCCGCAACGTGCCATACACAATGCGTTGTAAAACATTAAAGGTTTGTTTCATCCTTTGAGTATTCACGATATAAGTCGCCTAAAGTATAAGTAAACCCACCCTCTAAAAAGTCATTATATGTATCAGTATGTTTATTTAATTTAATCCATTCCTTAAAACTTATAGCTTCTTTATTCTTTAACGATTTCACAACACCAGATAAATTTAATTGCTCTTTTACGCTATTTAATTTAGATAGTAAACTAAGTTCTTCTTCCTTATTAATACCACCATAATTTCTAAGCATTATTATTTCATTCCTAAGTTCTTGTAATTCTTTCATTTTATATTTATTTATTTAAGTTATTATTCAATCGCAACTAATCTTATCTGCGGTACGTTAGCCACAATTAATTGATTTTAGTAGTTTTTCTGCTAACTTTTCTTCTAAATTATTAAAAGAAATATAACCTAATTCCCATTCTTTTAACTCTGCAATTAACAGTTTACGCTGTTAGCTAACATCGGTTAAATTTAATTGCTCGGCTTTTTCAATATCTATCAAGTGCTGTATTTGGCTTTCTAAATCTGCTGTATTTATTTTAAATCCACTTTTTTCAGCACAATATTGTGCAATACTTTCTACTGTTAAATTATCGTAATTCATTATTTATTTATTATTGAATTAGTTAATATTTTGATTACAAAACAAATATACTAATTTTATTTTAAGAAACAACTATTTATTTTAAATAACAAATAACTATTGTAATAATTTTATAGAGGTGCTTTAATACTAATTATTCGCTTATATCCAATAGTTAGCAACAACTAAGATTCTACGTTATTTATTAAGTTTTTAAACTCTTGGCTTCGTTGTGCCTTTCCTGTTTCTATTCCTAAAACATAACCTTGTTCAAAAATTTTATGCATCAATTGCTCGGGCGTAGTTCCTTTTGCTATTTTAATTTCTGTTTGTGTAGTGTTGCACCAGTATCTGTTAGGGTTTAGTTTTGTTTTGTCTGCTATTAACCCTAATTTTTCTAATTCTAAATCATCCATAATGTTTGTTATTAAGTCGCAGTTGCTAACACTTTATATAATTAATGGCTAGTTTCTGCTTATTTATTAATATTTATTTTTACTCGTAATCTTGTACTTATCTATAAAGTTGGTCGCTTAATTTCGCCACTAACCATATAATCAACGTTGTATGCCATTAAAACGGCAAAGGTTTCACCCATACAACACTATGTATAAACAATAAATAAAATTGCCTACGCACAGCATCGTTTATATTTCTTACCACTTCCACATTTACACGGCTCATTTCTTCCTGTCTTTTTTTCTTTTCTTATGTAAGTGAATCCTCTTTGTGGCATAGTTTTTTGAACTTCCATAATGAGCCTCATTTCATCTGTATCTAAATATTTCAAGTATTCATCCATCGCTATAATTTTATTTACTGTTCATACATTTAACGTTGTAGTGCATTACCACGTAACCGAGTAAGTGCATTTAAACCAACCTATCGTTATTGTTCTTCCTTTGCCAATTTCCCATTCAAAAGCTAATAAGGGAAATATTAATATTGTATTTTTCATAATTCTTTTTTATTTAATTTTGACAAAATGCAAATAAATGGGAATCGCCACTTCCCCAAGTAGCACTCAATGTAGCTTCATTTCTAGCTTCGTCCATTGCTTGAATGATTTTATGAAAAAGGAATGGTTTTTCCTCTAAAAGTCTTTCGTGATTTACGTTTAATTTTGCAAGTATTTTTATATTATCATTATCCATTTGATTTTAGTTTTTAGTTTTTTAACTCTTTAGCCCTTGACTTTATTTTTACAGAAATCACAAATTTTCCCGTACAACTTTACGTTAATTTTATTACAACTTTTGCAGAAAATTATATTTTTTTTGTCTTCAAAAATTTTACCATCTGCTAATAGTTCGTTGTATTTTTTTACCGAATCGCTCATAATTATTTTATGTCTTTTGCTTTTTTTAATTCTTTACCCATCTTTTGAATAAGCTTTTTTTGCTGATGAAGTAATTTAACCATTATCACTAATCTTGATTCTAATATGCTATTTTTTTTCTTCAATGCGATTGCATAATAATTTGAATAACCAAGTTTTTCAAAATCGGTTAACTCTTTAAATTTTGATTCCATATTACCAATCATTTCCTATAAATACCTTATTCATTTCAACACCATAGTACTCACAAATGTCATTCATACAGAAAGCAAAGTAGCCATCCATTAATCGACACTCTATTCCTCCATCATCGAATAAGCAAGATGAAAGTATTTTTTTAAAATCATCCATTTCGCTAAAATTAGGAAAGATAATAATGTCCTCCGAACCGTTGACATCTCGCCTATGCCATTCAATATTATTGTCGGTAATAAATTTATGTAAATCTAATTCGCTCATTTTAATTTTGTAATTTAAAATTGTTTATATTTTCTCCCACAACCTATTGCTATCATCAACATACTGCGAATCTATAATAAGTTTTTGCGCTTCAATTAAATCGTCTATGTACTCAATGTTGTATGCGCTATCTTGGGGTCGTTTGCAGATGCTTTTTGCTTTTTCTTCTGTAAACTTTTCCGCTTGTAAAATATCACAAGTGTAACCACCTCCTTTGCGCCACCACAATAACGCATTTCCTAAATAACCCTCGTTTCTAATGTAAAATTGTTCCATATTTAATTTCTTAATTTAATATTGTTAAAAATTATTCCCATAGATTCATAAGTACTTACAATTCTACATTTTAGAGAAATCTCTTTTGTGTCGTCCGTGATTTTATTTGAAGAACCATTGTACTTATACTTATTGCCATTTTTATCGGTAAGCTTGACAACCCTATAAGGGTCGCCATATTCATTTTGACTTGTGTATATGCTATAAACAGTTAATTCCTTCATATTTGTCTTGCCTTCAATTGGAAGTGCTTTAGAAAGCGAATTTCCCCTATTAGTTTGAATAATGTTTTCCTTTGCAATTTTTGAATATTCAGAAATTAAACTCCTACAACCAACCGATTTGATATAATTAAACGAATCGCTATTAGCTACCCAAAGCAAGTATTTTTCGTCTTTATCGAAAATGCTCTCTATTGATGAACCTTTATATTTTCCAAATGGCATTGTGTTATTGGTAAGTCGTTTTGATACAGTTTCCCAATCTTCAATTTGAATTTCAAATTTAGGAACTCTTTTACGAGCATTTGCAACCGCAGTCTGCATATCAGCACCCAAATTACCTAAATAATTTGCGGGGTTAACGTGCGGAGAATTACACTCTTTTAAGTAGGAATACATTACAAACATAACACCCTTGGAAGCGCAAGTTTGACCCAAGGTTATTACGTAGTTTCTTAAAGGATTTACATCCCCTTTTAAAATGTCAAAATCAATATCTTTTTTGAACTCTTCTGCTAGTACCATATCTATTTTTTTTTATTAAGTTTAAGAGATTCATCCCATTTATTTTGCACTATTGTTACTAAATCGTATAAATCAATACCGCTTTCTTTTATTGTAAATTCACTATCAACAATCGTAAAAACATCGTCATTATTACTAGTAAGGGTAAAAACACATCCTTTATAGTTAAAAGAATTGGTTATTTCTTCGTGTATTAATAAGCCATTTGCATCTAGTTCAAGGTTACTTACACCAACCCTACTTTCGTGCAACTTTCTAAAATACTCTTCATCTGATTCGTGTTTTACAACCAAACCAAAATCAGCATCATACATTTTCAAGATTTCGTCTGTTGCAATCCCTTTTTGCTTCATCCAATTTTTGACACCATTAAGAAGATTCCATTTTTCTGTATCCATAATTACGCTTTTCTTTTTAAGAATTTACAGAACATATTTTTAGCGAATTTCCAATCGCTACCTACATCTTTACTCAAGACCCACATAGGAATATAAAGTTGTACCTCTTCGCCTCTTTCGTTTGTGATTGTATAGCCTCTGAACTTACTATTTTCAACTTCACTAACATCCACAACATTGTGTGAAATCCATTGATGTACACCCTCGTAAAATCCTCCGCATATATCAGCATAAGAACTGATGTCAGCGTTTAGTTTTTGCGCTATTGCGCAGTTAAATATTAAAGACCCGTTTTCTTGGTCGTCAATCATAATTTGCTCTACTGTCATAAAATTGGTATTTAGTTAGGGAATTTATCCCGATTAATCTGATTACAAAACAAACTTACGACTTTTATTTTTAAAAACAATAAGTTATTGTTAGAAAAATATAATCACATCTATTTTAAATCCCATACAAAAAATAATATAATCCATCAGTTCGGATAAGTTCTATTAT
>Ga0308014_1000091_pt1 | contig 21457 bp, 16 predicted proteins | sample Neamet229_FD_203154 | JGI IMG/M metagenome (GOLD analysis project Ga0308014, IMG submission 203154) | Marine microbial communities from water near the shore, Antarctic Ocean - #229 | ecosystem: Environmental > Aquatic > Marine > Unclassified | place: Southern Ocean | collected 2014-07-28 | reverse complement strand
TGGCGATCCGGGGCGCATTCAAGGCGGTCACGGGCGGCAAGCAGGTCGCGATACTAGCACCCACCACGGTCCTTGCTGAACAACATTGGCGAACGTTCAAGGCTCGCATGAGCGACTATCCGGTGGAGATCAAACTCCTGAGCCGATTGCAATCGCCCGCAGAAGCACGGGAAACACTAGAGGGCCTCCGCGAAGGGCGAGTGGATATTGTCATTGGAACTCATCGACTCCTCTCAGCCGGAGTGGAGTATCAAAAAATAGGCCTTCTCGTCGTTGATGAAGAACAACGCTTCGGGGTACGCCACAAGGAGATCCTCAAGGAGCGATTTCGCCTCATTGACGTTCTCACCCTTTCCGCCACGCCAATCCCCAGGACACTCTATCTCTCTCTGATGGGAGCTCGGGATATGTCCACGATTGACACTCCCCCGCCCAACCGGCTTCCGGTGCAGACGTCAATCTGCGCCTATGATGAGAGACTGATTCGAAACGCCATCCGCAGAGAGTTGACGCGCGGCGGGCAGGTCTTCTTCCTGCACAACCGGGTTGGCACAATCGAAGGAATGAAGGAGCGGATCGAAAAATTGGTTCCCGAAGCGACGGTGGTCATCGGTCACGGCCAGATGGGTCGAGAAGATCTGGAAAGGGTCATGCATCAGTTTGTTGAGGGAAAGGCCGATGTCCTCCTCGCCACCACGATCATCGAAAGCGGTATCGATATCCCGAATGCCAACACTATTTTGATCGACCGCGCGGATCGCTTTGGCCTCGCGGATCTGTATCAGCTTCGGGGACGGGTGGGTCGGGCGGGTCGGCGTGCCTACGCCCTTCTCCTCCTCCCGGGTGATCTCATTGCAGGCGGCGATGCCAAAAAACGACTCAGCGCGATCAAGCAATACACGGAACTGGGATCGGGCTTTAAAATTGCGATGCGTGACCTCGAGATCCGCGGAGCTGGCAGCCTTCTTGGAACGAAACAATCGGGACACATCACCGCCGTCGGTTTTGAACTCTACTGTCAACTCCTCCAACAATCGGTTGAGCAACTTCAGGGAAAGAACCCGATGCAACGCGCCGACGCGCAAGTGCGAGTGGACTTTCTTGTCTATTCCGAAAGTGGCTGGGATGGTGGGAAGTCAAAGCTCCCCGCCTTTTTCCCACGTAGCTATGGCCCTGACCCTGACATGCGTGTCGCAGCCTACCGCCAATTGGCATCGGCTCGCAGCGAAAAGGAGATTAAGAGAATCGAGAAAGACTGGCGGGACCGCTTTGGGCGCTTCCCTCATCCAGTGAAAAATCTTTTGGAAATGAACCGACTGAGGGTTATCGCTTCCTCCAAGGGCGTGCAAGTGGTTGAAATCAACAACGACCGTCTAATGCTCCAAAGAAACGGCGAATACATTCTCCCTCCGGGCGGCAAGTTTCCTCGCTTGAGTTCGCGTAAAACCGAAGATAAACTTTCCGAAGCGGTTCGTCTCCTCAAAACCCTCTAAAAAAATCCCCACTTTTACATGAAACTTCGTTGCCCAACGCCCCTTGTTATAGGGATTCTCTCTCTCGCGGCGATTCTTCCCGCGACTTCCCAGAAAGAACCAAGAGCACTTCCCAAACAACAGACCAAGGCAAAAACTGGACCCATTCGGGTGAACGGATTTGCAGCCACCGTGAATGGAGATGTGATCACCCTCAATGAATTAATAATCAAAGTTGCTCCATTACAATCGCAACTCATGGCCCAATTCCCTCGTCGCGGACCAAACTATGAGACGCTATTAAAGGAGCTGAAGTCCAAGATCTTGGATGAATTGGTAGATCGAACAATCATTTTCACGGAATTCAAGGACCGCGTGAAGGATTTTCCTGATCATGAAATTGAGGCTGAGGTCAAACGGATTGTTCAAAATGTCTATCAAGGTGATGAGGCACTTTTTCGGAAATATCTCAAGGCGACCAATCTGACCCGCGATCAGTTTAAAGAACAGCAGCGCAAGGAGCTCTTGGTGCAGAATGTCCGGGCTCAGCACTTTGGTGATGTGCCCCCGCCCAAAGAGCCTGAATTGAGAGCAGAATACAAAAAGTGGGCCGTTGATAACCGAGACCGAACCAAGGATGTGGGAACCTACAAGCGAATTTACATCCGTAAGGACCTGGGCGACGGGCCAGATGCCCAGCTTAAGCTGGCCGATGAACTCACGAAGAAGCTCGAAAACGGGGGCGATTTTGCAGTCTTGGCCAAGGAGTATTCCAATGATTCCAAGGCCCAGGAAGGTGGACTTTGGAAAGATGTCCCTCGCACCGACCTCAACAGTGTCTTCGGCTCAATCCTTTTTGAAAATAAAGGAAACGGAGTAATGAAGCCGATTGATGATGGCTATGGTTTCAACATCATTCAGGTCATCGAACGTAAACTCGGACCCGCCAAATCCCTTGCCTCTGTGCGCGAAGGAATGAAGCGCCGTGTGATCTCGGAGAAAAAAAAGGACAACTTCGAGAAATGGATGAAGAAAATGCGCGCTCGCGCCGCCATCGAAAAAATGCTGTAAATGCTTATGCAGACAGCGGTTTACGCGGGAAGTTTTGATCCCCCCACCAACGGTCATCTCTGGATGATCCGTCAGGGTTTGGAGCTGTTTGATCGGCTGGTGGTGGCGATTGGACAGAACCCCTCAAAGAGCTACAATTTTCCAACCAAAAAGCGGATCGAGCTCCTACAGGCCTCCATTCCTTCCTGTGAGCGTCTTACCATCACAAATTTCGACAACCGCTACCTCGTGGATTACACCAAAGAAGTTGACGCTGAGTTCATTCTCCGTGGAATCCGTTCACCCCACGATTATGAATACGAGCGTGTCATGCGCCACATCAACGGTGATATGGCCCCGGACATTAACACCGTTTTCCTAATGCCTCCTCGCGACATTGCCGAGCTCTCTTCCAGCATGGTGATGGGGCTTATTGGTCCCGATGGTTGGGAAAAAACTGTCCGGCGTTACGTTCCGGCTCCGGTATTTGAGGCTCTTGAATCAAAGCACTCCCACTAGAATCCCATGAGCACTCTCGCGATTGCCCTCGCTGCCTTTGTCTTGTATCTGGTCGCCTACCATTCTTATGGAAAATGGCTGGGCCAAAAACTCTTCAAACTCAACCCGAAGGCCTCAGTCCCCTCGATCGAACTCGAGGATGGAAATGACTACGTTCCGACTGATAAGGGAATTGTCTTTGGACATCACTTCACTTCCATCGCGGGCACCGGTCCCATTGTTGGCCCCGCCCTTGCGGTAATCTGGGGTTGGGTCCCCGCTCTCTTATGGGTCGTATTTGGATCTATTCTCATTGGTGCGGTGCATGATTTCGGAGCACTCGTGATCTCCCTTAGAAACAAAGGCCAAACCGTGGGCGACATTGCCGGGCGGGTGATCACAAAACGCACCAGAATCCTTTTCCTAACCATCCTCTTTCTCGCTCTCACCATCGTCCTCGCCATCTTCGGCCTTGTCATCGCAAGCGTCTTCAAAGCGTATCCCCAGGCCATCTTCCCCTGCCTGATACAGATTCCTTTGGCGGTGATCATTGGATTAACTCTCCACCGTAAAGGAGCCAGCATCCTGATCCCGTCGCTCATTTCCCTCGCGATCATGTATCTTACCGTCGCTTACGGCAATGATGGCTTTCTGGGATCCTTCAATGAACTCCTCGGCGGTGATCCTGGAAATCCCGAGAGCAACGGGCTCACGGTAATTCAATGGGTGATCTTTCTTCTGGGTTATTCATACGTTGCATCTGTTCTCCCAGTCTGGACGCTCTTGCAACCTCGCGACTACATCAACAGCCTTCAACTCCTCTCGGCTCTTGGCCTCGTCGTAATTGGATTGATCGCAGCCGCCTTCTTCGGCGGCGCCAGCCCCCCGATTGGAGGAGAACGACCGGCTCTGGAAATTGTCGCTCCCGCCTTCAATCTGGCCCCGGATGGAGCCCCTCCGATCTTCCCCTTCCTGTTTATCACCATTGCCTGTGGAGCAATCTCAGGTTTCCACTGCCTCGTGTCGTCAGGAACCTCATCGAAGCAACTGAAGTGTGAAACCGATGCCCAGTTTGTCGGATACGGATCAATGCTGACCGAAGGATTCCTCGCCGTTTTGGTCATCCTCGCTTGTATCGCCGGACTAGGGCTTGGAACAGGAGCTGGAGACGAATTCCTATCCGGGTCTGCTGCCTACGAGGCTCGGTATTCCTCGTGGGATGCCGCAAAAGGACTTGGCTCCAAAGTCGGAGCTTTTGTGGAAGGAAGCGCGAACTTTCTCAAAGCTCTGGGACTACCCGCGGAATTCGCGATTGCCCTCATGGGAGTCTTCGTCGCCTCATTTGCTGCCACAACTCTCGATACGGCCTGCCGTCTGCAGCGTTACGTTGTTCAGGAACTCGCAGGAACTCTTGCCCCCCGGCACCGTGTCGACGGAACCAGAGTAGGCGAATACGTCGTTGGTAATCCACTCTTCTGGCTCACCAACCGCCACGCGGCAACGATCTTCGCCATTGTCATCGCCTTTTTCATAGCCCGCATGCCCGGTGGCATCGGGAAGGATCCCGGTACCGGAGGACTCCTTCTCTGGCCCCTTTTTGGTGCGATCAATCAACTCCTTGCAGGTCTGGCATTCCTTGTGATCACCTTCTGGTTGCGGCGACGAGGACTCCCCTTCGCCCTGGCGATCATTCCTGGGATCCTTATGCTGGTTCTTCCAGCCATCGCAATGACGATGAATATCCGAAATTATGCAGATCAACACGAGTGGCTCCTCTTCGGATTCGGATTTGCAACGATCCTCATCGAGGTTTGGATGATTGTCGAAGCGATTTCAGTTTGGAAGAAATCAAAAGGAGTGCTTGAAAGGCCCGACGATATTCAGGGAGAAAACACTAACGCGGGCGGGCGTTCGTGTTAATTATTACGTTGGTAATTCCGGTCACTCCTTGACCACGGTCAAAGGCCTTTTTATTTTGCGTCAATTCGTGATGGAGAAACTTCGCTTCATCTTCCTCTTCATCTGCTGCCTTCCGGGAGCAGTTGGCCCACTGAATTTTCTACAGGTGGTGGCGTGGGGAAACATGATTCACGACCGCTCTGAAGACCGATCCATTGTCGAAGCAGCGGACATGACTTTCTTTCGAAACATTGCGCTGCACGTGCACAAGGCAATCATACGGCACCGCTTTTCCAGAGACTTCAACCGCAGGGAGCGCACTTGATCTACCGCACTGCCACATCATACTTGAACCATCACCTTTCATTGGCTCTCGGAGCAGCGACCAGACTTAATGAACGGTCTCCGAACCTCTCCATTCAAACCCTCCTTTCCTGGCGCTTTTGATACGCCACAAAAAAGAGCGGTTCCTCGTGAAGAAGAACCACTCTGAAAATAAAGTCACTTGTCTCTAGCCGAAGATAGATTCAATAGGCTTGCCGAGCTCGGCTTCGGCTCCACCCATGCGGAACGGCCGACCGCTCGGCGAGCTCACAACCTGTGCGTGATCGATTCCAAGAGCGTGACCAATGGTCGCATTGAAATCCTGAACTGTGACAGGATCCTTGGCGACCCGGGCACCGTTCTCATCACTCTCACCATACTTCTGTCCTCCGGCGATGCCGCCTCCAGCCATGACAACCGAGAAACAGGCCGGGTGGTGGTCACGACCCGAGTTGTGCTCTGCCACGATGCTAGGCGTCCGACCAAATTCGGTGGCGATCACAACGAGGGTCGATTCGAGAAGACCACGCTTCTCGAGGTCGGCAACGAGGGTTGAGAAGGCCTGATCGAGAGTCTTGGCCCGATTCTCAACATTGGTGAAGTTATCGTAGTGGGTGTCCCAACCTCCATGGGAAACCTCAACGAAGCGGACGCCGGATTCCACGAGACGACGGGCAAGAAGACAGCCTTGGCCAAAACGGTTCTTTCCGTAGGCGTTCTGAACGTTGCCGGGCTCCTTATTGATATCGAATGCCGCGAGATCCTTACTTTTCATGAGTTTCACGGCTTCCTCATAGAGGCTATCGTAAGCTTTCACGGCAGGAGTCTGATACTTTTCGCGGAAGGTTTTGTTGAGTGCATCAGCAATCGCAAGGCGACGCTTGAAGTCCTCCTCCGTGACCGAACCCGCCCTCCTCGAATTCTTCAAACCTTCGTCCGGGCGACCAAGTGGCACACCGCCAAACTCAGCGCCAAAGAATCCAGGCGAGGAAACGCCAGGACTGGTGTTGGTAGTCACAAATCCAGGAAGGGTGGTATTCTTACGACCCTTCTGACGAACAACCCAAGCACCCATGGCCGGGTGAACGATGGTTCCACGAGGCGAGTAACTGCGATGCAGGAGATACTGCCCCTGACTATGAGCACCCTGCTTGGATGTCATCGAATTAATCACACAAAGGTGATTACCAATCTTGGCGGTATCGGGAAGATACTGGGAGATCTGAAAATCGCCCGATGTGTCAATGGACTCAACCGGCCCTTGCACCTCTTTGTTGCGGGGCTTGGTGTCAAAGGTATCGAGATGGCTCATGCCTCCCCCCATATTCAGGAAGATGACATGCTCGGCTTTTGCTCCACCGACATGCTTCTGTCCAAAAGCAGATCCGGCAAGGCCGGCCCCAAGCATGGGGGCCAAACTGACCCCGAGATAACTACGAGCAGCATTGATCATGAACTGGCGGCGGCCAGGTTCGTCGGCTTTCATAAAGGGATTTTTATCCATGGTTTTAAAGAAGTTGGAGTTGAAAGAATTACGGTGATTATTGAACGAACATAAATTCGTGGGTCTGCACGAGAGCAGAAACAAGGTTTTGATAGCTCTCTCTGCTACCGTCGATGACATCACGCATGAGCATGTTCATTTCAGCATCGCCGGGAGGGCGGCTCAGAATGGCATAGTAGATATAGCGGGCTTTGTCCGCTTCGGTCGTTCCCTTCTTAAGCGCGTCGTAAACCGAGGCGCCTTTATTGGCGACAACCATCTTTTCCACATGACCATTCATGATCTCGAGGATCTGCGCCACGTTTGCTTCCGTCGTGGAAGCCCCGATGAGCTCGCGGTCTGATTGGCCAAATTCGCGGAGGAAGTGTCCTGCTGGAGCTGGAGCTGGGAGCTCGGAAGCTCGGGCGATGCCCTTGGCAGGTCCTGGACGAGAGCGGGAAGCCATCATCATCATGTCCTTGTCACCGGAGCCACTGCCACCAGATTTAAATTCCTGAAGGAGATTCTCGGCATACTCGCGGTATTTTTGGGGGTCCTTGATTGCCACCACTTCTGTGGCTAGGTCAGCCATAGATTTTTGGCCGACGAGAACTGGCTTATTGTTGTAGTAAATGTGATTACTGAACTTTCGCTTAGCGAGCTTGTCCGGACTTTCGGCAACCAAGGTCACCAGCGAATCCCACATTTGTTCGGCAGTCATCCGCTCAAGCTGACGTCCATTAAAGGCCTGAGGAACTCCAGCTTCGAAAGCCTTGGGGTTCGCGGCAAACTGGAATGTCTTTGTCAAAAAGAGCACATTCTGGAAGGCCTTCAAATCGTAATCGAGATCCACCATGAGTCTGGTCAAGTAGTTCACGAGAGCTGGCGAGGTCGTCTTTTCAGGATCCACATACTCGTCAACAGGATACGTCAACGGACTTCCCATCACTCGCTCCCACATGCGATTCACGGCGATATAGTCAAAATTGGGGTTATCTTTCGTCATCCAGGCAGCGAACTCTTCGCGGGATTTGCCACTGTCACGACGGTCCGAGGAACGGATTCGTTTTCCGAACTGAGTCCGCCCGCCAACCATTTCACCCGGATCACCGTCCTTATATTGGTAGTCACTGGGAAGTTTGATCCGTCCCGCACCTTGGTCACCGAGCGTGCCGTAGTGAATGTTGTCACGAAGCCAGTAGAAGAGTCGTCCGATGTCAGAACGACGAAAGTCTTCATCGTCATAGCCACGCATCGCTTTGTTCCAAACTCCACCATTTATCTCACCCTGCCCGTGGGTAAATGCTGCGAGCTCATAAAAATCCATGCGCTCCCACTTATTAGTCGGGCTGTCGTGGCACTGGGCGCATTCAAGACGCTCCCCAGTGAAAATCTGCATGGTGATAGAGAGATTGTCCAAGGGCATTCCCTTGTCCCGGATGTAATACCCGACAGCTCCGTTCCCCTCTTCCCAGGCGATTCCTTTCGCTGACACAAGATTGAGGGCAAATTGATTCCACGGAACATTGTTCCCAACACTCTCCGAGATGAAGTTCATGTAGGGAGCCGAATAAGCCTGACCACCGTTTCGATTGTCGTCCTTGGCACGGAGGAGATCGAAGACATAGTTCTGCATGTGACTGCGGTAGCCATCGCTCTGCAGGAGGTAACCTGTCAGCATTTCACGCTTCGCGGCATCATCGATCTCCAAAAAACTGGAAGCTTCTTCCAAGGTTGGAATCCGTCCGGCGGCAACCAAAAAACTCCGGCGAAGGAAGGCCGGATCGTCGATAACCTGGGGAACAGGCAGCTTCTTTTTACGAAAAATTTCGGCGACATACTTATCGACTTTGTAAGCAGATTTTTTCAGAGCGGCGGGGCTATTCAGTTCTTTGGAAGACTGCGCAGAAAGCGGCGCAGCGAGGCTTCCAAGAAGCAGTGTACAGAGAAATCTACTCGTCATCTTAACAGGGAACGTTTTGGTGGAATCTTTTCTTAGCGAAATTATTGAGAATACTAGGAAAAATCACCCATGTTGTCAAATCAGGAGATTCCGAAAGCCGCCCACCCAATAACGCAACCTTTTCAGCCTCACTACGGACCAAAAACCCCTTCAATCGAGCGGAAATAGGCCAACCAAAGCTGCCACCCTCCAAAAACCCAAGAGAGCGCCCCTAATGCGAGAAAAGGCCCGTATGGTAAGGGCTTTCCAAACCCCACCCGGGCAACGATGGCAGCTGTGATCGCATAGATACAACTCGCAAAAATCACAAGAATGACCGAGGGCCATCCCAAAAAGGCTCCGATCATGCCGAGAAGATGCGGATCCCCCATCCCCATCGCTTCCCGTGGAATGGACACATTGCTCGCCTTTCCTGCGAGTGATTTCAGATCGCCAATGGCCCATTTTTGATCCCCAATGGAGAAATTATCTCTCCGGATCGTAATCTGTTTCGCCGGTTGACGCTTTCCATTCACCCTGAGCCCATGTCCGATGATCACCAACTCGTCGGCCGAACGAAAGAAAAGATCATCCCAAGAATGAGCCTCTTCGCCTATGATCCAATGGAGCTGCGGGCTATCTCCATGCCCCTCCTGAAGCTTCCAAAGCACCGGCTCATCGAAGCTCATCTTGAGCCGACCCCAAATCAACTTACCCAATAAAACCACTCCCCACAGCGAACCAAACCCGACCAACCAGCCAATCACGGAAGCCTTAGGTCCAGCCCACATTGAGTCACTGGGCTGAAAAATCTCTCCCGTTAAATCCAGAAGCCTGGGTAAAAAGAAACTTCCCGCCACCGCGATCACCACACCCGCCCTTGTCCACGAAGTGGGAATGAGCTGATGCTCGGCATCAATAAAGGAAACCGTGACAAGAATGGTGAACAATGCGATCGCCAGAATCGCGCTTACCATCGGGAAAAAATACCAGGCGGCAAAGTAAAGCACGCCTGTCAGAACCTCCACCAGGAGATACCTCACCGCAATCGGTGCCGAGCAGGTCCGACATTTCCCTCCTTGAATAATCCACGTAACAATCGGGAGGTTTTGCCAGGCGGGCAGGGTGGTTTTACAATGCGGGCAGAAGGAACGCTTGGGGTCATTCACCGACAGGCCACGAGGTAGGCGGTGAATCGCAACATTCAAAAATGAACCGACACACAGCCCGATGAAAACAATGCCGACACCCATCACTGTGCTATTCCAAATTTCAAACACGGGTACAAACTAGGCACGATCCATGTCACGATCAAGCCCCAGCCCATTCTCACAAAAGACAAACTCCCGCCTGTCCTCCTGCCTCGATATAGAGAAGACTCCCCCCCACTAGCCGATGAAACCTCCTCCCAGCATTTTTAACGATGTCCTTGGCCCCGTCATGCGCGGCCCGAGTAGCTCGCATAGCGCCGCCGCCAACCGGATTGGCAGAATTGTAAAAGCGCTCACCGGAGAGCCCATTCAAAAGCTCGTCGTGAGATACGATCCCAACGGCTCCCTCGTCACAACCCATAAGGATCAAGGGAGCGACCTCGGACTCCACGGGGGACTCCTCGGTTGGACACCCGATGACCCCCGCCTTCCCGGCTACGAATTGGCCTTGAAAGAAGCAGGCATTGAAATCGAGCTTCACTATGAAAGTTACGACGCCCCCCACCCCAACTTCTACCGGCTTGAAGCACACGGAGAATCGGGCACAGTCTACAAACTCGACGCCATCTCAACAGGTGGCGGCATGATTGAAACCGTCGCCCTCGATGGCGTCCCATTCTCTTCAGCAGGTGATTACCACCATCTCCTCCTTTGGATATCCTCCTTCCCAGAAAATCACGAGAAGCTGCCGATCTCATTTGAGAATTGTTCATGGCATGCCATTTCAGAAGACAGCGGAATTCTGAATTTCAGTCTCCGGACCCCCCCAAATCAGGAGGTCTTGGAAAATCTCACAAGTTTCCTCAATCCAAAAAGAGTCAGACTCCTTCCCGCCGTCCTCCCTGTCCTCGCCCGCAAGGAAATCAAAGTCCCCTTCTCCCGCTCCGGCGAAATGCTTGAAGCCGCAAACGCCAACACTGTCCCGCTCTGGAAAATGGCCCTCCGCTACGAAGCGGAACGCGGCGGCATTGGCGAAGACCAGGTGATGGCCCAGATGGATAAGATCCGCGGCATCATGGAAGCCGCCATCGCAACCGGTCTCGGTGGAACCTCATACGAAGACCGTATTCTCCCTTCTCAATCTCCCGGTTTCAAAATAGCAGAAGACGAAGGCCGCCTCATTCCAGCCGGCATTCAAAATGCCATCATTCGCTCGGTTTCCGCCATCATGGAAGTAAAGTCATCGATGGGTGTCATCGTGGCGGCTCCCACCGCCGGTTCCTGTGGTGCCATGCCCGGGGCCGTTCTTGCCGTTGCTAATGCCCTCGGAAAAACAAACGAAGAAAAAAATGCGGCGCTGCTCCTCTCCGGGATGATCGGAGTTTTCATCACTCTTGATGCCACCTTCGCGGCTGAAGAAGGCGGTTGCATGGCGGAATGCGGATCCGCTTCTGCCATGGCTGCCGCTGCCATCACCTGGTTCGGAGGCGGAACCAACGAACAACAAATGGCCGCCGCCTCACTCGCCCTGCAAAACTCCTTTGGCATGGTCTGCGACCCCATCGCAAATCGCGTTGAAGCTCCCTGTCTGGGAAAAAACGTCATGGCCGCGACCAATGCTCTCTCCTGTTCCAACATGGCTCTCGGCGGTTACGACCATCTCGTCCCATTCGACGAAGTCGTTGTCGCCATGAACAAAGTGGCCCATCAAATCCCGCGCGAACTACGCTGCACCAATCTAGGAGGACTTTCCATCACTCCCACCGCCGACCGTATCGCTGAAAAGCTCGCTGCAAAATCCGGCGGCGGATGCGGCAAGGTCAGTTGCTAATAATAGCGCTTCAGCATCCAGTAGCAAATCGGTCCGGTCACGGCAACAAACAGCCAGAGCGGAAAGATCTTCCGTGCAAGCTTGCGATGCTTTTCAAAATTCCTCGTCCAGGCATGGACAAAGGTCATCAAAATCATCGGAAAACTCACGGCGGCCGCCACGATATGCGCGATCAAGATTCCAAGGTAAACATGACGCACCGCCCCCACATTTGCCACCTCATCCGGTGCTAGTTTACCGTCCTGATCAAGGTCCCCGAACTTGGTCTCGGGCATCGTAAAGTGGTAGACCACGTAACACACAAGAAAGAGCGACGAGAGGATGAGCGCCAAAGTCATAAACCGTTGATGAGCACGGTATTTCTTTCGAAGGATGCACCAAAGCCCACTCAAAAGACTCGCCGCAACCAGAGTATTGATGAGTGCCACCACTCCGGGCAGTTTCTTGATCCAAAGCTCCACCTCCCAGGAGACCGGGATTTTATAAGGGGATCGCATTGCCACTACGAGCCCCAGCACCACAACGCTGACGACCCAAACAACGATCTTCAACTTCCTGGCCCGCTCCGTCAGAACCGGCTGATTTAACATCGAATTATCATTCATAACTCTATGGTTTCGGCTCCTCTGGCTCCGGCTTTCCGAGCTTTCCCAAAGCTTCCCTGACTTCGTCGGCGAGCTGTTCGGGAGGAAGCCCTTCATGCCACTTGTGAACCAGAGTATCACCCCGGTAGAGATGAATTCCCATGTCGTGAGCCCAGCGCCCCTTGGCCGCGATTTCAACCTCCTCAAAACGTTCACGAATTCCCGTGAAAAACATCACATCCGTCATGTAATCCCAGAGCATTTTTTGCTCCCCTTTCAAAAACCACCAATTCTTCTTATCGGCCTTCAAGCGATCTCGCACGTCCAACAACTTCTCCTTGGTGTCGGCTTCCGGGTCAACCGAGAGACACACCACGACAAAATCATCTTCGCTGCGGAATTGCTTATAAACTTCCAGGAGGAAATTGGTATTACGAGCCGCACACATCGGGCAGGATTCGTAATATTGCACAGCCAGCCAAACCTTATCGTGAAGGTCTGAGATCCTGGCCTTGGAACCATCCTGTCTCTCCAATTCGATGTCCCCTCCCAGCACCGCCAATTCATCGACATTCTCCTTTCCAACGTCCGTCGCCGGCGGAGAATTATCGCGTTTCTCCTTCTTCAAAGTCGTCAAAAAGAACGACATCCCGAGGATCATCAGCGAGATCACAGCGACTCCCACATAGATGAGAGTGATTTTCTTTTTATCGGTCATTCTTGTCCTTTCTCGTTCGGGTTGGCGTAGAGGTATTCGATCGATTCGATGAGAATTTCGCGAAGCTTCGGAGTCGTCATTGGCAGAGGCCGCAGCTCTTCATCCGGAGATTTGGCTTTGGCCTTTTCAAATTTCTTTTCCATTTCCACGACGGTTTCAAAATCCCAGCCATCGGTCTCGCCGGGCACCCCGCGGACAAACAAATGTTGGTCCAGAAGAACGAGTCGAGTGTCGTAGTCAAAAACGCCCTCTTTCTCCGTCGGAACACGGTTAAAGCGCATCTTGGTCTTGGAAAACGAACGCAGCGAAGTTTTCGCGTCGTCATCGGCCACCACACGCCAGACCTCGGGCTCCTGGCCATATTCCGAAAGAACTCCGGACATTTTCTCCGGCTCGGCATTTGAACCATCGAGAACAAAGATAAGAATGGTCGGCTTCTCCGGAGCATCCTTGAAGGCATCCATCACCTCGCGAAGAGCCTCCAGGGTCGGCTTGGATTCGGGATTAGGAACTGAGGGCATGGTAAGCACCATCGTCACTCTTCCTTTCAGATCCTGGATATTTCGAGCGACCCCGTCGGCAGTCAGAAGCTCGACCTCGGGTTCGGTGATTCTCGTTTCAATACTCGGACGCTTACTGTCGGCAGTCCTCTCCCGATACTTACTGTAGGCATAATTTAAAAAAAATCCGCTGATCACCATGAAAATGACGATCTTAAATGCGGTCGCCCGCAATTTCTTGGGGTCCCGCTCGGCAGGCTCTAACTGGCTGACATCCACTTCGGGCGAAAACTAGCTCAACTCCACACAAAGGCAAGGCCGAGCAACACTACGGGCAGATAAAGCAGAGTTCCCAGAAAGGCCTTTCTCATCGGAGCCCTCTCACCGGAAGCCCGGTAGCTCAAGATCGGGCGCATGAGATAGATCACCAACACGGTGTGCCCCAAAGCCACCCCCCAGGGGAAAAGTCCCGTCATCGCTCCGGAAACCACTAGGGACATCAGACAGATTGAAAACACAATGAACAAAGTCGCCGTTTTCCCGCCTGAAACATCACCATTAGACCACATTTGATAACCGGCTTCCTCATATTCCTCCCGACAAAGCCAGCTGATGGCGACGAAATGAGGGAGTTGCCAGAAAAACAGCAGACTGAATAAAAACCATCCTCCCCAGACCGACCAATCCCCTCCGGCCCCAACCCAACCGATCAGCGGAGGAATGGCTCCTGGAATCGCCCCCACCAAGGTATTGGTCGAATGCCACTTCTTCATTGGTGTGTAGACAAAAACATAAATCGCAATTGTAGCCGCCGCCAGAAGCGCCGCCTCCGGATTCACCTTTTCGTGGAGGTGGATCACCCCGAATGCCGCTAATCCCCAGCCGATCGTAAAAGCCTTCATCACTCCCATCCTCCGGGAAGGCAAAGGCCGGTCGGAGGTCCGCTTCATTCGGGCGTCATCCTCGATCTCCATCAGTTGATTAAAAGCCGCCGAACCAAAGGCCGCAGCCGCCGTTCCCATCAAAGTGTGCAAGAGCAACCACCACTTCCCAGACATCCCGCCCAGCCCCTTTGCGGCGAGATAAAAGCCAAAGAGCGTGGTAATCAGAACGAAGGTATTCAACCGAACTTTCGTGAGGACCTGAAGATCCTTCGAAAGGGTCGGTGTTTCAGGAGATGACTCGTGCGTGGACAACGCCGTGAGTGTGCCCTCACTCACCCCTCCCCGCAATCCCGAGTGTCGAAGAAACAGCATTTTTCCTTTTCGGACTGCCTCCAATTCACAAGACTTACTCTACACATGAGTAATAAGGACCCATACCAGCGGGAACTGGACGTGATCGAAGAAGTGAAGGACAAAGGCCCCGTCGGTAAATTCTTCGGATACGCCAAGATCTCCGGCCCCGGTTGGTTGCAGGGAGCCATCACCCTCGGTGGAGGTTCGCTAGTCGGCGCTCTCTATTTGGGAACGATCTCCGGAAACGGCCTCCTCTGGGTCCAGCCCCTGGCCATGATCTGCGGAATCATCATGCTCTCCGCAATCGCCTACGTCACCCTCTCAACCGGGCAACGCCCCCTGCGCCTGATCAATCAGCACCTCAATCCCCTCCTCGGTTGGTCTTGGCTCATCGCAACCATCATGGCCAACATCGTCTGGACCATGCCGCAGTTCTCGCTCGGCACCGCCGCCATTCAACAAAACCTGTTCGGGTGGGAGGACAAGGAAAAGGGGCTCTGGCCAATCATCGCCGTTCTCTTCGCAACCGGCCTTTACGTCAACTACCTCTACCAAGCCGGCGGAGGCGGAGCAAAGCTCTTCGATCGCATCATCAAGGTCATGGTGGCCATCATTGTCCTCTCCTTCACCGCCGTGGTGGTCAGCCTCGCGGGCACTCTTCCCTGGGGTGAGGTCATCGGAGGTTACTTCCCCGACTTCTCCCTCCTCACCACTCCGGCCGAAGCCTACCAGCCGCTTATTGAAAAATCCTCCAATCCCGAGTGGTGGAAAACAAAGATTCTCGGCACTCAAAAGGACGTCATCTTCACCGCCTTCGGCACGGCGGTGGGAATCAACATGACTTTCCTCCTCCCCTACACCCTTCTCAAGAAGAAGTGGGGGCCACGCCATCGCGGTCTCTCCATCACCGACCTTTCCATCGGACTTTTTGTCCCGTTCTTCCTCGCAACCTCCTGCGTGGTCATCGCGGCCGCCGCGTCCTTCCACGGCAAAGTGGACATGGAAAAGCTCAGCATCGGTGACAAAACAATGCTGAGCGTGCCCGCCATCGAGAAATCACTTTCGGAGTTTGAGGGGACTGGTGAAGAAAAGGTGGCATTTCAAAAAACCACCCTCACCGAGTTCAATGAAAACGACCGCATGATCGCCGCAATGCTGGTCAAGCGTGACGCGGGAGCGCTCGCAGGAACGCTTGAACCATTCACCGGAAAAGTGATCGCACAAAAGGTCTTCGGCATCGGAGTCCTCGGCATGGCAATTTCCACCATCATCATACTGATGCTCATTAACGGCCTCGCTTTCCAGGAAATCTTCGCCGGTAAAAAAACCACCAATCAGGATTCCGCCGCTGCCCTCTCGCTCAAAGGCCCCTACTTTTTGGGATGCCTTGTCTCAGGTATCATCGGGTGTTGTTTCCCCTTCATTTGGAATAATAACGACGCCAGAGCTGCCCTCGCTGTGCCCACCTCGGTGATCGGCGGGGCGCTCCTCCCGATCGCCTACTTTACGTTCCTCCTTCTCATGAACTCGAAAAAGGTCCTCGGTGACAAACGGCCTGAAGGCACCTCCCGCATCATCTGGAATGTCCTCATGATCTTCGCCACCACAATGGCGACGATTGGTTCCTACTGGGCCACCTCCGGGAAGACCTTCGGCGACTTCCCGGCAGGTATGGTAGGCATGATCTTCCTCGCTGTCCTCTTTGTGGTCGGAACCCTGTCATTTCTGGCTAAAGAAAAACGAGTCTAGATCGTTCCGGATAAGATGTCCGAAGAGCCAAACCCCTACCAAGCTCCGCGCGAAGGGGATTCGGACCAAAGCGATCTCCAGCCTTTTCATGGCTGGACTGATCGTTGGATGGTTGGCCTTTTCTTTCTGCCCTCTCTTGCACTGATTGGACTGATCGGACTCATGGTTCTCCTCGGAAAAGCGGGCTCGCCTCTCGTGTCGAGAGTCGGCGCGAGTGAGCTCATGACCTGTTTCGCCCTCCTTGGAATCGGGGTCTCAGTCTTTAGTGCCTACGTGAACAAATGCCGTCAGAAAAGTGGTTGGGCGGGAATGGCCCTAATGATCGTCGTTTATCTCATCGCTCAAATTTTCGCTCTCTTCCTGACAGTTGTGATCATCATGACAGCATCACAGATCCTCTAAATGGCCCGCCTTGGCCGCCAACAGGAACAACGTCTCGACGTTCCCAACCGCGAACTGGTTTTTCATTGGCTCTTTTTGTCGTTCATCGCTTCAATAAGACAATGTCAAACGGTTACGAAATGCCATGCTCCGCTCGAAATAACCTTGAGGGAATCGTTTATTTTCCCCGCATGTGCGACAAGATTCGCAAGCTCAACGCCGGAACTCTCCACCCGGAATTCCTCACCAACCTTGGCCTCGGCATGGATCTCTGGACCTGCCAGTTCCTTGGGGTCGACTATCATGATCTTAAACGCACGATCCTCGCCGGAGCCACCGACGAACAAGCCCTCACCTGGGCCCGCGAACACGGCGTATCCCGTCCCGACTACGAGAAGGCTTGGTTTAAGGCCTACATCAAAACCCGGGGCTTCCGCGATGATCTCTCAGATCGACTCGCCGCGCGTAAAAAGGAAGATCCAAAAACCGACCGCGACGACATTCTCACCTTCATGGACTACATTGAAGTCGATGAAGGCCGCAGCATTTAACCCACCCCAAAACCATGAGTAAATTCCACTACCAGGAGCCCTTCCCCCTTGGCGCCGATCCTACCCAGTATGAGAAAATTTCGTCAGAGTACGTCTCAACCGAACAAGTCGGAGACCGGGAGATTCTCAAAGTCGACCCACAAGCTCTCACCCTTCTTGCGAACGAGGCCATTAAAGCGATCTCTTTCAAACTCCGCACCTCGCATTTGAAGCAAGTTGCCTCTATCCTCGACGATCCCGAAGCCACCGAAAACGACCGCATGGTCGCACTCATGCTTTTGAAAAATGCCGAGATCGCTTCGCATGGTATTCTCCCCGGCTGCCAGGACACCGGCACCGCCATCGTCATGGGCAAGAAAGGCGAGGCTGTCTGGACCAACACCAACGATGCCGAAGCCCTTTCGGCCGGAATTCACAAAACCTACCAGGAAGAAAACCTCCGCTACTCACAAGTCTCGCCCAAAACAATGTTCGAGGAGGTCAACACCAAGACCAACCTCCCCGCCCAAATCGATCTCTACGCGACTCCCGGTTCGGAATACAAATTTCTCTTCATGACCAAGGGCGGCGGCTCCGCCAACAAGTCCTTCCTTTTTCAAGAAACCAAGGCCCTTCTTAATCCTGAGCGCCTCATGGAATTCTGCATTGAAAAAATGCGGAACATCGGCACCTCAGCTTGTCCGCCCTACCACCTCGCCTTCGTCATCGGCGGCACCTCGGCTGAAGCCTGTCTTAAAACGGTCAAACTCGCCTCGGCTCGCTACCTCGACGAACTTCCCACTGAAGGGAACGAACACGGCCAGGCTTTCCGAGACATCGAGCTCGAAGGCAAGCTCCTCGAAGCCGCACGAAAGATTGGCATCGGCGCGCAATTCGGCGGCAAGTATTTCGCCCACGATGTCCGTGTCATCCGCCTCCCTCGCCACGGCGCTTCCTGCCCCGTCGGACTCGGCGTCTCCTGTTCCGCCGATCGGCAAGCCAAGGCCAAGATCACCAAAGACGGTATCTTCCTAGAAAAACTCGAAGAAAACCCGGGGCAATTCATTCCCGATAAATTCCGTGACTGGAAATTCAAAGGCGTCGAAATCGATCTCGATAAAGGCATGGAATCCACCCTTGCCACTTTGAGCAAGTATCCCGTCACAACCGCGATCTCACTCACCGGCTACATCATCGTCGCCCGCGACATCGCCCACGCCAAACTCAAGGAAATCCTTGAAGCCAAAGGCGATTTCCCGGAGTACTTCAAAAAGTATCCCGTCTACTACGCCGGTCCGGCCAAGAAACCCGAAGGGATGGCCTCAGGTTCCTTCGGCCCCACCACTGCTGGCCGCATGGATCCTTACGTCGATCTCTTCCAGGCCAACGGCGCCTCCATGGTCATGTTGGCAAAAGGAAACCGTTCCCAGCAAGTCACCGACGCCTGTCAGAAACACGGTGGATTCTACCTCGGCTCGGCCGGTGGCCCCGCCGCCCTCCTTGCCAAAGAACACATCAAGAGCCAGGAAGTCGTCGACTTCCCAGAACTCGGCATGGAAGCGGTCTGGAAAATCAAAGTGGAAAACTTCCCCGCCTTCATTCTCGTCGACGACAAGGGTAACGACTTCTTCACGCAAATCAGCCAGTGCCCCGTGCACTAGGCCATGACGACCTAGCGACCCGCCCCCTCATTCTCTGGCTCATTTGGGCGGCTCTGGTCGTTTCCATCGTGGGCTCTCTTTGGAGAGGCTATTGGTCGGCCGTCATGATTTCATCGCTGACTCTTTTTCTCACCTGGCTCCCAATCTCCTTTGCCGACCGTTTGGGAATCCTCATACAAATCAAAAAAACCCCGACGTGCTTTCGCACATCGGGGCTTTGAAGTTGTTAAGGTGATTTTTACTCGCCTGAAGCTTCCGCTTTGGGAATATCACCACCCTCGTCTTCCTTCTCTTCAACGACGGGCTCGGGCTCCTCGACAGTCATTTCGAAGTCGGAGTTCTTGTGAACTGGGAAGCCGGTTCCAGCAGGAATGAGGTGTCCGAGAATAACGTTTTCCTTGAAGCCACGAAGGGTATCGATCTTTCCAAGGGTTGCCGCATCCGTCAGAACCCGGGTGGTGTCCTGGAAGGAGGCTGCCGAAATGAACGACTCGGTCTCGATCGAGGCTTTGGTGATTCCAAGAAGGACGGGCTCGGCCTCGGCGGGCTTACCACCCTCGGCAGAAACACGGTCGTTCTCGGCCTTGAAGGTGTTCTTCTCGATCTGGTCTCCCCAGAGGAACTCGGTATCACCGGGCTCGGTGATCTTCACCTTACGAAGCATCTGGCGGATAATGATCTCAATGTGCTTGTCATTGATCTCCACACCCTGCGAACGGTAAACCGTCTGGACCTCGTTGTTGAGGTGCTCCTGCAGAGCCTGGGGGCCACAAGCCTCGAGGAGATCCTCAGGAGCCACGGGGCCTTCGGTAATTTGATCACCACGAACCACCATGTCACCTTCACCGACAATCATGTGCTTGCCCATTGGGACAAGGTGATCAGCGGTTTCGGATGACTCGGAATGGGTGACAATGACCTTACGCTTGCCGCGAACAGTGCCTCCGAAGGAGATTTCACCATCAAGCTTGGCGATAACGCAGGCATCCTTGGGTCGACGAGCTTCGAAGAGCTCGGCCACCCGGGGAAGACCACCAGTGATATCACCAGTCTTGGCAACCTTACGCGGCGTCCGCGCCAGTTGAACACCACCAGCGATCTTGCTGTTCTCCTTAACAGAGAGGTGAGCACCGACCGGGATGGAGTAGCTACTGAGAACTTCCTTAGACTTAGGATTAATGATGACAATCTGAGGATGGAGATCCTCTTTGTGCTCGGTCACGGTCAATCCTTTCTTGCCGGTCGCCTTATCGGTCTCGGACTGAATGGTGATACCAGTGATCATGTCGCGGAACTCAACCTTACCACCGGATCCGGCAATAATGGGGACGGAGTGGGGATCCCAGGTCAAGATGGACTGGTTCTTCTTCACGTCTCCTCCGTCAGGGACAGAGATGACCGAACCAATAACCACATTGTAGGATTCCAGCTCAAGCCCATCCTTATCGCGGACGGAAAGTGAACCGTTCTTGTTAAGAATCACGAAGTTTCCATCGACGTCCTCCACTGTGCGGAGGTCCTTATAGAAGGCCACACCTTTGTTCTTGGCTTTGATCTCAGGCTGCTTTGTTGCACCAAGGGCCACACCACCGGAGTGGAATGTACGCATGGTCAACTGCGTTCCGGGCTCACCGATGGACTGCGCGGCAATGATGCCGACGGCTTCACCAATCTTACCAAGGTTACCCGTGGCGAGGTTGAGACCGTAGCAAGACTGACAACATCCACGCTCGGACTCACAAGTGAGCGGGCTGCGGATCTTGAGACGCTCGTGACCGACGTTTTCTACGGAAATCGAGGTCTCTTCGCCCATGAGCTCTCCGGTTTTGACAATGGTCTTGCCGGAGACAGGATCTTTGACGGTTTCACAAGAGGTCCGGCCATAAATGCGGGATTGCAAGGAAGCGGCTTCCTCGTCACCCGAGTAGATGGCGTGGACGGTGATTCCTTTGACCGTTCCGCAATCGGGCTCGGTGAGAATCACATCCTGGGAAACATCCACCAACTTACGGGTCATGTATCCCGAGTCAGCGGTCTTAAGCGCGGTATCGGCAAGACCTTTACGCGCGCCGTGGGTGGAGATGAAATATTCCAGCACGGAGAGACCTTCTCGGAAGTTCGAGGTAATGGGTCGCTCGATAATCTCACCGGAAGGTTTGGCCATCAATCCACGCATTCCAGAGAGTTGCTTAATCTGGTTCTTGTTACCACGGGCACCGGAGTCAACCATCATGAAGAGTGGGTTGGCCTTCTCCTTGCCTTCGTTGTATTCGAGCTTGCGGTAGAGCGCATTGGCGATGTTATCGCCTGCACGAGTCCAGATATCGACAACCTTTTGATAGCGCTCACCGTTGGTGATGACACCGTTGCGGTATTGCTTGTTGACGGTCTCGACATCGGCGTAAGCCTTTTCAAGTTCCGCCGGCTTCTCCTCGGGAATCACCAT
>Ga0308014_1000090_pt1 | contig 21528 bp, 22 predicted proteins | sample Neamet229_FD_203154 | JGI IMG/M metagenome (GOLD analysis project Ga0308014, IMG submission 203154) | Marine microbial communities from water near the shore, Antarctic Ocean - #229 | ecosystem: Environmental > Aquatic > Marine > Unclassified | place: Southern Ocean | collected 2014-07-28 | reverse complement strand
AGTTATTTCGGAAGCGATTGCATTTTCCGCAGCTGACGCCTTTGAGGATGATCTGTGTGTGTTGGGTATCGATTTTATGGGCCGAGCTTGAGCTTGTGAAATTTTGTGTTAAATGACCACATCTTGAGCGAGAAAGTTGCCATCATCACCTCCGGCGGAGACGCTGCCGGAATGAATCCGGCTGTGAAGTCGGCTGCCGATTACGCCCTGAAGAATGGGATGGAGCCTTATTTGGTGGAGTGGGGATTGCGCGGGCTCATTGAAGGGTGGATTAAGCCGGCAACCCCGGAACGATTGTCGGGAATCATTCATCGCGGGGGGACTGCTCTGGGCTCGTCGAGATCGAAGCGTTTCTACGAATACAAGTTTCGGGAGCAGGCCTACAATCACCTTCAAGAGTTTGGGATTTCAAAGTTGGTCATCATCGGGGGGAACGGCTCATTCAACGCTCTCAATCAGTTCTATGTCGATTTCGAGGTGCCTTTTGCAGGAATTCCCGCGACCATCGACAACGACATTCCTGGCACTGATTACTGCCTCGGAGTGGATACCGCTCTCAATATGATTCGCGCGAGCGTGGACAGTATTCGGGACACGGCATCGTCCTTTTCACGAGCCTTCATCATCGAAACGATGGGACGTGATTGCGGATATCTCGCGATGACGAGTGCGTTGGCCACTGGTGCCGAAGTGTGCCTTGTTCCGGAGATTGAATATGATCTCGAGGCGATCGGGGAACGACTTCGTGAGCAACGGGCGGCGGGAAATAAATACATCCTTGGGATTGTGGCCGAGGGGACTGGCATGGGAGAGCCCCTGACCCGTTGGATGGGTGACGCGCTGGGCATGGATTCGCGCCTTACGGTTTTGGGGCACGTTCAGCGGGGAGGATCCCCTACGGTTTATGATCGGATTATGGCTTTTAAATTCGCGGGAGCTGCGATTGACAACCTGAGAGCCGGCGAGACGAACAAGGTGGTAACTTTCAAGGCTGGAAGCTTCGGGAGCTCATCCATTCATGAGATTGCGGATACCCAGCATGAGTGCGATCCCGAGCTGATCGAGCTGGTGCGCGGATTAAGCTGCTAGTGTTAGCGGGTCACTCCTCGTTCCGAAGACTCGATGAACTTGAGAAGATGGGCGACCTTGGGATTTTCCCGGAGTTCGGGCTCCAGAGCTGAGATTGCTTCGGAGAGGTTGCTGTCCTTTTTTAGGAAGAGCTTTTTGTAAACCGCGCGAAGAGAGCGGATGTCGTCGCTGCTGAAGCCGCGTCGTTGGAGGCCAACCTGATTGATGCCCCGGACGGTGGCGGGATTGCCATCGACGACAGTGTAAGGCGGGATGTCTTGGACAATCTTGGTGAGGCCTCCGATGATGGCGTGGGCGCCGACACGGCAGAATTGGTGGACGGCGGAGAGTCCCGAGATGATGGCGTAGTCATCGACATGAACGTGACCGGCGAGGGTTCCGTTGTTAGAGAGGATGACGTGGTTGCCGACCTCACAATCGTGCGCGATGTGGGAGTAGGATAGGCACAGGTTGTCCGAGCCTATCCGGGTGCGAGTGTCTTTCTGAGTGCCACGGTGAACGGTGGAGTTTTCGCGGAAGACGTTGCGATCGCCAATGATCAGGGAGGTGGGCTCGCCGGCGTATTTTAAATCCTGCGATTTGGTTCCGATGGCGGCGAAGGGAAAGAATTCGTTTTCGTGGCCGATGGTGGTTTGGCCGTGAATGACGACGTGGGAATGAAGCTTGCAGCGGTCGCCGAGGGAGACATTGGCCTCGATGACGCAGTAGGGGCCGATCTCGACGTCGGTTCCGATTTGGGCGTCGAGTGAAACGATGGCAGTGGGGTGAATCATGCTGATGACCCGAGATCTGTAACCTCGTCGTCAGTGAAAAGCGAGCGTCCTTCCACGCTGGCTTCGGTGAGTTCCCATTGGCGGTCGAGGTTGAGCCGGAAGCTCGCGAGGTGGGGGCGGGGCCATTGCTCGGGGGCGATCATGGAGAGGGTGTTTTTTCCGCGAATACGGTAGAGGTGGTAGATCTCGCCAACAACCGGCTCGAAGTTGATATCGGCTTCGTAGACGAGCTTGTTCCAGTTGAAGTGCTCGATGGTGGTGATGTATTCCTCCCGCATTTGGACGAGCTTTTGTTGAAGGTCGCGTTCGACCTGGCTGATGCCACGGGATTTGAAGGTCGAGAGGTCGTTGGGGACGATTTTGGGACTGAGGGTTGAGACCGGGTAGGGCATGAAGGCCCCTGTGTTGATGATGGTATCGGCAGTGAGTTCGTCCATGATTTGGGGTAAGTTGGCAGAGGTTGGGAAATGGGCAAATGGGCAAATGGGATTTTTTTCGGTTGGGAAGAGAGCGCAAAAAAAGCGGACCTCGCAAGAGGCCCGCTTGTCTAAAAAACAGTTATTGGGTCGCTTTAGAGGCCGGTGGGCACCTTGATGACAGGAATTTCATCTCCGAAGAGAGAGTCAGTTCCAGACTGGAAGAGGCTGTCGCGTCCTTTAGATTTGGCTTCGCCATTTTTGCCAACATCTCCGACCTTGCCGGAGCCGTCAACGGCACCGTAGACATACTTGTCGGCGTAGGGGCTGGGGTCGAAGGTTGGGTTTTCACCCCCTGTTTTGATGGCAGCAATCACGAGGGGCGTGATACTACTCACGTCGTTGAGTGGCTCTTCGTTCTCGGTCATGATGTAGGCGAAGCAATTTTCACCACGTGCCAGGAGCTTGTCAGGAGTTCCCTTGATGTCATCTCCCTTGGTGGCTCCTTTTACGCCAGCGGCATAGAAGTAACCCTCGGAGTCGATCACATCAGTGACGATGAGTTGGGCGAGGTAAGCATTGGCGTCTGTTCCCGGAGGAAGGTTGTCAAAGCCATCGCTTTCGAGTGCATCGCGGGTGTAACCACAAGGGTAGGCACCGCGATCGGACTTGAAGGACACCAGTCCACCGGCAATCGCTTTGGCATTATTCAATGCCTCGGTCCGAGCACCGGCCTTTTGGGCCCTGAGGATGAGAGGAGTCGCAATTCCGGCAAGAACGGCGATGATCGCGATCACCACAAGAAGCTCGACCAAGGTGAAGCCTTTCATTTTCTGTGTTTTCGTCTGTTTCATTATTTTGTCTATGGTTTGGAGGAATTCCTCCGGTTTTTATTTGGCGGGAAGTCAAAGGCCCATCCTGCTAACCAAATGTAATCTGCGGTGATATCACCGCAAGATAAAATAGCGGGGGCTAGCGAAATGCTGCTGCCAAATCCTCAAGATCAGTATCTGTGACCTTATCGGCCTCGATGATGGCTTTCTTTTGGAGTTCCACCAGTTTTGCGATGCCGGCACGCGAGAGCTCTAGCATCGCGGTCATTTGTTCGCCGGAGAATACGTCTTCCTCGCCACTGCCCTGAAGTTCCACGAATTCGCCGCTTTCGGTCATGACGACATTAAAGTCGACGGCGGCATCGCGGTCTTCGGGGTAATTGAGATCGAGAATGGCCTCACCCTGATAAATTCCGGCACTCACGGCGGCGACGAGTTTTTTGAGTGGGAAATCTTTGAGTTTGCCTTGTGACATCAGGCGGTTGAGGGCGATGGCTGCAGCGACGCATCCGCCGGTGATGGAAGCGGTGCGGGTGCCTCCGTCCGCCTGAAGGACATCGCAGTCGATCCAGATGGTGCGTTTGCCCAGTTTTTTGAGATCGATGACGGCGCGGAGGGAGCGGCCGATCAGGCGTTGAATTTCGGAGGAGCGGCCATCAAGCTTTCCGCGGCTGATGTCCCGTTGTTTCCGCCCGTGGGTCGAGTAGGGGAGCATGGAGTATTCCGCGCTGATCCAGCCTCCCTCGACATTTTGAAACTTCATCCAACGAGGAACGTTGTCCTCAACGGTGGCGGCGCAGATGACCCGGGTGTTTCCGAAGGAAACGAGCACCGAACCGGTGGCGTTGGGGGCGACGTTGGGAACAAAGGAAATTGGGCGGAGGTCGGGAATCGCGCGTCCATCGGGTCGGTCCATGAAGGGGATTAGTGTTCGGCGGCAATCAAAGCAAGTTGATTTGCGAAGGGAGGGGATTCTTAAACCTTTTTAAAGGATCCCTCTTCCAAGTATTCAAATCGGGAGTAAACAGCAAAAATCTCAAGATAAAGTCTAAAAAAACCTTGTCTCTGGGAGAAATTCGGATACCTCTCCCCTCCCATGGCAAGAAAATGCTGGATTGAGCGCAACAAGCGCAAAGCAAAAACTGTAGCAAAATATTCTGACCTTCGTCACCAGTTGAAGAAGGAAAAGGATTATGTCGGTTTGACGATGCTCCCCCGTGACGCAAGCCCAACTCGTTTGGTGAATCGTTGTGAAGTGACCGGCCGTCGCCGCGCCTTCCTTCGTCGTTTCCGTCTCTCCCGGATTACTTTCCGTGAGATGGCTTCCCACGGCCTGCTTCCCGGAGTGACAAAGTCCTCCTGGTAGTTCAGGTTATCCGTCAGATCACTGAGGGTGCCGTTCTTTGATCAGCACCCTTTTCTGCGTCCCGACCATGCCCATTTACGAATATCAGTCTGAGAATCCGGATGATCCGGATCGAAGTTGTAGCATTTGTGCGAAAGGGTTCGAGCTGCAAAGACCCATTGAACGGGAGGCGCTGGAAAAATGCCCTCTCTGCCGCCGTCCGGTTTGCAAGTTGGTGAGCCGTGTCAATACGAAGGTGGCTACCAAGGAGTATTCCGACTCCGAAGCGAAGTCCGCCGGATTTCACGTTCTTCAAAAGAACTGCGACGGCGGCTACGACAAAGTCTAGCCCGGATGCCTCATGTGTGAGTCATTTTTCATTTTGGCTAGCGGGTCCACCGAGGTGGTGGCCGAATACCCGACCTGGCAGGAAGCTGCATGGTATTTGGCGGGAATCATTTTTTTTCTTCTTTTGAATGCCTTTTTCGTGGCCTCGGAATTTGCCATCGTCAAGGTGCGCCCGAGCCAGATCGAAGGTGAGATGGAGGACAAGCCGCGGCGGGCGGGGATCTCGAAGCATGTTGTTTCCAATCTCGATGGCTACCTTTCAGCGAATCAGCTGGGAATCACGATCGCCTCGCTGGCATTGGCATTTCTAGGCGAACCTTTTATTGCAAAGCTGGTCGGCCCGCTCCTTTCGCAAACGGGGTGGTCGGAACAGACGATCAAAGTGATCACGTTTGCGACAGCGATGATGTCCTTCACTTTTCTTCACGTGGTGGTGGGGGAGCTCCTGCCCAAGTCCATTGCGATTCGAAAGTCGCTGGGAACGACCCTGATCATATCTCGGCCCTTACACCTTTTCTATACCTTCTTCCGTCCCTTCATCTGGGTTCTTAACGGAACGGCAAATTGGTTGCTTAAAAAGGTCTTCAAAATCGACCCAGTTTCAGAAGGAGAAGCGGTGCATAGCTCGGAAGAGTTGGCTTTGCTGGTTGAGGAATCGGAACGCCAACAAGAGGTGACCGAAACCGAGCGCGAGATTTTGATCAATGCTCTTGAGCTGAATGATGTCTCGGTCAAGGACGTGATGACGCCAAGGAGCGAGGTGGTGTTTTTGGATTTGGATCTCGGTTTTCAAGAGAATCTGGAGTCAGCGATCGAGTCGAAACACACCCGTTTTCCTTTGGTGAGGGGGCACTTGGATCAGGCGGAGGGCTTGATCCATATTAAAGACGTGCTGCGGCTCATGAAAAAGGACGAGCCGGATCTGATGGATATTCGTCGGGAGCTCAAGATGGTGCCGGCGACGATGAAGCTGGATGATCTATTGCAGTTTTTTCTTCAAGAGCGGGCGCAGCTCGCCCTGGTGGTTGATGAATTTGGCGACGCCTCGGGGTTGGTCTTCATGGACAACATCATGGCGGAATTGGTCGGAGACATTCATGATGAATTTGATGAAGAGGACGAGACGGATTTTCTCAGGATCAACAAGGAGGAGTTTGTGGTCGAGGGAGGGCTGAGTTTGAACGAACTTTCTGACCACGAACCGGCGATTGATCTGGAGAGCGGAGAGGTCAGTACTATTGGAGGATACATTGTGCAGCAACTGGGTCACCTTCCGGACCCTGGCGAGACGATTGAGGTGGAAGGATTTGAAGCGAGTGTGACGAGCACGGACGGGCGGAGAATCGAGCAGCTCCGTTTTGTGAAGCTGCCGGAAGCTCCGCCTGAGTCGAAGGAGCTGGAGACTTTATGATCTGGATCTTTGGAATCAGTTCTTTCCGCGTTTCTTTTTAGGGGCGTTGGAAGGAAGACCGGTGAGGCCGGGTTGGCGGCCGGGATTTTTTTGGACGTGGTCCCATGCTTGGGGGGCGAGGGGAGTGTAGCGAGGGGAGGTGTCCTCGGCCGGGAAGGTTTTTTCGATGGCCTCGAGGCGAGTTTTAATCTTGGCGAGTTTGGGGTCGTTGATTCGGTTGATCAATTCGTCCGGGTCATCCTCCAAGTCGACCAGCTTGGCGCTCGAGCGGTCATTTTCGATATAGAGCTTGTAGCGTTTGTCTCGAATGACGCGATCGCGATACTTCCGAATGTTGATGACTCTGCCATTTTTGTCATAGGTCGCGGAGCCTCCGCCCATGGCCATGATCCACTTGCGAGGGCCGTCTTTAGCTTTGCCGAGGATCACGGGGGCGATTGATTTGCCATCCAGGGTCAGTCCCTCGGGGAGTTTTGCTCCGGCGAGTTCGGCGAAAGTGGGGAGGAGGTCGGTGAAATCGCTGAGGGCGTCGGTGGTCACGCCTTGGGGAACGAGTCCGGGGCAGTTGGCGATGAAGGGTTCGCAGGAGCCGTTTTCAAGGGTCTTTCCTTTTGCTCCGCGGACGCGTCGGCCGTTAAGGATGTTGGAATTACCGCCGGTTCCATTGTCGGTAGTCCAGATGACGATGGTGTTTTCACGGAGGCCGGTGTCGTTGAGTTTCTTGATGATTTGTCCCATGAGGTGGTCCATGTATTCCACCATGGCGGGGAATTGCTCCGCTTTTGAGGCTTTGGGTTTATGGGGTGTCGTGGTGAGTGGTCCGTGGGTGAGGATCATGGGGTAGTAGACAAAGAAAGGAGTGTCCTTTTTCTGTTTGCCAATGAAGTCGAGGATGAACTCGTTGCAGAGATCGGGGCCGAATTTTCCTTCGTGGGTTTTTGATCCTTCCTTGGTGAAAATGTAGGGATTCCAGTATCGTTTGCCGCTGGGTTTGTTCCCTGCTTCGAATCCTGTCCACATTGCGTAGTCGTCGAAGCCCAGTTCGTTGAGAATCTTTGGCTGGATGCGGAAGTCATTGATTTGCCACTTTCCGGCGATACAGGTGTTATAGCCAGCTGACTTCATCACGCGGGCGATGGAGGGATTTTTCTTCGGATCAAAATGACATCCCCGGCCCCAGCGGGGAACGTCCCAGTGATTCACCCAGCCGTGGCGAAAGGGATATTGGCCCGTGAGAAGAGTGGCACGGGTGGGGGTGCACTGGGGCATGGAATAGACATTGTCAAAACGCATCCCGGTCTTCCCGAGTTGATCAATGTGGGGAGTGGCGATGTTTTCAGCCCCGTAGCATTTGATCCATTCCTTGCCGAGGTCGTCAACCATGGCAAAAATGATGTTGGGTTTTTCGGAGGCGAGTGTTGTGCCCACGAATGCGAGAACGCCACAAATCTTGAAAAGGGCATTTTGAACCATGTCCCAGTCTCAACAAATTCGAGCAGAATTCCCAGCATGATTGAAGACCAACGCTGTGATTTCTCCGAGGTCTTCCAGACGAAGGCTCCAATGCCAATTCGCATGGGGTAATGAAAATGAACTTCCGGCGTTGGTAGAGAGATCCTGCTGGACTAGCGGGCGAAAACGGAAGTGCGTTCTTCGGTGCTAAGTTCCTTCCACTGCCCAATGGGGAGATCGCCGAGGGGGAAGGCTCCAATGCCTTCGCGGAGGAGGCGGAGGGTGGGGAGTCCGACAGCTGCGGTCATTCGTCGGACCTGGCGGTTTTTTCCTTCGCGAAGTTCGAGGCGGATCCAGGTGTCGATGATGTTTTTTCGATAGCGGACCGGCGGATCACGGTCTGGGATAGGGGGAGCTTGCTTGAGGGACTTGGCGCGGCAGGGGAGGCATTTATGGCCTTTGATCACGATGCTGCCGCTGCGGAGCTTTGTGAGCGCGGCTTCATCGGGTTGTCCTTCGACCAGGACGAGGTAGCGGCGACGGTGGTTGTAGCGGGGATTAAGGAGCCGATCTTCCAGGGGTTTCTCATCAGTGAAGAGGAGGAGTCCTTCGGAGTCCATGTCGAGGCGTCCGAGGGGGAGGCACTTTGGCGGAAAGTTGAACTCCTTGAGCGTGCGTTGGCCTTCGTCACCCGGATTTGCGTTGAACTGGCTGAGGATGCCGTAGGGTTTGTTGAAAGCGATCAGCATTTGGGTTGGGGGAGTAGCAGGGCTTAGGGACGACAACGGGACAAAAAAAGCAGAGCGTCAGGAGCCGATATTCTCCTGAGAGCTCTGCGTGTTTCTTACCCAGAGTTCTTAAATGAGCATCAAGGCTGGGTTTTCGAGGAGGCGCTTGATTTCACTGAGGAACTTGGCTCCGACAGCTCCGTCGACCACTCGGTGGTCACAGCTGACTCCGAGATTCATGCGCAGACCGGGGACGATTGTTCCGTCCTTGACGACGGGCTTTTCGACGATTGTTCCGACGCTGAGGATTGCGGCCTGAGGTGGATTGACGATGGCATCGAAGGATTCGATGCCCCAGGCGCCGAGGTTTGAGATGGTGACGGTGCCGTTATCGAACTCGTTTGGAAGGAGTTTTTTGTCACGGGCGCGAACGGCCATTTCCTTGATCTCGGTTGAGATGGCGAGAAGTGATTTGTGTTCAGCATTTTTGACAACAGGAGTGACAAGACCGTCTTCCACCGCAATGGCGATGGAAACTCCGACGTGGGGGAATTGGACGATGTGGTCGCCATTGAAAGAGGCGTTCACTTCAGGGACGGCAACGGAGGCGTTGATGAGTGCTTTGACGACGAAGTCGTTCACGGAATATTTGTTGCCGTGGGTTGCTTCTGCTTGCGCGTTGATTTGTTGGCGCAGGCTCATGAGGGGAGCGGCATCTACTTCGAGGTGAAGGTAGAAGTGGGGGATGGTCGTCTTGGAGATGAGAAGTCGCTCGGCGATGATTTTACGCATGCCGGAGAGTTCGACCCGTTGGTCTTCGTCGCTCGCGACCGGTGAAATTGCCACTGGAGCGGGAGCTGTCGGAGCAGGAGTGGAAGAAGCGGGAGCTCCGACGACGTCTGATTTGACGATACGTCCTCCGGGTCCGGTTCCAGTGAGAGTAGAAAGATCGAGGCCTTCGGCTTCGGCGATTTTTTTGGCGAGGGGGGACGCTTTGATGCGGCCGCCGGTGTGAGAAGGTGGAGGGGCGGGAGTCTGACTTTTTTGAACGGTGGCAGCAGCCTGCTCGAGTGCTTGTGTTGCGGCAGGTGGTGCAGAGGGCGTTGCGGCGACGGCAGGAGCGGCGTCACCAGCTTCTTCGCCGTCTTCCAAAAGAACTGCGATGACTGAGCCGACGGGAGCCTTGCCGCCTTCTAGGACCGAAATTTGTGAAAGAGTCCCTTCATCAAAAGCCTCCATTTCCATGGTGGCCTTGTCGGTTTCAATTTCTGCAATGATGTCGCCGATTTCGATTTCTTCGCCCTCTTTTTTGAGCCAACGCACGACGGTGCCTTCGGTCATGGTGTCTGAGAGCTTCGGCATTTCAATATTGATCGGCATAATCTTGAGAGAGCTGGTAAATTAAAAAACCCCGCCGGGGCGGGGGAGGAATAGCAGAGCAGAGGACTTTAATAAAAGACAATTCCGCGAAGCGACCGGTGGGTGGAAACGGCTAACCGACGGCTGAGAAATTCTTGCGCACGAGGCGCCCCATGAGGTCGCGGACTTCATGATAACCCTGCTCGGTGAGGCGAAAGGTTTTGTGGGCGTGGAGATTTTCTCCGGTGACGAATTCCATGAGGCCTTTTTTCTCCAGATTTTCTACCGTGCTGGTGGTATTGGATGGTTTCCTTTCGTAGCTGTCGAGGGTGACATTGAGCGAGCGGGTGTCGAGGAGCTCAACATTTTCACGGTGTTTAAAAAAGCTACCGAGAAGGACGCATTCGGGGCCGTTAAGGTCCAGACTAGAATTATCGAGGAATCGCCTAACTTCACGGAGTTCGTCGGAAGTGCGCTGATCTTGACGGATTCCCGTCTTTTCGGTGCTGCCTTCCAGAGTTTCCTTGGTCGCTACAATTTTTTGGACGACATCGAGCGCAGAACGGGCTTCATCGAGCTCCAGGACCCAAGTGAGTTCCGCGATCGTTTTTAGGGTAGAAGAATCGTTCATGGACAGATTTTAGTAAAAAAATTAGTGAAATGCAAGTTATTTTAGATCCATGAAATAAAAAAACCACGTAAATTAGGGTAAAACTCTAAAAAACTCGACCTGGTAAAGTTTTTTGATAAGTTTATCTCTGTCGGCAGCGACAAATACCCCGAGCAGAAAATTCATGAAATCCAAACGACTTCCCCAGTTTTCCCCAGAGAATCAAATGACAGAAGTGGATGTAAGTTTTAGAGGAATTTCCTCGATGGAGCAGACTAAAGTTTCTGAGAAAGGAGAATTCCAAGATATTAGTGAAGCGTTAGCGGGATGCTTCGATGAAGAGAAGGGTGGGGCTTTGCAGCTTAAAGACGAGTTTTCCCAGGAAACGATTGATTTTGTGATTCAAGAATGTCGCACATTTTTATCCGGATCTGTAATTTCGGTCGAAACCTGGACGGCAATCGGAAATTTTTTGGAGAAGGAGATTTTAGAATTTAGTCGATTGAAGGAGGAATTAGTATTTTCCGAGCGCAAATGCGGGATGGTTCAGCAAAAAGCGAGTGAAGCCTCTCAACCAAAAGACGGTCAAGTGAGTCAGAATCGTCTCATGGCTTGTGCGATGCTCCTCGCGGAGACGGAGATGCGTCGGGATCACCTGCAGGAGCGGATATCGATGGTGATCGACGAATTTGTCGCTAAGATTTTGAAATCGAAAGGAGAAGGGGTGGAACGTGATTGTTTGGAACTTCGGTTGCGTGGGGTTTTCGGGAGTCTCTAGCACTGGATGGAATTGGTTTATTAGAGGGCACCTCCGGCAACCTCATTTCTAAAAATGAAGCCAAATTCCCCCATCTCAGTATTGCCCACGAACCTAATGAATCCCTTCAAAAGGAGACTTGTCGGCCTTGATCTGAGAAAACCTGACCCCATTTCACATCGAAAGTAGGTTATCGGAAGCCCCCTAGAGTTGGTGTCATAATATTCGGGATAGATGGCATTCGGAGTTGTGCATGGCAGGGCCTCTGCTAACCGAACGTCGTGTCTGCCAAAAAGGCGGCGAAGAAAATCGTGAAGAAAGCGACTATCGTGGATATCGGGGAAGCCGCGTATCTTTTCTACTTGAAGCGCCGGGAAACAAGCGCGCCTGGAACCTCTGAAGGTGAGTGGTTGGAGGCTGAGCGTTTACTTTCAAAGTAAATTACAATCGAACCCCAGCGCCTGCTTGCATTTGTTGGATGGCACGGTGTATCTCGGGGGAGACGGCAATTCGTCTGACTCGGGATGTGCCTAGGTCATAAAGGTACTTTTTTCCCAAAAGAGCCTGATGTTCTTTGAGGTAGCGCACGGCCGTCCATGGAAAGAAAAGGGATAAGTGGCCGACTCTGAAGATGGGCATCACCGAAATTCGCAGTCCGATTTTTCCGACATGGTAAGTGATACAGCCCTTATAGTTCCCCAAGAGGCTGAGCTGGATGCTTTGCCCTGAGAAGCGTTCTCCTTCTGCAGGGAAAAAGGCGGCATACCTGAACGAGAGTTGTTTCCAGCCGAAGAGAGAGATGATCTTGCAGATAAGGCACCAGATTCCCACAAAGAGGAGTGGGAAAAGGAGGAAGGCGAAGGCAATGGGCGGGGGCATATTCCAAAGGAGGGTTGGTCCTGAAAAAACTAGCTCCAAACCCACCCGGGACCATACCAGGCGGTGGCACCAATGAGGGCGTTGAGTGTCCAGTTGGCCATCATGCGGAGGGAGACGCTTTTTGGGACTCTCTTTATAGCGCCGGCGGCGAGCAGGGGGAGTCCGGCGGTGGAGGTGGCGAAGTCATCGAGCAGGAAGGCGACCCACTTCGAAATGGTGGGTTTGATTTCCGATTGGTCTTCTTCTTTGAGCTCCATGAGATTTTGGAAAATAATAGAACTTTCCCGACGGTGAAGGAAGCGACAATCGACAAGAATTTACTGGTAATTCGAAGGAAACGGCGCGAGCCGGTCCGAAGGAAAAAACTCTCGCCGGGTTTTGGGGGGATCCGACAAGTTTTGAAGGGCCCTGAAATACGGCGGCGCAACTCGAGCGGAGGATCACTCAAGTTTCTGCAGCGACTTGCCGGTGTGTTTCTTCCAAAGGTTTTCTTGGTAGCGGCCGTTGCGGGCGGCGTCGTTGATGAGGCGGGCGAGATCTTTCTTGTGAGTGCGGGAGACCCAGTCGATGAAGTTGGCGGAGATGCGGTAGCTGCCAAGGTCGCCGGTGATGTTGGCGGCGTGGCGTCCTCCCATCACTTTTTTAGGATTGCGGGTGTCGATTTTGGCAATTTGGGACCAGCCGTTTTTGGTGAGATCGATGTCGGGTGAGGGAGCCTTGTCGGATTTGCTTCCGTAGACAGTGTAGACTTGGGGGGCACGGTTTTTAAAGTGGCGGGAGTAGGTTGTGAGGCGTTCCAGTTTTTCGGTTTCGCCGAGGTCGACGAGAAGGCGACCGCCATCGGTATCCGCTGCGAAGAAGAAGTTGCGACGTGGTTCGTCATCTCCCGCAGGGACCTTGCCATCCTGAAGAGCTTCGGGACCGGCGCCATGGCGGTCGAATTGACCGGAGATAAGAGAGAACTTGGCGGTGGTTCCGAGGTCGTTGGTGGCGGGAGCAGGGATTTTTTCGAAGGTGAATCCCGTGCCGAAGGTGAGTTGTTCAGTGATGATTTTGATCTCTCCATGAACTTGGGAGAAAAGGGAGGCAAGGAGGATGAGTTTTTTCATTTGGAGTCGAGGGGGTAGGCGCAGAGGTGGTCGAGGGTGGAGTTTTATTACTGGCGGAAGTCGATGAGTTCGACGTCGAAGATGAGATCGCCACCGGGTTTTCCGCCGCCGGGGTTTTGACCGTAGGCGAGTTTGGCGGGGATCCAGAAGCGGCGTTTTTCGCCTTTGCTCATGAGCTGAAGTCCTTCGGTCCAGCCGGCAATGACCTGGTCGAGGGGAAACTCGGAGGGCTTGCCCCGCGGGTAGGAACTGTCGAAGACTTTTCCGTCGAGAGTCATGCCGGTGTAGTGGGCGGTGACGGTGTTGAGGGAGTTGGGAGTGGGGCCGCCGATACCAGGGCGGAGGACTTTTGATTTTAGGCCGGTGTGGGTTTGCTCGACGCCGACGGGGAGGGGGGCTGTTTTTGGGGAGTCCATTTTTTGGCTGCAGGAGGCGAAAGAGAGAGACGAAAGAAGGGCGAGGGATTTGTGGAGAGTCATGGTAAAATGTTTGGAGAATTGACGGGGGCGTCGAGTGTTAATGGTTGGTTTGATGCCCTTGGTGTGCATGCTTTCAAAATGAAGCGAGTATTTTTCGGTGGTATTTCAGTTTTGATGGGAGCAGGGTTTTTGGCAGCGAAACCGATGAAGGTTTATATCTTATCTGGTCAGTCGAATATGGAGGGGCATGCGAAGATTTCTTCATTTGACCACATCGGGATGGATCCGAAGACGGTTCCGATATTGAAGGAAATGCGTAATAAGGACGGTAGTGCGAAGGTGTTGGAGGATGTTTGGGTGAGTTATCGGACGGGGAAGGAAGAGGATGCTCCGGGCCTTGGGCAGCTGACGGCGGGGTTTGGTTCGAGGAAGAATTCGACAGAGCCGGGGGAGAAGATCGGGCCGGAGTTTACTTTTGGAATCTATACGAGGAAGTTGGTGAACGAGCCGGTCTTGATCATCAAGACGGCGTGGGGCGGAAAATCGATCAATACTGATTTTCGTCCGCCGAGCGCAGGGGCTTATGACTTCAATGAGAAGCAGCTCGAGAATTTTAAAAAACAGGGGAAGGATCTTGCTGCGATGAAAGTGGAGAAGGCGAAGGCGACGGGACGATATTATCGAATGATGATGGATCACGTGAAGGCGGTTTTATCAGATCCGGGGAGGGTCCATCCGGGGTATGATGCGAAGAAGGGGTTTGAGATTGCTGGGTTTGTTTGGTTCCAGGGGTGGAACGATATGGTTGATAGCGGAACCTATCCCGAGAGAGGGAAGCCGGGTGGATATGACAAATACAGCGAGGTTTTGGCGAGTTTCATCCGAGATGTGCGGAAAGATCTGAAGGTGCCGGAGATGCCTTTTGTGATTGGAGTGATGGGAGCGGGAGGGCCGACTGAGAACTATGGGAAGAATCAGCAGCGCTATAAGTCGACGCACGAGGGGTTCCGAAAGGCGATGGCGGCTCCGGCTTCCATGCCGGAGTTCAAAGGAAACGTGACAGCGGTTTTGACCGAGAAGTACTGGGATCCGGAGCTCGATAAGGTCGCAGAGAAACGATCAAAGGTGCAAGCGAAAGAGAAGGAACTGAGGAAGAGTAATTTTTCGAAGGAAGAGCAGAAGAAAGCGCTGGAGAAGTTTCGGAAAGAGACGTTGACGGCGCGGGATGAGGAATTGTTGAAGGGAATCACGAATGCGGATTACCACTACAAGGGGTCAGGAAAGATCATGGCGCAAGTCGGTAAAGCATTCGCGGAGGCGGTGCACGATTTGAATGCGAAGTAAGGTGTTTGGCGGGAAGCGCTTGGAAAGTGCCGCTTCGGTTAGAGCTCCTTGATCCGCAGATTGCGGAGGCGGTAGGTTTGGCCTTTTTCGCCGTGGTGTTGGATGGCGATGACTCCGCTGGCGTCTTCGCCGGCTTGGCTTCGGTTTTTTTCGTCCCCGCAGCCGATGAGGGTTGAAGCGAGAAGGGTGAGGAGGAGATGAGTCTTCATGGAAACGAGGTTAGGAGAGGGGAATTCTATTGTTTAACATTCTGGTCTCCTCACTTGGTCTTCTTCTTTCGGCGGTTGCGGGTCATGTGGTCGAGGGCTTGAAGCTCGGTCGGTTGACCTTTGTCTCCGCAGGATTTCATCCATGACTGGAGGCGTTGATGAAGATCTTTTTTGACTTCGGCGAGATTGGGATCTTCGGCGAGGTTTTTGAGTTCGAGTGAATCTTTGGTGATGTCGTAGAGTTCGAACTCGGGGCGATGCTGGTAGCGCATGGTTTTTGAGAGAGCGTCTTGGTGGCCGGTGGTGGCGAGTTTGAGCCAGCTTTGGAACTCGGGCGCGGTGGTGCAGGCGTTTTTTAATTTCACTTCCGGGGTGAGGTTCCAGATGAGCTTGTATTTTTCGGACCGGATGGAGCGGATGCCGTAGTGGCGTGAGCCGTCGTTGATTCCCTTGGTGGTCATGATCCCGTGGACGTGGGCTTTATGGGTTTCTTGTCCAGCAAAGACGGGGAGGAGGCTTTTGCCGTGGAGAGAATCGGGAGGAGTGCCGCCAGCTGCTTTGATGAAGGTGGGAAGCAGGTCGAGGTATTCGACCATGGCAGGGTTGACGGAGCCAGGCTTGATCTTACCGGGCCAACGGGCGATGAGGCCTGTCTGAAGGCCGTTGTCATAGCAGGTCCACTTGGCAAAGGCGAAGGAGCTGCCTTGTTCGGAGGTGACAATGAAGAGAGTGTCGTCGGTGAGACCATTCTTTTTGATAAGGTCCATGGCTTGGCCGACCTGGGAATCGAAATAGGTAATCTCGGCGAGGTAGCGGCTCATGCCGTTCCGGGTTTCGGGGGTATCGACGAAGTAGGGAGGGAGTTGGACTTTATCGCTGGGGTAACGGGAGGCATCGCCCTTGTTCCACGGGGTGTGTGGTTCGTTGGAGCAAAGAAGGAGGCAGAAGGGCTTCTTTTCGGTGGCTTGCTTTTCAATGAAGGTGCCCACTTTGTCGAACTCGGGATTTTTTCCGCCGGGGATTTTTTTCCAGCTAAAGACATTCCCGGGAGAGACGTGTGTTTTACCGCTTTGAGCGACGGTGTAACCAAGGTCGGAGAGGTATTGAACGACGCTTTTAGTTTTTGGCTGGACGAAGGTGTGGTTGGGGTAAGCTCCACTGACAACGGGTGGAAGTCCGGTGTAGATGTTGTGTCGGGTCGGGGAGCACATTGGGGCGGTTTGAAAGCAGCGTGTGAAGCGCATGCCCTGGGTGGCGAGCTTGTCGATGTTGGGGGTGTGGGCCTGCCCGCCATAGCAGCCGAGGTCGCGGAAGGTGCAATCGTCAGCGATGATGAAGACGATATTGGGTTTGGTAGAGCTTGCACTCCTTGCGTCGTCCGCAGTTGCGGTGAGGGTGATGAGGAAGAAGAGAAGGGTTTTCATATTAATTAGGAGTGGTGAGAGAGAAGCGTGCGGTGGAGTAATTTTTCCAGAGAGAGTCGCGAGTGGTCGAGATTTTTTTTCGGTGTCAACGATGAGCCAGTAGCGGGAGATGTGAGTGGAGTTCGGCCCGAGTTTGACACGGGCGACGGGCGCGATGTGGGCGCATGGGCCGGCTGCGGGATTGGTGGATAGGTTTTGAAGACGTTGAAGCAGCAGGCAGGGGCCTCCTAGGGGCTTGGGAGGGTCCCGCCGGTCGTTGGGCGGGCGGTTGCAGATGATTTGTTTTTTGCGACTACGACATTTTTCATGCCGGATTCGAAGGTTGTCCATTGCTTCATGACCGCAGCGGCTTCCTCATCGGGCATATCCTGGAGTTTTGGGATCGTTTGAGAATAGACCTTTCTTTTGTCAGAATTCGAATCCTGACGGGTTCATTGTCAATGGAGCAGAGCTCGGGGCGCGGGCGTTTCACTGGCGGGTCTGCGAGCGCGTTGGAGAGTGAAAGGGTGGGGAATGCCAGTGTTTTCATTGGAGAAGTAGGAGAAGGAACGGTTCCGGGGTCTGGCTTCTTCCAGTTTCCAAAAGAATCCACTTTTCTTTCGAGATGAGAAGAATGGCGTTCTCATCGTGTCGATTTATCCGCAGACTCGCGGGGATTCATGAAGTGCTATCGTCTAAACCGTCTTTTCCATGCCCGTTCCAACCGATGCTTTGATGTCGCGGTCGATCACGGTTTTTTTAATCAACCCGGGTTCCTGCAGGGAATCGAAAACATGGAAGAGGTTGTCAAGACACTGGTGGATGCCGGACCGGACGCCATTCAGTTGACGGTGGGCCAAGCACGTCACCTACAGGGGATTCGGGGCAAGGAAAGGCCAGCGCTGGTGTTACGAACGGATGTGGCCAATATCTACGGGAAGGAATTGCCGGAGACTTCGTTCAGTTTGATGATCGAGGAGACGATGTTGCAGGCGGTGCGGCTTGATGCGGCGTGCGTCTGCGTGAATCTTTTTCAGATTCCAGGAGCTCCGGAAGTGCACGGTCAGTGTGTGGAGAATATTTTAAAACTGAAGCCGCAAGCGGATTACTACGGGATGCCCATGATGATCGAGCCTCTGGTGTTTCGGCCGAACGAGGAGGCGGGCGGTTACATGGTAGACGGGGAGTTGGAGAAGATTACCCATTTGGTGCGTCAGGCCGTCGAGCTGGGAGCTGATATCATCAAGGCGGATCCGACGGATGATGTTTCGGAGTATCATAAGGTCATTGAGGTGGCTTCTGGCATCCCGGTGTTGGTGCGCGGGGGAGGAAAGGTTTCCGATGAGGTGATCTTGCAGCGGACGCGTGACCTCATTGCCCAAGGGGTATCGGGAATTGTCTATGGCCGAAATGTCATTCAGCATCCTGATCCGAGAAAGATTACGCAAAGTCTGATGGATATCGTACATGGTGATGATCGATAAGTTGACATCGCTGTTGGGCGCGGGGGATGTGCTGACGGAGCAGGAGGATTTGGTGTCGTATAGTTTCGACGGGACGGCGACATTCCGGCAACTACCGCGGGCGGTGGTGTTTCCGCGGACGACGCAGGAGGTGGCGGGGTGTGTGAAGGTTTGCCGGGAGAGCGGGACGCCTGTGATTACGAGGGGGGCGGGTACGGGCTTATCAGGCGGGACGGTTCCGACAGAAGGGGCGGTGGTGCTTTGCCTGGTTCACATGGCGGAGATTCTGGAAGTGGATGCGGCGAATCTCACCTTGCGGGCGGAACCGGGGGCGATCACCGCGGACATTGATGCGGAGGCGGCGAAGCATGGTCTTTTTTATCCGCCCGATCCCGGTTCGATGAAAATTTCCACGATTGGGGGGAACGTGGCAGAAAACTCGGGCGGATTGCGCGGGTTGAAGTACGGGGTGACACGGGATTATGTCATGGAGGTGACGGTGGTGTTGCCGGATGGAGAGGTGGCTGCTTTTGGAAACAGATGCGTGAAGGATGTAGCGGGATATTCGATGAGGGATCTTTTCATCGGTTCGGAGGGAACGCTGGGGATCATCACGGAAGTTTTGCTGAAGCTTTTGCCAAGGCCGGAGGCCCGGAGGACCATTTTGGCGACTTTTGCTTCGATGGAGGCAGCGGCCGAGACCGTCTCGGCGATCATCGCTGCGCGGATCATTCCGTGCACGCTGGAGTTTCTGGATCAGATGACGATTCGTTGTGTGGAGGACTATACTAAGATGGGGCTTCCGACGGATTGCGCGGCTTTGCTATTGATGGAGACGGACGGGCATCCTGCCGCGGTAGCGGATGAGGCGGAACGGATGGTGGAGATTGCGAGGAAGCATGGGGCAAGGGAAGTGAAGACGGCGGCGGATGAGGCGGAGTCGCTGCAGTTGGCATCGGCCCGGAGATCGGCATTTTCGGCTTTGGCGAGAGTGAGTCCGACGACGATCCTGGAAGATGTCACGGTGCCGCGTTCGTGTCTGGCGGAAATGGTGGCGTATATTGCAGAGACGGCAAGAAAGCTGGAACTCACCGTGGGGACCTTCGGGCACATGGGGGATGGGAACTTGCATCCAACGTTTCTGACGGATGAGCGAAATTTGGAGGAGATGAAGAAGGTGCATCAGGCGCTGGATTTGATCGTTAAGAAAACGCTTTCATTGGGCGGAACGATCACGGGTGAGCATGGAGTGGGGCTGGCGAAGAAGCCGTGGCTTCGGGACCAATTGGGCGATGTTTCGCTGGGGTTGATGAAGAAATTTAAGGAGACCATTGATCCGGAGAATCTCCTGAATCCGCACAAGATTTTTGACTGATGCGTTTAAAGGAAATGGATTTTTCGGTGCTGCAGCAGTGCATGCATTGCGGGATGTGTTTGCCGACGTGTCCGACGTATGACACGACGAAGCGGGAGAGAAATTCGCCGCGCGGGAGGATCTCGTTGATGCGGGCGATTGCGACGGATGATTTGGAGATGGCTGAGGGATTTGCGGATGAGATGTCGTTTTGTCTGGGATGTCTGGCTTGTGAATCGGCGTGTCCGGCGGGGGTGGACTATGCGGGTTTGTTTGAGGCTTCGAGGGCGGATATTGAGGAGAAAGGATTGAACAAGGGATTGGGCCGGAAGCTGGTTCGCTTTGGGACGTTGGAGTTCCTTTTCATGCGGCCGCGTTTGCTGCGCTGGGCCGGAAGAGGGATGCGCTTATGGCAGAAGCTGGGAGCGGCGAAATTTTTGCCTGCGAGGCTGAGGGCATTGGAGCGGCAGGCTCCAGAGATTGGGGAGAGATTCTCGAATGAATTGATTGAGCCGATTGAGGGGGAAGGGAAATGGAAGGTTGCGATGCTGACGGGGTGTGTGCAGGACCTAGCGTATGCGGAAATCAACCGGGACACAGTCGATGTTTTGGTCGCGAATGGTTGCGAGGTTCACACTCCTCCGGTGCAACCGTGTTGCGGTTCGATTCATGCGCATAACGGGGAAGAGGAGATGGCGCGGGCGAATGCGAGGCGGTTGTTGGATCTGCTGCCGCCGGATTCGTTTGATGTGATTATTTCAAACGCGGGAGGATGCGGTTCGCATATGAGACATTTTGCGAAATTGTTGCCGAATGATGGGCGAGCGAAGGAGTGGGATGCCAAAGTGCGAGATATTCATGAGTTTTTGGTGGAGGTGAAAGTGAGGCCTCCAATGGCGGCTCCATTTGAAGAGAAAGTGAGGGTGACCTATCACGATTCCTGTCATCTAGCGCATGGGCAGAAGGTGGTTTTACCGCCGAGGATGGTGATCGATTTGATGCCGGGAGTGACGCGGGTGGAGTTGAAGGAATCGGACTGGTGTTGTGGGTCGGCGGGAGTGTATTCGCTGACGCAGCCGGAGCAGTCGCGGCTTTTGTTGGAGAGAAAAGCTGGTCACATTCGTGCGACGGGAGCGAAAATATTGCTGACCGCAAATCCGGGGTGTCATTTGCAGATTCAGAACGCGATGCCGGAGCTTAATGTTCTGCATCCGGTGACCCTCTTAGCCAAAGCTTATCGAAATGAATGTTAATATAGGAATTATTGGAGGCGGCTTGATGGGCCGGGAGATCACTTCAGCTTTTGCTCGTTGGTGTGCCTTGGTTGATATGCCGGTGACGCCGGTGTTGAAGGCGGTGGCGGATTTGAACCCGGAGGTTTTGGAGTGGTTTGAAAAGATTCCTTCGGTGACGCAGCGGGTGAGTGATTATCGCGAGCTGTTGGCGAACGATGAGATCGAGGTGGTCTATGTGGCGGTTCCGCATCACCTGCATAAGGAGATTTACCTTGATGTCCTGAAGGCGGGAAAAGACCTGTTTGCAGAGAAGCCTTTTGGAATTGATTTGAAGGCGGCGGAGACGATCTGCGAGGTGATTGGGGAGACGGGGCGGTTTGTCCGATGTTCTTCGGAGATGCCATTTCTACCGGGCGGACAGCGGGCATTTGAAGTGGCGAGATCGGGGAAGTTGGGCAGAGTGCTGGAAGTGGTGTCGGGATTTCATCACGCCAGTGATTTGGACCCGACAAAGGCGGCGAATTGGAAGCGAATTTCGGCAACCTGTGGTGAGGGAGGAGTTTTGAATGATCTCGGAATGCATGCGTGTCATTTGCCGCTCAGATTGGGCTGGGCTCCGAAGAGGGTTTTTGCCCAGCTCCAGAAGGGATATCCCGAAAGGCCGGACGGGAGAGGTGGGAAAGTTGATTGCGACACCTGGGATAATGCGCTGGTGCACGGGTGGTCGGAGATTGACGGGGCGGAAGTGCCGGTGCGACTTGAAATGAAGCGTTTGCAGCCGGGGGCGACGAACACGTGGTTTATTGAGATCCGCGGAACTGAAGGTGGGGTGAGGTATTCGACGGCAGATACGAAGGGGCTTTGGATTTTTGAAAGGGAAAAGGAGCAGTTCTGGAAGCGGAGCGAGTTGGGATTCGAGACGGCGTTCAAGACGGTGACGGGAGGGATTTTTGAAGTGGGGTTTGCGGATGTCATTCAGCAGATGTGGGCTT
>Ga0308014_1000086_pt1 | contig 22127 bp, 19 predicted proteins | sample Neamet229_FD_203154 | JGI IMG/M metagenome (GOLD analysis project Ga0308014, IMG submission 203154) | Marine microbial communities from water near the shore, Antarctic Ocean - #229 | ecosystem: Environmental > Aquatic > Marine > Unclassified | place: Southern Ocean | collected 2014-07-28 | reverse complement strand
GGCTGCAACATAAACCTTCTTTCGCATAATCTAGGGTGAGGAATGGTTAATTCCGCACCATCAATCACCTCATCTCCAGCTACAAGGATGTCACAATCGATAACCCTGTTTTCATATCCACAAGATTCAGTTCTTTTCCTCCCTAATTCCTTTTCCACTTCTAGTAAGATATCGAGAAGCATTACGAGACTAATGTCAGTTTCCACACACACCACGCAATTTAAGAAATCCGGTGTTCCAGCAGCCATCCCCCAAGCCTCAGTTTTGTATATACCAGAAGATGTAAGCGATTTAATCTTCCTGCGCTCCACCAGTTCCAGCTCTATCAATTCGATAGCAGAACTTATAGTACTCTCTCTCTCTCCGAGATTAGCACCTAAACCTATATATACATTCCTCATCGACATCGATTAGCAAGATACGTGTGTAAATTTGCTCTAATGAATTTTTTAAAAAACATACTTAGTTCTGCCCTAGGTTCCGTGATCGGATTCGTTGTAGGCGGCACAATTCTCATTTTTGTTTTTGTTTCTATTTTTGTCGGTGGCCTCGTGTCGGCGTTCTCAGATTTAGATTCAGATAATATTGACGCCTATGATGGTGACGCTAATGTCCTGGTAGTTAATCTAGATGCAGCTATCGTGGAAAGAGGAGTGGAGCCGTTCACGTTCAACATGTTCGATATGTCTGCTTCACCTCAGATTGGTTTGGACCAAATCCTAGACGGACTTCAACGCGCCTCTGAGGACGATAAGATCAAAGGCATTCTTCTCCAAGTCGATGGAGTTAGTGCTGGGCCATCAACCTTAGAGGATATTCGAAGAGGTTTAGAAGACTTTAAAAGCTCCGGAAAGTGGATAGTGGCTTGGTCAGAAACTATGAGCCAAACAGGTTATTTCATGAGTTCCGTAGCTGATGAGGTGTACTTGCACCCTAACGGTGGAATGGAACTTCTAGGTCTGAGATCTCTAGCAATGTTCTACCCCGGTCTCCTAGAAAAACTAGGTATTGATGTGACAGTTCTTCGCGGTCCTAATAACAAATTTAAATCTGCGGTAGAACCAATTATCAGAAGTGATTTCAGTGAGGCAAACAAAGTACAAATGAATGCTTTACTCGCAGATATATGGGACATGATTAGATCTGGCATAGCAGATAGTCGCGGAATTGCTCCACAACAAATTGACGACATCGCGGAAAATATCCTTCTCAGACTCCCCGTAGATGCCTTAGAACTCGGTCTTATTGACGACCTCTTCTATGAAGATCAACGCGATGAGCACCTAGAACACCTACTCGACTCCCTAGAATTATCAACCCTTAGCTTCGGCGAGTACACCCTCCCTGAACGTATGTTCGGATTCGACTTTTCCGATCCGGAAGCATTAGTAAACATGCTGGACGAAATTTCAGCTGAAGCTCCAGATAATGACTCATCAGATTCTGATCCACTAGGCGGCGAAATCGCTGTCATCTACGCTGTAGGTGGTATTGAGTCAGGAGCAGGAGATGCTACCACCATAGGTTCTGTAACCATAGCCGCAGCTATTAAAAAAGCTAGATTAGCACCAGACGTTAAGGCTGTAGTTCTAAGAGTAAACTCTCCTGGCGGTAGTGCTTTAGCTAGTGATGTGATTTGGCGCGAAACCATCCTATTGAAGGAAGCGGGCAAGCACTTCATTGTAAGTATGAGCGATCTAGCTGCTTCAGGCGGTTACTACATCAGTTGCGCAGCAGATAAAATTTACGCTAACCCTACAACCATCACTGGTTCAATAGGAGTTTTCGGAATCATCCCTAACTGGGGTGGTGCATATGAAAAGCATCTTGGATTGACTTTCGACGAAGTATCCACACATAGCCATGCAGGAAAGCCAGACGGCTTATTCGCGATGTCTCCATTTGAAATTGCAGCTTACAACGAGATTATTTCCGACATCTACGATGATTTCACAAGTAAGGTCGCTGACGGACGTGGCATGACGCGCGAACAAGTCGAAGAAGTAGCAAGAGGCCGCGTATGGACAGGTTCAGACGCACTTGAAATAGGCCTTGTTGACGAATTAGGTAGTCTAAATGATGCTGTCGAGTATGCAGAAAGTCTTATAGGAGATGGGCCTGCGACGAAGGTTTACCTTCCTGAGGCTCAGGATCCGTTCGAACAGATAATGCAAGATATGATGGGTGTGAGAGCTGGTTTAGATGCGCTAGATATGCTAGAAGTTGATTCTTGGGTGATAGATGAAATTATTTCTGTAAAGAAGATGATTCAGTCGGGTGATATATACCAAACCCGAATGCCATTCTCCATCCACTTCGATTAACCGATAATCATTTCGTTTAATGACTTTCGATAAAAATTCAAGGCTACAACCTGAGGATTACCCTTCTGCTGAACATCTGCCGGTAAGGCTTGTCATTGAAGATGTAAGGTCGGGTAATAACGTAGGCTCGTTTTTCCGAACTGGTGACGCATTTAGAATTTCTGGTCTTGAGCTTTGCGGCATCACGTGTCATCCACCTCATCGAGACATATTAAAGACAGCCCTCGGATCTAGTAAACACGTCCCTTGGCGCGCCCACGACACTGCAGTTGACGCTATTCAACTCCTACGTTTAGAAGGATATAAAATCGCGGCAATAGAGCAGCAAGAGTCAAGCATATTCTTGAGCGATTGGAAGCCAGGGGCAGGGGAGAAGTGGGCCTTCATATTCGGCAACGAAGTTCGTGGAGTCCGCGAATCTACTTGCGACCAATCCGACCTAGTCATAGAGATCCCTCAACTTGGAGTCAAGCAAAGCATGAACGTTAGCGTGTGTGCCGGCGTTGTCCTCTGGCAAGCCAGCCAACTCATTAGTTAGCTTGTGGATGCGCAACCATTTCAACTATTAAAATAAATATCATGGATAAGAAGATACTTTTTGTTCTAGAACAGACGTGAAGAGTTGAGATAAGATTAATATCTAATATTGATAAGTTGTTTTCCAGTATCATTTATTATTGAAACGGTTTATTTGTTTGATGTTTCAGGGAGATTACTCATTTTAACAACATCTGAGGCCATAAATTTAGACACCTGAGGCTTGAATAGAGGAACATATATTGTTATAAGGTCTACGCATTCCAGGAAGCTTTTTTTTGAGTAAAGCTTGCTTTCCTATCGTGAATTAAAATATTAACCCACAAAAAAGGCCCAACCGAAGTTGAGCCTTTTTTAATGTGTGGTAGTTATGTGTGGTACAGGTCTATTTAAAGACCGAGCTCGATTCCTTTGAACTCTAAGTCAACTTTCGCCTTAGATGCAAGTGAAGTGTCCTTGGCAACAGCTGCTTGTGCGTTGCTAGCTGCTCCAGCAGTGTCGCCTAAACGTGCACAGCATATAGCTAGAAGGTAGCTGCTGATAGCTGAGTCGTCATCTGCGTTCTGAAGTGTAGTCTTAGCTCCGTTAGCGTCTCCGTTGAGGAGTTTCGCAAGTGCTAGGTTAGCTGAAGTAGCTCCGCTCATGTTAGATATAGCAGAACCGTAATCTCCGTCAGTGATAGCTACTAGTCCTTTGTTGTAGCTAGTCTCTGCACTTGAACCAGCCTTAGCTAGAAGTGCTGCAGCCTCCCCGTTCTTTCCTTCCTGACGAGCAGTAGCTCCTAGGTTGTTTAGAACTGCGTTGTTGTTAGGTGCTACGCTGTTTGCTTTGTTAAAAGCTTCTTTCGCTTGGTTGAAACGACCTAGCTCCATTAAGCAAACACCACTGTTGTTATGTCCTCTTACATCGTCACTGTAAGCTGCTGCGCAAGAAGTGTAAATAGTAAGTCTATCGTTAACATCAGTGAAAAGAGTAGCGCTAAATAGGAGCTCTTCAACAGTCAATGTTGCTGGAGCTGACATTGAAAGAGCGATAAGCTCCTCGTCAGTGTAACCTTCAACTGTGTAGTTCATAGCAATCATAGAGCGACGTAGAGAAGGAAGGATTTGGTCTTCAATCTGAGTATAAGTCTTCGCGATATTGCGAATCTCTTCTTCCCGCTTAGTCTTATCAGAGTACATATCGAGAACTCTAATGATTAGATCCTTGTCAGCAATGTTAGATGCACGCATTAACTTTTTGAATCCTACCCAGTCTTCACCTTTCGCCATAAGGTTAGCGAAATCGTCAGCTGTTTCAATCTTATTGCGTCTTAGCTCTGTCTTAAGAGCTGCATGAGCAGATGTTGCTCTGTCAGCAGCGAGATCCTCGTTCATCGAGATTTCACCTTCAGGAGAAGCGTAAGCCTCAATAGTAACTCCGGTTAAAGAAACACTATCAGCAGAAGCTGCAAGGATGAAAAGGTCTTTCATAGCAGTCCACTCATCAGTACGCAGCTCATTAGTGAGAACGTTCGAACGGTTGTAAGAATAGTTTATCTCATCGTTCTGAGTGTAGTTCATTGTGCGCTGAAAGTTGTCAGCAGTAATCATGAACTTGTCGTCTGGTTGAACGAGGTTCTGTGTTGTAATCACACCGTTACATAGGAAGTAAGGGTCGAAGTCTACTGACTTATCTCCTTTATGTCCGCGAATGCGAAGTTCTAAATGTGAAGCATCTTCCATTGCTACTTCGTAAGGAACTGTAGCAGTGTATGTGAAAGCTTTTCCGAATTCGTATGAAACAACAGTGTAGTTTCCAGCAGCGTCTTCGCCTTGGAATGCTACGGTTTCAAAAGCGGATTCACCTCCTTCCCATACGAGAACAGGGGTAGCTTCCAGTCTAATCTTCTTTCCGAAGTATTTAGCTGGAAAAGTTCCGTTAATCGTAACTTCAACGTCCTCACCTACTAGGATGAGAGTTTCTGGAGTTACTGAAAGACCGATTGTTTCAAGGGCTTTTTCCATTGAACCTAGGCCAGCGCATCCTGCAAGGAATATTGCGGTGGCTATTGCAAAAAATGCAGTTGATGTACGTATCATGCGAGTATTTGGGTTTGTGAATTCGCTTATAATTAAAGCAAAACTAGTCTAAAAAGGTGTGTTATTACTATAAAAGATATCAAGCAGTTACCACTCCCATGTTAGAAAACTTACGAATCCGTTGTGAAATCCGTTTTTCAGCTCCTAAGGGCATGAGTTGGTCAATGTTTTTAATGATAGTTTCTTTGATGGTAGCGAACATTTCTTCTCTGTTATTGTGAGCCCCACCAAGTGGCTCAGGGATAATAGAGTCGATCAGATTATTCTTGATCATGTCGTCACCTGTTAATTTAAGTGCGTCGGCAGCTTCAATCTTGTGATCCCAATCCCTCCATAAAATTGATGAACAAGATTCTGGAGAGATAACACTATACCATGTATTCTCTAACATCATCACCTTATCACCTATTCCTATACCTAATGCTCCTCCAGATGCTCCCTCTCCAATAATGATACATATGATAGGAACTTTTAATTGAACCATTTCAATCAAATTTCTCGCTATAGCTTCTCCTTGTCCGCGTTCTTCTGCCTCTAGACCAGGATATGCCCCCGGAGTGTCTATTAAGGTTACTACAGGTCTATTAAATTTTTCAGCTAATTTCATTAACCTCAAAGCCTTTCGATATCCTTCTGGATTCGCCATTCCGAAATTTCGATACTGGCGCATCTTTGTGTTGATTCCTTTCTGTTGCCCGATGAACATAACAGGTCTTCCATCAAGATCACCAAACCCTCCTACCATTGCTTTATCATCCTTTACATTCCTGTCTCCGTGAAGTTCTGTGAATGTACCATCTGTAATAGCGTCGAGATAATCTAGAGTGTATGGTCTGTCAGGGTGACGACTTACAAGTACCCTTTGCCATGGAGTTAGCTTACTGTAAATCTCAGAGGTGACCTCGTCAATTTTAGTTTCGAGCTCCTTAATAGTCGTAGCCATATCGAGGTCGTTATTTTCCTCAATACCCTTTGACTTTTCAAGTTGCTCGCGCAATGTCTTTATCGGCTCTTCGAATTCTAAATAATTCATCGGTGCAAAGATGATAAATACTCAAGCATTTCCCTAATTGCTAGACCTCTATGACTGATATTATTTTTCTCAACTTGGTTCATTTCTGAAAACGTCCTGTTTCTGCCTTCTGGAATGAAAACAGGGTCATAACCGAATCCCTCTACCCCGGATTGCTCATTAGCTATAGTTCCCTTGCAGACTCCCTCTATTCTATGCTCCTGTCCGTTCACTATAATATGAATTGCTGTTCTGAATTGTGCATTTCTATTTGCCGACCCGCTATTTTCTAATTCATTAAGTAGGTGTGACATATTCTGCTCGGCATCCTTTTCTTCTCCACCATATCTGGCAGTAATCACACCAGGAGCACCATCCAGCGCTTCTACTTCAAGCCCCGTATCATCGGCAAAACAGTCGTAACCATACTTTTCTTTTACATATCTAGCCTTCAATTCAGCGTTGCCCTCAAGCGTTGCCGATGTTTCTGGGATGTCTTCAGTGCAGCCGATATCCACCAGTGACTTGACTGTGAATTCACCTTCAAGCATCCTGGCTACCTCTGAGGCTTTATTCTGATTGCCTGTTGCAAAAACTATTGTCGGGAGTTTTTCTAACATCATTTTCTTATGATTTTACCTGACTTGTTTCTTAGGATTGGACCCCACACAATTTCTTTAGGAACCTCTTTCCCTACAAGTACAGATCGTATTTTTTCGTTAATCATATCTTCTGCCTCCTCTCCACAATCAATCTTCAATACTATTCTCTCTCCGAGTTCACTGTCTTCAGTGCCGCAAATAACAAGTTCATAATGAATGACAGTCCGGAGTTTTCGTTCTAGCTCTTCTGGAATGAATTTAATTCCCCCTGAATTGATAATGTTGCTAGCTCTGCTAACCCAAGTAAACGATTCATAATCGTGCAACTCGATAATATCATCAGTCACTAAGTCCTTAATTTTTCTTTTTTCTGCAGAGATCACTAATTTATTATCATCAGTCTTCCTGAAACTTACCCCTGGCAATGCTAGGTAAGGTGAGGGCGATATTCCATGCACTCTTTTTCGCAATGCTACATGGGTGATGGTTTCCGTCATTCCATACCCTTCAAATATATTTATTTCAGAAGGAATTCCATTTAACACTGCATCTGAGACAGGGGAGCCGCCGAACAGTATCGTAGCAACTGGAGGGAATGCTTCCTGAGTACAGTTTTTCTTGATTATTGAAAGCTGATGAGGTGTGAGAGCGACAAAGTCAGCATTAATATCCCATAGCGTTTCAAGATTGCTATTAATTGCTATTAAATCGTGGTTTCCGGTAATAGCTCTAATCACCATCATTTTTCCGGCAATGAATTCAATAGGTAGTACGAGAATAAGTTTTGATTTTCTCTTTAAATCAAAAAACTGTAACGTGTCCTCTGCGCTTGAAATAAGTGCTTCTCTTGTGTGTTTAATGCGCTTAGGTTTCCCAGTTGATCCAGAAGTCATGCACTCGATATCATTGTCGGAGTCGAACCACTGAACTAAAAAACTAGCCAAATCCTCCGTCCAAGGTTCTCGTAATTTATCACTGTAGAATTCTCTTACACCTTCAGCATCCAGTCTCCACCGTTTTTTATCGTGTATTAATGCTCCTACTGAGTTCTGCCATAGTTCACCCTCGATTATGTCTAAGTCTGAATCTGAATTATTCAAGTATAGACTTCCGGTTCCTAGGCCAGAAACCGTTAATTCCCCCCCTTCATAATGTTCAACTAACCACCCAGTCCAGTTAGCTATAGCCGTTAATCCTATATTAGATTCAAGTGCTGAGGTCACCCACCAGCCTATGCTTAAGCTATTAGCAACCTCTATCCACTCTGTTGCCTCAGAAAGCCCACCGATAAGACTGGGCTTCAAAACGATATAGTCTGGTCCAATTTCTTTCAGAAGCGCCTCTTTTTCCTCTTTAGTATACATGCCTATCAATTCTTCATCAAGAGCTATAGGAACAGGAGTGAGGCTGCATAGTTCTGACATGGTGCCTGTGTTTCCTGAAGGTATAGGCTGCTCAATGCTATGAAGCTGAAACTCGTCTAAATCATTTAGCTTATCTAAAGGGGCTTTGTGAAAGGCACCGTTAGCATCCACTCTCAAGGTATATTCTCCCGCTGGACATCTACGTCTAACTTCTCGCAGCAGTTCAAGCTCCTCTTCACGCGGAAGTGCACCGACCTTAAGTTTAATAGTCTTGAATCCTCTTTTCACAAGAGAATCCACTTGGCTGAGCATGCTTTGCATATTATCCATCCAGACTAAACCGTTAATCTCCAATCCCATCCTTCCCTTAGAAAACTCACTTTCTAGCTGCACATTACAAACCTCCATCAGTACCATCTCCACGGCGAACCTCACTGAGGGAAGTTCGCGAGGCACGTCACTCATTCTCAATGACGATCCAGCAGCTATCCTATTAAGTTCTGCTACAGCATCATTTTCAGACTCCATGCTTAATCCCGGGATCATGCTACACTCACCCAGCACAGTTTTACCATACTTGTCCGTAGCCTTTAAATAATAGCATGGCTTTTCGGTCATCACATCACGAGATGTCTTCGCAGGCTTCTTGAAAAGGAGCGGCCTCTTTACCACTTCCATATCCAGCCCCTCAAAGCACAAATCCCTAAACATCTTAAGCTTGTGAGATTATAGCCACAGACATCAGCATAAATAGAGCTGTGACAAACGCGCCCATCGCTATCTTTTTCAATTCAGGATCTAGAGTCTTAGGGTCAGTAGATTTATAGACAAATACGAGGTGTACGGCTTGGGTTAGAGCGATAAGCACGAACCAAGAAAAACCTCTCCAACTCACGTCACCTACCACGCCATATATATAGGGGAGAAGGCACGTCCAAGCTGTGATTATTAGAAACGCGTGATAGTGTTTTGATTTATCATATCCCATCTTCACTACCAGAGTATTTTTCCCAGACAACTTGTCACTTTCCACATCACGCATGTTATTCAAATTCAGCACCGCGACAGCCATAAGCCCTGAGAATGTAGCGGGTAATAGCCATTCCCACTCAATGGTATGCACTAGCAGATACCCCACGCCTAGCACCCCCACATAACCGAAGAAAATCATAACGAAAACATCGCCCAACCCCTTGTAACCAAATGCACTAGCCCCTATTGTGTATTTAAGGGCAGCCACAATTCCGAGCACTCCTAACCCTCCCAGCGCGAGTATTGTCCAATCGACATTCACGTCCATAAACGCGAAAACCAAAGTCAGACATCCAGCGACGAACGCTTTAACCGTAGTTAACTTCAGCATCCTTTTCATCTCCTTCGGAGTGATGTCACCAGATGCGAGAGCCCTATCGCTTCGCCCCTCATCGGTGCCTTTCTTAAAGTCACCGTAATCGTTCGCGTAATTAGCTAAAATCTGGAGTCGAACAACAGTAAGTAGAGCGAATACAAATGACAGTTTTTGCCACAAAGTAATTTCAAGACTTTCGCCTTGTAAGTTGTGCTGTTGTGCTAAAGCGGCACCTAAAATAACGCAAGTCACAGCCAATGGCAGTGTTCGAAACCTTGCAGCTTTTATCCATGATTTAAAGGTGGCCATTTATGGGAATTTTGGGTATTGTTGGAAGTTAGGATCCCTTTTTTCGAGAAATGCCTTTTTCCCTTCCTGTGCCTCTTCCATCAAGTAGTACATCAAAGTAGCATCGCCAGCGAATTCCATTATTCCACTCTGTCCATCGAGCTCGGCATTCAAACCGCGCTTTATCATTCTGAGAGCTAGTGGAGATCTTTTTAAAATGGTTTTGCACCATTGAACTGTAGTGTCTTCAAGGTCGCTAAGTGGAACTACTTTGTTCACCATGCCCATGGTTTCAGCTTCTACTGCTGAATATTGTTCGCACAGGAACCAAATCTCCCTGGCTTTCTTTTGGCCCACCATATCAGCTAGGTAACTAGAGCCGAACCCTGCATCGAAACTCCCCACCTTAGGTCCAGTCTGACCGAAGATTGCATTCTCAGATGCTATGGTCAGATCACAAACCACGTGCAGGACGTGCCCGCCTCCGATAGCATAACCATTTACCATTGCAATTACCGGCTTTGGAAGGGAACGAATGCGTTTGTGCAGATCTAGTACGTTAAGTCTAGGTACTCCGTCCTTACCGATGTAACCGCCGATTCCCTTTACGTTTTGGTCTCCACCACTACAAAAGGCTTTATCCCCCTGACCTGTCAATACCACCACTCCTACATCGGTCATTTCGCGAGCTATATCCATAGCGTCGATCATTTCTTTATTCGTCTCAGGGCGGAATGCGTTATACACCTTAGGGCGACAAATCGTAATCTTCGCAATTCCCTCAAAGTATTCAAAACGAATGTCTTCGTATTCTTTTATTGAAGTCCAAATTCTTTCACTCATGATTCCTTTGATAGTATCGATTTATAAACTGAGGTACTAATGTGGGCGTCGGTTTTCACCTCCAAAATAGATGGTCCTTTAGTATTGTTCAACTGTTCCATCCCCATGATAGTAGACTCAACATCTGTAGCACAAAAGTAATCCAGACCACAATATTCGGCTGCAGTTTTTATGGAGGTTTTCGGCTTGGTTTCAAAGTATTTATCAACTAATCCTGTTTCTATAGGTCCATCTAGCCATCTGAAAATCTCTCCCCCTCCATTATTTATGACCACAATTCTTAGGTTTTTAGGTAGTTCTTGCACTGTTGCCAGTCCGTTAAGATCGTAGATGAATGCGATGTCACCTGTCACTAAAGTAACTCGGTGGCTATTTTCAGCTACTAAAGCGTCTCCCACAGACGTGGATGTACACCCATCTATTCCAGCTACTCCTCTGTTCGAGTGAATCTGAACTCCCTCCGCTGGTTCAATAAGTTGAGCATATCTAGCCGATGTAGAGTTGCTTAAATGTATAGTGCTGAAATTCGGTACGTTCTTAAAGAGAGTATTGAAGGCTAGCAGATCACTCCACGGTGTATCTGAATTCACCCCCGATTCTTCAAGCGATTTTTTCAAATCAACCCAAGCTTCTAAAAATCCGTTATTCTGCACGACTTCTTGCTCGAAAAACGCCAACCATTCACAAGGGTTAGCATGGATATTCATAAATCCTTTACCGAAAGTATCCCACCCATCTCCATCTAGACTCACGTGGAAATGTTCAACATTTAAATCTGTTATCGCATTTCTCAGAGCTTTGCTCATTGTCGGAGTGCCGACAGTAATTATAGTGTCGGGGATTAACTCATCAGCCCAATTACCCTGAGTGATTGCAGTAAATAAATCTCCTGAATGGATAATGCTTTTGCCAGTGAAACCAGAAAAACTTTCGCAAATTCCAGCCATTCTAAGCATCTTGCCATTTCGCTTATAAAACGGTAGCCCTCCAGCAATTACTAAAACCTTCGAGTCTACAAGATTCATTCCTTCTGGGATAAACAAATCACTCTCGGAATTCACGCTCGATTCTACAAACCTGAAGTCTACACCCTCACATAATCCATAAAGCGGCTCATCGAAGGGAACGTTGATATGAACGGGTCCGGATTTAGCCACGCAATACGCTTCACTAGTCACTAGCGCGATCTCCTCTTCATTCATAATGAGTTCGTCTATTAAAAAGCAACCCACACAATTGTTTTCGAAAATGTAATTTTGAAATATGGATTGGCCATGACCTTTGCCGATAGCGGCACTAGGTCTATCCGCTGTAATACTAATTAGGGGTATGTTTTGGTGGAATGCTTCAGCAATAGCTGGCCCGTGATTTAATGCAGCCGTTCCGGAAGTACAAACTACAGCTGCAGGTCGTCCAGTCCTAAGGGCCATGCCCAAAGCCACATGAGCAGCAGACCTCTCATCTATAACTACATGCGTCTCAATATCTGGGTGAGCGTCGAAGGCGATAGTAAGAGGTGCGTTTCTCGACCCAGGACTTATCACAGCATGAGTTAAACCATTGTATGCAAGTTGAGATACAAGAATGCTAGCCCCTTTGTGATCCGATGTTTTATTAACTGATTTCATCTGTTGCATTACTCTCGCGCTTATACTATAGTTTCTTGAATTGCGAATAGTTTAGCTTCCGTTTCTTCCCACTCTTCCGTAACATCTGACCCAGAAACTATTCCTCCACCGGCAAACAACCTAACCCCGCCTTTCATCCATTTAGCACATCTTAGATTCACGTAGTATGCACTTCCCGATGCGGTCTTAACCCCTAAATACCCAGCGAAATATTCCCGGTCTAATCTTTCATTAACAGCTATAAACTCACATGCGGCCTCCATTGGTCTGCCTCCCACGGCTGGAGTGGGATGTAGCTCTTTAGCTAGTTTCGACAGACTCCCTTTTAGTGAGCATCTGAATCTAGTTTCCAAATGAATTAGGTTTCCGTACCTCAATTCAGCTCGAGGTTCTATTCTCAAATCTGTAGCGCCATGGCTCTCGAGTATGTTTTCGATGTAATCCGTCACGAACCCCTGTTCTTCGTGTTCTTTAGATGTCCATGGTGAGGATTCTATTTTGTCTACAGTTCTTGTTCCTGCAAGGGATACAGTCTCTATTCTGTTATCGCTTGCGGACACTAATAATTCAGGTGTTGCTCCACACCAAACCCCACATCTAGGGTGAACTAGCAGGTAAACAAAGGCATCCGGATGTGCCTCGCACTTCCTTGCAAACGATGCTTCTGGGCTGCATTCCATAGAAATACTCTTTACCCTTGAAACCACAACCTTATCAAGCTCCCCGTTATTAATTTTTTCAATAGCAGACGCTACTGCATTGAAGTGTTCGTTCTTACTCGTTGAATCAGAAGAGTACTCATTCACTATTTCTATCGAACCTCTCTCAGGCATTTCAGATTTCACTACATGACCTTTTAATTCTATCGATTGAATACTATACGACGAGCTAAACGGTTCAAATCTAAAGCACGACGTGCCGCTTTCAGATTTCTCAATCGAATAGACATCACTTGATTCTGGTGGCTTCCACCATACCCTTGCTTCAGTCATTCCTTATCATTTAAGGATATGATCATGACAGTAAGTCGAGATGTACAAATCAATTTACCTTCTTCGTCTTTAATTTCTATCCCCCACACATGAATTTTTCTGCCTTTGTGAATGATGGTGGCCGTACCGTAAACCCATCCAGAACGAACCGACCTAACGTGGTTAGCGTTAATTTCTATTCCTACGGCTCCCTTTCCGGACTCAGAGACGAGATGATGAGAACCTATTGATCCTAAGGTTTCAGCAAGAACTACGCTAGCACCCCCGTGGAGCAAGCCATAAGGTTGTACAGTCCTTTTATCTACTGGCATTTTACCCTTAACACACCCATCCTCGATAGAAATTATTTCTAATCCTATAACTTCGGCTATGGTTCCTTTACCTAATTGATTTAATTTCTTCATCTTTGCACAAACCTACGTAGCAAATGGCCCAGCACGATTCTCTTACAAGGATATTAGTAGTAGAAGATGATAAGTCTTTATCTAGTATGCTCACTATGAACCTCCAGGCGGAGGGTTATCATGTAGTTACTGCCTTTGATGGGGTAGACGCGCTAGACACAATTCGTTCCCAACGCATAGATGCTATTATTCTAGATGTTATGCTGCCGAAACTAGATGGCTTTCAGGTCTGCTCAGCAGCGCGCGTAGAGGGACACCGTATGCCCATCTTATTTCTGACAGCTAAAAACTCTGGCCCAGAGAGAGTTGAAGGACTCACCCTGGGAGCTGATGATTACTTAGGCAAGCCCTTTAATATCGAGGAGCTTCTTCTAAGATTAGCTAGATTAATAGAGCAGACAAAGAAAAACGAGGATAAGGGAGCGGTAGGTCTAGCCTTAGACGTACAAGTATTTCAGATAGGGACTGGAAGTGTTGAGTTTGATAATTTTTCTATCATCACTCACACAGGTAAAGAAAAACGAATTTCTAAAAGAGAGTCTATGCTTCTCAAGCTTCTTACGTCTAGAGCTGGAGAAGTGGTCAGTCGTGAGGAAATTCTCGAAACAATTTGGGGTTACTCTGTATATCCAAGCACACGTACCATCGATAATTATCTCCTTGCATTCAGGAAATACTTCGAGCCAGACCCTAAATCACCTATTTATTTTCACTCTGTAAGGGGTGTAGGGTATAGGTTTGAGGTAAAATAAGCTCCTCGAAGTAAAAATAAATATTTTTTCAGGCAACCCCTAGAAATACCACTCGTCTTTAATGTGATGTAGTCAATGACTATGTTGGTTTCAATTTTCTTGCAGGTATAGATTAGGTCCCTCTGGGACCTTTTCTTCTTTTAAGACTTTTATTATGTGTGCCGCTAACGCCTGCTACTGAAGCTTTACGTAAACAACTGACTTAGTCTCGAAAAACTCTTCCTCGTAAATATCTGAGATAGCAAGTACTTCTACCGTTCTGTTGATTTTTTTTAGCTCTGCTTCTAGATCGCCACCCTTCAAGTAAAGAATTCCATTAGGCCAAGGATTTATACATCTCTTCTCAATTTTATTCTCTACCCACGGCAAAAACTTAGACATACTAGTAACGGCTCTACTTACTATAAAGTCAAATTTTCCAGGCACCTCATTCGCTCTCATATGACAGGCCGTTACATTCTTAAGGCCTATATCTTCAATGAGGGCCTTCACCACCTTGATCTTCTTCCCAGTACTGTCGCACAATACGAAATCTACCTTAGGATGCAGTATCGCAAGTGGCAATCCTGGCAATCCTCCACCAGTACCTACGTCCAGAATCTTAGTTCCGTCCGCAAACTTCATGGTCTCTGCGATTGCGCAGCTATGAAGTAAATGTCTTTCCTCGAACTCCTCCATGTCTTTCCTCGACACAAGGTTGATCATTGCATTCCAATGCTTGAACCTTTCGTCAAGAATTCTAAACTGCTCTCTCTGCAGGTCGCTCAGGTCCGGGAAGTACTTATTGATTAGATCCAAAGTGTGATTATTTGTGGCGAATATAGAAAAAGGGTTTGGAATAAGTTCTACAACCTAGACCAAACCCAATTTTTAATTTCTAACTTCTAGTGTACAATACCTACCTGACTTACTTGTCTCGTGCCATTCACGCCTGTCCAAGTAACCAAGTACATCCCCTCAGCCCAAGAACTCACATCCATAGTAGCTCTAGACTGAGTCGCATCTAAGTTCATTGTGTTAATGATTCTTCCGGAAGCATCAGTCACCACAATCACACCGTCTGTCTGCTGTAACTCAATAGATAGTACCGAACTAGCAGGGTTCGGGTAAATTGTCTTAATAGACGAAATGATATTATCTAATGACGCCTCATCTGTACAAAACTGCTCAGACTCTCCTTCTCCGAACTCACCGTTAGATGAAGATATCACATCACCATCTCCGTCAAGGATCTGCCAGCTGCCCTCTCCATATTCGCAGCATAGTCCATCACCGTATGAGTCTGAAATATTGAAGATGTAGCAACCCGCTTCAAGACATAGGTCCACTAATACGACCTCGCCACCATCACCATCATCAGTGTCTTCATATGGTCCACCTGAGTAAACGACAGTTCCTAGTCGCTTTATTTCCCATGATATCTCTGACCCGTACTCGTCTAATGTAAGAGCTAGTTGGAAGTCGAAAGTCTCACCAGCAAATGTCGAAAATTCCACATCAGCCGCGTCGTTAAGGGTGTTGTCGTCGTTAACGCCATTAGGGCTTGTAACAGCTACGACTACAGTATTTTCACCATTAACAGCCGTAAATGGAGGTAGAGAAATAATGTCTGTCTCGTATTGAGAAAGATTTCCGTTCCAGTTAATTTGCTGACCGCTAGCACCGTTTATGTAGTAAGTGATTGAAGCAGAAGTGAGGTTGTTAGCACCAGAATTGGTTAATACGACATCTATTTCAATCTGTGCTGATCCACAAAGAACTCCGTCAGGTGCTCCTGTGATAGTTACTCCGGCATCGTTGTCATATGATACAGCTCCGTCTGGATATCCGTCCCAAACCGTGATGTTCCCGCCAGTAGGGTCTAGATACTCTGACGCTCCTAAATCCCAACTCACGTTGAGTCTTCCGTAATAGTCTAGTTGGCCGTTATTAACGCTTCCTACACAAGCTGCTGCTCCACCGTAAAGCTGACCAATGATTCGGTGGTTGTTGTCGAAAAGAGCAGACCCAGAAGAACCAGGCTCGGTCACACCAGCTTCCCACTGATCTATCATCCATACAGCTGCACCAGCTGCGTTAGCGAAATACGGACTATCTTCTTCAAAACAAATCTTCTTTACATCACCAGATGGGTGGTGTATTCCAGTTGCTGATGATGGAGTGGCGCCCGAAGCGTCAAATCCAGCGTACTGAACATTGAATGCAGCAGGAGGAGTAGAACTTAATTCTATCAAAGCGAAATCAGAAGCGCCGTCACTCACGAGTAACGTTCCACCACTTACGCTTTGGTTTGTAGGGCCAGTAGAACCGGAACATGTAGCATTTTCATGGTTGAAGTAGTATACCCAATTTCCAGGGTCTCCTAGGCAGTGGTTTGCAGTTAAAAAGTACGGTGTTCCATCGTTCATTGTGTTGTTGATTAGCGTACCTGTGCAAACAGTAAAGCCACCTTGAACAATTAATGCCACACCACGCTTTTCAGTCGCCCAAGCAGCACCTTCAGGACAGTTAACATTGATGTTGCAAGCTCCTGAGTTTCCGAAAGGTCCACGCATCTCGTTAGCTAATCCTTCTGAGTGAAGTAGTAAGCTACGGTAACCGTAAACGACTTGGTCTATTGTAATAGGAGCTGATATTCCGAATTGAGTGGCCTGATGTAACTCTATGATTATTTCAGAACCTGTTAGAATCCCAGTCGAAAATCCGCCCCAGTCTTTCACGCTTCTGTGATCGAACTTTCCTAAGTAATCTCCTGTTTCTGGAGCCCAAATAAATAAATACTGACCTTTCTGCAAACCGAACTCAGAAAATCTGATAGACATCCCTGTAGCTTCATCTCCAGTTAGAGATAATCTCCAAACATTCTCCCCGTTTTCTGCTGACCAGTAACCGTGAGTAGAAGGTGAATAAACAACTTCGTTCTCAATACCGAACCTCCATGGAACCTCTTTTATCTGGTCAGTAACTACATCAGCCGCCGCTATTTCTTCTCTATCAAAAGAGGGCATGGTCATGCGAGTGTTTCTGAGCTCCTCAGTTTCCTCAATGAACGAGGGTGTGCCGCCGTAGTTGATTTGGGCTGTAGCACTCGAAAAAGCAGCAATGCAAATAAGACCCGCTAGTGTAAACGAATAAAATTTATTCATATCTATAACTATAATTTATATGTAGGTTCCAATTTTCTAATATCAATACTGTAACTCCATCAGGCGTGCCTCGATAAGAATTCAAGTCGAATGAAAGTTCTTCCCGAATCAATGCCCTGCAGGGGTCGCCTTCAGAACGATGAACTATGCGAAGAGGTTGCTTCGGGGGTAAACTTTTCATCATAAAGCCAGACTTCTCAAGTGTAAATTCGTGCTTAGCACATCCCCCTGAATAGCTGACGATTGCTCGAAGTGTATCTCCCGTTACAAAAGCGGTGTCTATCGCGAAAGCTACCTCCGTAACTTCTTCCCATTGGACGTATGGGTATTGGACGTGTGGGTGCCTATTGGTATTACAACTGTAAAGCATTGCTATACAGATTGTGATACCTAATCCAAAATGCCTTGGGTTATTAAATAATATTTTCACGCCACAAAGATACTAGAACTCACTTTTTTACTTCTATTAAGTTTTCAATAGAGAAGTATTCATCACGTAGGTGAGCAGCCTCCATAAAGTCCATGTTTTTCGCTGCTTTTTTCATTGCGGCCTTAGTTGAAACAGCGATTTTCCTCAGCTCTTCCACAGTCATTGAAAGTAGGACTGGGTCAGTTGAAGGCCTTATTAGAGTTGGGTCTGGTTCTGCGGCAATGTGGGTAGGCCTTTTTCTAACTAAGGTGCTCTGATTGTGAATGGAGTGTTTTGCGCGCTTTATCTGTTGGGGTTCCTGTCCGTGCTCTTTATTGTACGCTTCTTGTTTAACCCTCCGTCTCGTAGTTTCATCCATCGTTTGCTTCATGCTCTTAGTGATTTTGTCGGCATACATAATCACTCTTCCGTTTATGTTTCTAGCTGCTCTACCGGCTGTTTGGGTGAGGGAGCGAACACTTCTTAGAAATCCTTCTTTGTCCGCATCCATGATTGCTACAAGACTCACCTCCGGAAGGTCCAGCCCTTCACGCAGTAGATTCACACCTACAAGCACGTCAAACACTCCTTCCCTTAAATCCTGTAGTATGGCCACCCGATCTAAGGTTTTCACTTCAGAGTGAATGTATCTCGTAGCGATATTGAGTCTCTCTAAATACTTAGTCAACTCCTCAGCCATTCGTTTCGTAAGCGTCGTTACTAAGACGCGGTCACCCTGAGCTACTACTTTATTTATTTCTCCCACCAGGTCGTCGACTTGATGAGTACATGGCCTTACATCTATCGGAGGGTCTAGTAGGCCCGTAGGGCGTATCACCTGTTCGACGATTACACCTTCCGCTCGCTCTAATTCCAAATCCGCCGGAGTGGCGCTCACGTAGATGGTTTGGTGCAGCATCCTAGTAAATTCGTCAGCTGTGAGCGGCCTGTTGTCTAAAGCGGACGGCAGCCTGAAGCCGTGCTCCACGAGATTTGTTTTCCTGGACCTATCTCCACCATACATGGCTCCAACTTGCGGTAGTGTGACATGACTTTCGTCCACCACTAATAAGAAGTCATCTGCGAAATAATCTAGTAAACAGAACGGCCTTTCTCCAGGGTCGCGTTTGTCGAAATATCTTGAGTAGTTCTCAATTCCGGAGCAGTACCCTAACTCTTTAATCATTTCCAGGTCGTAGAGGGTGCGTTCCTCTAATCGTTTGGCCTCCACATCTAGCATCTGGTCAGTGAAAAATTTCTTCTGCTGTTCTAACTCCTGCTGTATAGACCAAACCGACGCGTCAGTATTTTCCTTACCACTCACGAATAAATTCGCTGGATAAACCTTAAAGTTCTCGAAAGTGTGCAACCTCGCGCCCGTATCTGGATTAATCGTACTCAAGCTCTCAATCTCATCTCCCCAAAACGAAATCCTCAAAGCATGATCGGCATAAGCTAGGTACACATCTATGGTATCACCTTGTACCCTGAACGTCCCACGTGTTAACTCCAGTTGAGAACGGCTATATAAACTCGACACCAGCATGTGCAGTAGGGCGTTACGTGAAATATTCATCCCTTGTTCCAGGGTGATTACGCTTTTGTGAAATTCAACGGGGTTTCCTATTCCGTATATGCAGCTGATACTTGCCACAACGATCACGTCGCGTCTACCACTAAGTAATGCTGATGTAGCGCTTAGTCTCAGCTTTTCTATCTCTTGGTTTATCTGTAGGTCCTTTTCAATATATGTGTTCGAAGAGGGGATGAAAGCCTCGGGCTGATAGTAGTCGTAGTAGCTTACAAAGTACTCGACCAGGTTGTTCGGAAAGAAAGATTTGAACTCGCTGTAAAGCTGTGCCGCAAGAGTTTTGTTGTGCGATAAGACTAGGGTAGGTCTATTTGTTTCGGCGATTACATTTGCAATCGTGAATGTTTTTCCAGACCCGGTAACACCTAGTAGAACTTGGTGTTCAGTCCCAGAGTTCATTCCATCGACAAGCTGCTTTATTGCTTCGGGTTGGTCACCTCTTGGAGTATAGTCGCTTTTGAGATCGAAATCGTTCATTTTGCACTTTAGGAACTTGCTTCCTGTAAAGTTAGGGCGTAAAAAAGGCCCGCAATATAGCGAGCCTTTAATAGTGTGTTTCAGGTTGCTTATTAAAGCTTATTCAGCAATAACGTCAAATTTGACAGTTGCAACAACATCCTTGTGAACTCTCACGGTAGCTTCGTATGAACCGAGCTCCTTGATAGCATCACTAGAAAGTTTAATTTGCTTTCTCTCAATATCGTATCCAGCAGCTTGAATTGCTTCAGCTAATTGAATAGTGTTTACTGAGCCGAAAATCTTACCAGTTTCACCGGCTTTAGCACCGATTTTAACAGTTAACTTGTTGAGTGAATCAACTATACCCTGAGCAGCCTCCATAGCTTTGATAGCTTTGTGAGACTGTTGCTTAATTACTTCAGCAACAATTTTTCTATTTGACTCAGTTGCTATAACCGCCTGTCCTTGTGGGATAAGGAAGTTACGCGCAAAACCTGTTTTTACAGAAACGATGTCGTTTTTGCTTCCAAGTTTGTTAATGTCTTTTTTTAAAATGATATCCATGACGTTGCTTAGTAAAGGTTGTCAGCTACGTAAGGCATAAGAGCAAGGTGGCGAGCTTTTTTAATTGCTTGCGACGTTTTGCGCTGATACTTTAGGCTTGTACCGGTTAAACGACGTGGGAGAATCTTACCCTGCGGGTTGCAAAGCATTAATAGGAAATCTCCGTCTTTGTAATCGATATATTTAATTCCCTTTTTACGGAAACGACAATAGCGATCTGCTTTTGTCTCAATATCGATAGACTTTAGGTAACGAACTTTTTTGTCTGCCATAATTTCGAATATTATGCTTCTGCTTTACCTTTTTCTGAAGTCTTTGCTTCGGCAGCAGCTGGTGCTGTTGCTTCTACAGTTGCTTCAGCCTTAGGCTCAGCTTTGCGGTTAGACTTATCGCGGCGTGATTCCGCGTATGCAATGTGGTGCTTATCCATAGCAGTTGTGAGGAATCTTAAGATTCTCTCGTCGCGTCGGAATTCAGTCTCGAAGGGCTGGACAGCGGTTCCTGGTGCTTCCCATTCTATCAGATGATAGAAGCCAGTAGACTTCTTCTGAATAGGGTAAGCAAGTTTCCTCAGTCCCCAAGCATCCTCATGGAGGATTTTACCGCCGTTAGTAGCGATAGCAGCTTGGTACTTCTTAACTGTTTCCGCTACCTGATCAGCAGATAGCACGGGAGTCATGATGAAAACAGTTTCGTAACGATTCATTGTTATAATGATTTTAAATGGGCCGCAAAAGTACGTCACACTTATGGAAACAACAAGATTTGAGCACTAAATTTTAACTCTGTTTGTTGAGTGTGCAAAACTAGCTTTGTTTACCCCGAGATTCACACCGATATTCGCAACATGAGTGATACACCATACTTAGTCTCTGCAAGGAAATACCGCCCACAAGATTGGGATGAAGTTGTGGGTCAAGATGGTATTACTCAGACTCTTACTCAGGCTATTTCTTCGGGCCAAATCGCCCAAGCTTACCTTTTTTGCGGGCCTAGAGGCGTTGGAAAAACAACATCTGCTCGAATTTTCGCTCGTGCAATTAACGGTTTTGCTCCAGACGATGATGCTATGGCGTTTAATGTTTTCGAGCTAGACGCGGCTTCGAATAATAAGGTTGAAGATATTCGTAGCATAGTCGAACAAGTAAGGATACCTCCTCAGCACGGAAAGTATAAGGTGTACATCATTGATGAGGTACATATGCTCAGCCAAGCAGCCTTCAATGCTTTCCTTAAAACACTTGAGGAGCCTCCAGCTCACGCAGTATTTATACTTGCTACAACTGAGAAGCATAAAATCCTACCCACCATCCTTTCAAGGTGTCAGATTTTCGACTTTCACAGGATAACCGTGCCGGACATGGTGACTCATTTGAAGGAGATCGCTATTAAAGAAGGTGTAAATGCTTCTGAGAAGGGACTACATATTATAGCAGTAAAAGCCGATGGTGCTCTTAGAGATGCATTGAGTATGTTCGATCAGTTAGTTGCTTTTTCTGGCAAAGAGCTCACATACGAGATTGTTACAGAACAGCTACACGTTCTCGACCACGACACATATTTTGAAGTGATAGACAATGCTCTGTCTGTAGATATTCCCAACTCATTATTACTCCTTGATAATGTTCTTGCTAGGGGTTTCGATGCTCATCACTTCCTTTCTGGGCTTGGCTCTCATTTGAGAAACTTAATGGTTTGTCGAGATAACAAGACGTTGAGTCTATTCGAAAGCACACCAGATGTAAAGGCAAAGTATTCAGCACAAGCTTCTAAAGCTGATTTG